>Ga0210065_1000531_pt1 | contig 10054 bp, 9 predicted proteins | sample Muzzi_PWB_D1_FD_185533 | JGI IMG/M metagenome (GOLD analysis project Ga0210065, IMG submission 185533) | Wetland microbial communities from San Francisco Bay, California, USA, that impact long-term carbon sequestration - Muzzi_PWB_D1 (SPAdes) | ecosystem: Environmental > Aquatic > Marine >... | reverse complement strand
TACCAGAGCATTGTTGGCGTCGTTCCACTCCGGTCGTTGGGTATTGAGCCAGATCCCTCCATCGATCACGAAGTTGCCGAGCTTGGCCAGCAGAGGCACCAAGAGCTTCTCGAGCAGATTGACCTGGTAGACATCGCCATTTGTATCGAGAACCAACTTGCCGTCGGCACCCATGGTCGTGACACGCTTTTCGATTTGATCCGCAAGGGGCTCGTCGTACTCGACGGTATTCTTGGGATCCTGCAACAGCGACTCAAAGTCCCTGATCCGGTAGGGAACGTTTGCGTAACAGAAGACCGGCAGCCGCAACAAGTCACCGAGCCGCGCTGGATGAAACTGGTTGGAAAGTTCGAGGAGCTTTTGCAGGTAAATTATCTGGTGGTCACCCCAGTAGCCGATGTAGCTCCACGGGTCATCTGGTTCCTCGACTTCCCAGTCGATGCCGTCCTTCGTGATCCTGTAGGGGTTGTAGCCGTCCATCGTTGATGCATTGACGAATTTCGCCACCATGTTTTCAACGAGTTCGGGATAGCTGAAAGCCAGCGCCTCCCAGTTTTGAAAGATGTCGCGCCAGTTTCCTTCGTAAGACAAAAGTCGATTACCGTCCTTGTCCTTGAGCCTGATTTCAAACTGGTTCCAGGGCCGGCTCGGATCACCGTGTCTCCTGCCAAAACGTATTGGCAAGTATTCGCGGCAAAGGCGTTCGAGTTGCGGATCCTGCTGTTCCTGCACAAATTCCAGCAACTCGTTGAAAGTCATCGTGTCCGGCAGATTCTTGAGCAGGGTCTCGTAGCGTACGTGCAGGGCGCGGCTAAAATTCCCGAGGGTGCAAAGGAAGTCCCAGGTCGAGACGTTATAGTTGTCATCGACGACACCGCCGCGCAGGACATTGAACAAAACATTAGCGTAGTGATGTACCGCGACTTCTTCTTCATTTACGGTCTGAAATCCATCGGCAACAGCAATGATGCGCGCCAGGCCATCGGAACCTGATTGAATAGAGGCGTCGATCGCATTCGCCACCCACTCCGGATCCGAAAGTTGTCCGCGCAACTCTATTACCTGGCTCTGCGTCTGCTCGATGTCCGCTACCTGCCGCCACTGACGCTGTTCCCCGGGTGGCAGACGGAATTTCGTATTGACCAGGTACGCGCCGCGGATGCCACGCTTGTGCGATTCCTGTTGCAATTCGGCGCCGAGTCGAAAGGCATGCACCTGTTCCGACGAGACAAGAATCCTGGGGTCCTGTAGCCCCAGGCAAAATACTGTATTCGCGCGGAGTGACTCGCATGGCTCGGCTCGATCGGTTACAGCCGAGTAAAGTGCGAACATGGCGAGTCCGGTTGACTCGTCCAACTCGGTCCACTTGTATGCATCGACGAGATTGCTGGTGTTGGTTTGTGCAAAACGTGGTGTTCCGGCTGGCAGGATATTCTGGAACCCGTCCAGAATATCGATGGCCGCGTGCCGGGAACCGGTATTTTCCAATTCACATGTCCTGACGAAACCATAACGGCCACTGGTCTGCCAGGTGTAGCGGAAAGAAAGTTGCAGGCCGTGATTGATTTCTTCAAAGCAGAGTTTGTTGCCGAGAGTATTCTTGTACAGATGGCGACTCACTCGGTATTGGCGACCCTGTTCGCTCTTGAACGGCTCCCAGATGTGTTGCTGCCCATCGTGATGCATTCTTACCAGCGTCTTGCTTCCCGTATGGCCAGGACTGTCGTGAATCTTGTCGACGGTGATGTAGGGAAACAGGGCAGTTTCGGGTGAGATGCGTCCTGCAGTCAGTCCGCCAGTTGACGACGCGAACAGCCAGTGATCGGTGTTCGAAATGACACTGATAAAGAACGGCGCCATGTCGTCGACGTTCCGGATCTGGTAGTAGCGTTCGCCGTCGAGGTCGACGAAGCCGCCAGCCACAACACTTTGCTCTCGGGTATCGAGATCTTGTTTCGGTTGGCTATGCAAGGGTCGATTCTCCGCGAATACACCGTGTAATGCGGCGTTTAGTTGTTATTGACAGCGCTGTCATCTAGTATACCAGAGGTTTAACAAGGAATTGCAAGCGATGTCCGAAATCAGGTGGAGATTACCGTTGCTGGTGCTCCCGGGTCTCTTATTGGCGGCTGCGGGCTGCGTCAGGGACGCCGAGCAGCCCGCTCAAGTCTGGGCGGTGAACCTCGGTGGGGACAGCTACGTCGGCAGTGACGGCGTGACTTACGCTGCGGAAGATTTTGTTACCGGCGGCGTGATCGATGAACTGAAGCTGATCAAGGGGTCGCAGGATCCGGATATTTACCGTCATTTTCGGCGCGGCAGCTTTTCGATCGCGAAGCCGCTGCAGAACGGAACCTATGATGTGACTTTATTTTTCGCCGAACCGGAAGATGTTGGTGGCGGGGAGAGGGTCTTCGATACGCTTGTTGAGGGTCAGGTCGTAATTACGGACCTGGACATCATGGCATCGCGCGACGGCAAGACACATTCGGCATTGACCATTACAGTTCCCGGCGTCGAGCTTCGCGATGGGGAGTTGAATATCGACTTCGTGGCATCTGTCGGTGAGCCGGTGCTGAGTGCGTGGCTGGTTCGCACCAGGCTTCAGCCCGCTCCGGACTGGAAGCTCGTCTGGAGTGATGAATTCGAGTACTCAGGGACACCGGATCCGGACAAGTGGCAAATCGAACGCTGGCCTGCCAGGAAGGTCAACGACGAGGACCAGGCATACACCGACCGGTTGAGAAACCTGCGTGTCGAAGATGGCAATCTCGTTATCGAGGCGCATCGCGAGGAGTTCGACGGCGCCGAGTACACCTCCGGGCGAATATATTCATACGGCAGTGGGGATTTCCTGTACGGACGAATCGAAGCGCGTGCATTGCTACCGCATGGCAAGGGCACCTGGCCGGCCATCTGGATGCTGCCGAGCGATCCATATCGCTATGCGACCTTGTGTGGGGAGGGGGATGAATGGCAGGGCAGCGCGGACTGTGATGCCTGGCCGAACTCCGGCGAAATAGACATCATGGAGCATGTCGGCTACCAGATGGGCCACGTGCATGGAACCGTTCATAACGAGGCCTATTACTGGGCAAAGTGGGAACAACGCAAGGGGCGCATACTGCTCGACGACGTGGACACAGCGTTTCATGTCTACGCGCTGGAGTGGACGCCTGAGCGCATCGACGTGTTCGTTGATGACACGCTTTACTTTACCTATGTCAATGAAGGCACAGGCTGGCGCTCATGGCCCTATGACCATCCGTTCAATCTGATACTGAATGTCGCGGTTGGCGGTATGTGGGGACGTGCCGGCGGCGGCATCGATGACAGCATCTTCCCACAGCGCATGCTGGTGGACTATGTACGCGTCTACGAGTGGGGTGGCGATTAAGGAGCGGGCTGACGGCAGCGAAGTCGCTACGATGCCTCTGCGCAAGTCGTATTTTCGAGCAGGTGTCTCGACCTGTCCCGCTCATCGATCAGGATACAGTCCGCACCATTCTTGACCAGCCGAAACTGGATTGGCATATCCATATTGCGACCCTGCGCGTCAGGGTTCTGCAGGCTGCGCGGTGGACTGCGTTCGATTACCAGTGTGCTCGAATCGGTGAGCGCATCCGGCGCAATGGTCACTACGGTATTCAGAATGCCGTCAAGTGTCGATTGCAGCGCGGCGCGGCTCGCATCATCGGGGTCGACAATGATTGCGGCCTTATCATTGGCGTCCGCCATGGTCTGGCAGCCGGTCAACGCGATCGTCAGCCCAAGCAGCAGCCGGTTGATGTTAGCTGACGTCATGGTGTCATGATCCTGTTACTGCGCCAGATCGATTTCGGCACGATTACATCCGCCTGTGCCGGTGATTCGCCTGGCTTGCCGAGTGTATCGGGAGCAAAGCCACTGGGTGCCGGACAGGAAACACCGTCACGGTAAGCCAGGGCAACCGACAAGCGCTCTTCCGTCGGGTCGCCAAGAGGTTTGGTGAAATCATCGGCGACCGAGCAGCCCGGCACGACGGTGCCGGCTGTCGACGCTGGTGTATTGCCGGCCGAAAAACCATCCGTGTAGTCGCCGAAGCCCACCGCATTCACGCCGCGGAACTGGATTGTGAAATAGGTCGTACCGCAATTGTCCTGTGGGTAGAAACCGTAGGGTTTGCCACAGGTTGTCGACCCGATCTGAATCACCTCGACGCCGACGCCCCTGAGTGAGTTTATGATTGATTCGCTGGCCGAGCAGGTACCGCCGCCGGTGAGGACGAAAACCCGGGACAGGTTGAGCGTGGGCAGCGCCTGTCCCGCCGGTCCGCCATTGAAAGGCGAGCCGAGCGTCTGCGAGTAGAACGGCGTGGGTGCGATCGATTGACCTGTAATGGGGTTGGTGGCCGGGTGCTTGTCATTGAATTGCAGCAGTTCAAAAGTCTGTCCGGCAGTGGCAGCCGGGCCGGCTATCATGTAGGCCAACTCACTGGCGATGGCCAGGTAGCCGCCGCCGTTGTAGCGGATATCCAGCACCAGGTCATCGATCCCTTGCCCGCCATTATTGGCGTTGAGCTGGTTGATTGCATCGATCAGTGCCTGCTCGGCGGTAGCAATATGGTCGTTGAACAGAAAGTAACCGACGTCACCTGAAAGCGTCTCGAGCACTTCGGTGTTCTGCACCGGCGCCGATGTGATGATCTCTGACGTCAATGATACGAGGCGCGTCACGCCGCTGGTCGGATTGAGGACGACGAAGGTATGCGTTTCTCCGGCGCTTTCCGGCCAGAGTGCGGCGTTCAGGACCGCAGGGTCGCCGTCCACGACATTGGTGCCGTCCACGGAAATGATTTCCTCGCCGCGAACCAGGTTAGCCGCCGGTGCCACTGCCGGCGTGTTCGGTTCTGTATAGGCGACGACGATTTTGCGGGGCGGTGCCGCTGCGAGCAAAGCCCACACGGCGCCATATCCCGCCGACGCTCCGCTCTGCGACAACTGGTACCAGTCGTCCGTGTCGTAAGTGAAGTGGAACTTGTCTTTCGGTGCACCGGACGGCGTCGTGGCTGTGGTTTTCAGCAGACCGAAGTACGCGAGAACGTCGGTATACGCGCTCGGGTCCCGGTCATCGATTTCCGAGTACCACAGGTAGGTGTCGTTGCTGAAAGAGCGCAGGAAGTTGTTTTCGTCGGTCGTCGTACCCTGGACATCCGGGTAAGGTTGTCCGGTCTGCGGGTCGATGCCGCTGCGTGGCGCCTGGCAGTTTGCTGCGAATGTCGATGCCGGCAGGAATACGCCGGGTTCCCACCCATCCTGCGGGGGCGGCGCTGCGCCTCCGCCGCTGCCACCACAGGCTGACAGGCTCGTAAGCAGCCAGGAAAAAACCAGAATTCGAAGAGTCGTCTTGTTCACGCAAGTCCCTTTGACGCGCAGGCAAAGCTACGGTTCATTTTACACTGAATTGCTATACTGCAGGAACACGCAATCCTGGGAACGAGATGCGACGTAAGGCGAACATGATTCTCGTTGCGCTGCTGGTGGTGGGCTGCGCGAGCAAGCAGGCCAGTCCGCTCGCCGGCTACGAGACCGTTGATCCTGTCACCATTCTGCCCGCCCCGGGCGCAGAGCCCGGCCGTTACCACCCGGAAGATCGCGACACCATTGACCGGGGCCGGTACCTCGTCGAGCTGCTCGGCTGCGGCGTCTGTCACACCAATGGCGCGCTGGAAGGCGCAGCGCAAGCGGGTATGGCGCTGGCCGGTTCCGACATCGGCATCGCTTACAGCAACCCGCTTGGCGACGAATTCCCGGGCGTCGTGTACCCGCCGAACATCACGCCGGATGAAGACACCGGCATCGGCGCATGGAGCGACAACCGGATCGGCAAGGCAATTCGCGCCGGGGTTGGCGGGCACGGCGGCCGTATTGCGACGATGCCGTGGCAGGCGTACGCGAAGTTGTCGGACGATGACCTCGATGCGATCGTTCTTTACCTTCGCAGCATCACGCCGGTGGCGCATCGTACTCCGAAGCCGGTGGCGCCGGGCAACAGGGCACAGGCGCCGTATGTCTATTTCGGCGTTTATCGGCACCGGCATTGATCGTGGTAACTGCGGCGACGCAGGGCGATGCTCGCCAGCAACAGCAGCAGGAACCAGGTGCTTGTTGAGCCGCCTCCGGACTCCGCGATGGTGATCGATGAGCCCAGGCTGTACTCGCCCAGCATCGTCTTGGCGCCCTGGTCACTTTCGATCCATACGCGCAGCGTGTACCAGCCAAGCCTGCCGGGCTCGGTGCTGCCATTGAAGCCAATTTGCATGCTGTTGTTGGCCGCTATTGTGCCGACGTAGCAGTCCGGTTCCGGCGTTATCGAGCGCGAACACCGGCCCTGTGACGGGCTCATCGTGTAGTCATAGCCGACATTCTGGCCAAACGCGGGCGAGCGAAACCAGGCGATCCAGACCCGCGTATTGGTCGAGGAGTCGGGGCCCGCGTTGCGCAGCGTGATCCGGAAGCGACCGGGTTGGCCTGCCGGAATGCTGTCCTCGCCGCCGAGGTAAGCGATGTCGACAGAGATTGCGGCGTATTCCGAGCCGGGCGCCAGTCCCCATGTCATGCCTCCGTCGTAGCTGGCATAGACAAGACCCTGCGCCGTACCGACCAGGACGCTGCCGTCGTCCGCGACCGCGAGGCGGTAAAGGTCTCTGTTTGGAACGTCGCTAATCTTGCCTGCGGGAGCCCAGCTTATGCCTGCATCGAAGCTCTGCAGGATGCCGAGTTCTGCATCGATTGCATAAGCCAGCGACGTATTGAATGGATCGATGGCGATCTCGGTGATGCTCGTTGACGAGCCCGGTGCCGTTTCGCCAACGAGGTCCTGTGCGAATGCCGGCCGGTCAACCAGCACGGTTACTGCCAGCATGGTTATCAATATCAGCTTTTCTGTGCGCATCGGCCTGTCTCCTGCCTGTGATCGATGGCTGCAGGATGGCGCAGCGCACTGGCCGGGGCCTGATGGACGCCACAGGAAATGCTGAGGATTTTCGGATGGGGTAATTGCGCTTGCGATTTTGCGATCAGGCGAGGATCATTTCGGCGCTGGTCGATTCGGTTGAGCCAGCCCGTTACGAGGAATTGCGTGTGCTGCAGGAACTGACCCAGAATCAAATCCGCGTGATCGGCTGCCTGATCGAGAAGTCGGTCGTCACGCCCGACCTGTACCCGCTGACGCTGAATGCGCTGACGAACGCATGCAACCAGAAATCGGCTCGGGAGCCGGTGATGGCGTTAACGCAGGGTGAAGTTCAGCATACGGTGCGCGAGCTGGAGGCAATGCATCTCGTCCGCACCGAAGAAAACTTCAAGAGCCGCACCGAAAAATACACGCAGCGTTTCTGCAATACGCGTTACAGCGACTTGCAGTTCAACGACGCGGAGCTTGCGATCGTCTGCCTGCTGATGCTGCGTGGGCCCCAGACGCCGGGCGAAATTCGCGCCCGCAGCGGCCGCCTGCATGAATTTGCCGATAACGCAGCTGTTGCAGTGGCTGCTGACGGGCTCATCGAGCGCGACGGCGGACCGATGCTCGTCAAGTTACCGCGGACGCCCGGCAGGAAGGATGCGGAATACATGCACCTGTTCGGCGGGCCGGTGGATATGGAGGCGCATGCCGTAAAGGCAGAAGAAACGCGCCGCTCGGCCGGTCCCGACCGGGTTTCGCTTGCTGAGCTGGCAGAGCGAGTTGCGCGGCTCGAAGCCGAGGTCGCAAGCCTCAGGGAAGAGCTGGACTGAGCAGTCAGCGCAGCTGGCTATCCTTGCTGCCTCGCCGGTTATAACCACTGAAGGTCGCGGCTTCCTTGTCGAGCTGTTCCTGGCAGGCGATACAGAGACGCACGCCTGGAACGGCTTTGCGTCGCGCTTCCGGAATGCGCTTGTCACATTCCTCGCAACGTTCGAGGCTTTCACCGCGCGGCAGGTTACCGCGTGCGCGGCTTACGGCGTCCTCGATCGTCGCGTCGATCTGGTCCTGCACAGCGCCATCTTTTGCGAAGCCACCAGCCATGCGTGAGACCTCCGTCAGGGTTTCTGGAACAACATCGTGAAGCGGTCGGTATTGCCGCTGACAGAGCGTCGTCCGACTTCGTATTCGAGCTCATCATCGGCACGGTAATGAAGGTCCGCATAGGCGACAAAAATAAAGCCGGCGTCGAGCATCTCTTCGATCACGAGCACTGGATCGATCCGCCGCCTGTTTTCGTAGTTGTCAGGCTCCATGTGGCGCCGTGTATGGTCGACGACGCCGTACAGCCCACCGCTCTTCAGCGCCTCAAAAACCTCGAGATTCAGGATGGCTCGTGACTCGGCGTCGAAGTTATGCAGGTTGCGGAACGTCAGCACCATGTCGAGATCGTCGATGCCGAAATCGAATTCGTCGAGGGCATAGAGCCGCGCCCCTTCGGGCCGCCGCAGATTATCCGTTGTCTCAAGAACGACCACTTCCTCGAAGCCCGGTTCGGTGAGGACGGTCCCGCCAATCCTGCCGGTGCCGAGCGCGACGTACAGCTGGCCGTTCTCGGCCAGTACCGGTGCCAGCACGCGCGTGTACCAACCACCACCCGGGATCAGTTCCAGCACCCGCATGTCGTCCTGCAGACCGAAGAACTCCAGTGTCTCCAGTGGCATGCGATTGTCGTCACGATCGCGGTCCGCCTGTGGGCGGGAGGGCGCTTCCAGGGCAGCGTTTACTTTTGCATCGATTTCTGTGTCGGCCTGTGCCGCAATCGACAGGGACAGTACGAGCAGGGTTACCAGTAGTCTCACGAACGAGCTCCAATTCAGGGAAAGAAGGAGCCCTTATCCTAGCAGGTTGTCTTTAGGCAGGCGCGCCGGCCGTCAGTTTCGCGGCAGCAGCTGACTGACGCCGAACTTGAATTGCAGGAAGATGATGCCGCTCATGGTCTCGTCCAGCATACGTGCGTCGTACATGCTCTCGACCGCTGCTTTCGGCAGGTAAGTGAGGTTGAAGCCGACATGGCGATTGCCAATTGTCAGGCTGGGCAGGGCACCGGGAAACGGCCGATTGTCGTTGACGTCCTGTCGGGTCATCAGGAACGCGTTGATGCCCGCGTCGATATAGAACCCCTGCAGCCATTCTGTCTCGAAGAGATTCCTGTAAATGCCTGCGCCGACCATGTAGGACATGTCTTCATTACTGTCACGAAAGCCATTGACCATCAGTTGTTTTTTCCAGCGTGACTTTGTCGTGAACTGGTACTCGAGGCCGAGGCCCGTGTTGTACTCATTCCAGTCCTCGCTTGCGTCGACGTGGAAGGAACGTCCGTTCAGGACGGCATTGAAATTTCCTGCCAGCGCGGGTGTGGCGAACAGCGACAATAGCAGCGCGACGAGGGCGGATACGGTGGCATGTCTGATAGTCATGCCCTTTCAGTTTGCAAGCCGTGTGCCAGAAATAAGGTCTTTCTAAATCAGTAGCTTATGGAGGGTGTCTCGACGGACTGTAAAGTGATCCGACACGGATTTTCACGCTTTGTGACGTGTGTCACAATTTGCGCGCGATGATCGTCCAGCAGGCGGAACTGCCCGCGCAGGTCAGTCAGCGCCTGGTGGAGGGGAATGGAACGATGCGGGATCGATCTGTGCTTCTGCCAGCAGCTTGCTGAAATTCGGCGCGTCGTCGAGATTGATCATGGCAATTCTCGCGTTGTTGCCGATTTCGAGTGCCAGTATCGAAGCCCCGACAGGCAATCCGGTTTGCAGGTAGGATCAACATTTCCGATTTCATGAGACCGAAGCGCATGAAGAACTGCCACCCAGTCCTTTTTCTGCTGCCGATCCTGTCGTCGCCGGCGTTGGCAGATATTTTCGAATTCGTCCCGGAAGAGGTCCTGTTGCAAATCGCCGAAGAAACCTCGGGTGAGGCGGCCAAACGCAACCTCGACACGATTACGCTGCAGCACCGCATGCGTTCCGGCAGCCAGTTCGACGCCGCGACGCAGCATATTCTCGAACAGCTCGAGCACTACGGCCTCGATGAGGTTGGTACCGTTGAGTTC
>Ga0210065_1000529_pt1 | contig 10070 bp, 9 predicted proteins | sample Muzzi_PWB_D1_FD_185533 | JGI IMG/M metagenome (GOLD analysis project Ga0210065, IMG submission 185533) | Wetland microbial communities from San Francisco Bay, California, USA, that impact long-term carbon sequestration - Muzzi_PWB_D1 (SPAdes) | ecosystem: Environmental > Aquatic > Marine >... | reverse complement strand
CGTGACAGCTGTTGGTATTATAGTCTTATTCTACCTGACGACTCCCGTTGCGGCACAAACGATCAGCGAGGTAGCATATCGTAAAGGGGTGAAGCTTTGGCCTAAGTCAGGACGTAATCAGTTGGCTGAAGACGAGGAGCCGTCGGGAGATCGTTGATCGCCCGAATCAGGCACTTGGTTTATCTGAAGGCTTAAAATATCTTGCCTAGCGTTAAGTCACTTGATTGCTAGAAGGCAACATGAACTACTGTAATTTCCTATTCAATGGCTTTTTAACTCGGAACTTAAAATATGCAGGTAGCGTTATTCTCATGCTGCTGTGTGGCTTGAATGTGGCAGATGCTTCAGCCGGAGCTGCCAGTCCGAGTGCCGGTTTTGAGTTTCCCATTTCCGAAGCGACTTATCAGGCAATGGAGCACGCACATGCCGAGGATATTGGACATGAGTTGGGCCTCTTCGATCAACTTAAACTGAGAGCCGCCGCGGATCCTTTTAATGTCGTTGCGACCGTTATTTTCTTTTTGGCGGTGTGCCATACCTTTTTAGCGGCAACTTTCAACAAGCTGGCGCACAAATATGAAGCTGAGCACCGCAACGCAATCAGTTCACACAATCAAATTTATGTGGAGGGAAAAGAGTCGGTTAGTTTTAAAGCCACTCTGTTTCACTTCCTAGGTGAAGTGGAAGCGATTTTCGGCATCTGGTTGATCCCACTCTTACTCTCACTCGTATTTATGGAGTCGAATGGTTTGGGTGTGGCTGCTTTTTACATCGACTCACGTAATTTCACCGAGCCGATGTTCGTGGTGATTATCATGGCGATTGCATCCAGTCGTCCAGTTGTGCAATTCGCCGAAAGTTGTTTACGCACAGTCGCTTCGATCGGCAAGCGTACGCCAGCGGCATGGTGGCTCTCCATTCTGATTATAGCGCCTTTATTGGGCTCCTTCATCACTGAGCCCGCGGCCATGACCATCGCAGCGCTACTGATCGGTCATCAATTCTACCTGCTGGATCCATCACCCAAGTTTAAATATGCGACGCTCGGTCTGTTATTTGTGAATATCTCGGTAGGGGGCACACTCACGCACTTTGCGGCACCTCCAGTCTTAATGGTCGTCAGTTCCTGGCATTGGAATCTTCCATTCATGTTCACACATTTTGGATGGCGAGCGATTATTGGAATTTTGCTGGCGACCACGGTCTACTTCTTCATTTTCAAGAAAGAGTTTGCAGCACTCAAGGAGCGTCATGCTGCTTTGGAGGCCGAGAAAAGCTCTGAGCCCAAGCCTGTTCCGGCGCCATTCTGGGTGATTGTCGTTCACCTCGGTTTTGTCGCCTGGACTGTATTGACGCTGCACCATCCTGCTTTCTTTATCGGCGGCTTTCTGTTCTTCCTTGCGTTCACGATTGCGACCCACCACCACCAATACGACATCCAGCTCAAGTCGCCGCTGCTGGTGGGTTTCTTTCTGGCTGGCCTCGTGACTCATGGTGGCTTACAGGGGTGGTGGATCTCCCCGGTACTGAGTGCGCTGGCCGAAGTACCACTCTTTATAGGTGCTACTATTTTGACTGCGTTCAATGATAACGCCTCCATTACCTTTTTAGCTTCACAGGTTTCGGTATTCAGCCCGGATGAGTTTTTAGCGGGCCACTGGGTGGCTAAGACGGGCACAGCATTAGCCAATGCTCAGGGCTTGGAATACGCCGTTGTCGCGGGAGCGGTCACTGGCGGTGGTTTGACGGTGATCGCCAATGCGCCAAATCCTGCAGGGCAAAGCATTTTGAGCAAATATTTCAAAGACGGCGTTTCACCGCTCAAGCTTTTACTGGGTGCGTTGTTTCCAACTTTGGTGATGGCTGGCATATTCATGCTCATACCGCACTAATAAGCGCTTGGCAATACATGCTGCGACGCCTGTTTTAAGTCAGAAGGCGTGTGCGTATCTGATCAGATAAAGGTTGGCGGCAGGTTTTTTGCGTGATTCTGAATCTGTTTCTGGCCACCACATTGTAAACGCTGTCGCGTGCCTTTTGCGGCAGGCGCAGCAAGAGCTTCGCCAGGAAACGCCAACGACTGTGTATGTCAATTAACGCGTGCAATACGGCATCGGAACGTAAATACGCATGAGCGGAATTTTCCGGTAGGTAGATTACAGTGGCTAGATCCTGTCTCAGTTCCCGATCCAGCAGTCGTTTAGCGGTGACTCCTTGCAGAGGTGCAAAGTAGAGGCTATGAGTGCGATCCCGTTGAAGGATTGCCCTGACCGAATAGGTGCACATTCCGCATTCGCCGTCGAAAAAGAGTATGGATTTGTCGCTTTGGTACACTTCTTTAGGATAAGGTGGAATAGTTGGCCTGTCCAATCGATGATAGATTCTCCATGCCTGCGCTTGCGCCTCAGACGCTGCTGTATTTCTGTATGTTGTGGATTTTAAATTAAGCAGTGATTATCAACCAGACGGCGATCAACCAGCAGCGATCCGTGCGTTGGTCGATTCTGTGCGCGCTCAGAACCGCTACCAGACTCTGCTTGGGGTAACTGGGTCCGGCAAGACCTATACGATGGCAAACGTCATTCAGGAGCTTCAGCGGCCTGCGTTGATCATCTCGCATAACAAGACGCTCGCTGCTCAATTATATTCCGAATTCAAAACTTTTTTCCCGGAGAATGCGGTCGAGTATTTCGTCAGCTATTATGATTATTACCAGCCCGAGGCATACATTCCTCAGACCGATACTTACATTGAGAAAGATTCCTCGATCAATGAAGAGATCGAGCGATTGCGTATTTCCGCTTCTTCGTCCTTGATCAGTCGAAACGACGTGATCGTCATCGCCAGCGTTTCCTGTATTTATGGCCTTGGTTCGCCTGAAGATTTCAAGGCCATGATGTTGCCGCTCAGAGCTGGGCTCGAGTTGTCGCGGGACGCTTTTTTAGAACAGTTGGTCTCGATCTTGTACAATCGCAATGATATCGATTTTAAGCGTGGTACCTTCCGGGTGCGTGGCGATGTCGTCGATGTCTATCCGGCTTACATGGAAAGTGCGATTCGTGTTGAATTTTGGGGAGATGAAATCGACAGTATACGAGAGTTGGATCCGCTAACCGGCAGCACTGGAGATGTTCTGGAAATGTTTAACTTGTATCCGGCTACCCAGTACGTAACTCCTAAGGATAAAGTGGATGCTGCGGTGAAAGGTATCCGCAAGGAACTGGAAGAGCGTGTCGCCTATTTCGAGTCGAACAATATGTTGATCGAAGCGCAGCGAATTAAGATGCGCACCGAATACGATATCGAATTATTACAAGAGATGGGCTTTTGCACAGGCATTGAGAATTACTCACGTTATTTGTCCGGGCGTAAACCCGGCGAGCGCCCTTTTTGCTTAATCGATTTCTTTCCGGAGGATTTTCTACTTTTTGTGGATGAGAGTCATGTGACCTTACCGCAGGTGCGTGCTATGTATAATGGTGACCGTGCGCGCAAAGAGCGACTGGTCGAATATGGTTTCCGCCTGCCTTCGGCTTTGGATAATCGTCCTCAAAAAGAAGAGGAATTCAACGCAATCACGGGACAGACGATTTACGTCTCGGCGACACCTGCGCAGCACGAGTTTGATGTCTCACAAGTAATTGCTGAGCAAGTGATTCGTCCCACTGGTTTGATCGATCCGGTTATGGAATTACGTCCAATCAAAGGGCAGGTGGAAGACGTGATCGGGGAGGTGCGCAAAGCAGCTGAGGCAGGTGAGCGTACACTTGTCACCACGCTGACGAAGCGCATGTCCGAGGACTTGGCTGAATTTATGCGCGAGGCCGGTTTGCAGACAGAGTATTTGCACTCGGATATTGATGCGATTGAACGGGTGGAAATCTTGCGTCGCCTCCGCCGGGGCGACTTTGATGTCTTGATCGGGGTGAATTTATTACGTGAGGGACTCGACCTGCCGGAAGTGGCGCTGGTAGCCATTTTGGATGCAGATAAAGAAGGTTTTCTGCGTAGTGCGACAAGCTTGATGCAAACTGCTGGCCGTGCAGCCCGGCACGAAAAAGGGCGTGTCATACTGTATGCGGATGTGAAAACAAGTTCGATTCAGCAGACATTGGAGACCACGAGTTATCGCCGGGAAAAACAGTTGGCTTACAATGAAGCCCACGGAATCACACCCCGGGGAGTGAAGCGTGCTATTGACGATAGCTTACAGGCGCCGGGCAAACGTTACGATTCTCATGAAACGCGTGATCTCTTGGTAGCGGAGTCGGATGATCGTGATGTTGCGAATGTTATTGCGGAGTTGGATGAGGAAATGTTGGAGGCGGCGCGCCAGTTGCAGTTTGAGAAAGCGGCGATGCTGCGGGACCAGATTGAGACCTTGCGCAGCGGGAAGCATGGCGGGGGGTCTTCCGGGGCAGCTATGTCCAAACCAAAGAAAAAACGTAAGGCAGTTTACAACGCCAAGGGCTTGCCGAGGAAGCGCTAGCGGCAGCAGGATGGCTTTTAAGCAGGCACTTCGGCAGCATTGACCTTTTTACCTGATAGCGCTTTAAAAGTTAGCAGATGGCAGGTTTCGACGAAAATATTGTGCGTGAATATTTCGAGTTGAACGGATTTTTTGTCCGACAACTCAGGAAGTATATCGTGCAGTCGCGCAAAAAGCGTGCGGACGAGGAAATCGATTTGGTGGTTTATAATCCGAATGCATCTCTGGAGAGCATGCCTGCTGGTTTTCAGCTCTTTTCCTCCGATATGCTAAAAATACGACGTGCCGTGGTGGTGGTCAAAGCGTGGCACACGTCACGCTTCACTCCGGCGATGTTGAAGAGCAGTACACGGGTCTTTGATTTTCTCAAAAAAGATGTGCTCAGTAAGGCGGAAGCTTACTTTCAATTTGATGATATCGAAGTGGACGGCGTAACGGTAACGGAGCCTTCCGGCTTTCTGAAAATTTTGGTTTTACCGAGTCTACCGACCAGTGATCCGCATCGTACTGAAAGTATCGAAATGCTTAAAGCTCACGGCATCGATGGAATCATTACTTTCAGTACAATTCTTGAGAATTTGCTGCGCCACGTGGAGGTCAATCACAGTTATCAGAAGTCAGACCTGCTGCAATTACTGCGAATTCTGAAGATTTATGATATGGTGAAAGAGCCACAGATGAACCTGTTCAATTGAGTGAACGGGAAAGCGCGAGGTTGCTGCCGTTTTAACATTATTGCCTCGTTTATCGTCTTCGCTTGAAGCTGTGGCCAAAAAGAGTCTTCATCTTAAATATGGAAATTCATAGTTCAGCGATTATTTCTAAAAGTGCTAACATCGGCGAGGGTGCTTTTATCGGACCCTTTGCAATCATTGAAGCGGATGTCGTGCTTGGCAAAAACTGTCATATCGCTGCGCACGCGATTCTCCGTAAAGGCTCCATTTTGGGGGATGCGGTCGAGGTGGACTCATTCTCTGTCGTTGGTGCCACACCACAGTTACTCGACCTTGATCGATCAATTGAGAGCGGTGTAAAGATCGGCGACGGCACAATTTTACGCGAAGGCTGTACGGTCAATCGTTCGAGCATCGCAGGCGGCTATACAGTTGTTGGTGACCACTGCTATTTGATGGCGCAGACAAATGTGGGTCATGACTGTAAGCTGGGGTCTTCTGTAGTAATGGCCAATAATGTAATGATCGGTGGTTTTGTTACGATTGGCGATAAGTGCTTTTTTGGCGGTGGTGCTGGAATACATCAAAACTGCCGGATTGGTACCTATGCGATGGTTGCGGGCAATGCAACGATTGCGATGGATGTACCGCCTTACACTATGGTCACCGAGCGGAATGAAGCTCATGGCTTAAATCTGGTCGGACTTAAACGCGGCGCTTTTGATCAGCGTGAGATAGCGGATTTAAAACGTTGTTACCGTGCTGTATACTTGGGAGGTGGCAACTTAAAGAACAAGGCCGCTCAAGCGGCACGTGAGCATGAATTCGGTATTACCAATGTTGGCGCACGCTTCTTGAGTTTCTTTGAGTCGGGTAAGCGCGGATTTGTTGAATCTGTCCCATCGGCTGACAATTGATGGTGTTCGATAAACAGGCGTTGCCTTTGGCAATCACATGCGGTGATCCTGCGGGTGTCGGCCCGGAGGTGATCGCTGAGTCCATACGCCAATCAGGATCCTCTGCCAGGGACTACGTTATCATCGGTCCTAAAAATTGGACTGAACCCTTAGCGAGCGAATGTGGAGTACAGTTCGTAAACGTAGGCCAGGCAGATTTTGAGATTCCGCCCGGTCAGCCCAGCACGGCAGGAGCGACTTTAGCATTGGAAGCAATGCAGTTAGCCGCGATTGGCTGTCGCGAGCAGCGTTTTAAGGGAGTCGTCACTGGACCAGTCAGTAAGTTTTGGCTGCAGCAGGTCGGTTTTCGATACCCCGGACAAACAGAATTTTTTGCGCAAACATGGGGCGGTGCGCCGAGCATGGCCTTCGTTGGACGTGAATTGAAAGTTGTTTTGGCGACCTGGCATATTCCTCTGCGCGAGGTAGCATCGGCTTTGGACGCGGCGTGTCTGGAGCAAGCAGTTCGCAGGGCTGCTGAGTTGGCGCGCGCGTATGGGATAGAACAGCCGCGCATCGGCGTCTGTGGTCTCAATCCACATGCAGGTGAGGGCGGAATACTGGGAGAGGAAGAGCGTGATCTGCTGGATCCATGCTTGGATCAGTTGCGTCTGGAATTTCCAGAGCTATCCCGATGCCTGCCGGGAGATACTGTTTTCTTCAGGCAACGTAGGGGTGAGTTTGATGTTGTGATCGCTGCGTATCATGATCAGGGCTTGGCAGCAGTGAAAACACTTGAATTTGATGCGGCAGTGAATGTCACACTCGGCTTGCCACATGTACGCACCAGTCCGGATCATGGTACGGCGTTTGAACTGGCGGGAAAAGGCAAGGCTGATGCCGGTAGTTTTCTAGCTGCCTTACAAGTGGCTGATTTGCTGAGCGAAAAATGAAATGCTGGGTTGCTGATTTTCAGAATTCATAGAGATTAGTTTGCGAATATGGCAGTAGAGACAGATAGACACATTCCTGAAGGTGCACGACTGGGAAACGAGAAATTGATTCTGGTGACAGATGCGGCAGGTAAAAAGCTGCAGTCGTTGATCGAACGGGAGCAGAAGGGCGATTATTTACGCGTCAAAATCACCGGCGGAGGCTGCAATGGTCTGAGTTATAAAATGAAATTTGTATCAGATGCCAAACGAGGCGACATTTTGGTGCATTCTTCCGGAGCTCAGATTCTGGTCGACACCAAGAGTGCCTTATACCTAAAAGGCACGCATCTGGATTACTCGGATAAGATGGTAGGTGGTGGCTTTAAATTCAGTAACCCCAATGCAAAATCCAGCTGCAGTTGCGGTGAAAGCTTTAGTATTTAATCGCTACTGCCTGCTTCATTGAGTCGATTAAGCGCACCTTTCCCTTTTATGTAGGGAGACATTCCGAAGCCTGAGTTCTGGACAGTGAGTGCTCTGCGTGCTTCGACTATTCTTCTGGATGTTCATCAGAAAGTGGAGACTTTTTGCGTTTGCCCAAACCAAACAGGATTAAACATGCAATATCGCTGCGGCTCAAATAATGTGTGAGAGCAATTGGCAGTGAGAATCCAACCACCACGCAAAGTGGAATGAGTATGAATAGGTTGTTGACGCCTGCTATTTCATTCAACGGGTAGGCAATCGCAAAAATGGCTATAATGTGTATCAGATAGATCTGATAGGCGTAGTTTCCTATTTTGGCTAAAATCGGAATACTGAATCGAATATTAAATACGAATAACAAGCTGATAATGGAGAATGATGCTCCTAGGATTTGATCGATCGAAAACAGCTGGATTAAAGACTGCGGTGCTGTTGGGTCGTCACGATGACTTGCAGCAATAAAGCGTAATATTGATCCGCTAACGGCTATCATGCCCAATACCCAAAGATGCTTTGGTGTCAGTTTCCCTTTTTCATAAATAAAGCGCTGTAGGCCAATCCCAAGCAGGAAAAAGGGCAGTAAATAGAAGAACCCGGAAAAACTAAAGAAACTGAATGAGTGGAGTGGTACCAGAGTACCGCCTGGAAAAACGTAGCGATAGAACATCATACACAGAAGACTGCCGAACAATAATGATAGCCATCGTTGAAATGTATCATAGCGGCCGCACATTTCCATCAGTACAGTAAATGGAAAAATTAGAAGCATAACCTGCAAGAACCAGAATTGCTGGTAGGGATAAAAAAGAGCTTCGCTGTAGGACCTTAAGTCGAAAGTTCCCCACCACGCTAAATGAAAGATCAAATAAGTAGCCGACGCCCAAGCAAACATGGGAAGCGAGAGTCGACTCAGTTTTTTAAGCAGAAATGTTTTTGCTTGTGCGCTCGCTATCGGCCTTAAGGCGTATACAAAACCGGAGATGCAGGTAAAGAGCGGCACTCTCGAGTAGTCGAAAGGGTATTGAATGTAACGCCATACAGATCCAGCATCCAATTTCAAATACTCGACGACATGATAGTAAACCAGTAGCAGAATTGCTATGCCGCGAAGTGTTTCGACGTGCTGATTCTTGCGTACTGGCTTAGCGGTGGGCATATCTTTGAAATCTTCTTTAGATCACCCTTGGTTGCCGTTGCTCGAATTATGAGATTTGCTCAAAAGCCCAGTCCAGCCAGGGAATGAGTGCCTCAATATCTGCTGTGTCCACAGTTGCACCACCCCAGATGCGAAGTCCATCCGGCGCGTCGCGATAGCTCCCGAAGTCGTAGCCGACATCTTCCTTGTCCAGCAAGTTGACCAGTTGCTTGGCCTTAGCCGTTTGCTCCGCTGCTGGAAGCGCTTTATACCAGGGAGCCACAATTTTGAAGCAAATGGATGTATTGGAGATTGTCGCCGGATCTTCAGCCAGAAACTCGATCCAATCAGTTTTTTCGACCCATTTAGCGAGTGCCGCCAAGTTCGCTTCGGAGCGTTGAATAAGCGTCGGTAGACCGCCGATACTCTCAGCCCAACGCAAGCCATCAACTGCGTCTTCAACACACAGCATGGAAACAGTATTAATGGTTGCTCCGTTGAAAATATCCGCGATGAATTTGCCGCCTTTTGTCATGCGGAAAATTTTTGGCAATGGCCAAGCCGGCGTGTAGCTTTCCAGACGTTCAATGGCGCGAGGGCTCAGCACCAGCATGCCGTGCGCGGCTTCACCACCCATTACTTTCTGCCAAGACCATGTGACAACATCCAACTTATTGAAATCAATATCCATCGCGAATACTGCCGACGTAGCGTCGCAAATTGTCAGACCTTCCCGGTCAGACGGAATCCAGTCCAAGTTCGGCACTTTTACTCCGGATGTCGTGCCGTTGTAAGTAAAGACAACATCATTGGAAAAATTGACTTTGGTAAAGTCAGGCAGCTTGCCATAGTCGGCCTCGTGCTTAGTGACAGCTTCTAGTTTTAGCTGTTTCAGTGCATCCGTGACCCAACCCGAACCGAACGATTCCCACGCGCACATTTCGACTCCGCGAGCACCCAAGAGCGACCACATTGCCATTTCAACGGCACCTGTGTCGGAGGCGGGTACGATACCACAAACATAACCCTCGGGGAGGCCGAGGATAGAGGCGGACCTGTCGATTACCTCCTGAATGCGCGCTTTGGCCGGTTTGGCACGGTGCGAGCGTCCGACGAGCGCGTCGTTTAGCGCGTCGAGCGTCCAGCCCGGACGTTTGCTGCAAGGGCCGGAAGAGAAAAATGGGCGAGTTGGTTTGATCTCTGGTTTCATGAATTATTGCGTAATGAGTACTTGCAGAATCTATCGTGTCGAGAGTGCAGTGGAGAAAATGCGCCGCGTTGTGATTAATCTTTTCTGGTTTGGAAGAAACCGGATGTTGGGCTGGGTCCAGGAATTTCAACGGTGTAGGCGGGGCTCCCTGAAAATGTATCGGTTGTTGTGAGTTGGTCTATTCTGGCCCCTGAGTCTATCGAGTAGGGCGCTTGCGGTGTCGCGATCCAAGTTTGTCGAAGTAC
>Ga0210065_1000528_pt1 | contig 10073 bp, 13 predicted proteins | sample Muzzi_PWB_D1_FD_185533 | JGI IMG/M metagenome (GOLD analysis project Ga0210065, IMG submission 185533) | Wetland microbial communities from San Francisco Bay, California, USA, that impact long-term carbon sequestration - Muzzi_PWB_D1 (SPAdes) | ecosystem: Environmental > Aquatic > Marine >... | reverse complement strand
ATTCAGGGCTGCGCCCGCATTGCCGGCGCCGAATATGCCCATCGCGAAACCCTGTTTACTTTTCTCGAACCAGGCCGAGGTGTAAGCGATGCCAATCGCGAATGAACCGCCGGCCAAACCGATACACAGACCAATCACCAGGTATTGCCAGAACTGATTGGCAAAATGCAGTCCGTAGGTTGCGATGGCAACCAATAGCATCTGAACAAAATAGACGCGACGACCGCCAAACCGGTCGGTCAGGATGCCAAGCGGCAAACGTACCAATGAACCTGTAAGAATAGGCGTGGCAATGAGCAAACCAAATTCGGTTTCACTTAAGCCCAACTCGCCTTTTATCTTGATGCCGATCACGGAAAACATGGTCCATACCGCAAAATTCACGGTAAACGCCAGGGTGTTCATGCTGAGGACGGAGTATTGTTTCTTCTTGTTGTATTCGTATACAGGTTGGGTGTCTGTCATTTCCTGGTTCCTGTTTTTTCAAATCGCCGGTCTTTAAAGGTTTCTTGTCATTTTTGAAACTTGGACGACAGGCATTTTCCATCGTCATCAACAGCTCTGCGTTAAGGCCCGCCCCCGGATTCCCTACACAAAAAACTGGATCTCAAAACCCGGCCTTTAACCGCCATAAATGCGTCTGTGGCCATGGATTTTTTGTAGCCATTCACAAGGCGCTAACATAAAATTATCTCAATAGATTGTCAAGTCTATAGATTATAAATTCTATAGATTGTTTTATCCATTAAAATATGCGAAAGTGTCGCCGAGCAAAGCAGAAGGAAAGCAATTCAGATGTACCTGAGCAGACCAGCCGAATACGCGCTGCGAGCAATGACGCACCTTGCGCGCCAGGAACCGGAACAAAGAGTCCTGACCCGTGACCTTGCCGAAGCCATTAATGTGCCTGCCCCCTTTCTTTCAAAGATCATGCGAAGGCTGACGGCCGACGGTATCCTCAATGCAAAAAAAGGCCACCACGGTGGCTTCATACTCGCCCGGCCACCAGAAAAAATCCGCTTCATAGAGATTCTTCGGGCAGTGGACTTCGAACCGTCCGCAGATCACTGCCTGTTTGGACTGGACAACTGCGACTCGCAAAACCCCTGTCCGCTACACCCCGAGTGGAGTGTGCTCAAGGGGCAAATCGAACAATGGGCCAGGTCGCATACTTTGGGGGATTCGCTGAAGGTGTTGCGGGATACTTAGAAAACACTTAGTAAAATTGGCGGTCAGTCATAAAAAAACCGCCCGTAGGCGGCTTTGTCTGATGCTCTGGTGTTGACCGCGCTTCGCACGGTAGGGGTGAGGGATTGTCCGAAACCATCCCTGGTTTCGGCCCTTCGGGCGCACTGCGTGCGACCAAATTCGATCCCGTCGAATTTGTCGACCCCCGCCGCGCTACGCGCTACGGATGTGCTCTGCACCCTCACCCCCAGCCATTAAAAAACCGCCCGTAGGCGGCTTTTAATGGCTGGGGGTGAGGGATTCGAACCCCCGCTGGCGGAGTCAGAGTCCGCAGTCCTACCACTAGACGAACCCCCAGGAAACCTGGGTATCGCTTATCGTTTGGAGTACTGTGTTGCCTTGCGTGCTTTGTGCAGGCCGACTTTTTTACGTTCGACTTCACGTGCATCACGGGTTACAAAACCCGCTTTACGCAATGGGCTGCGCAGTTCACCGTCGTATTCGATCAATGCGCGGCTCAGACCCAAACGGATTGCACCGGCCTGGCCGGAGATACCGCCGCCTTCAACCGTGCAATTGATATCAAACTTGTCGGTCATTTCCAGTTTTTCAAGCGGCTGACGGACGATCATGACCGCGGTTTCCCGTCCGAAGAATTCATCAATGGGACGGTTATTGATGACGATGTCGCCTTTACCCTTGCTCAGGAAAACCCGTGCCTTGGAAGACTTGCGCCGTCCGGTGCCGTAATACTGTTCAGTTGCCATTTATCTTTTATCCGTGTTGTCGCGAACTACAGCTCAAGCTGAGTTGGTTGCTGGGCTTCATGTGGGTGATCCGGTCCTGCATAAACATGCAACTTGCGGAACACGGCACGACCCAGGGGATTTCTGGGCAACATACCTTTTACTGCTTTTTGCAATACGCGCTCAGGGTGCTCATCAAGCAATTTACCGAGGTTGATTGATTTCAGGTTGCCGATGTAACCGGTGTGATGGTGATACATCTTATCGTTCAGCTTGTTGCCGGTTACCTTAATTTTTTCAGCATTGATCACAATCATGTGATCGCCCGTGTCCATGTTCGGTGTGAACTCAGGTTTATGCTTGCCACGCAGACGGGAAGCCAGTTCGGTGGCCAGTCTGCCGAGGGTTTTGTCAGTCGCGTCGACTACACACCACTCGCGTTTGATTGTCGAAGGGGTCGCTGTAAAAGTCTTCATTGTTACCATTCTCTGTAAATTACCCGAGTCATCGGGTGAAGGGCGGGAATTTTACTGGCTTAGCGCCATATTATCAACCATCCGGACGCTTATTTTTCAGGTTTTCCAATGTCGGGCTCGTGGCGGAGCCTAAGTCGCTCCACGGGTTTACCGTTAACGATGTGGCTGTCGATGATCTCATCGATGTCTTCCTCATCGATATAGGTGTACCAGATACCTTCCGGATACACCACGCAGACAGGCCCCAACTCGCAACGATCAAGGCAACCCGAGGTGTTGATCCGCACCTGCCCTTGCCCTGACATACCCAGCTTTTTTACCCGGTCCTTCGCGTACTCACGTAAGGCGGCAGACCCGCATTGATTGCAGGACGGACGCTCGGCGTCCGCCCCGCGATCATTGGTGCAAAAGAACAGGTGTCTTTTATAGTAGGGGGACATATACCTATAAGACTACCTGAACCACTGCCTGATTAAAATTTATAAACCAGGTTCGCAGTGGTTGTGGTGTCAGTTTTATCAACCACACCCGGCGGTATTTCGGTATTGTGGCGATATTCCCAGCCGAGTTTCAGTGCAAAACGCTCATTCATTGAAACGGTCAAACCGGTGTTGAACTGGGTGAAGGTATTGTCAGACCCTGCCTCAACCAAAAGGCGATTGTTCCAGGCGGTGGATGGCGTAATTAACCACATGTCGTCCAGTGTCAATCTGCCAATGACCTGGTTTTCCGTTACGCCGGTGCTCGCCGCTTTCAGTTTCTGATAACCCACACCGATTTCACTATTGAGTTCATGCTTTTCACTCTTCATCAACAGACGGCCGTAACCCAGGGTGACGGATTGTTGCGGGTCGTAGGCGCCAAACTTGTCGGCATCATAGCGATAGACAGCGAACAGGTAGCTTTTTTCGTTGAGCTTGCGGTCACCCTGCAATTGCGCGGTGTAACGTTCGGCATCCTTGGAACCATTTTTGGAAGAAGACAAGGCAGTCCCGGCGAATGTGTAGCGCCAATGCTCTGTATTCCTGATAAATTCAAGCGCCAGGTTCAGTGATTGGGTATCCGTATTACCGCTTGTGCTTACAAATCCAAACTCACCGACACCCGTCCACCCCAGTGGAAGATCTTCCGGATCTTCCTGTGCATAGACACTGGTAGCCAGGAAAAATACACCACCTGCCAGCATTACCTTGATTAAATCACGCATAATTTTTCCTCCCACATTTTGAAAAACCGCGCATTATATAGATACAGAATGAGAATACCTACTATTTCCATATATAATTTACCTGTATCAACAAACTGGCCAGATCAAAAATGATGACACGCACCTACTCCAGACTCGATCACCTGATTATCAGCATCGACAATGCATTACGTATGAGCTCGGCTGAATCAGTTGAAGCGAAACGGCCAAATCCCGCTGCATCGGTCCCTGAAATCGTTATGGATGAAACCCATCGCCGGCACGCCGCCGGGCTAATGCGTATCAACCACGCTGGCGAAATCTGCGCACAGGCACTGTATGCCGGTCAGGCAGTAACTGCCCGCAACCCTGAAATCCAGGCCGAAATGCAAAAGGCTGCCGATGAGGAAATCGATCATTTGAGCTGGTGCAAGGAACGCCTGGATGAATTGGAAAGCAAGCCCAGCCGGCTTGCACCGTTGTGGTATGCGGGATCATTTGCGATCGGTGCCGCTGCCGGCCTGGCGGGTGATGGCTGGAGCCTGGGGTTTCTCAAAGAAACCGAGAACCAGGTCGAAGCCCATCTCGCGAACCACATTGAAAAACTGCCTGCAGAAGACGGCCGAAGCCGTGCCATATTGGACCAGATGAAAATTGACGAAGCCAAGCACGCACAAATGGCCGAAAAATCCGGTGCGTTTGACTTGCCGCGACCGCTGCGCCGGTTGATGAAACTCACTGCAGGTGGCATGAAGGCAATTGCCTACAAGCTGTAGAGTGCCTGACGAGTTACCCTGACGAGTTAGGCAGCCTACTGGTCTTTTGCTTTTTGTCGCAAATCTTTTAAGGTAAGACCTTCTTCAGCCGGTTTGGACTTGAGTTCATTCAGTGAAAGCCACTGTATACGCCAGCCTTCAAGTTCGGTGGATTCAGGATAGGGAAACGCCTGCTTGCGATAATCGATGTCGCCGGAAAACGTGATTGAACTGGTTTTCTTTGCTTCCCCCGGATCTGGAACGCTGAAGGTAAAAACCAGCTCATAGCGAATATGGTCCGGTTCTGCCAACCAGCCGTGACCCTTGACACTCCAGGGTGCCGCAAATACGCCTGTTGCCAAACCTGTGTCCAGGCGGAAATCTTTCTTCTTTTCACTCTCGTTCCACGTCTGCTTTCCGGTAACGGCCGAGGGGCCCTTGGGCTGACTGCGATTCAGCATCGAGTAAGCCAGTTGCAGCATCAATGAAGGTGCCTGGATCAACGGCTCGATATCTTCACCCTGCTGCTCAAAACCCCGCGACAACAAAACCTTTCCGTCGACCATCAACAACTCGCCGGTGAGGGTATCATCGGGGGCAACCTGCTCGACCATCACCCTCAAATCCCCGCAATCACAATGGTCAAAACGCCAGCTTGCATGGAAACCCGTACCGCCAAAGTCCACATCCAGGTCGGTGACTACGGCATCCCGCCAAAGCGTGCCCTTTTCGATCTGCGCGAACGCTGTTTGTGATGCTGTCAACAGCATGATCAAACCTGCAAACAGGTACATAAGCGAGAATGAGGGTTGTCTGTTCATATCAGAAAAACATCCTTTTCAATGCGTCACCGGGATCCTCCTCCCGCATAAACGCCTCTCCCACCAGGAAGGCATTGATGCCGGAGTCCTGCATACGTCTGACATCACCGGCAGTCCTGATACCGCTTTCGGTCACCAGCAATTGCGCGCCGGTCAGCATCTTCTTCAGCCGTTCACTGGTTGCAAGCGATGTCTCAAATGTATTCAGGTTCCGATTATTAACCCCAATCAGATCATGATCAAGAACCAGTGCCCTTTCCATCTCGGCTTCATCGTGCACTTCGATCAGCACATCCATGCCGCAAGCCTTTGCGAGATTCAATAATTCCCGTAATACCGGTTGTTCCAGCGCGGCGACGATTAACAGGATACAGTCAGCGCCCATGACGCGTGACTCCAGCACCTGCCAGGGGTCAATGATGAAGTCCTTGCGCAGCACCGGCAGCGCACAGGCATCACGGGCTTCCGGCAGGTATTGGCTATCCCCCTGGAAAAAGTCCCTGTCGGTAAGCACAGACAGGCAGGCTGCACCGGCTGACTGGTAGGACCTGGCGATCGCACCCGGCTGAAAATCCTGACGGATCACACCGGCACTGGGTGAGGCTTTCTTAATTTCCGCAATGACCGCCGGCCCCCTCAAAAGGGCCAGCCGCAGTGCGTTTTCGAAGCGGCGGGGTGATGCACAATCCCGGGCCCGGGCTGACAGCTCTGCCATCGGGGTGGTCAGCTTTCCGGCAGCGATCTCCTCTGACTTGCGCTGCAGTATGCGTTGTAATATTGACGGAACGGCCATCAGAAACCCTGTGTCATGTCAGCCAGTTGCTGCATCTTTTTCAGACCCGCGCCGGCGACCAGCACGTCTTTGGCAAGGGTCACACCGGCGGCGATCGAAGGCGCGACACCGGCGACATACAATGCGGCACCGGCATTCAATGCGATCATGTGTGCGGCGCGGCGCGAGCGCTCGTCTTTTTCACCCGCCAGCGCAGATCTTATCAGCTGTAGCGATGAATCCACATCTTCCACCACCAGGTCAAGCATCGGCTCACGTTTAAAACCAAGCTGTTCAGGCTGCAGGGTATATTCATTGATGGCGCCGTTTTTTAGCTCTGCGACATGTGTATCGGCTGCCAGGCTGATCTCATCGAGACCATCTTCAGAATGGACCACCAGCACGTGTTCTGAACCAAGCCGTTGCAGTACCTCAGTCACCGGGCGGCACAAGGCGCGGTCATAGACACCAATCAACTGGCGCTTGAGACCCGCCGGGTTGGCCATCGGGCCCAGAACATTAAACAGGGTGCGTAAACCCAGCTCCTTGCGTGCCAGGCTGACGTGGCGCATGGCGCTGTGGTGCATCAATGCAAACATGAATCCGATACCCAGCTCGTTGACACATTGCGCCACCTGCTCGGGCGTGATATCCAGCTTCACCCCGGCCGCTTCCAGCACGTCCGCACTGCCGGAGCTGGAAGAAACCGAGCGATTTCCATGTTTCGCAACCCGACCGCCCGCCGCTGCCACAACAAAACAGGCTGCTGTTGAAACATTAAACAGGTTGGCGCCATCACCACCGGTCCCGACGATATCCACGAGCCGGGGCCCCTCGACCTTCACACCGCTGGCAAATTCACGCAGGACCTGCACACCACCGGTAATCTCATCGATCGTTTCTCCCTTGATCCGCATACCGAGCAAAAAAGCACCGATCTGCACATCCGTCGAACCGGCTGACATGATCTGGCGCATAACGGAAACCATCTCTTCGGTTGAAAGGTCCTGTTTTTCGGCGATTCGGCTCAGGGCCGCTTGGATCTTCATACTCATAACTTTTCCAACCTAAACGCGGTGGGTGGTGTTTATAAAATTCTGCAACAGGTCATGACCACAGCGTGTCAGGATGGATTCAGGATGAAACTGCACGCCTTCGATGGGTAAGCTGTTGTGTTTGAGTCCCATGATTTCTTCGATTCCACCGTCTGCCTTCTCGGTCCAGGCGGTGACCTCCAGGCATTCGGGTACGCTGTCCTTTTGCAAAACCAGCGAGTGGTAACGGGTCGCTTCGAACGGTTGTGGCAAGCCTGAAAAAACACCTTCGCCACGATGAAACATCATCGAGGTCTTGCCATGCATGACCTTGTCTGCGCGCACCACCTGGCCGCCAAATACCTGGCCGATGCACTGGTGACCGAGACAAACACCCAGGATTGGAAACATGTCACCCAGTTCGGCGACCACATCGAGCGATATACCCGCGTCATCCGGTGTGCAGGGCCCCGGGGATATCACGATACCGCGTGGATTCAAACCGCGTATTTCTGCGGTCGTAATCTCATCATTGCGCACGGTTTTTACCGTGGCGCCCAACTCACCCAGGTACTGCACCAGGTTGTAGGTGAAGGAGTCGTAATTATCGATCATCAGGATCATATAAAGTATATCTTATTGTTATTAAACATAAATAAACTCTTATACATTTTTTTATAGCACCATTTGTAGCACCAATGATTAATTTTGATAACAAAATTGACAGGAGCACGCATGTCCGATGATATCTGCGGAGCACATTGAAATCGATAGATATTCACTTTGGCCAGAAAATAATTGAGAAAGGAGACTAGTCTAACGCTTGCCTGGTAAACCCTCACACTTTGAACACACTGATGAAGGTATACCCCCTACCCACAGCTCTAACGACGTAGCCGCGTCCGGTGGAGGCCGAAGGCCGGAACGAACTTTAGCGTTTTGTTAGCTCTCACGCCCACTGCCTCTCTTCAATTTGCTAGCACGAAGCCGTCCTTCACTTCGAATTACGTGCAGAATATAGACACGACTATCATCATGGCGATAAAAAACACGACATGGAGGCTCGACAATCTGCCGATAGTTCCAACCTTTAAGCTCCGCTGGTTTTGAACCACTTTTAGGATGATCTGCGAGCTGCTCAACATGCTTAAAAATTCTGCGCACCAACTTTCGTGCGGCAATTGGATTCTCCAGGGCAATAAAATCTGCTATTGCATCGAGGTCAGAAAGTGCTGGTTCGGTCCAGACTATTTCAACCATCGAGACATTCTGGATTTTGCTTCTTCGTTAGAAACGGTCCGACCGTCTTCAATCGCACGTTCGCCACGGGCGATGCCTTCAAGAAGTTTTATTCTTCCTTTAAGGCTTTCAAAGCTTTCAACATCGACCAGGTATGCCGAGGGTAGCCCATGTTGGGTAATTAAAATTGGCTCTTTATCACGAGATAACTCGGAGAGCAGTTCCGTCGCTTTTCGTTTTAAAGTGGTTACAAGTTCAGTTCTCATAATGTGATACTAAAGTAGCACTTTGGTTGATGCAAGCACAAGTGAAGCTAACGCCTGAGTTAACCGGCGCGCGCTAGCGTGTCCGTGTTTAATGATTTGTTATGTGATACTACGAAGCCCACTTTAGCTTCAGCTTCTTTTCAGATATTGCGCAATCCCGAAGGTAAAGATTGATTAAACTCTGGTAGGGCACACCTACTTCTTCTGACAACTTCTTGAAGTACTCAATTGTGGGTTTATCAAGCCTTATCGTCACCTGACTTTTTAAGGCCTTTGCATAGGGATTGGGTTCAGCATCTGAAAAATCATATTCGTCTCGCATCAGGATCATAGCTGACCTATTCCATTGTTTTGTATGTATTTAATTATTATGTAAAATCAGGCAGAACAAAAAGCAGAAGCATTTACGGCGACCGGAAGCATTCAAATAGCGATTCTAGCAGCCTTCACCTCACGTATCCGCAGATAGTACAGCAACAGGACTACGACAAAAACCTGCCCGTCGAGCCGATCGCGCGAAAGCATGAAAGAAGGGTGTGTGAAACAGTAAATTATAAGAGCGGTAGACGATTCAAATGCCGTTGTTAGCCGGTCATCCGCTTGCGCGCGGCTATGCCCGATTTATTTCCGCAAGATGTTGGTGTCCGCCTTCACGGTTGCACCCGGAAGCGCTTAGACCGCAAATTGAAATGCGTGGTCCCTGACCTGTATGCCGTAGCATTCGCAGGATGCGGCTTCAAGCCCCTTGCGGGAAAGGATACGAATTTGACCACGGCTGTAGCCGATGAGTTTTTTGCGTTGGAGCTTGCCTGCTGCAATGGTCACAGCACTGCGTTGCACACCAAGCAGGTCGGCGAGGAACTGGTGCGTCATCGGCAGTTGCTCCGAATTGGTGCGGTCGTGGGTCATTAACAACCATCGGGCCAGTCGCATCTCGACTTCGTGGAAGGAGTTGCAGGTTGCCGTCTGTTGCAGCTGACCCATCAGGACATATGAATAGCGATTGAGCGCACTTTGCAGACCGGGGCTTTCCCGCAGCAACCGTCTCAAGTGTGACGCCTTGATGCGCAAGGCAGCGCCGGTGCCGTGCACCACACCACGCAGACGTGGCGAATTGACGTCTATTGTCAGGGTCGCACCCAACACACCTTCGTTACCGATCATGGCTAGACCCAGTGGCTGATGGTCACTGCTGGCTGCTACCAGTGAAATCAGCCCGGACAATGGGAAATAAGCGTTTTGCAAGGGCGTTTGACCCTCACATAATATGGTGCCAAAAATCAGGTTTACTCGTTCGCTCAGCTGCAGTAGTCGCTGGCTTTCTTTCTCCGGCAATCCCACGATCAGTTGATTGCTTTCAGACTTCTGATTGGTCTTGGACAAAGTGGCCTCCCGTAGCGCAGGACAAGCTGGACCGCACAAGACAAAGATATTTGGATAATCTCATAGCGACATTGTGCACGACAGAGATATATCTTTCTGTGCGCCAGGGCACAGAACAATGAATCTTAAAATCCGGCAAGTCTGATGCACTGCGACGGACCATCCAGCGCTACGTCATATAGCGATCACTTTTGTTTAAACAAAGGC
>Ga0210065_1000527_pt1 | contig 10075 bp, 10 predicted proteins | sample Muzzi_PWB_D1_FD_185533 | JGI IMG/M metagenome (GOLD analysis project Ga0210065, IMG submission 185533) | Wetland microbial communities from San Francisco Bay, California, USA, that impact long-term carbon sequestration - Muzzi_PWB_D1 (SPAdes) | ecosystem: Environmental > Aquatic > Marine >... | reverse complement strand
TGAGGGCGCCGATTTTGATACCTGGTTGGCCGGTCAGAAGACATTTGAGGAAGTAACCAACACGCCGGCCGGAGATGTGACAGTCGGCGCGGCGCAGTATGCTGTTTGCGCATCCTGTCATGGCCAGCACGGGGAGGGACTGCCGGCGATGAACGCGCCGAAGCTCGCCGGGCAGGGTGACTGGTACCTGAAGCGCCAGCTCATGAAGTACAAGAACGGCTTGCGCGGTACGCACCCGGAAGACACCTACGGCCAGCAGATGGCCGGCATGGCGGCGACGCTGGCGAACGAGCAGTCGGTGGACAATGTCGTGGCATATATCGGCACGCTGCCGGATACACCGGCGGCGCCAACCATCGACGGCAACGTGGCTGCCGGCCAAAAGCTTTACAACGTCTGTGCCTACTGCCATGGAAAGGACGGCATGGGTGTGCAGGCATTGAACGCGCCGCGCACCGCGGGCATGTCGGACTGGTACATGGCGAGGCAGTTGCACAACTTCAAGGACGAGATACGCGGCGCCCACCTCGGGGACTACTACGGCATGCAGATGGGCTTCATGGCCGACACGCTGCAAAGCGAACAGGCGGTCAATGATGTGATCGCTTACATGAATACATTACAGGTCGCCGGCGAGTAGCGGCCGGATATCGGACAGGGGAAACCGGATGGCATACGTTGCAATCGCAGATCGTGATCACGAACAGGAGCACCACGATCCGCAAACGTTCATCACCAAGTACGTCTGGAGCCAGGACCACAAGGTCATCGCGGTCCAGTATGGCATAACAGCCATTTTCGTCGGCCTCATCGCGCTGGGCCTGTCTGCGATGATGCGCCTGCAGCTCGGGTTCCCGGACCAGTTTTCGTTCATCAACCCGGAGAACTATTACCAGTTCATCACGATGCACGGCATGATCATGGTGATCTATCTGCTCACCGCCCTGTTTCTCGGCGGTTTCGGTAATTACCTGATCCCGTTGATGTGTGGCTCGCGAGACATGGTGTTCCCGTACATGAACATGCTGAGCTACTGGGTCTACCTGCTGTCGGTCATCATTCTCGTGATCAGTTTCTTCGTGCCCGGCGGATCGACCGGTGCCGGCTGGACGCTGTATCCGCCGCAAGCCATCATGCCCGGCACGCCCGGCATCGATCTCGGCATCATCCTGATGCTGATCTCGCTTGCCGTCTTCATCGTGGCTTTCACGATGGGCGGGCTCAACTACGTCACGACGGTGTTGCAGGCGCGGTGCAAGGGCATGACCCTGATGCGTATGCCGCTGTCGGTCTGGGGGATCTTCATCGCGACCATACTCGGCCTGCTCGCTTTCCCGGCCCTGCTGGTCAGCGCGATCATGATGTTGTTCGACAAGACCCTGTATACGAGCTTTTTCATGCCCGCCATCAGCTCGATGGGGGTAGACCCCGGATATACCGGCGGCAGCCCGATCCTGTTTCAGCACCTGTTCTGGTTCTTCGGCCATCCCGAGGTTTACATCGTCGCGTTGCCGGCTTTCGGCATCGTCTCGGATCTGCTCAGCACGCACGCGCGGAAGAATATCTTCGGTTATCGCATGATGGTCTGGGCGATCATCGTGATTGGCGGACTCAGCTTCGTCGTCTGGGCGCACCACATGTATGTCAGTGGCATGAATCCTTACTTCGGATTTTTCTTCGCCACGACGACGCTGATAATCGCGGTACCAACTGCCATCAAGGTCTACAACTGGGTGCTCACGTTGTGGGAGGGCAATATTCACCTCAGGGTGCCGATGTTGTTTGCGATCGGATTCATCTTCACGTTTATCCACGGGGGATTGACCGGCCTCTTCCTCGGCAACGTCACGATCGACCTGCCGCTATCCGACACCTATTTCGTCGTCGCTCACTTCCACATGGTCATGGGCGTATCGCCGATCCTGGTCGTATTCGGCGCGATCTATCACTGGTGGCCGAAAATTACCGGCCGGATGTACAACGAGACGCTGGGCAAATGGCACTTCTGGATGACCTTTCTCGGTACCTATTCGATTTATCTGCCGATGCACTACCTCGGTTTTGCCGGCGTGCCGCGACGCTATTTCGCGATGGGCAATACCGAGTTCCTGCCCGACTCGGCACAGGATCTGAACGCCTGGATCACGATGTCGGCGCTGTTCGTGGCTGCGTCGCAGATTTTGTTCTTCGTCAACATGATCTGGAGCCTGACCCGCGGGCCGAAGTCGGACCCGAACCCGTGGGGTGCGACCACGCTCGAATGGCAGACGCCCGACCATCCCCCGAAACATGGCAACTGGGGCCACGATCTGCCCGAAGTGCACCGCTGGGCCTATGACTACAGCGTGCCGGGCTACGAGGCGGACTTCATTCCACAGAACGTGCCGGCGGACAAGGCACCGGCCGGTCGTTCGCACGGGGTAGAGGAACACTAATGGAGATCGCGCTCATCTTCCTGGCCCTGATCCTGGCCACGCTACTGGGGTGGCTGCTCAAGCAGTCGTTCAATACCCAGCCGTGGGTCGCCGATGTCGTCAGCGACACGGCACATCATGGGCCACTGGGGACGAACTCGAAACTGGTTGCGCTACTGACATTGCTGGCGGTGATCACGTCGTTTTTTGCATTGATTATGAGCGCCTACTCATTGCGCATGGAACTCGGCGACTGGGTGCCAATGACGGAGCCGCGCCTGTTGTGGGTAAACACCGGGCTGCTGGTGGCCGCCAGCCTGGTGTTCCAGTGGACGCGTAATGCGGCCATCAACGGCCGGGACAGTGCACTCAAGCCCGGCCTGGTATTGACCGGCGTACTGACCGCGGCATTTGTTGCCGGCCAGCTGCTTGCCTGGAACCAGTTGCAACAAAGCGGCCAGTTCATGACCAGCAACCCGGCCAACGCGTTCTTCTATTTTCTGACCGGCGCACACGCCGTGCACATCCTGGGCGGCATGGTCGTCTGGGCGCGGGCAACGACGCGCGTCATGCTTGATCGCGGTGACGCTCTGCGGACTCGCCGCAGCATCGAGCTATGCGCGATCTACTGGCACTTCCTGCTATTGGTCTGGCTGGTGTTGTTCGGCTTGCTGTTATCGACCTAAGGGGTCCTCATGTCTGAAGCGGTAGCAAATGATGCAATGGAAGCGGGTGGCACCCAGGGTGTCGTAGACGACTGGTCGCGGGACAAGCAGGTCTTCGGCGTGCCCTGGGGCAAGGCCATGATGTGGATCTTCCTGCTCAGCGACACGTTCATCTTCAGCTGTTTTCTCGTCGGCTACATGTCGGTGCGTATCGCCACGACGGACCCGTGGCCTTTGCCGAGTGAAGTCTTCGCGCTGACGATGTTCGGGCACTCGATCCCGCTCGTCCTGATTGCGATCATGACCTTCATCCTGATCACGTCGTCCGGCACGATGGCGCTGGCCGTCAACATGGGATATCGCAAGGATCGCAACAAGACTTTCTGGCTGATGGTTGCGACGGCCGTGCTCGGTGCTTCATTCGTCGGCATGCAGGCGTTCGAATGGACCAAGCTGATATCGGAAGGGGTGCGCCCGTGGGGCAATCCTTTCGGCGCCGCGCAGTTCGGATCCAGCTTTTTCATGATTACCGGGTTCCACGGAATGCACGTGTCAGCCGGTGTCATTTACCTCCTGGTCATCGCGTTTCGCGTCAGGAACGGTTTCTATGAAAAGCGCGGCGGCAACTACGAGATCGTCGAAATCACCGGCCTGTACTGGCACTTCGTCGACCTGGTCTGGGTATTTATTTTCGCGTTTTTCTATCTCTGGTAGGCGACTTCAGGAGTTTTCCGAATGGCCGCAGAAGGACAACAGCATCCACTGAAGGTTTACTACATGGTGTGGTTGCTCTTATTCATCGTCAGCTTTTTCTCCTACATGGTGGACTACCTGCACTTGCAGGGAGCGCTCCGCTGGACGCTGATCCTGGTATTCATGTTCGTCAAGGCCGGCTTCATCGTTGCTATTTTCATGCACATGCAATGGGAAAGGCTCGCGCTCAAGATTGCGATTCTTGGCCCGCCCGTGGCAATTCTCGTGCTGATATGGCTCATGTCCCTGGAAGGCATACATGTCGAGGACAGTCGACTCGAGTACTACGGCGAAAGTACGATGGTGCCTGAGACGCCACACCATTAGCCGCTGAAGAAGATTCTTATACTGTGATGAGCCTTGTCGGGATCGTAACGGTCCTCGCGCTGGCGCTTTTGTTATCGACGAATCGCGCCGCCATTAATCGTCGTACGATCCTGATCGCATTCGGCCTGCAGGCCGCGATAGCGGCCCTCGTATTGTATGTGCCAGCCGGCAGCCGGGCGCTGGACAAGGTGGTGCGTGGCGTGCAATTCGTCATCGACCAGGGCAAGAATGGCATAGCTTTCGTTTTCGGCACGCGGATCGAGGAGTCTCTCGGGTTCACGGTCGCGTTCAATGTGTTGCCGGTGATCGTGTTCTTCGCCGCGCTGATGTCAGTGCTCTACTATCTCGGCATCATGCAAAAGGTCGTAGGCACCTTCGGCGGCTGGCTGCACAAGCTCCTGCAGACCAGCCACGCGGAATCAGTATCCGCGGTGTCGAATATTTTCGTCGGCCACACCGATGCGCCTCTGGTGGTGCGGCCTTACCTGGCGCGCATGACCCAGTCCGAGTTGTTTGCCGTGATGACGGGCGGCTGCGCGACGATCGCTGGCGCGGTGATGATGGGCTACGCGCAAATGGGCGTCGACCTGAAGTACCTGATTACTGCGAGTTTCATGGCGGCGCCGGGTGGACTCATGATGGCAAAAATCATGATGCCGGAAACCGAGCCACAGCCCGATGTGCCGCCAGCCGAACAGGTTGCCGAAGAGGAGCGGCCCGTCAATATTTTCGAGGCCATTGGCAATGGCGCAATGACCGGTTTGCAGGTCGCGCTAGGTGTGGGTGCGATGCTGGTCGCGTTTGTCGGCCTGATCTACCTGGTCAATGGCCTGCTGCTGCTGTTCGGTGGGATGATCGGCGTGGAGGACCTGACGGTGCAGTGGTTGCTCGGCAAGCTGTTCGCGCCGGTCGCCTTCCTGCTTGGCGTGCCCTGGTCCGAGGCGGCCGAGGCCGGCAGCCTGATCGGGCAAAAGCTGGTCATCAACGAATTCTATGCCTACGCGAGTTTCGTACAAATCAAGGAGACCCTGTCCCCGTATACGCAGCTCGTCGTCACGTTTGCGCTGTGCGGTTTTTCCAATCTTGCTTCCATAGCGATTCTGCTCGGCGGGCTGGGGGCCATCGTGCCCTCGCGACGGCACGATATCGCGCGGCTTGGCCTCAGGGCGGTCATTGGCGGTACACTGGTCAACCTGATGAATGCCTCGCTTGCGGGGCTGTTTTTCACGCTGCAATAGGTTTGGACAGACGGTATGGCCAGGGCAATCATTCTCGTTTTCGACTCCTTCGGTATCGGGGCAACCGACGACGCCGACAAGTTCGGTGATACCGGGGCCGATACACTCGGCAGTATTGCCCGCGTGCGCGCAGCTTCTGCTGCCGGCCCGCTCGGTACGCCGAATCTTGCCAAACTCGGTCTTTTCCATGCGAGCCGGGACAGCACCGGCCATTTTCCGGCGGGCGTCGATACGGATGTCGAGCTTGCCGGCGCATATGGCTATGCCGCCGAGTTGTCGAGTGGCAAGGACACGCCGAGCGGCCACTGGGAAATCGCCGGCGTGCCGGTATTGTTCGACTGGGGGTATTTCACAGCCAGGACGAACACGTTTCCACAGGAGTTGCTGGACGAGCTGATCGAACGTGCCGACCTGCCGGGCGTGCTTGGCAATTGCCATGCATCCGGCACGACCATCATTGCCGAGCTGGGCGACGAGCATGTCCGTACCGGCAAGCCGATTGTCTACACGTCGGCCGACAGCGTCTTCCAGATCGCCTGCCACGAAGAGTCATTCGGCCTGCAACGACTTTACGATCTATGCGACATCGCTCGTGAGCTGGTCGACAAGTACAGGATCGGGCGCGTTATCGCCCGACCATTTGTCGGCGACGGGCCGGAGACCTATGTGCGCACCGGCAACCGGCGTGACCTGACGACGCCGCCACATGCGCCGACCGTGCTCGACAAGTTGGTCGCCAGCGGCGGGGAGGTGATCAGTATCGGCAAGATCGCGGATATCTATGCGCACCAGGGAATCACGAAGAAGGTCAAGGCGACCGGAAACGCGGCCCTGTTCGATGCGACACTGGAGGAAGTCAGCAGTGCACCGGACCAGTCGATCATTTTCACCAATTTCGTCGACTTCGACATGCTGTACGGCCATCGGCGGGACGTCGAAGGTTATGCCGCGGCACTTGAATACCTGGACGGGCGACTGCCGGAACTGCTTGCGCTACTTAAGGACGATGACCTCTTGGTTATCTGTGCCGACCACGGCTGCGACCCGACCTGGAAAGGCAGCGATCATACGCGCGAATATATCCCGGTACTGGCCTGTGGCGCGGGTCTCGAGCCGGGCCCGCTCGGCCGCCGCGACACGTTCGCCGATATCGGGCAGACCGTCGCGACCCACCTCGGCCTGCCCGCACTCGATTACGGGACGAGTTTCCTCTAGCCGCCCGACCGGTTCTTCCAGTCCGGGGCCACGCGCACGGCGATGACCTCACCCTCTGCCGTTTGCGTGTCGCCGGAAAAGACGCGGCATATGACGATCGTCTTTCTTTCCCCGCACTCCGCGATCGTCGCGCGCAGTTCGATGTCGCTGTCGATCGGCGTCGGCGCCAGGTAGTTGACGGTCAGCCTGCCGGTCACGCACCAGATCTCGGGCGATGCGCCGATTTCCCGGCCTTCCAGCTTGTAGTAATTGGACAGCGCAGTGCCGATGCTGTGGCAGTCGATCAGGCTTGCGATCGTGCCGCCGTAGACATAATGCTCCGGTCCGGCACATTGTTCCGGGCGCGGCGTGTAGGTACAGACGCACTCGTCCCCGCGCCAGTAACTCTTGATCTGCATGCCCCTGGGGTTATCGGCGCCACATCCGTAGCAGTGGTTATGCGGCAACTGGTCCTGTATCGCCTTCATGGCAGCGCTTATTTCTTGAATAGCCCGACGATGAATAAAAGGATTGCGGCGCCGACAGTCGCCATGACAATCGTGCCCAGGATGCCGCTCGCAACCAGGTCAAAGAGGTTGAATACGTACTGGCCGATAATTGCGCCGATAATGCCGACAACGATGTTGCCGACGAGGCCGAAACCGCCGCCCTTGATCAGCTTGCCAGCCAGCCAGCCGGCGATCGCGCCGATGATGAGAAGTACCAGGATGCTTTCGATCGTCATGGTTCTGTTCCTTGTTGTTGTTTATTCGGTAACCGCCGGCATAGCGGCATTTCTTTCGTTCAGTGCGCTCTGGATCCTGGCGGCAAGCGCATTCGCTTCGGCCCTGACCCGTTCTGTGTCGATCGTCAGCAATTCGTGGTCCTTCATCAGGACCTTGCCATCGACGACAACCGAGGCGACGTCCTGTTCATCAGTGACGTAGACGAGATGCGAGACCACATCGTAGGTCGGGATATGGTGCACGTCGGTGAACGCAACCTGGATCACGTCAGCCTGCTTGCCGACTTCCAGCGAGCCGATGACGTCGCCCAGCCCGATTGCCGCCGCGCCGCCACGGGTCGCCATCGTCAGAACCGTCGTTGCGGACAGGACTTCCGGATCCATGCGGTCGACTTTCTGCAGCAGGGCGGCGAGCCGCATTTCTTCCCACATGTCGAGGTCGTTGTTGCTGGCTGCACCATCGGTGCCGAGCCCGACCAGCACGCCGGCCTGCAGCATGTCCGCGACCGGCGCGATACCGGAGGCGATTTTCATGTTCGAGGTCGGGTTGTGAATGACGCCGACCTTGCGCTTTACGAGGATCGGGATTTCATCCTCGGTGGGCCAGACGACATGGGCAGCAATCGTCGGGCCGTTGAAAAAGCCGATCGACTCGTAGAACTCGATGCTGGTCATGCCGTAGGTATCCTGCGAATACTGAAGCTCGAAAGGCGACTCGGATACATGAATGCTGATCGGCACTCCCATCGAGTCGGCAGCGCGCCGGGTTGCCTGCAACTGTTCCGCGTTGAGCGTGTAATTGGAGTGCGGGCCGAAGATCGGCGTGATGCGCGGGTTCCTGTCCTGCCAGCGGCCGATGAAGCCGAGTCCCTTGGTGATCGAATCCGCGGCGCTTTCGGCATCCGGGCTGCGCTGGTCGATGACGGTCGCCGATACCAGCGCCCGCATGCCGCATTGCTCGACGACTTCGGCGATCGTATCCGGGTAGTAGTACATGTCGACGAAGGTCGTCGTGCCGCCGCGGATCATCTCCCAGCAAGCGAGCTCGGTGCCGATACGTACGAACTCGGCATCGACGAACTGGACCTCCGCCGGAAAAATATAGTTCTGCAGCCAGTCCATCAGGGCCAGGTCATCGGCGACGCCACGCAACAGGGTCATCGCCGCGTGCGAATGACCGTTGACCAGGCCAGGCATCACGATTCGATGGGGGCCGTCGAGCACTTCCGATGCGGTGTATTCGGCCTCGATCTCGGCGGCTGGTCCGACCGCGAGAATCAAACCGCCGTCGATGGCGACTGCGCCATCCTCGATGATGGTATCGTCCGCGTCCATCGTAACGACGTAGTCGCCCTTCACCAGCAGGTCGATCGTGTCGCCTCCCTGGCCGGCATCCTGTGAGGGGTTGCAGGCCGACAGGCTAAGTGATACAAAAACAAAGCAAAAACAAATACTTATTAATTTCATGGGGGTTCCTTTTGGCGCAGATTGTAGCATCCAATGCCGGTCTTCCGGCATATGCTTCGCCGCCCGGCGGGGAGCTGACCGAGGCGATGCTCGAGGAATTTCGTGACGCCGGGGTGCTGATCCTGAAGGACTTCGTAACGCGCGAAGACTGTGACAGGTTACGCGCCCGCGCGGCGGAGCTGGTCGCCGCATTCGACCCGGCCCAGGTACACAGCGTGTTCTCGACGACCCGGCAGGAACAACTCGACGATACCTACTTCATCGAATCGGGCGACAAGATTCGTTTCTTCTTCGAGAATGACGCCTTTGATGCCGATGGCAACCTGCGCCAGCCAAAGGAGTTCAGCCTCAACAAAATGGGGCATGCGATGCACGACCTCGACCCGGTGTTCGATGCGTTCTCTCGCACGCCGGAACTGGCGGAAGTCGCACGGCGTATCGGTTTCAAGGACCCGGCTATCCTGCAGTCGATGTACATCTTCAAGCCGCCCAACATCGGTGGCGAAGTAATGTGTCACCAGGATTCGACCTATATCTATACGGAACCGGAGACGTGTGTCGGTTTCTGGTTCGCACTCGAAGACGCAACCCTCGAGAATGGCTGCATGCAGTTCATTCCGGGTGCGCACCGCATGCCCCTGAAGAAACGAAACTATCGTGTCGGCCCTGACAAGCTAAAGACCGAAGTCCTCGACGACACCCCGTGGCCCGAGGAGAAAAGGGTAGCGGCCGAGGCGACCGCGGGCACACTGGTTGTCTTCGACGGGCGTGCGCCGCACCTGAGTGCGGCGAATCGTTCGTCGCGTTCGCGTCATGCCTACACGCTGCACGTTATTGACCGCACTGCACACTATCCGGCAGAGAACTGGCTGCAGCGCAGTGACGATCTGCCGCTGCGTGGCTTCAGGCAGGAAAACTGATGTTATTCACCGACGTAATTCGGAAGAAACGCGACGGCAGCGCGCTCAGCGACGACGAGATACAGCTGTTTGTCGACGGCCTGCAAGCTGCCGTTGCAACGCGTGCAGCGGCTGAAGGGCAAGACCTGCCGGTACAGATCAAACCGGGACAGGATCTCTTTCACCTGCAGTCTCGGCCGCACCGCGCGGACGAAGTAACCACGGGTAATAATCCTGCGCTGTAACAGTGCACGGTCACGTGTCAGCACGCAACGGTGCTGCGCGCTGGACAGGGTTGCCACGGTGTCATCGTCGAAATCATTTTCATACAGGCAATCAAACCCCAGCAGTCGCAAGTAGCGGGCGAGGCGAC
>Ga0210065_1000526_pt1 | contig 10111 bp, 4 predicted proteins | sample Muzzi_PWB_D1_FD_185533 | JGI IMG/M metagenome (GOLD analysis project Ga0210065, IMG submission 185533) | Wetland microbial communities from San Francisco Bay, California, USA, that impact long-term carbon sequestration - Muzzi_PWB_D1 (SPAdes) | ecosystem: Environmental > Aquatic > Marine >... | reverse complement strand
AGGACTGGTGATGAGCTTTTTCAGCGAACTTAATTATGAGCAAGACGGGCCATCCCTGGCCCGCTTGCATGTCGCTGCGCAGACCCGCGAGTCTGCTACGCTCCTGCGCTCGCCTCCGACTCGCGTTGGCACATCCCTGTGCCAAGGAAGGGTAAAGCTGTGAGCTTTTTCAACGAACTCAAGCGACGCAACGTGTTCCGCGTAGGTATCGCCTACGCGGTGGTGGCCTGGCTGGTGATGCAGTTTGCCGACGTGGTGCTGAATAACATCACGGCGCCCGGCTGGGTGTTCCAGGCGATCATGCTGTTGCTCGCCATCGGATTTCCGATCGTGCTGGTTTTTGCCTGGGCGTTTGAAATGACACCCGAGGGTCTGAAAAAGGAAAAGGATGTTGATCGTAATCAATCGATCGCGCCCCGAACGGGACGAAAACTGGATCGCGCCATCATCGTATTCCTGACCCTGGCACTGGCCTATTTCGCCTACGACAAGGTCGTCAATGGAGCACCTGGGGAAGAATCAGGGAAAGCTGCTCAAACACTTGCAGGCAACGATACCGCCGCTGAGAACCAGGCACGCAGCCAGGATGATAAATCGGTTGCCGTGCTGCCATTTGCATTCCGCAGCACCAACCCGGAAGACCAGTTCTTCGCAGAAGGCATGCATGATGACCTGCTGACCCAGCTGGCCAAGATCGGCTCGTTGAAAGTCATTTCCCGAACCTCGGTGCTGGAGTACAAGGACACCACCAAGAAGATTCCGCAGATCGCAGCAGAGCTGGGGGTTTCCACTATCGTTGAAGGCGGTGTGCAGCGCTCAGGTTCACGTATCCGTTTCAACGCCCAGTTAATCGATGCCCAAACCGATGAACACCTTTGGGCCGAAACCTATAATCGCGAACTGACTGCGGAAAACCTGTTTGACATCCAGGCCGAAATTGCCCGTGCCATCGCACAGGCATTGAAGGCCACACTCAGTCCCGAAGAAGAAGCAAGCATAGAAAGGGCTCTGACCAATAACCTGGAGGCCTGGCAAGCCTACCAGCGGGCCATGCGCATGCGTCAAAACCAGGACATAGCCTCAATGAAAATGGGGGTTGCCGAAGTCGATCGCGCCCTTGAACTTGATCCGGGTTTCGCCGCGGCCTGGAGCCTGAAGGCTACCTTATTACTGATGCAATACTGGTTTTATGATACCGATCCGGCCACACGCGATGCGGCCTGGGATGCCATTGAAAACGGGCGTAGATTCGATCCGACGCTACCGGAACTTGACATCGCCGAGGGTTATTATCATTACTGGGGCTTTCGTGATTATGCCCGTGCGTTGCCTTTCATGCAGCGGGCTTGTGCTGCGCTCCCCAATAGCGCCCCCGCACACTTGGCGCGTGCATATGTCCTGCGCAGAATGGGCGACTGGGAGAATGCACTGGCTGCCATGCGGCGGGCTCAGGAACTGGACCCAAGGACCATCGTGACTATATCTGACATTGCTGGAACACTAAGCATGTTGCGTCGGTTTGAAGAGGCAACACAGGTTTTTGCTACGGCACAAGCTGCAGATCCTGACAATCCGACAGCCCTATGGAACCTCGGCGAACATCAATTGCAAAAATCAGGCGATATCAACAGCTATTCAAATCTGAGCCACTTTGCCGCGACAGTGGTTCCTAACGCTCAGTTTATGAGCTGGCGGTCTTCTTTATACCTTGATGACTATGAGGCCGCTTTGCAGGACGTGACGGACTGGCAGGAAGGCTTTCTCGACACCAGGAGGTTCCGCGTCACAAAACCCATGTTAACCGGGCTGACCCACCTGTACGCCGGTGACATTGAAAGCGCAACGCCGTTACTGCGCGATGCCAAACAGGAATTCGAAACCTTATTACAGGACAACCCGGGCAGCTATACCATTAACCGCTCCCTGTGCTTCATCACGGGCGGACTGGGTGAACTGGCCAACGCCCGAAAATACTGTCAGCAAACCCTTGAAACGGCACCAGCAGATGCCTTTTTTGAAGGCGAACTCAAATTTGAGGCCGCGGCCGGCCTGGCACTGGCGGGTGATGCACAAGCTTCTGTCGGGCTAATAAAAGCCATGCTGGACGGCGATGCCGGCCCGACTTTCTACCCGGTCATGTATCATCCGGCCTTCGATGGTATCCGTGAAGATCCCGCATATATCAATTTACTGAAAGAATATGGACCGGAAGAATAGCTCATGAGCTTTTTCACTGAACTCAAACGCCGCAACGTATTCCGCATGGGTATCGCCTACGCGGTGGTGGCCTGGGTTATGCTGCAGGCCATCGATTTCATGCTGGATATCATCTCCGCACCCAACTGGGTGATGCAGGTGTTCGTCCTCGCAGCCGTCGTGGGTCTGCCCGTCGTGCTGATATTTTCCTGGGTGTTTGAGATGACACCGGATGGCATCAAGTTCGAGTCTCAAATAGAACGCAGTGATTCTGTAACCCACAACACCAGCCGTAAACTGGATCGTACGATTATTACCTTCCTTGCCTTCGCGGTGGTGTTGTTGCTTGGCGAACGCTTCATGACAAAGGAAGAAGTACCGCTTGCGGCGAAGCCAGCCGAAGCGGTCGTCGCCAAGGCAGAGATGATCGATCCGGCCACTGTCAACATTGCCCGCTCAGTGGCCGTACTGCCATTCGTTAATATGTCGTCAGACCCTGAACAGGAGTATTTCTCTGACGGTTTATCCGAGGAACTACTCAACCGGCTGGCCCAGAATAGCCGCCTGCACGTAGCTGCCCGCACCTCGTCTTTCCAATTCAAGGGACAAAACCAGGATATCGGTGAAATTGGCCGGCAACTGAAGGTGGAAAACATACTGGAAGGCAGCGTACGCAAATCGGCCAACCGTCTGCGCATCACCGCCCAGTTGATCCAGGTGGACAGCGGTTATCACCTCTGGTCGGAAACCTATGAGCGCGAAATGGACGATGTTTTCGCCATCCAGGATGATATCTCGCAGGCGATCACACGGGCCCTTGTAGCAGAACTGGACGCCGGACAGCCGGTGGGCAACCAGCAACCCACGGAAAATCTTGAAGCCTACCAGCTGTATTTACAGGCGCGCTATTATCTGGCGAAACGCGGTGGGGACAACCTGCTCCGCGCGGTGGAATTGTTCAAACAGGCCACGGCTTTGGACGCCGGTTTTTCCGGGGCCTTATCCGGGTTGGCTTATACCTATGGTTTGTTACCTTCTTACACCCTGAAAATGCCAGCCACCGAAACCACTAAACTTGGCCTGGAGGCAGCCGGAAATGCCATCCGCATCAACCCGGACAATGCCGAAGCCTACATGGCACTGGGGCGTATCCAAGCCCATTCGAATTTAAATGTAAAGACCGCACGGGGGAATTTCGAAAAAGCCTATCAACTGGCTCCCAACAATGCAGACATTGTCAATTTGTATGGTGACTTCCTGACCTTGAGCGGTAATTTTACCGAAGCGCTGAAGATCGAGCAGCGCGCAGTAGAGCTTGATCCGCTCGCCGCAGTTCAATACACGGACCTTGCATTTCTATTGCTCATATTGAATCGGAATGAAGAAGCACTTGAACCCGCTGAAACCGCGATTAGGCTGGCGCCGGACTCGTCCGATCGACATGATGCGTATATCGCGACACTGATCATGCTTGGCCAATATGACCTGGCAGTTGAAACCATACAGATGGCCCAGGATAAATTGAATGCGGACCTGGGCTACGTCACCAGTTGGCGGGCCATGCTCTATTGGCAACAGAATGATCGTGAAAACCTGAGAAAAATACTGGAAGAACGGCAACAGGCAGCAAAGAACAACAGTGAAGCAGTTTACACAGCTATCACGGCGTTTTATGTTGCGTGGCTGGATGGGGTTGAAGCCGCGATCCCGCTACTGCAGGAATCCTATGAGAACAAGGAGCAACTATTGTCCTGGCCCGAGTATTTTTATCTGCCTGAGCGGATAAGCAACGACCAGGCATGGATCGCGTTCTGGCAACAGCCGGGGCTTGCTGACTTAATTGAAAGCCGTCGTGAGTTTGGCCCGTATGAAAACATCAGCTACTGGCCGGAGTCACCAGCGCCATGAGAATACAGAGCCACCAGCCTGCAGGGTTAAATATATGAGTTTCTTCACAGAACTTAAACGCCGCAATGTCTTCAAGGTAGGTGTCGCCTATGCGGTGGCCTGCTGGCTTTTGCTGCAGATCGTTGACCTGGTGCTGGAAAACATCAATGCGCCCGACTGGGTCATGCAGGTATTCATGCTCGCGCTGGCGGTCGGTTTCCCGATTGCCATCATCGTCGCGTGGGCGTTTGAAGTGACCCCGGAAGGCGTCAAGCTTGAAAAAAATGTTGACCGCAGCAAGTCCATCAACCGTCATACCGGGTATCAGCTTAATCGCGGCATTATCATGATACTGGCGATGGCCGTCGTGTTTTTGCTCACTGACAAGTTCCGCGATGAGATTTTTGGCGGTCCGGAAACGGCTGAAGTCAGAACGGAAAACACAGACACCACGGCCGCTGACAAGGAGAAAGCTGATTCGCAGAAGTCCATTGCGGTATTGCCATTCCGTGATATGAGTGCGGCGCAGGACCAGGCCTATTTTGGTGAAGGTATTGCAGAAGAACTTTTGAATGCACTGGTTAAAGTCGATGGTCTCGACGTCGCTTCGCGCACCTCGTCATTTTCTTTGGCAACAGAAAACCTCGATATACCGGCGATTGCCGCCCGTCTTGGTGTAAATCATGTTCTGGAGGGCAGCATCCGCACCTCGGGGCAACAGGTCAGGGTCACGGCGCAGTTGATTCAAGTCAGCAAGGATGTGCATTTATGGTCGGAAACCTACGACGGTTCGCTCGACGATATTTTCAAAATCCAGGACGAGATTACCGGCAAGATCACCACCGCCCTGAAACTTCAACTGGGTAGCGAAAACCTGGCACCATCGTCACAGACTCTGACTGAAAACGCGGAAGCCTACCAACTGTACCTGCAGGGCCGTCACCTCTGGCGGCAACGCAACGCTGCTTCATTAAGAGAGGCGATCCGGCTTTTCACGGCTGCAGTCGAACTCGACCCCGGTTTTCACCGGGCCTGGTCAAACCTGGCGGTGGCCTATTTAAACCTGACGGATTATGACCGCACCTATGACAGGGCAGAGGGCTTCGAGAAGAGCCTTGAAGCTGCGGAAAAGGCACTGGCCATCGATCCACAGTCCACCGAAGCGCTGATCATCAGGGCCAATTATAGCGATTTCCGATGCAATGTCGCCGAAGCCGCACGTTTGTATGAAACCGCCATCGCATACAACCCCGAAGATCCAACGGCGCATCATTGGTATACCATATTGCTACTCAAGACCGGTCACATAAAATCGGCACTTGAACACATTCATATAGCAAAACGTATCGACCCGCTTATTTCCGCAGTTATTGGGGTAGAAGCCGAAGTTTACGAAAACCTGGGTGACTATGCCCGCGCTGAAGCCTTGCATCGCGAAGCAGCGGTTTTAGGTATGTATGGCGGGTCTCTGTACTCGGTAGGTATGAGTTATCTATATGCCGGCGAGTTGGAAAAAGGCAAGACGCTGGTTCAAAAGGGGTGGACCGATGAAGACCCGAAACAGGTTATTGCACGTCAGCTATTCCTGGAGGCGCTTGAGAATCCGGAAAATACGGCAGCTTTTGAAAAACACCTTGGAAAGGCGGTTGAGTCAGAGCAATACGAGTCCGTAGGGAACATGGAGTTCCTGGCATTGCTTGGCTCTCCCTACGCTTTTGAATACCAGGCAGACCTTGAATGCCCCATGTTTGATGACGCCATTTGGGCGGAGTCTTTCAAGGAGCAGCGCAAGACACCCGAGTTCTTTGAGCTGATGGAACGCGCCGGCATGGTGGAATACTGGCGCGAATTCGGCTGGCCGGATGATTGTGCATCGCTGGACCAGGACCTGGCGGAGTGCCCATAGGAGACGTGAATGAGCTTTTTTGAAGAACTGAAAAGAAGAAACGTTTTCCGCGTGGGTATCGCCTACGCTGTCTCCGCGTGGATTTTGCTGCAAGTGGTCGACCTGGTGCTGCAAAACATCACGGCACCCGCCTGGATCATGCAAATCTTCATGCTGGCGCTGGCCATCGGTTTTCCGGTCGCGTTGATTTTCGCCTGGGCTTTCGAGTTGACACCCGATGGGGTCAAGCTGGAAAAACACGTCGACCGCAGCGAATCCATCTCTCACGTGACCGCTCAGAAAATGAACCGCCATATCACCATTGCGCTGACGATCGCCGTGGTATTTCTGCTGGTAGACCGGTTCATCCCGGATAAAGATATAAACTCACAGCCGGTCGTGGAAGTTGTGGAAAATACCGAAAAACCGGTAGTGGAGGCCGCAACCACGGAAAAGTCCATCGCCGTGCTGCCTTTCGTCAATATGAGCTCCGACCCGGAGCAGGATTATTTCGCCGATGGCATATCGGAAGAAATTCTCAACGCGCTGGCCTCGGTAAGCGATCTGAAAGTCGCTGGCCGCACCTCGTCATTCGCTTTCAAGGGCAAAAACGAAGACCTGCTGGCAATAGGAAAAGTATTGCGCGTAAACCACATCCTTGAAGGTTCGGTGCGTAAATCCGGCAACCGGGTGCGTATCACCGCCCAGTTGATCAAGGTCGATGACGGTTTCCACATGTGGTCCGAAACCTGGGACCGCGAACTGGACGATATTTTTATTATCCAGGATGAAATATCGGCAGCCATCCTGGCGCAACTGAAAACCCAATTGCTCGGCGAGCAGCAACTGGTGACGGCCAAGACCGATACAAAGGCATATGAACTCTACCTGCTGGCCAAGCAACGCATTTACGAACGTAACAAAGCCAGCCTGGAAATGGCCGAAAAATTGCTAAGCGAGGCCACTGCCATCGATGCCGGTTTTTCACCCGCTTTCGCCCAACTCGGGATTGCCTACATATTGCTGGGTGACGATAACTACGGCGCGATGCCGCGAAGCCTTGCCAGGGAAAAATCAAAACTCAGCCTTGACAGGGCCCTGCAACTGAACCCGGAAAGTGCCGAAGCCCTCGCCGGCATGGGCCTGTATGTTTCCAACTATGAATTGGACCATGAAAAAGCCATTGATCTTTTACAGCGGGCAGTGGCGATCAACCCCAACCTGACCGACGCCGGCACCTGGCTTGCCTCTGAACTGGACAGCATCGGAGAGTTGCAGGCCGGTTTGAAACTGCGCGAACAAATCTTTGCACGCGACCCGCTGCATCCGCCAACGTTTGGAAACCTCGAACAATCATACGCAGTCATGGGGCAAAGCGAGAAAGCCCTGGAAGTGCTGGATGGATTGCAGGCATACCTGCCCGGCAATGCAAAACTGATGGAAGATTACGGGGAAGTCTATATCATGACCGGCCAATTGGCCGAAGCCCGGAAGTATCTGCAACAATCCTATGACAAGGCGCCCGCGGATCGCGTAACCCGTATCTGGTACAGCTTTAGCTTGCTGGGTTTCCGTCAATACGAGTTGATGTCCAAAATCGCACCTGATCCCATAGCGCCACTCGCTTTGAGCCGACTCGGCCGGATTGAGGAGGCCCTGATAGTGGGTAACAAGGCAATTGGAGAGGGGAATCCTCCCGGGTTTTATTTTCAGGCCCTGGCCGAAAACGGCCGTTATGCCGAACTGATCCGGGTGCTGGAGTCGCGCTGGCCAAGCCTGGATGATTTTTCCAGCGACTGGCCCGGGGGACAGGGTTACGGCTATGCAGTCATGGGTTTTATTGCAGAGGCCTATCGTGAACTAGCCAACGAAGAAAAATTTGCCGATGCCATGCGACGTTATAAAGCCGCGCTGGATAAGCAACTGGCAGAAGGCGCAGACAACTGGGTGTTGGGCCGTTCACGGGCACAATACGCCGTACTGGAAGGTGATTACGAAACGGCCATCAGCCTGCTTGAAAAAGCATTCCAGCAGGGTCTGTATATCGACACAGACAATGCAAACGCCTGGCCGATTTTCAAGGTCCTCGATGGTGATCCACGCTACGAGGCCGCAAAGAAGACCATGAATGCGCGCCTGCAAAGAGAACTGGCAAAGGGGTCAGGTTCATTTACTCAGGAAACCATCCAATCAAATGATATTGCAGTGGCTGAGTAAATGAACCTGACCCCTTTTATCCTTTTATCACACGGAGACTCAAGTGAGCTTCTTTGAAGAACTGAAAAGAAGAAACGTTTTCCGCGTGGGTATCGCCTACGCTGTCTCGTCCTGGGTGCTGTTACAGGTGGTTGACCTGGTGCTGGAAAACATCGAGGCGCCGCCACTGGTGATGAAGGTTTTCATGCTGGCACTGGCCATCGGTTTTCCGATCGCCATGATTTTTGCCTGGGCTTTCGAGATGACACCCGATGGCATCAAGATGGAGAAAGATGTCGACCGCAGCAAATCCATCACCCATGTGACCGCGCAAAGGATGAACCGCAACATCATCATTGCACTGGTGATTGCCGTCGTGCTGTTGCTGGTCGATAAGTTCACACCGGATACCAGCACTGACACAGCACCCGTAACTGCAAGAGTTGAGAGTGTCGAGACCCTGGCACCGCAGACCGAAGCAAATGAAAAATCTATCGCGGTATTGCCCTTCGTCGATATGAGCGCTGATGGTGACCAGGCCTATTTCGCCGATGGTATTTCCGAGGAAATTCTCAACGTGCTGGTCAAAACCCACACCCTCAAGGTGGCGGGCAGAACCTCGTCATTCCAGTTCCGCGGGCGCAGCGAGGACCTGCGGACGATCGGTGAAAAACTGGGTGTTGAAAACATCCTGGAAGGTTCGATCCGCAAGGCCGATAATCGTGTGCGGATCACGGCTCAGCTGGTGACGGCCAGTGACGGTTTCCATCTCTGGTCCGAGACTTATGACCGCGAGTTGACCGATATCTTTGCGATCCAGGACGAGATCGCACGTTCCATCACCGACGCACTTGCCATTGAGCTCAACCTGGCTGATAGCAGCAAAAGCCTCGTGACGGCCACTACCAGCAACATGGAAGCCTATGACCGTTACCTGGAAGCGAGGGGGCTGATTGCCCAGCGGCGCGACTTTCCACGCACCATGAAATTGCTCAGTGAAGCCACCGAATTGGATCCGGAGTTCGCCGAGGGTTGGGCTGCAAATGCGCAGGCACATGCCCTGTCCATCTATTACCTGGATGTCGATCGCGATGCCTACAAAAACCTGGCTGAATCGATGGCCAACAAGGCGCTGGAGCTTGATCCGAACCTGTCAATGGCGCACTCGGTGCTGGGTGATATTTACCGCGATCGTTACCAGTGGGGAAAAGCACAGGAAAGCTACTTGCATGCCCTGTCTCTGAATCCGGATGAAATTGAGGCCAATGAGCAGTATACGCAGATGCTTTGGCGCGTCAGCTACTTCGGGGAAGCGCTCAAATATAGCTCAAGAGCCATCGAACTCGATCCGCTTTCCTGGCTTAACCTGAATGTGCACGCCGGCCTTCGTTACGCATCGGGAGACCGTGCAGGCGGTTGGGTTGATATGGAGAGGGTATTGGCATCAGGCGGCATACGTGAGGATTTCCCGTTACGCCATGCCATCCAGATGTCCATCAGTGACGGTAACATTGAGCGTGCCATCGAACTGACGAAGTCACTTTCCACGACAGACTGGTCACTGTCAGGCGGCGCTGAAGCAAAGGCTTATTTTGATCAATTGATTCCGAATTTAAACTCAAGGGAAGATACCCTGGCATTTCTCGCCGATCACCTGGATCAGTCCATAGCACTTGGATTCACCAGCCCATGGGCGACCGACATATTTTGGGCCGCCTATTATGGTGACTTTGAACTGGCTGAAAAAATGATGGAAAAGGGCACCATTCTCGATGAGGAATTAGGTTTCCTCGACACGACCTGGTTCAACTACCCGATCCTTAATCCCCTGCGTAACTCCGCACCCTACAAAAACCTGGTGCGAAGAATCAACCTGGATGACTTCTGGCGTGAAAACGGCTTTCCCATGAATTGCCGACCCATTGGAGATGATGATTTTGCGTGTAA
>Ga0210065_1000525_pt1 | contig 10136 bp, 6 predicted proteins | sample Muzzi_PWB_D1_FD_185533 | JGI IMG/M metagenome (GOLD analysis project Ga0210065, IMG submission 185533) | Wetland microbial communities from San Francisco Bay, California, USA, that impact long-term carbon sequestration - Muzzi_PWB_D1 (SPAdes) | ecosystem: Environmental > Aquatic > Marine >... | reverse complement strand
TCGCCCGCAGAATCCGTGTCGACTTCCCGTTTCCGGTGGCCAGTGGCGGCGATAATCCTGGCGAGCCTGGCACTGTCCGCAATCGTCGTCGTTCGTCTCGTCCGAGCCATCGCGCCGCGTGTTCGCGAGGCTGCCGAGAAGCGGCATGCGTCCGAAAAGTACGCTTTCAGGGAGCTTCAGCAGGCGCTCATCACCCGGCAACCGGACGTTGTGTACCGCTCGCTACTCGAATGGCTGGCCCGAACCCGGCACGGCATGACGGCCGCGTCATTCGCACGTGACTTTGGCGACCAGGCGCTGGCAGTGGAACTCGCCGCACTGAGCGAACACCTGTTCGGCAACCGCGGGCAATCCGTCGAGTTTCACCGGCTTGCTGCAGCATTGCGTGTCGCGCGCAAGCGTTTCCTGGCCGCCGCGTCGCCACGGCACCGCGAATTATTGCCCTCGATGAACCCCTGACCGGACGGCGTCAGCGCCGCCGTCGCCCGCCCGTCTGCCGCTGGAAGCTCTGCGCGCGGCTGGCTCCTTGCTGGCGCGCATTGAAGTCACGCTCGAGTTGCGGACGCACGGCAGGCTGCGTCGGCATGGACCGGTTGAAGTCCCGGGTCGATGGCGTCGGCTGCGATGGCGCCGGTCGTGTCGACGGTGACGCCCGGTCGAGATTCTGCGGCGGCTTCCACTGGCCCTGGTCGCGCTGTTGCCAGTTGCCGCTCGATTCCCGCTGGTAAACGTTCCCCGAACGATCCGTCAGTACGTTGTTCTGTACGCCGGTCACCGGGCGTGCCGTGCGGTCGGTCGGTACTGCCGGCCGGGACGCCAGGCGGTCCTGGTTTTGTGGCTGGTTGTAAAGGTTGGGCCGGTTCTGCAGCTGGTTGCCCCTGTTGATATTGATATTGTTGTTGATATTGACGTTGATGTTCGTCTTGTGAAAACCGGCGCCATAGGGCATCGGACGCGGATACGGCCGGTAGCCGCCGACACCCCACCATGCGCCGCCTGGTGCGAAAGTGAACCGGAACGGACCGTTGGTCCAGGTGACGCCGAAGCCCCAGCCATACCAAGGGTTGTAGGTGACGCGAAAACCCCAGGTCGGGTAACGCGGGTAGTAATACGGGCCATACCACGGGCGGTAATACCAGCCGGTGCCGTACACGATCGAGCCGTGGTAGTAGTAGCTGCCATAGTAGCCGGGCGTATAACCGACGTAGACGACTTGCGGTGTGACGTCGTAGACCTTCACATAGGTGACGTTATAGTGCGGGTTGGTCGCCGGGATGTCATAGATTGCGTCAGGTACCTCGGTCGCGACGGTCCACGGGCCGGTCGCGCTGTTGGCGACATACCAGACGCCTTCGTCGCAGGCGTAGTACAGGTTGCCGTAGCGGAACACCGCGGCTGACGTGTTCTGCGCATATTCGACAGGGATTTCCTCGATGGGTGCAAACTCGGGTGCGCCGCCGTCGTACTCGACACTGAAGGAGCTGTCGTCGCGTTTTACGGCAGCGGTTTGCGGAATCGTGTTGTCGAGAACGGCCGCGCGCGCCTGCGGCGTGCCGGCGACCTGGCTGAGGACTGCTGCGTTCACCGAATCTTCCGGGATGTCGGTGAACGGTACGGGCAGCGCGTCGTTGGGTACGTGGGTCCAGTTCAGGTCGCCCTCGATACCTTCGCCCTTGTACCAGCGCCCCGACAACAGCACGTAGTATCGCTGCGTCGACAACTCCATGAAGACGTCGCTGTCGGTGTTGTCCATGTACAAGAGGTCCATGCCCTCGACCGGGGACCAGGATGGCGGACCTGCCGATACGATGAGCTCGGTCGGCTCGGTCGCGATGATGATGTCGATGTCCTTGAGCGTCGCATCGTCGTCGGCCGGTTCGACGAGTTGCGCGACATCATCCGGCACGTTGGTAAGCGGTGACCACGGCCCTTCGACGGCCTGTGCGTGGTACCAGGCATTGCTGCCGATGTAGAGATACAGGTCCGTGCCCCCGCGCGCGATCAGGAACGGCGTGTTGATCACGTGCTCGTAGCGGGAACCCTCGATATCGCGGAAAACCGGGTCGCCGTCGATCGAAATGAGAATCGCCGGTTTGGTCGACAACATGATGATCGGCGGATCGCTGTTCAGTTCCGGCGTGGTGGAGGGATCGACGCTTCCTTCGAGGTCTTCGAGCAATGCATCGACCGATATTGTGAAGCGAGAACCCGATATCCGCTCGCCGATAAAGTCGGCCAGCCGCTGCTTCTGCGCGTCTTCTGCGTCGGCGAAGCGGACGTCGGAGACCTCGACATCCCGTAGCACAGCGGTACGGGTGTCCCGGTCCGTGTCGATCTTCGCCTTGAACCAGATTGCACCGAATACCGGTGCGCCCCCCGACGACGCGGATTTTACCGAGACCGCCGCGCGGCCTTCGAGGCTGTTGGTCGAGAATTCCTCGATCTGCGGCTGGTAAACAAGGACGACGGCACCGTTGTCGGCAACGAGTTCCTGCGGCCACGAGATTTCCTCGACCTGCGCAAAGGCGGTCGAAACAAATGCCAGCAGCACCCCGATAGTTTTAATTTTCATATCCTTCCTTTGCCCAATCGACTATTGCGGTGCAATCAGGGATTCCAGGCCACTGCGCAGCATCGCGCCCCATGCGCGTCCGAGTCGCGCCACTTCTGCCTTGTTGCTGACCGGGTTGGAGTTCATCATCGCGCCGCCAGCGCGCTCTGCGGCCCGCCTGTCGACCGACCTGGCGAGGATGGCATTGCTCTCGGAGTCGTACAGTTCGAGTACCAGTGTGGCCTCGCCGACGCTTTCAAGATAGACCGAGCCGCGGCCAATGGATTCCGGCGGCACGCGCGACACCACGTCCAGTAAGCTGGCTCGAACGGTGAGAACGTCGGGGCCCTCGATGTCGATCATCGTGTACTTGTCACTCTTTGCGAGCTCTTCCTGGAACGCGGAAAAGATCGTGTCGGCAACCAGTTTCTTGGAGGCGTCATCCAGCGGGAACGTGTTTTGCGACCTCGACCAGGTCGATGCCGTCCCTGCGCGCCCGCTATACGGGCCTTTTGCCGGCCGGTATTCGACATTGACACTCTCGAACCTGACCTTGGTATAGCTCGAGAGGTCGATATCTTTGCGTGCCCAGACCGTGTTCATTCTCGTGTTGTCGACACGAGTCAGCCCATCGAAGGTGACTTCCGCCTCGGGCCCGCTCTGGAACTGGGGCGGCGTGCTTGAGCAACCGGCGGTGATAATGGCCAGGCCGGCAAGAACCACTGCTTTCCTGAAATACATGCTGACTCCTTTAATCTCGCTGCGGTTTGGCGGGCGTTGCATCGAGGCTGGCCCTAACGGTTGAGTTTACGCTGGTGCGACTAGAACGAGTAGCCGATAGAGGTTGTAATGGCATAGTCCGAATTGGCAGCACCGGTCGGCGGGTAGCTGGTATAGGAATAGCCGATACCGAGGTTCAGATAGAGGTCATTGATGATCTCGCGCATCAGGCTGATGTCGGATTCGGCACGGAACTGCGTCAGGTCCTCCAGCAGTGGAAACACAGTTGCGGTAACCAGGATCGATGTATCGGGCGTCAATTTGCGCCGCTGATACCTGAGCTGAAGTCTGCCCTCAGCGGCATTATCGGTCTCGTCCTCGCCGATGTAAGAGGTACGGGAGGCCTGCAGACCGACACCCCAACTCAACTGGTTTTTGTTCGTCTGCACAAAATACCGTCCGAAACCGCCGCCCAGCGAAACACGGGCATTGATGCCGAGCTCGTCATTCCTGTCCCAGGCGGAGAACCAGTCCGTGAACCAGCGAGCCTTGCGAAATCGCTGATAATTCAGGTTCACGGCCTGGCGAGCGGACGTTGGCTGGCCAGGCTGATCGGTGACCGACGAGTTGAAGCTCAAGGCGGCCTGGTACTTGAGTGTTCGATAGTTGATGTCCCCCGCGAAATTCGAGGTCGTAACCTCACTGGATTTCTGCGTCTGCAGGCCGAGGCTGAACGAACCATCCAGGCGCGACAGAAATCGCTGGCCGGTTTCAATAGGAGTAATGCGCACGATCTCTTCGGCCGCAAATACGTACGTTTGGCTTGCGGTTTCGACGACGATCTTGTGCTCCTCGTCTGATTTCGGTATCGATCCGAAGTACCGGGTTCCATCAACAGTCTCGACTTGTAGACTCTGTTTGCTGTAGACACGCCTGATATCTTCCCAGTCGATGGTGACCGTGCCCATGTAGTCCGTGCTATAGGTCAGCGCACCGAATTCGAGGCTCTTGATTTCGCCTGTCACCGCGTCGCCGTTCTTCAGGACAACAATATCGGTCTTCTCGTCGGCGTGAGCGGCAGCTGACAACAGGCCGCAAAGAAGAAACAATACTGCTCGACAGAAATTGTAATGGCTTGACATCAGACTTCTGGCCTCTGAAATAGTGTGGTATTGCCCCGGGCACGGCATTGGGCCTTGAAGGACCCCGGGTCTTGGACAGTGGAAGGGGCTAAGATACTCGAAACAAAAAGGGGCTGCATCGACGAGATGAGTATCGAAAGCATCACTGCATCTGCTGCAATCTCCCGATCGGGCATGTGCCTTGCCGGGTTTTTGCTCGCAGCATCCATGCTCGCCGGTTGCGGGCAGCGACAGCAGGACTTGCTGCTGGCAACGCCGGCGGAGCCGATCAGTGCCGAAATCCTGGCGGGACTCGGCGAACGGCTCGGCGCAGGTTCCGCCATCCGTGCAACGATGACGACCGAGCGCTTCACCGAGGAAGCCGCGCTCAATGCAATCGAAGCCGGTCGCGTGGATATTGCCCTGGTCAGTAACAACCTGCCGTTTCGCAATAACGTCGAAACAGTGATGCCGCTGTATCCGGCCGTTCTGCACATCGCTTATCGAGACGGTCGAAGCGCCGCTTCGCCGCAGGATTTGCTGCGGAACGCAACGGTCTTCGCAGGACTCGAAGGCTCGTCATCGCGGCTAATCTTCGAGCAACTGGTTACCCGCATTGGTGTCGAGCGGGATTCCTATGCGTACGTCAGCGACCCCGCCGAGGAGCCGGACGTGATCGTTGTATTTGCCCCGATCTCTACCGAGGAAATGGATGTTCTGGACGGCTACCGACTCTACTCACTGGGCCGCCCCTCCGATATTGGCACGGGCAGCAAGGTAGACGCGGCGATTCTGCTGAACCCGACCTTGCGGCCATTTATCATTCCGGCAGGTATTTACGGCGATACCACGCCGGAGGCCGTCGTGACCGTCGCGGTCGATCGCCTGCTCGTCGCAAGGCGTGACCTGCCGGCTTCCACTATTTACGATTTTGTCACTGATGTCCTGCGTCTGAAACCAACGCTGGCCGCAACCTGGCCGGGAATATTCTTCGACCTGTCGGAAGACTTCGATGTCAGCAACGCGTCGTTCACGCTGCATGCCGGCACGCTTGATTACCTGAATCGCGAAGCACCGACAGTGTACGAGCGCTATTCCGGCGTTGCCGAAGTCGTCGTGACGCTGATTCTCGCGCTTGCCAGCGCGACGGTAGCGGGCGTTCGCATCTTCAATCGCTACCGCAAGAACCGTATCGATTCATTCTGCATCCGGGCCATCGAGCTGCGTGACTCGGTAGCGAGCGACTCGAGCGCGGCGGAACGCGCGGGCGTCGTCGCGCAATTGCGCGACCTGCAGACCGAGGCCTTCGGGCTACTCGCCGACGAAAAGCTCGCGGCTGACGAGAGCTTCCAGATCTTCGTGACGTTGTCGAACGACGCAATTACCCAGGTTTGTGGCGTCAACGCAACAAGTGCCGGCGAGTCTCGCTAGGAAGATTTTGTTATATAAGGGAAAGCCGATCCGTGATCCGTGTTGCGGGCAGGCAAATGATTTCCTAATATGGGCCGATAAGTCATTCGTAGAAATGGCATCGAATCCAATCTGTAAAGAGACATAGGGGAAGCATATGTACCAGACCAAACCCGTAGCGCGGGCTGTCGGCCTTGCGCTGGCTGCCAGTTCCCTTGGAGTGAGCCCGACGCTGCTGGCACAGGAAGTCGCCGCAGACGACGAGGGCCCGATCGAGGAAATCACGACGACCGGTTCGCGCATCCGCAAGGATGGTTTCTCGAGCGCGTCACCTATGGATGTCGTGATGACCAGCGCAGCCGCGCCCACGGGCATGGCGAACCTCTCCGAGCTGCTGCAGACCACGACGGTTGCCGCCGGTGCGCCGCAGATCACGGCCGCGACGTCAACGGCTTTCGTGCAGAACGGTGGCGCGGGTGTCAATACGCTGTCGCTGCGTGGCCTGGGTGCGAACCGCACGCTGACCCTGATTAACGGCCGCCGGGCCGGTCCTGCCGGTACGCGCGGTGGCGTCTCGTCTTTCGACCTGAACGTCATCCCGCTCGCGGCGATCGAGCGCATTGAGATCCTGAAGGACGGTGCGTCCTCTATTTACGGTTCCGACGCCATCGCCGGTGTCGTGAATATTTTCACGAAGAAGGAAGACGGCGGAACGATCGACGGTTACGTCATGACGCCCAGCGAGAGCGGTGGCGAAGAAACCCGCTTCAGCGCTTCCTGGGGCCAGAAATTCGACCGCGGCAATTTCCGCCTGACTGTCGACTACAACCAGATCAGCGAACTGCAGTACGGCGACCGCGATTACTTCAACTGCACCGAGCAGTATATTTTCAATGCGGATGGCACACGAGCCGACGTCATCGACCCGCGCACCGGCACTTACGCCTGCCGCGACACGCTCTGGGGCCACGTCTGGCTGTATGACTACCAGGGTGCGGGCGGCAACGTACCGACACCCACCCGTACGCTGGCACAGTACGATTATGACGGCGATCTGGGCCAGTACATCCCCGGCATTGCGGTCGATCCGAACGACCCCGCCTACCTGGTGACGCCGCCGGGCTGGTATCTCGTCAACTACGACCGGCAGTCGGATGGTGTGACCAACATGGATCACCCCTTCCATGACCTGTCGACAATGGTGCCGGAAGTCGAGAAGGCGACGTTCTTCGGCGAGGGCGAGTTCGACCTGAATGATGCAGTTGCCGTTTACGGCGAGGTCCTGCTGAATCGCCGCAAGACGTCCTCGAACAGTTACCGCCAGTTCTGGGGCTACGTCTACAACGAGTTTTCGCCGATCGGCTTTGGCACGAACCCGCTGAGCGCCGGCTGGACCGGCGACCAGTGGCTCAGCCCGACGCCGATCACCGATCATTTCGACAACGTCACCGAAGTGGATTACCAGCGCTATGTCGCCGGTCTCTACGGCGACATCAATGAAAACTGGTACTTCGACGTGTCTTACCAGTACAGCAAGTCGGATGGCACCTACACGCAGGACATCATCTACGGCGACTCGATCTGGGACCAGAACTGGCTCTATGACTACGGTGGCACGAGCTACAGCTGTGTTGGCACCACGACGTCGACACGTGGCGTACCGTGCCAGGACATCCCGTGGCTCGATCCGGCTTTCCTGGCCGGTGATGTGTCGCCAGAGATGCAGGAGTTCCTGTTCGGCGTAGATGTCGGCAACACGCTTTACAAGCAGTCCTCGTTCGACGGCTATGTCTCCGGCGGCATGTTTGACCTGCCGGCGGGCGAAGTCAACGGCGCCTTCGGCTTCCATTACCAGACCGACGAGATCAACGACGTTCCGGGTGAGCAGACGCTGCTTGGCAACAGTTGGGGTCTCTCCTCGGCGGGCATCACGGCCGGCGACCAGAAGACCACGGCGTTCTTCGGCGAGTTCGATATCCCCTTGCTTGCCGACAAGCCGGGGGCCGAGTACCTGGACCTGACGGCATCGATACGCTGGACCGACGTCGACACCTATGGCGACGACACGACCTACAAGATCGGCATCAACTGGCTGATTGCCGAGGGTTTCCGTTTCCGTGCAACGCAGGGCACGTCGTTCAGGACACCGGCGCTGTACGAGCTGTATCTCGCCGACCAGACCTCGTTTGTCCGCCAGAGCAACATCGACCCTTGTGTCGCATGGGGGCAGGAACTGCAAGCCGGCAACATCAGTCAGCGTATAGCTGACAACTGTGCGGCGGACACCAAGTCACCCGAGTATCCGAACGGCATACCGCCCGATTTCCAGGCTGGCACCATAACGGCTACGACGATTTCCAGCGGTGGCCTCGGCGAGCTTGAAGCTGAGACCTCGGACGCCAATACGATCGGTTTCGTCTGGCAACCAGACTTCGCCGATCTCAGCATCTCCGTGGACTGGTTCCGGATCGTGGTAAACGACCAGGTCGACCAGCTCGGCGCACGCAACATCGCCTACGGATGTTACGGATCGGAGTTTTACCCGGACGAACAGCTTTGCCAGCTGTTTGACCGCTCATTGCCAGGTGGCGGAATTGATAACGTCGATGATCGTTACATCAATGTCTCTGAGCAAGAGAGCGAAGGTTACGATTTTGCGTTGAACTACAACGTCGACGTCGGTCCGGGCAGTCTCGATTTCGACTTCGCGTGGACCATCCAGACCGTTCGCTCGACGGCATTGTTCGCAGACCAGGTCGAGGACGATCTCGGCGACTTCGGCAACCCGGAAAATGTCGGTCGCTTGTGGACCACTTACCAGGTCGGTGACTGGGAATTCTTCTGGGCATGGCGCTACGTCGGGGAAGTCAACAGCGAACAGGACTTCGATGGACCTGAAGCGACCTATCGTGGCGAGACCGTCTATCGCGTCTTGTACGCCGATGCCGTTTCCTACAACGACTTCTCGGTTACCTACTTCTGGGATACCTACAACCTGAGGACGATTCTCGGTGTTGCCAACGCCTTCGACGAGCAGCCGCCGCAGATCACCACGCTGGGTGGCCCGTTGAGTTATGCCGGGCAGTCGGCGTTCTACTCGCAGTACGACTGGCTCGGGCGGCGCATGTTCCTGAACCTGACGTGGGATTTTGATTAATCAGAATTCCTTGATAGTTGATGATCGAGTGCCGGCATTTGCCGGCACTCTTTTTTCCGGTACCTTGTATGCCCAACCAGCAACGAAAGCAGAACGTTTATGCCGACAGTCCAGGCCAGGGGTGACAATCTCAATGAGCTGAACAGGAATTACGTGCAGGTGCCGCTCACCGAACCCGTCTTCCTGAACAGCGTTCCCAAGTGCGGCACGCACCTGATGCGCAACATCGTGCGCATGTTCGTGCCGGTCGAGCAGCAGTATCACAGGACCTTCATCCAGCACCCGGTGCTGCGGCAACATCTGGGTGCCTTCTCGCCGAGTCAACCGATGCTCAGCTGGGGGCACCTGCTGTTTTCCGATGATGGCGCCATTGCGCTACGCAATGTCCGACACACGGTCCTGGTCCGCGACCCTTACGACTGGGTGCTGGCACGGGCGAGATTCTTCCTGTCCGATACTTTCCAGGGCTCGCTCGAGCACCTGAAAGGAGGCAATGTCTCCGTCGAGGAAGTCCTGAACATGATGATCCTCGGTATCCACGAAAAAGCGCCGACAATGCAGGAAATTTTCCTGCACAACGCCGTCGGCTGGCTGGGCACCAAGGCAGGTATCGTGCGTTTCGAGGACCTCATCAAACACCTCAAAGACCTCGAATCGGATGCGGCAGAAGCTTATTTTGCCGGGCTGTTGGGGCAATGCGGCATCGAGGAACTCCCGCCCGACTGGCGGGATCGGGTGCGTGTCGGCTCCGACCGCAAGCAGAGTGGTACCGCGCGGGAGAATCTCGCCGGCCAAAAATTCGACATCCCCGACGAATTGCCGGAGATCCAGAAGAAGATGGTGGACCTCGCGGCGCCTGGCCTGCGCGCGCTCCTCGGCTATGCCTGACGTGTAAACCGGATTACGGCCATGGAAACCAGCGGTGTTCTGGCACAGCGAAAAATCAGCGCCAGGGAGCGCGGACAAAAAGCCGCGGCGTTCCTGGTCCTGACGTTTGCTGCCCTCGGCCTGCTCTGGTTTTGTAGCGATGGACGCTTGCTGACGCACCGTGCCTGGATGTTCTGGGCGGGGTTGGTTTGTGTGCTGGGCATTGCGGCGGCAATGAGGGCGGGACTCAGAACCGGCGAATCCGCGCGTTCGAAAGAGGCCAGTCGACTGCTGCGTATGCGGATCGAAG
>Ga0210065_1000523_pt1 | contig 10169 bp, 8 predicted proteins | sample Muzzi_PWB_D1_FD_185533 | JGI IMG/M metagenome (GOLD analysis project Ga0210065, IMG submission 185533) | Wetland microbial communities from San Francisco Bay, California, USA, that impact long-term carbon sequestration - Muzzi_PWB_D1 (SPAdes) | ecosystem: Environmental > Aquatic > Marine >... | reverse complement strand
TGGGCACACTCGCCGATGAAATTGCCATGTCCGGGCAAGCCCCTTTCGATATTGCCTTTTTGCAAGTTGGCGGCGGCGGCATGGCAGCAGCCACTGCCACCTGGTTGAAATTACAGTTTCCGGATATCCATATCGTCGGCGTGGAAGGTGTTGGCCAAGCCTCGATGGCAGCCGCCATCAAAGCCGGCAAACCGGTCTCATTGGAGAAGGTGGATATCTTTTGCGATGGCACCGCAGTGCGTAAAGTCGGCACCCTCACTCATCAAATCTGTGCCGAGGTCGTCGATGAATGGATGACCGTAACCAACGACGAGGTCGCCGCCGCCATCCAATTCCTATGGGAACAACTGCGCTGTATTCCCGAACCATCCGGGGCCATGGGGGTGGCTGCGATCCTGAAACGCCGTCCTGATTTAGCCGGCAAACGTGTGCTCAGTATTCTCTGCGGCGCAAATATGGACTTCGAACAACTGGCAACCATCGCACGCCGCTCGGCCGTCGGTGCCTCGCGCCGACGCTTTCTTCGTATCCGTATACAGGAAGAGTCCGGCGCTATGTTCGCACTGCTGAATGCCATGCCGGACACCGTCAATATTGTTGATTTTCAATACGGTAAAACCCACAGCGCCGAGGCCAATCCTGTGATCGGATTCGATGTCGACCCACTTCAATTTAAAGTCCTCACACAAGCACTCGACGCCGGCGGTTTTAAATTCACCGAAGTCACCTCGGAGTCGGATGTCGCCTTCCGATTGATTCATTTTGAAAGCAAGCTGCTCAGCCATCCTTATTTTATAACGCTGGAGTTTCACGAACGTCCGGGTGCGCTGGCTGAATTTTTGCGAGCGGTGAGTCCACATGCCAATCTATGTTATTTCAACTACGCCTATTCCGGTGAGCGCGTCGGTCGCGCTTTGTTGGGCTTTGAATTTGAAAGCGCGCAGGACCATGAAAACTTTTCCTCTGCGCTCGCCTCGGCCAAACACGCTTACCGTAGCTGCGAGCGCGTATCCGAGGCAGTTATGCAACGCATTTTAAACTGATCAGAATGGAAACCTCTGCACTCGTCTTCACTGCGATCATGCCGATATTCATGATCATCGCCGCTGGCTTCGGCGCACGGCGAATCGGTTGGCTGAGCGAAGAGGCGGACCGCAGCTTAATGTCGCTCGTGGTCAACTTACTGTATCCGGCGTTTATCTTTTCGTATATTCTAAATAACGAGGCGCTGCGTTCCCCCGCGAACATCGTTCTAGCGCCACTCTTTGGCTTCACTGCAATCGTTGCCGGATTTGGTCTGTGTATGCTGGCTGCGCGTTTCTTCAGCATCGGCAATCAAAAAGAAAGTCGAACCTTTGCCTTCACCACTGGCCTGCCCAACTATGGTTATTTTCCGGTACCGATTATCGCACTGCTCTTTGACCGCGAAACCACCGGTGTTTTGTTGGTGCACAATGTCGGTGTCGAAATTGCCATGTGGTCACTCGGCGTCGGCTTCATACTGTCGTCCCACGACTCAAAACCAGTCTGGCGTCGTATTCTGAGCGCTCCAGTCGTCTCAATCCTGATCGCCGTTCCGCTCAACCTGCTGCGGGTCGATGAACACCTGCCGCAATTCTCCTTCGAAGCCATCGATCTACTCGGTCGCTGCGCCATCCCCCTGGGCTTACTATTGATCGGCGCTACTTTCGCGGACCTCGCGAGAGGCGTCAATCTGCTCAAGGGCGTCCGTTTGCCTGCCATCGCAATCGGCTTGCGCATGGGAATCCTACCGGCGGCCTTCCTCGTTTTTGCTTTCATCTTCCCCTTCTCACCGGAACTCAAGCAAGTGATTGTCGTGCAGGCCGCCATGCCAAGCGCCGTATTTCCAATCGTCTTGGCCAAACACTATAATGGCTCACCTGAGGTCGCCTTGAAAATCGTGCTGGCGACGACCTTGATCAGTCTACTCACGATTCCGCTCTGGATCAGCCTCGGACTCAATATTATTGGTTTCTAAGCGTGCATCGCAGGGCGGTCACGGGCCGTTGCATAACGTCCCAAATGCAAGCATTCTTCCTCATTGAACGATGGACAAAAACCAGTTCTGCGTTACTATCTAGAGAGTCTTATAAGAATAAAATTCAACAGAAAGAAATGCCATGCCCGATCACATTTATAAAAAAGTCGAACTCATTGGTTCTTCGAAAGTCTCGATCGAGAAAGCGGTCGAAAACGCACTCACCCACGCGGGAAAATCAATTCGAAATATTCGCTGGCTGGAAGTCGGCGAAATCCGCGGCCACGTCGTCGATGCCAAAGTCGATCACTGGCAAGTTGGGGTTAAATTCGGATTCACACTCGAACAAGCCGATGCGGAAGAAACATTAAAGGAAAAGAAAGCTGCCAAGCGCAAAACCAAGAAGCGCTGAGCACCTTTAGCTTGGATTGTTACCGGTAACCCCGCTAGGCACGGTTACACGTGAAAGGCAGTATAAGCACCTCGCTCCCGCAGACGCGGGGCGACTCCTTCTTCGAATGAAGGAGAGCGCCTTCCGCGACTACCTATCGGGCCCCTGATCTGCATCGGGTTAAGACAATATTATCATGGTTATTTCAAACGGTAATGATTGGACGCACGACCCATATCAGCCGCGCATTCGGTTGACGCAGCCAACGTTTTATTAAACGCTATTCAGGTGAAAGCTTCCGAGATTAGTTTCGATTTAATCAAGAAATACAGTCAGCCCGGGCCCCGCTACACCAGTTACCCGCCGGCCAACTATTTTACTGAGCTCGATGATTACTCAGCTCTCATCGCAGCAGGACGCGACAATCCAAATCCCATTTCATTGTACTTCCACTTGCCCTTCTGTGAGACTCTCTGCTGGTTTTGCGGCTGCCACACCATCACCACCAAGGATCGATCGCTTGCGGACGACTACATCGACCTGCTGGAACAGGAAATTGACCTTTCCCGCGAACAGCTCGGCAGTCAAAACAAAGTCACTCAACTCCACTTTGGAGGTGGCACCCCCAATTTCTTAACGGCAAGCCAACTGGATCGACTCAGCTCAATCATCCATGACAATTATACTTTTACCAATGACGCTGAACTCTCTGTTGAGCTCGACCCGCGCCGCTTAAATCGGGAGCAGATCGATTCCTTCGCGCGCATGGGTGTCAACCGCGCTTCCTTCGGCGTTCAAGACTGCGACACAACCGTTCAAAGGGCCATCCATCGCACACAACCGGAAGCCATGAACGTTGAAACCATGCAGTTACTGCGGGATTATAATTTCAAATCGGTGAATGTTGATTTGATCTATGGTCTGCCAAAGCAAACCTGTGATAGTTTCGAGAAGACGATCGATCACGTGGTCTCCTTGAAACCAAATCGCATCGCGCTCTTCAATTATGCGCACGTGCCCTGGATGCGACCGGCACAAAAACTACTCGAGCGTGTTGGCTTGCCCAGCGCTGAGCAAAAAATCGAACTCTTCCACATGAGCATCGATCAACTCACTGCATGCGGCTACGTCTACATCGGGATGGACCACTTTGCACTGCCCGACGATGAACTGGTAATCGCGCAGCAAGAAAAAACGCTGCAGCGCAATTTCCAGGGCTATAGCACCCACGCCAATAGCGATATACGCGCATTCGGTATCTCTTCCATCTCGTCCAATCAAGCAGGCTATTATCAGAATGAGAAAAATATGACCCAGTATCGGCAGTCACTGGCGAATAAAAAATTGCCCCTCTGCAAAGGCTATCAGCTCACTCAGGACGATCGCATACGTGGCACTGTTATCAGTCGCTTAATGTGCGATCTCGCAATTAATTTCTCAGAGCTATCCTTGGCAACAGGAACAGACCTCAAAGCATATTTGGGCGATGACATGAAAAAACTTCAGCCGCTCATCGACGACGGCTTACTCTCGAAGAATTCGGATGGCTTAAAAGTAAGTCCTACCGGACGATTCTTTATACGAAATATTGCAATGTGCTTTGACAATTCACTCGAAGCGGCTCGGGAAAAACTCCGTTTTTCCAACACCGTTTGAGTACGGCGCGCGAGCCTCGCCTGACCCACCACTACTCAGCCGCGTACTCTCGCTCCAAGAGCCAGAGTAAATCCGAGAGTCGGTTCAGATATTGAGGCAACTCCGGTCGCACATCGCTACCACTTTCAATCAGCGCGAAGACATATCGCTCCGCCCGACGGCAACCACTGCGCGCCTGATCAAAAAAAGCCTGTGCAATGGTATCGCCGGGATACTGCCAGCCACGAAAGCCACCACCACCACTCACTTCTTTATCGGAAATTAAGACCGTTAAAGCATCCACATCGGCTACTTGAATGCATTGACTCGTGTCATGCCCTGACTTTGGCGACTTGGAACCATCGGATGCCAATTCAGCCATCAAATGCACCAAACGCTTTTGGATCTCTAGCAGTAGTGTTTTATCTTCAACGTGAAAGGCATGCGCCCTGCAAATTCCGAGCACCGAATTTAACTCATCCACAGAACCATAGGCCCAGACGCGCGCGTGATTCTTCGAAACGCGTGTGCCATTCAGCAGCGAGGTTTCTCCCCCGTCTCCGGTTTTGGTTGCAATACTCATGGTTTGGACTCCAAACGTTTTAAGAGTAAATTCAGAATCGCCTTAGCCGACTCCGGCACCACAGTGCCGGGTCCAAAAATAGCCGCAGCACCATTCGCCTTCAGGAAGTCGTAATCTTGCGCAGGAATCACGCCGCCGCAAACCACCATAATATCTTCACGGCCTTCCTTCTTTAATTCCCCGACCAGAGCTGGCAGCAAAGTCTTATGCCCAGCTGCCAACGACGACATCGCAACCAAGTGGCAGTCATTCTCCACGGCTTGTCGAGCGGTTTCCTCGGGCGTCTGAAACAAGGGGCCGATATCCACATCAAAGCCCATATCGGCATATCCGGTCGCCACGACTTTAGCACCACGATCATGGCCATCCTGACCCATTTTGGCGATCATGATACGTGGACGACGGCCTTCCAGCTGTTCGAATTTTTCAACGAGTTCTGTAACTTCCTTCATCAGTGCAGTGCTTCCAAATTCCTTCGCGTACACACCACTTATTGAACGAATTTTCGCACGATAGCGACCGACAACTGCTTCAATCGCATCAGAAATTTCACCGAGGGTCGCGCGGCAGCGCGCGGCCTCGACCGCCAGTTCGAGAACATTACCTTCGCCGCTGCGCATGCAGTTCGTAACTGCTTCCAAACTAGCCTTAACCTTTTGACTATCACGCTCCGCTCTTAACTTCTTCAAGCGGGCTACCTGTGACTCGCGCACTGCAGTGTTGTCAATGTCCAGAATATCCAGCGGATCCTCTTTTTCCAAACGATATTTATTCAGACCCACAATCGTCTCCTGACCACTGTCAATTCTGGCCTGACGGCGAGCTGCGGCTTCTTCAATCCGCAATTTAGGAATGCCCTCCTCAATCGCCTTGGTCATGCCACCATATTGCTCACATTCCTGAATGTGCGCCCAAGCCTTGTGCATCAATTCTTTGGTCAGACTTTCGACGTAATAGCTACCACCCCATGGGTCCACGAAGCCAGTCATGCCTGTTTCCTCTTGTAGGAAGAGCTGCGTATTACGCGCAATACGGGCGGAGAATTCCGTGGGTAAGGCGATTGCCTCGTCCAAAGCATTCGTATGCAGCGATTGCGTGTGGCCACATGCAGCCGCCATCGCCTCAACGCAAGTACGCGTTATGTTGTTAAATGGATCCTGTTCCGTCAGCGACCAACCGGAGGTCTGCGAGTGGGTACGCAATGCCAGCGACTTTGGGTTCTTGGGATTAAACTGCTTCACCAGCTTGGCCCACAAACAACGCGCTGCGCGCATCTTGGCGATTTCCATGAAGTAGTTCTTTCCGGTTGCCCAGAAGAAAGACAGGCGTGGCGCGAAAGCATCAATGTCGAGTCCGGCGGCAACACCCGTCCGCAAATATTCCAGACCATCGGCCAACGTATATCCCATCTCCAAGTCCGCCGTCGCACCCGCTTCCTGCATGTGATAGCCGGAAATCGAAATCGAGTTGAATTTCGGCATGTGCTTGGAGGTGTAAGCAAAAATGTCTCCGATAATCCGCATCGATGGCGTTGGTGGATAGATGTAAGTATTCCGCACCATGAATTCTTTCAAAATATCGTTTTGAATGGTGCCGGTGAGTTGCTCCAGTTCACAGCCCTGCTCCAAGCCAGCCAAAATGTAGAATGCCAGAATCGGAACCACCGCTCCGTTCATCGTCATCGAAACCGACACCTTGCTCAGATCGATCTGATCAAACAGGGTTTGCATATCCAGAATCGAATCGATCGCCACACCTGCCTTGCCAACGTCGCCGATCACGCGCGGATGATCCGAATCATAACCGCGGTGAGTCGCCAAATCAAAGGCAACCGACAAACCCTGCTGCCCTGCTGCAATATTCCGCCGGTAGAAGGCGTTCGATGCTTCCGCTGTCGAAAAGCCTGCATACTGCCGTACTGTCCAGGGACGAAAAGCATACATGGTTGCGTAGGGCCCACGTAGAAAAGGCTGCACACCTGCCGTGTAATCCAAGTGCTCCATGCCCTCGTAGTCTTCCTGTGTGTAGAGCGGATTGACGTCTATTTGCTCCATCGTTTGCGTCACGAGTTCTGCGACACTTTTGCCGGTTTCCGAGGCAACCTGTGCCGCCCATTCCTCACGTGTGGCAACTGCCTTGGGCGCTTCGTATGCGATTGTACTAAAGTCTGGTTTCATCTTCATCTGCTATTAAATAGTTACGGTTATAATTTCGATTTATAATACATTCAGCGCCTCTAAGTAGCTTCGGTTGACTTGGTAATTATTCGACTTAACGAAAATGTAATCATCCATTCCTTCAGCACGGTATTTAGCTTCGTTCTCCCCCGGGAAGCCGGCCAACACGATTTGTATGTTCGGAAATTCAGCTTTAATCGCTGCTGCATACGCTCCAAATTGCTCGACGTAATCAGCATCCGTACCACACACCACAACGATGCCGGCAGCCGAGGCTTCCAATGCGTCCACGGCCTCGGATGGCGTCTCAAACCCCTTTGGCGAGATAACCTGAAAGCCACCTGCTTCGAAAAAACCTCGCGTGAAATCAGCGCGCGCCTTGTGACGGCGAAGTGGTCCCAAATTACACAAGAATATCATCGGTGCCTGACCATTCACTTCCGCAAATTCAGCCGAGGCCTGGCGCATCTGCTCATATTTGTCGGCCAACCGTCTACTGGAGAGCGGGCGAATCACCTCGGCGGCGGCGTCACTGTCGCGAATGGCATGAGTCACCTCACCCAGCGTCGCGCCATAACCGTAAGCTTTCACAATGGACGGCATTAAGTCAGCGGCATCGCGCTGATTGATGCGAGTCAGCGCTTCCTCAATCAAATGCTCTGCCTCGGTCGATATGGCAGCGCGGGCAGTCTGAACTCGTAGCGCCCGCTCATCGCGTAAGGCCGCATAATCGGGCAAGTCTTCTTCAAGTGATTTCTCTTCAGCATTCGGATAGACATTGGTGCCGATCAAACGCATGCGACGACAGTTGAAGAGTTCTTCCTTACCTTTGGCGGTCACATAAAGTCGATCTGCAATAAATCCACCTTTCAAAGCGGCCGACATGCCTCCCATCGTTTCAATCTCCTGAAAAAAGCTCCAGGCCTTCTCGCAAATCTGGTTTGTCAACCACTCGACTGCCCAGGATCCGCCGGCAGGGTCGACCACACTCGTCAATTCACATTCTTCCTGAAGTATGATTTGAGAGTTACGTGAAATACGCCGACTGAACTCTCCGGGCACTCTGAATACTTCGTCAAAATTACCCACACACAAACTGTCGACGCCAGCTATGACTGCGCTCAGCGCCTCTGTGGTGGTGCGCAGCATATTTACATACGGATCTTGCTTGGTCTTGTTGTAAAATCCGGTGCGTGCGTGCAGATTGATTTTCTGAGCTTCCTCACTGCCACCGAAACTGGCTACCACCTGCGCCCACAGCACACGGGCCGCTCTTAGTTTTGCCATCTCCATAAAGAAATCAGGGCCAATCGCGAAGCTGAAACGTATCTGCTTTGCAGCCGCATCAATCGAAAGGCCGCGCTCCAACATTGCTTCGAGATAAGCCACACCTGTCGCGAGACCGATGCCCAATTCCTCGACAGCTGAAGCCCCTGCCTGATGATACGGCACCGTTGTAACACCAACCGAACGAATACCCGGAGCCGCAGCAGCGCAACTTTTGGCTAAAATTGACAATTCATCCATCAACTTCGACAGCGAGCGGGGTAACTTCCCTGAAGCTGCCTGAGTTCCAATCGGATCCATCCCCAGACTGCCTTGCACGCTTCTCATATCCACGCCTTCGTAATCCAACCAGGTAAAGAATAAGCCACCAATCGCCAAACCAGCCCAACCACTCCGAAAGTGAAAACTAACTGCCTCGGGCTCTATTCCCTTAAAAGCCACCTGCAAATCCTGTAGCGAAGCAATTGATAAACCACAGGCGCTGACTTCGCCCACCAACCCATCCGCTGGATCCAAGCCCTTGAGCGTCGCGATATCCAAGATGATATTCAGCGCATTCTGACCGCCCATCAAATCCTTGAGGGCGACCGCATTGAACTCCTGCGGCGTTCCATAGGGCATCTCCTGCGCGATTTCCCACGCCTTTGCCTGATAGCCTGCCGCATGCGTACCACGCAAAAAACCGTCAAATCCGGGCCGTGTTTCACTCGCAGGCAGATCATTCAAAACCTCTTTTCGGAAGATAGGCTCTAAAAGTATTCCTTCCGGCGTACGGCGCCTCATGACTTTATCAAAGGGGGCTCCCTTCAATAATTGGTCTGCTGCTTCACGCCATTCTTCGGCAGTTGTCGGGGGAAACTCAGTCAGGAGTTTCGAGTCTTTTTTGATGTCCTTATTCATGGAACGATTGATTTCGATGTTGTTAGCGTGACTGAAATTTATTTTTTTGCAATAAGAATTTTTAATTCTATATTTAATTGACTTAAGCCCTACTAATACAAATAATGGCAAAAGAATCAAAAAAGTTATGATTAAGCAAATAGACCATCTAGGTATCGCAGTTCACAATCTCGACACATCCATCGAGTATTACACGCAAGCGCTGGGCTTAAAGTGTGAGGGTCGCGAAGACGTCGCCTCTCAAAAAGTTAAGACCGCCTTTTTCGCCGTGGGTGACGTACACTTGGAACTACTGGAACCAACATCCGACGACAGTCCGATCGCCAAGTTTCTGGAAAAAAACGGCGAAGGTATTCACCACATCGCCTATAAAGTGGACGACATTCAAAAGCAGCTGTCACTGGCATCCGATCAGGGGGTCCGATTGATTCACGAGGTACCCATCGAGGGTGCCGGCAATAAAATGGTGGCCTTCTTACACCCTAAATCGACTCAGGGTGTGCTCACTGAATTCTGCCAACCCAAAGAGTCCGCCTGAACCACTTTAGAGAGAACTTTCATTATGGCTATTAATCCTAAATTACTACAAGAGCTCAGGGATCGTCGCGAAGTTGCGCGGAATGCCGGTGGCGCTGATAAACTGAAAAAAAGACACGAACGCGGTCAACTGGCCGCACGTGAACGTCTGGAGATTTTCTTTGAAGAAGGTACCTTTCAGGAGTTCGGCATGCATGCGCAACACTCCTGCAAGCGCTTCGGCCTGGAAAACAAATCCTTGCCTTATGATGGTGTCGTTTGTGGCACCGGCTTGGTAAATGGCCGCGCGGTCGCGGCCTACGCTCAGGATTTCACCATCGGGGGCGGCGCACTCGGCCGTATTCACGCCAAGAAGATCTGCGATCTTATGGATTTCGCGGTCGAAGCAGGCATGCCGGTCGTCGGGAACTCCGGTGTCGTTTGTTGCATCATTTACATCGTCGGCCAAATCCCCTACCCGCATCGGGCCAATCCGAAACAGGGATTCCTGCCGATGCGCTTCAGCGCCTTGGCGATGCGCTGCTCCTCCGCGAGGTGCGGCACGAGTTGTTCGATGAGGAGTTCCAGGCGGAGCTGGCGAAAGCCTATGCGCCGCGTGGCACGACTCCGTTGCCTCCGGCGTTGCTAGCCACCGTGACCTTGCTGCAGGCGTATGACCAA
>Ga0210065_1000522_pt1 | contig 10169 bp, 7 predicted proteins | sample Muzzi_PWB_D1_FD_185533 | JGI IMG/M metagenome (GOLD analysis project Ga0210065, IMG submission 185533) | Wetland microbial communities from San Francisco Bay, California, USA, that impact long-term carbon sequestration - Muzzi_PWB_D1 (SPAdes) | ecosystem: Environmental > Aquatic > Marine >... | reverse complement strand
ATAACATTACAACCGTTCTCCTGCAACGCCTTGAGTACGGCATTACCGGTCTTCAGGGAGATTTCCCGTTCGGCAGAGAGCCCTCCCATCAGTATGGCCGTTCTCTTCTCTTTCAATGCATCGCGATTCGTCATGGTTTCCGTTCCCGACTCTTCCCCGTTCTTCAGTCCGACCTGCCCAGGAGGCGCATCAGTTCTTCACCGACCTGCCAGACATTGCCGGCCCCAAGCGTGATCATGATGTCGCCGGGCTGCAATACGGCCTGCAGGTGTTCAACAGTCGCTTCTATATCTCCCGTGTAACAGCATGACTTGTGGCCATGGCCGCTGATTCCATCCGCCAAATTCTGGGCATTGATCTCCGCAATCGGTTGCTCACCGGCGGCATAGATATCCATAACGGCAAGGTGGTCAGCCTGGTAGAAAGCGGTCACGAAGTCATCAAACAGCGCTTCAGTCCTGCTGTAGCGATGCGGCTGGAACACCGCGACGACACGCCGGCTCCAACCGGTACAGGCTGCCGCCAGGGTCGCCTTGATCTCGACTGGATGATGGCCGTAGTCATCAACGATCATGATCCCTTCCGGCTCGCCCTTGATCTCAAACCTGCGACCTACCCCACCGAAGTCCTGGAAGCCCTCGGCGATCGCCGAGAACGGCATATCCAGCTCCATTCCGACGGCTACCGCAGCCAATGCATTGAGGACGTTGTGCCTGCCGGGCATGCGGATACTCAGCCGACCGAGGGCCTCTCCCCGGTAGTGCACCTCGAACCTGGTGCGGTCTCCCTCATGGACGATCTCGGAGGCCTGGAAATCAGCCTGGCTGGTCAGACCGTAAGTCACCAGACGTTTTTTCACCAGTGGAATCATCCCCTGCAGGTTAGGATCATCCAGGCAGAGCACTGCCAATCCGTAGAATGGCACCTTGTTGATAAAATCGATGAAAGTCGCACGGATCTCATCAAGGTCTTTGTAGTAGTCAAGATGGTCCTCGTCGACGTTGGTAACCACGGCAATGGTTGGCGACAATTTCAGGAAAGAGCCATCCGACTCGTCGGCTTCTGCAACCAGAAATTCACCCTGCCCCAGTTTGGCGTTGGAACCAATCGAATCAAGCCGGCCTCCGATCACCACGGTCGGGTCGATATCGCCGTGTGACAGGACCGTCGCCACCATGCTGGTAGTTGTCGTCTTACCGTGGGTTCCGGCTATCGCGACGCCATACTTCATGCGCATCAACTCGGCCAGCATTTCAGCGCGGGGGATCACCGGGATTTTGCGCCTGTGTGCCTCTGCGACCTCCGGGTTGTCCTGTTTCACGGCGGTTGAAGTCACCACGACATCCACCTCTGCGAGGTTCTCGCTACGATGGCCATAGGAAATCGAGCCACCGAGCTTGTGCAGTCGCCTGGTGATGTCGCTTTCCTTGAGATCGGAGCCTGAGACCTGGTAGCCGAGGTTGAGCAACACTTCGGCGATACCGCTCATACCGATGCCGCCGATACCAACAAAATGGATTTTCTGGATCTTGCCGTACATAACTATCCTTGTCAGTTGGCTTCGTCGAGGACAACTCGACATTCCTGCAGCAGTCTGGCAGCAGCTCCGCGCCGCGCCAGGCCCTTTGCCGCAGAGGCCATCGTCTTGATGCTGGTGCGATCATGCAGCAGGCCGCTGATCAATGAGGCCAGGCGTTCCGGGGTCAGGTCCGCTTCCTCCAACGTCATCGCGGCACCTTTGGCCGCCAGGGCTCTGGCATTGGTCGACTGGTGGCCTGCCGCAGCGTGCGGATACGGCACCAGGATCGCCGGCCGGCCACAGGCGGTCAGTTCCGCGAGAGTCGTCGCGCCGGCCCGGCAGACGATCAGGGTCGACCTGGCATAAGCACCAGTCATATCCTTGATAAAAGGCATGACTTCCATGTCCTGCCAGCCGTTGTTTCGATATCCCTGCAAGGTCTCCTCGTAATCCTGTTCCCCCGACTGGTGGATGATCTCCAGCTTGCCGCGCCATTCTACCAACAACGGCAGGGCTGCGACGACCGCCCGGTTTAACGCCCGCGCGCCCTGGCTGCCGCCGAACACCAGCAGGCATAACCTTTCATCGTCTATATTCGGGCATGTCTCCATGGCAGCCCGTACCGGGTTACCGGTCAGGACCGTGGCGCTGCGGTGAAACGCGCGATCGGCCTCGTCGAAGGAGAGACAGACCCTCTTCGCCCAAAGCCCCAGCAGGCGGTTGGCCAACCCCGGCCAGGCATTCTGCTCGTGGACCACGTACGGTATTCCCAAGGTTTTTGCCGCCAGCAAAACCGGCACAGAGGCGTAACCACCAACCCCAACCACAACATCCGGATCGAAATTCCGCAGAATCTTTCGAGACTGCCCGAGGCTCTTGAGCAGCTGTCCCAAGACCTTGACCCGGGCAATAAATCCACGACCCGCCCAACCGCTCATCTCTATCGTTTCCAGCATCCAGCCGAGGTCAGGCAGCATCCGCGCTTCCAGCCCGCGCTCGGTCCCGACAAAAAGCACTTCACCTTGTGGATCTTCCGATCTGAGCTGCTCGGCAAGGGCAATCGCCGGGAAAAGATGTCCACCGGTTCCGCCACCGGCCAGCAGCAGCTTCATCGCACTTCTCCAGGAAGATGGCGTGATACGTTCAACAACAGGCCAATTGCGGCCAATGTTGTCACCAGGCTTGTTCCACCGTAAGAAAGGAACGGCAGAGCCAGTCCTTTGGTGGGGACCATCCCCATGACCACTGCCATATTGACAAATGCCTGCAGCCCGATCAGCATGGTGATGCCGAAGGCCAGCAGACAGCCGAATTCGTTTGGCGCGTTCAGAGCGGTGCGCATGCCGCGCATGATCAGCAGCATGAACATCGCGGCGATTACTATCACGCCGATAAAGCCGAGTTCCTCGCCAATTACTGAAAAGATAAAATCAGTGTGTGCCTCGGGCAGGTAGAAGAGCTTCTGCTTACTCTCACCAAGCCCCTGGCCGAAGGCCCCTCCGGAACCGAAGGCGATCCAGCTCTGAATGATCTGGAACCCGGAGTTGCTCGGGTCCTCCCACGGGTTGAGAAATGCCAGGATACGACGTCTGCGATAATCTACGTTCATCACCATGAAATAAAAGAACGGCAGCGATATCAAGCATATGCTGGCAAGGTAACTCAGTCGCGTGCCGGCAACCAGCAGCATGGCAACCGCCACGGCAGCCAGCGTCAGGGCGCTACCCATGTCCGGCTGTGCCAGCAGCAGACCGAGCAGCACTGCAAGAATCAACATGTATGGCAGGAAACCGAAGCGGAAACTCTTGACCCTGTCCTGCTTGCGGGACAGGGAATGGGCCATAAACATCACAAGACCGATCTTGACGAACTCCGCCGGCTGGAAAGTAATCCCGCCAACATTGAGCCAGCGGGCGGCGCCGCCGACCTTCTTGCCGACACCGGGGATCAGAACCGCGATCAGCAACAGAGCGCATATGCCCAGAACCGGCCATGCGGCCTTACGCAACAGGTTGAGATCTACCCGCATCAAGATGGCCATTGCAGCAAACCCGACCACGGCAAACACGGCCTGCCGCTTAAGGAAGTAAAGACTGTCGTTGTAATCGCGCACAGCCATAATCGACGACGAGGAGAACACCATGACCACGCCCAGGCAGGTCAGGCAGACCGCCAGCAGGAGAATCGAATGATCTGTCCCCTGCCTAATTTCCATTGACACTCTCCCGACGCCCGGTCAATGCGTAAAACTCGCGGGCAAAGATTTTACCGCGCGCGGCAAAATTTTCGAACATGTCAAAACTGGAACAACCCGGCGACAAAATCACGGTTGCACCGGGAGAACTGTAGTGCGCTGCGAGCATGACTGCAGCATGCATGCTGTCGACACGATGGATTCTGGTCATCCCGGCAAACGTTTCAGCCATGCGTTCAGAAGCAGCACCAATCAGGATCAGCTGCTCAACTTTCTCCCGGATCGGTTCGATCAGTGCCGAAAGATCACCCTGTTTGTCCTTGCCCCCCGCTATCAGAATGACCGGTTTTTCGAGCCCGGCAAGGCTCTTGACAACGCTGCCTATATTGGTCCCTTTTGAGTCGTTGTACCAGCCAGCCCCATGCAGGTCACCGAGGTATTCCATGCGATGCTTGAGGCCGGTAAACTTTACCGCTGCACCCCAGGCGATCTCCGCCGGGCAACCTTCCAAAAGAAGAGGAATCAGTGCAGACATGACATTTTCCTGGTTGTGGCAGCCGCGAATCTGCAGCTCCGCAACCGGAAAGAGCGTTTCCTGTCCGTTCCAACGCCAGATTATCCGGTCGTCAACCAGGCTCATACCTTCTTCTAAAACCGACTGGCTGCTGAAATAAACCTTGCGTGAACGAATATCAGCCGTAATCTGCATGACCAGTGGATCGTCATAGTTCAGAATTGCGATATCGTCTTTCTCCTGGTTTTCAAAAATCCTTTGCTTCGCTGTAATATAGCTGGTCATGTCCGGATAACGGTCCAGGTGATCTTCACTGATATTCAGCAGCATGGCATAGCGTGGTCGGAACACCTTGATCGTTTCAAGTTGGAAGGACGACAACTCAACCACCTGCCAGTCGTAATCCTTGCCGACCGCATCGATTAGAGGAATTCCGAGATTCCCCCCAACAAAGGCGTTATGCCCCCACGCTTTCAGCATCTCGCCGACCAGACTGGTTACGGTTGACTTGCCGTTGGTCCCGGTGATGGCAATCATGGTTCCTGAAAGCTCGTGCCAGGCGATTTCCACTTCGCCGAGGATCGCGACCTTACTATCCTGACAGGCGCTCAAAACCGGTATATCGAGCGGCACCCCCGGGCTGACGGCAATCAGGTCAGCCGCCATGAACTGCTCATGCGTATGACCGCCAAGATCGAGACGAATGCCCTGGCGATACAATTCCTCGAGATCATCGAAATACTCGGCAGGGCGATGATCGGACAGGACGACCTGTGCCCCCCGAGCCAGAAAAAACCCCGCCAGGCTACGGCCGGTGGTCCCGGCTCCGATGATGACGATCTTTTTATCGCTGTAGTCCATTCGTGTTATCTCAGCTTCAGGGTCGAGAGACCGATCAGTGCCAGGATGATGCTGATGATCCAGAACCTGACGATGATTTTCGGCTCCGGCCATCCCTTCAGTTCAAAATGATGATGAATCGGTGCCATGCGGAAGATACGTTTACCGTAGAGCCTGAACGAGGTCACCTGAACGATCACCGAAAGCGCTTCCATGACGAAGATGCCGCCGACAATTACCAGGACGATTTCCTGCTTGGTGATAACGGCAATCGTACCGATGGCGCCGCCGAGCGACAGGCTGCCGATGTCGCCCATGAAAACCTGAGCAGGGTAAGTATTGAACCACAGGAAGCCGAGCCCGGCTCCGACCATCGCCCCGCACAGGACTGCGAGTTCTCCTGCGCCCTTGACATTATTGATCTGCAGATAACCCGACAAGGTGGCGTGCCCGGCCAGGTAGGCAAACAGCAGGTATGTGCCGGCGGCAATGATTACAGGTCCGATCGCCAGACCATCGAGCCCGTCGGTCAGGTTGACGGCATTACTGGCACCAATAATTACCAACATCGCGAAGGGGACGTAGAACCAGCCTAGGTCGGGATTGACGCCTTTGAAGAACGGGAATGCCAGGGTTGATTGAAATCCAGGGTATGTCATCAAGACCATGCCGACGCCGAAAGCAATCAGCATCTGCCAGAACATCTTCTTGCGCGGTGACAGGCCATCGCTGTTCTTGAGACGCACTTTCAGATAATCGTCTGCGAAGCCGATGATACCGTAGCCACAGGTGACCAGAAGCACCAGCCAGACGTAGAGATTAGTCAAATCGGCCCACAGCAGAGTCGGCAGGACAATGGCGAACAGGATCAGGGCGCCACCCATGGTCGGCGTGCCCTCTTTCTTGAAGTGCGATTCGGGCCCGAGACGTCGGATGCTTTGTCCAACCTGAAGAACAGAGAGCTTTTCGATCAACCACGGCCCAAGCAGGAAGCTGATAATCAGCGCCGTGATCGCGGCGTAAATTGTCCGGAACGTGATAAACCGGAATACGTAGAATACCGAGAATTCCGTATGTAATGGATAGAGCAGATGATAGAGCACTTACATCTCTCCCTCAGTTCCCGTTAACAACCGGCTTCTGCATTGAAGCCCGCAAAGCAGCTGTGACTTTTTCCATACGCATACCGCGCGAGCCCTTGATCAGCACCCGGTCTCCGGCCTTCAGCAGCTCCAGCAGGTGCACGATCAGTTCATCTTGATCTGTCGCGCTGAAAATCTTGTGCTCGTCCAGTCCCGCTTCGCGAGCGCCGCTTGCGATATCTTCGGCCAGCTTGCCATAGGTAAAGAGCCAGTCCGCCCGTTCCGGGATAATCGCCCCGATCTGCTGATGCAGTTCCGGCGCCGACGGCCCGAGTTCGAGCATGTCAGCCAGGACCGCTATCCGTCGACCAGGCGATCCCAGATCATGCAGTGCGTCGAGGGCGGCCCGCAGCGACAGTGGGTTGGCGTTATAACTATCTTCAAGCACCACCACATCTCCCGGCAATTCGATCAGTTCCATCCGACCCGGGCAAGGTTGGAAGGCCTCCAAACCAACAGCAATTGACTGCAACCCCACACCAATCACCGTTGCAGCCGCTGCTGCGGCAAGAGCATTGATGACGTTGTGCCGTCCAGGCAACGGCAGGACGACCCTCCTTGCAGCCCCGGCTATGACCAATTGGAAGCTCACCGAACCGTTATGGACGATAATCTTGTCCGCCCTGACATCTGCCTCCCGGTTGGTCCCGAACAACACCCTGCGTACGCTATTGGCAACCGGCAGGATATTCACCTCCGGATCGTCTGCGTTGATCAGGGCTACGCCGTCGGCAGGCAAACTGATGAAGAGTTCCCCTTTGGCCCTGGCTACCCCCGAGAGACCATCGAAGTTCTCCAGGTGACCGGCACCGACATTGGTGACCAGGCCAATGTTCGGCCTGGCGATCTCCGCCAGGCGGGCAATTTCACCGCGAGCACTCATACCCATCTCGACAACGGCCCATTGATGCTCCGGCTGCAGGCCGAACAGGGTCAGTGGTACGCCGATCATATTGTTGTAGTTGCCGGCCGACTTTAGACCGGGGCCGAGACTGCTCAGGATCGAGGCAAGCATCTCCTTGCAGGTGGTCTTCCCCGACGTGCCGGTAATACCGACCACCGGCCCGGAGAACTGGCTCCGGACTGCGGCAGCCAGGTCACCGAGGGCCCTGAGGGTGTCTTTCACTTTGACCACCGGGACCAGCAGGCCGCCAATCATTTCTTCGCTGAGACAGGCCGCAGCCCCCCTCTTGATCGCCTGGGTCAGGTAGTCATGGCCGTCGAAATTCTCGCCGCGCAACGGGATAAACAATTCTCCCGGCTGGAGGGTCCGGCTGTCGGTGGAAATACCCTGAAATTCTACCGAAGCACCATTCTGCATGAGGTGCCCTCCGGTGATCTCGGCAACGGTACGAACATCCATACGGATCATTGCGTGCCTCCCCGCTGCAGGGCCTTGCGCAGCTCTTCACGATCGTCGAAATGGATACGCCCGCTGGCAAGGATCTGGTAATCCTCATGCCCTTTACCGGCTACCAGCAGGAGATCACCGGACCGCAGCAGGCTGACTGCAAACTCAAGCGCCTCACGGCGGTCCTCAATGACAACGTAGCCTCTCCCCGTACCGGCCATGGCTTCTTGCCTTTGCCACTCCTGCTTGTGGACCCTGAGGAGACCGACGCGAATATCATCAAGTATCTGCTGTGGATCTTCAGTCCGCGGGTTATCGGAGGTTGCAATCGCAATATCGGAGCCGCGCGCGGCAACTTCGGCCATGATCGGCCGCTTGTTGCGATCCCTGTCACCACCGCAACCGAAAACGGTCAGAATCCTCTTTGGCGAAAGCTCCTGCATAGCCTCGATGACCCGATGCAGGGCGTCACCGGTGTGGGCATAATCGACCAGGATTACTGCATCACGATCATTTTCTATCTGCTCGAGACGACCCGGCACACCTTTGGCCGCAGCCAGACCTGCCGTAATCACCCGGGGCGATAGCTCCAGCGCTACGGCCGCGCCGATTGCACAAAGCAGGTTTTCCACGTTGTAATCGCCGAGCAAAGAGGAGTTGATGGCCACTTTGCCGAGAGGTGTTGCCACGCTGGCACGAATCCCCGTCAAAGAGATCTCGACACTCTCCGGATGGATATCTGCATTGTTACTGCGACCACAAGTCATGGCTCCGGGCAGCATCGCTGCGAGACGTCGGCCGTACTCATCATCAACATTGATTACGGCGCGGCCCTTGTCGCGCGGCAACAACTCCTTGAAGAGGTGATACTTGCTGGCGAAATAACTTGCCATATCCTGGTGGTAATCGAGATGCTCCGGAGTCAGGTTGGTAAAGACGCCAACCTTGAAGTTCACACCATCGGCCCGGTGCTGGTCCAACGCATGGGAAGAGACTTCCATGACCAGGGAACGTGCGCCGTTGCGCCGGAAATCACTGACCTGCTTCATCAGGTCCAGAGCCTCGGGAGTTGTGTGCGGCGCCTGGCGAAAGTCCGAGCCGAAACGGTAGTTGATCGTACCGATCACCGCCGGTTCCAAACCGGCCTCGCAGAGGATTGCCTCGAGCAGGTAGGTAATGGTCGTTTTCCCATTGGTCCCGGTGACGCCTACAGTCTGCATGCCGCACGTCGGGTGGCCATAGAACTCTGACGAGACCAAAGCCATCGCCCGGCGCGTATTGTCAACCAGCACGATGGTCACGGCATCGACATGCTCAGGCATTTCCTCACAAAAAACGACCCTCGCGCCGTTGGCGATCGCGCTGACAATATAATCGTGCCCGTCGCTGACTACGCCACGCAGGGCGAAGAAGGCATCTTCACGATTGACCTGGCGCGAATCGTAATGCAAACCCTTCAGATCAATATCCGTGCTGCCATGGATATCTTTGACCGGGCAATTTTTCAGAAGCTCCATTAACTTCATCGTCATCCGCCGCCTCTTCAGGCTCGCTCAGGATGGAGGTGCCATGCGCACCCATACCGGGGCACCATAAGGAATCGATGCACCGGGCCTCGGTGACTGTTCAACAACCCGTCCACGCCCACGAAAATCGATGTTCAACTGTTTTTCTTCCATAAGATCGAGGACCTGGCGAAAACTTAACCCGGAAAAATCCGGCATCTGCGGTCCACCGGATGGTGCAGCAACCATCAGTTGTTGCAGGCCGGCCCGCTCCGGAGTGACCGCATTAACAAATATCTGCTCCAGCGACGGCAGACTTTCTCCGGATGGCATCTCCTGGTTGGGCGCAACCTTGAGGTATTGCATGGCCTGTGCGGCAATCCGTGAAAATACCGGCGCCGCGATCAATCCGCCGTACACGCCTTTTTTCGGTTCGTCAAGTGTCACCAGCATCACGATCCGCGGGGCCTCGGCAGGCAGAAAACCGACAAAGGAAGCGACCCGCTTGTCTACCGAGTAGCTTCCCGTGACCGGGTCAACTTTCTGCGCCGTACCGGTCTTGCCGGCGACTCTGAAACCCGGCACTCTGGCATTGGTTGCCGTACCGCCGTCCTCGGTGGTCAGTTCCATCATCCGGCTCACCCGCTGGGCCACATCCTGGGCAATCACCTTGCGCACCACGCGCGGCTGGCTCTTGCGCGTGACCTGGCCCATGCTGTCAATAACCCGTTCAACGACATAAGGTTCCATCAGGTAGCCGCCATTGGCGATTGCCGCTGTAGCCGTGGTCAACTGGATTGGTGTCACGCTGACCCCCTGACCGAAAGAAATCGCCGCCAGGTCGATTTCGAACCATTTGTCCGGCTGCCTCAACAGGCCATTCGCCTCGCCGGGCAAATCTATTCCGGTTGGCTGGCCAAAACCGAAATCAGCAAGGTAACGGTGGAAGGCTTTCCGCTCCAGCATTTTGGCTATTTTCGCCGAACCGATATTCGAGCTGTACTTGATAATCTCCTCCGGGGTCAGCTTCTGGTATTTCTTATGGTCATGGATATCCTTGCCGCCAACCCGGAACACGCCGCTTTCGCAATCAATTTTTTGCCT
>Ga0210065_1000521_pt1 | contig 10172 bp, 5 predicted proteins | sample Muzzi_PWB_D1_FD_185533 | JGI IMG/M metagenome (GOLD analysis project Ga0210065, IMG submission 185533) | Wetland microbial communities from San Francisco Bay, California, USA, that impact long-term carbon sequestration - Muzzi_PWB_D1 (SPAdes) | ecosystem: Environmental > Aquatic > Marine >... | reverse complement strand
TGCGCCCACCACCAGCGGATTGCAAGCAGATACGCTCGTCATTCCGTCCAACGATCCGGATCAGGCCAGCGTCAACTTTGGTGTTAATGGCAACGGCACCGCTGCTCCGGGGCAGGAAGTCATCATCGTATATACCGGATTCGAAAACGGAAATGCTGACGATTGGTATATGGATGGAGCAATAAGCGTCGATGGAACTGAAGCAATAGGCCAATACTCTTTGCGTCACATAAAGAGTGGTACTTCTGAGCTCGATGTTTCGACCGTTGGGTATAATGACGTCAAAGTAACAATGCATCTTGCTGGCACATCGCTGGAACAAGGCGAGAATTGCTACGCTGAAGTGTCAACCAATGGCGGCAATTCCTGGACGACTATAGTTGAAGTTCATGATGGAAGTGACACTGGAGAGTTTTTCTCTAACACAGTGTCTCCTGCCGGTGCCGATAACAACTCAAATCTTAAGCTGCGGTTCCGTTCGACTGGTCATCACAAACCTGATTATTGCTGGGGAGACGATGTTTTCGTTACGGGAACTACAGACGGTACTGTTCCTGTGCCGGATATTAGCGTCAGCGGCGACGGCTCCTTTGGCGACGTGGAGACTGATACCACAAGCACCACCAGTATTACGGTCAGCAATGCGGGCACCGCCGATCTGGTCATCACCAATATAAGTGGACTGGGATCACCGTTTTCCATCGTCTCTCATAATTGTGGAACCGTAGCTCCAGCCGGTTCCTGTATGGTCAATGTAAGCTTCTCACCCACAAGTACAGGTGCATACAATGACACACTGTCAATCACCTCAAATGATCCGGATGAAGCCAATGTCGGCTTCGAGGTCAATGGTAACGGTACGCAGACACCGGTACCGGACGGCTTGATCCTTAATGAGGATTTTGAAGATGGTGACTTGAATGGTTGGTCGACGAATGGGACTGTCTCGATCGACGGGATTCTGGCACTTGGAAATTATTCTTTGCGTCACACGAAAAGCGCGACGTCTGTGCTAAGTATTTCAACCGTTGGCTACACTGATGTCCGTGTTACCATGCATCTCGCTGCAACTTCACTGGAAAGCGGTGAGGCCTGTTACGCAGAAATCTCAACAAATGGCGGCGACTCATGGACAACGGTCGTTGAAATACTCATGGGTAATGACGACGGAAGCTGGATTTCAGGAACGGTGTCAACTGCAAGTGCTGATGACAATCCGGATTTGCAATTGAGGTTCCGTTCAACCGGCAGTAAAAAGCCTGATTATTGCTACGGAGACGATGTCACTGTGTCCGGCACGCTTAATTAATCTGATTTCGGCACCTTGCCAGTATTGGGCAAGGTGCCATTTTACGAAACCCGGTTTCCTTACCCGACCCCAGAGATAAGCTAAGGTTCGGAGCTAATCTGGATCAGAGAAACAGGCTCACTTTCCTGATTTTCTTCGATGATATAAACCGAAATGTCGTTGGTCGTCTCATCCCAGCGATTTAGAGGAATTCGCGCAAGAAAGTGGACTCTCCCATCTTCCTCCATTTGGCGCTGGCCATTTACTTTACGACCTTTGCCAAGTTCGCTGACGGGCACACTTGTGGAGAGAGTTGTGTTCACAATCTTACCATTCAACGCAATGGCAATTTTCGTGTTTTCAACATCAAAGTTTTCATACTGGTTGGTAATGCTGCCTTCAACATAGGCTTGAACCTTTGCCGTTTTAGGGGGTCCCGGACGGTATTTCGGTCGAAGAAACCGGGCAGTTTCGGGGGACTGCACAATCGGAAATGATGAAATTTCTCTGCCTACTATGTCAGCGTTCGGACCTATTAAATACAAGCCATCAAGATTGCGTGCACCAAAGAGTTCAATTTTTCTTTTCAGGGATAAGTATTCCGGGTCAATGACTTTTCCAAATGTCTCATCTCGCGGGATCATGGCATGACGTTCGCGATCCGGCTCCATGTCATTGAAAACAGAAACACCATCCGGTTTCCACGGAATTTCCAGGCCAAGTACAGCAGCTATGGTAGGAAGTATATCGATTGTTTCTACGAGTCGATCGTTCACCGTACCCTGTGCTTGATCAGGAACCTTGATAAACAGCGGCACATACATTGTTTCACTTGCTTGAATTCTTTTGAGTTCCGCGCTCTCAAGGCCATCGGAATCCCAATAGAAGGTCGTCCCATGATCTGCGGTTACAATAATCATCGATTGCTCAAACAGATCAATCTCCTCCAAGCGGTCGAGTACATGGCCGAGGAGTCGATCTGTAAACACCAACTGAATCAAGTGCGCCTGGTATGCTAAATTCGCAATCGTTTCATTCCGCCAGCGATTTTCTCCAGTAACCCATCGGAAAGACCCTGACATTACATTCAATTTGGCCTCATGAACTTCACCATTCATATCGTACTGAAATGGAAAATGGGGTAGCAATAAATGGAGATAATAAAATGCCGGCTCTTGACTCTTGTCTAAGGATTGAATAAATCTCCTCACATTTGCTGGTTGACTTCCAGAATATGGCCATTCGGCAACTGGTGACACCTGGGGGTCATCAAATGAACAAAAATCCCTCCAGTGGCCTTCGATAGTGGGGATATTGTTCCTGAAACCCTGGGGAAGCACGAGATGACTGTAAACGACCAAAGCATCGCATGATAAGTATGAAAGCCTTTCCATGATGGGTGGCCCCTTGTTTTCGAGTAATTGATTCACTGGGGCCAGTTTACTCATGGACTCTACGGCCATAATTTTATGGGTCGTTTCAAGCAGGCTAAATATACTCAGTGGCATGTTCTGCTTTTGGATCGGGGCATTGCTATCACTATGTTTCTCCGGCGACATTTCGCGATAAGTTTTGGGATACCAGCCTGTCAGAATACTGGGCAGGGCACCGCTCCTCGTGGAAAAATGGGTAGCACTTGTATTTCTAAACCAATGTGAGCGCTTTGCAAGCCTGGCGAAATTAGGGTAGCGCACGTCATCCACAAGAGACTGTTCATCAAGCAACGATATAAGTGGCAATTCATCAAAAACGATAATAACGACATTCGGCAATTCTTCGTTATCCAAAATCAACGAATAATCCTGAGCCTCTGGTGTTAAAAGAAATGTGCGAATTGTGTGATTGCTGAGAAACAATACGGGCGCCAGGACGGCTGCAACAGACATGAACGTCAAGGCCCACTGCGCCCAGGAATTGTAGACAAAAATTAATGTCGCACCAAAACCGAGAGCTATCGGAATAGCCAGTTTCAGACCTTCGATTCCGATATTTAAGTTCCCAAAAATAAGAAGACACAACAATGTAAAAAGCGCTGTTAACACCACCAAATAAAACCCTTTGCCAAGGGGTTTTGAAAGTAGGCTCAGAAGCCAAATCAAAAAAAATACAACTAGCGGTAAAAATAATGAGAGAGTTGCTACAAAAATATAAACATCAATAGCTTTTGATTGATGTGCGACAAAAAAAGTAGCGTGGTCGCCTTTGGTTAATAAGTCATACAGCGGATGCGAAATTGCTAACGCGCATAGGGTGGCGATGTAAATTAGGGAAAGTTTGGAGACAATTAGACCATTATGCTTGCCCACATTTAACCCTATTTACCGAGTATAAAAATTACTGCGCTGGACTTCAGGAAAAATCAATGGCACTTCCACTAAAAACCGTGCTGATCGACAAGCCGGTCATCCAGGGCTTCAAACCACGGACTTGTCATTCCAACCTTTGTTTTCGGCGAAAAATGTCTGACAAGTCCGGGTTACTGGTTATTACAAAGCTACTTAGTCCAAACGTACTAAGGCCTGGCCATATGTCGTGGCATTTTCAGGCCGTGTAAGTCTGCCAACTCCCTATTTATTGTTGTCAGCCAAGTTAGGTTCGATAACCGCGACTCTATACAAATCGTACATCTGCGAATCTTCAAAGTTGTCGATTTCGCGCTGGGCACGAATCGCAAGCGGATCTTCCATCCCCTGTTCCTCTAATGCATCAATTGCTTTCAGCTCCCGCTCCACCTTACCCTTTAATGAACGCCAGCTTCCCCAACCCATGTAGACCTTGCCATTGATCAGGTAAGAAGGAGTGTTAGAAGCTCCAAGAGCCTCGGTTAGTTCACCCTCCTTGCGGATTCGCTCTTGCACTGCAGGATCGTTCATATCAGATCTGAACTGTTCGAGATTAAGACCCAAATCTTGCGCGTGTTGCTCAAGCGTAGGCATATCGTGTTTCGGATTTTCAAATAGAATGTCGTGCATTTCCCAGAACTTACCCTGTTGCTGTGCCGCAATTCCCGCGGCGGCGGCGAGGTCCGCATTACGGTGCGAGGCCAGGGGGTGGTTCCAGAACTCCATCCGGACTTCTCCGGGAAACTCTGCCGCGAGCTGATGCGTAGCCTGTGATGCCCGTCGGCAGGCGGGGCACTTGTAGTCGGCAAAGATAATGACCAAAACTTTTGCGTCTTCAGGTCCGTATGCCGGTGGTCGATCCGGATCGACAACGCTTGGCGTTACTTTACGATTTAAATCCGGCGGTAGATCTGCCGGATTTGAAGACACAAACCCCTTGGATTCCGCCATGACATCGAACGCCGTACCCACGGCGATCGACAAAAATACCACCCCGATCAGGATCATCCGGATCACCGTGGCTGGTTGTAACTTATATGAATGCATCACTAATATACCCCAATAAATATTCTTCAGAAGTATTACCCCAATGGGAATACGAGTCAAATCGTTTAACGTTCAATAATTCTTATCAACGTTCATTAAACCTTTTAATAATCTTTCAGATGTGCACGTGCGCGTGATTAACGACCAGAAGACATCACCAGCCAAGCTTTCGCCGCAATGAGCGATAGTCTCAACCTCCACGATTCCGGGTTCTGTGACATCGCAAAAGTCGGTACGTTCATAACAGTTTTTCATATGTGTGGCACAGCTCACTCATCCCGGCTAATGAGAGCGATACGCGGTCGCCACCCATGTTCATCTAAAAATGAGAAAAGGCGATATCAAAAAGCGCTCTGGTAATTTTTTAATAATTGAATATACTTAATAGGATAACTGGGTAATTATCATAATTACTGCAACGGCATTACTGGGAATGTAATGTCGATAGAGCCTGGTACACTGCCCGCGAATGGATTCCCCGCAATTCCTGGTTCACGATGTGGAGGTTGCGCATAAACTCAAAGCAAAAGATGACATCAGAAATTCTCTCTCACCGGTAGTGTTTTTGAGCAGGTGGCGTGAATGGCTTGGGGCCATTCAATTTGCCGGTATATACGTGCCAAAGAGAACTATCCATATGGGAGTTGGTCAGAGCCTTTATCCAGACGTATGTTGTGACGTCTGACTGTTGATTTGGGCTAAACAAACGAGAACGTGGTAAAACACGTGTTTAAGGGGGTGCTAGGATGGCATCCAAAGGACTTGGGGTGCACTTCTGGTATGGGAGGGCATCCCTTTTGCGTTTTGGCGCGGGAGTTTTCTTTGGGAAAGCCATTGATATAAATAGACAATCACAGGGGGCGATATATTGATCAGAATTTTCAAACAAAATCCTGATCAGGGTTTGCGCCTTTTGGGCGCAAGACGACGATAGCCGGGAACTCCCCTTCCGGACCCCAAGCTGTCGTTTAGTCGGCCCACTCCCGCTTGTCGGGAGTGGGCTTTTTACTGGGTATGTGTAATGGGTCTAATGAATGGACTTAAGCAAACTCGTTACGTACTACGTTGGCGAGTTCTTCGGCGAGTTGAGTGACCTGCATAGGGTCCGTGCCTTCCAGGGTTACGCGAATGAGTGGTTCGGTGCCCGAGGACCGCAGGATGACCCGGCCGGTGTCACCCAAACGATCCTGTACGGATTTCACCATTGCATTGATATTTTTTGAATTGGCAAGGTTGGCATCGGACCGGCCGTTTACCGGCACATTGATCATCACCTGTGGCAGCTTTTGTACGTCCGCTGCCAATTCAGCAAGACCTTTCGAATTGCTGACCATGACCTCGAGAACCAGTAAGGCGCTGACAATACCGTCACCGGTGCTGGTTCTGTCCAGGCACAGCAGGTGGCCGGAAGCCTCGCCGCCGAGTGTCCAGCCATTACTGACCAGGGCTTTGTGCACATGGCGGTCGCCAACCGGCGAGCGCAGGAAAGGGATGTTGCGTTTTCTCAGCGCCAGTTCGAGGCCGAAGTTACTCATCACCGTGCCGATAACACCACCGTGAAGCTGGCCCTTGTCCTGCCGATCAGTGGCGAGAACGTAGAGCAGTTCGTCGCCGTTGACGATTTCACCCATGGCATCCACCATGACGACCCGGTCACCGTCACCATCCAGGGCGATGCCAACATCCGCACCATTTTCAAGTACTGCCTTTGCTACCAGTCCTGGAAAGGTTGACCCGCAATTATCATTGATATTCAATCCATTGGGTTTGGCGCCCACGGTAATGACTTCTGCGCCCAGTTCTTCAAAAACAGCAGGCGCCACCCGGTAGGTAGCGCCATTGGCGCAATCGACAACGATTTTCAACCCCCGCAGCGATATCTCAAACGGTATGGTGCCCTTGCAAAATTCGATATAGCGACCGGCAGCGTCTTCAATGCGGACTGCCTTACCCATTTTTTCAGATGCCACGGTCGAGAAAGGCAATTCGAGCTCTGCTTCAATTGCCTGTTCGACTTCATCCGGCAATTTTTCACCATCGGCGGAAAAAAACTTGATGCCATTGTCGTAAAACGGATTGTGCGAAGCGCTGATGACGATTCCCGCACAGGCATGCAGTGTTCGCGTCAGGTAGGCGATGGCCGGTGTGGGCATCGGTCCGAGCAGGGCCACATTGGCACCGGCGGCGGCCAGACCGGCTTCCAGTGCCGATTCGAACATATAACCTGAGATACGCGTGTCTTTGCCTATGACTACCGAACGCGAATCCCCCTCGGCCAGCACCTTGCCCGCAGCACGCCCCAAACGCAGCATGAAGTCCGCGGTAATCGGCGTGTCACCGACACGGCCGCGTATCCCGTCTGTGCCAAAGTATTTATTTTTCATGGTGGGCATTTTACGCCCTCGACTGCCAAAGTGCAGTTGCTACCTTCACTGCATCCTGGGTTTCGGCGACATCATGTACCCTGACAATTGCCACACCCATCAGCGCTGCCAGCGCAGCAGCGGTAATGGATCCTGCGACCCTTTCCGTTATGTCCTTACCGGTGAGTTGACCAATCATTGCTTTGCGCGATACGCCTGCCAGCAAAGGATAACCGCTTTTTACAAGATCCGGCAGGGCATGAAATAGCGCGACGTTTTGTTGTAATGTCTTACCGAATCCAAAACCCGGATCCAGCACGATGTTTTCCCTTGTTATTCCGCTACGTTCACACAGTTTTGCACGCTCCAGCAGGAACTTTGCAACCTCGTTAGCGACATCATCGTACATGGGCTTGTCTTGCATCACGCGCGGCTCACCCAGCATGTGCATAAGACATACCGGAACCGCTAAATCCGCCGCAGTTTGCAGCGCGCCCTGCTGGCGCAGGGCATACACGTCATTGATCATTCCAGCCCCGGCAGTCACTGCTGCGTGCATGACTTCGGCTTTACTGGTATCAATGGATACCGGTACACGAAGCTGCGGGACAATGCTTTCAATGAGGGGGATAACCCGGTCCAGTTCCTCCTGTAAAGACACGGCATCCGCGCCGGGCCGCGTTGACTCTCCGCCAACATCGATGATGTCCGCACCCGCATCCTGCATGGCCAGCGCATGCTGAACCGCTGCAGACTTTCCCGTCCATTGTCCGCCGTCGGAAAATGAATCCGGTGTCAGGTTGAGAATACCCATGATGCGGGTCCGGTCGAGTACAAGTTTGCGACCTGCACAGTCAAGTACGCGAACGCCTGGCTTAGATACTGCGGGATCTTTGAATGTCATTTTCTGTACTCAAAAAAAACAGCGCTGAAGCACGCTGTTTTAATTTGACCAAAAACTGATAGCTTCAACGTTCCTTAAAGCTGTTCAGCCGTACCACCGATAGAACTGCTGTCTTTTGAGTCATCGACCGAATCGTTTTCGTTCTTTTTATCGTTGTCAGATCCGGAATCATCCCAGCCTTTTGGCGGATCCGGCACTTTGCCTTCCATGATCTGATCAATCTGCGCGGTGTCGATGGTTTCATATTTCATCAACGCATCGGTCATCAGTTCCAGTTTATCCCGGTTAGCCAGAACCAGATCTTTCGCAACCCGGTGTGCAGAATCAACGATAGAGCGTATTTCAATATCTATCTTGCGCGCAGTCTCATCGGACACGTGTTTGTGCTGTGTTACCGAACGACCAAGAAAAACCTCTTCATCGGCTTCGGCATAGGTCAACGGACCGAGTGCTTCAGACAGGCCCCACCGGGTCACAATGTTACGCGCCATCTGCGTGACACGTTCAATATCATTGGAAGCGCCGGTGGTGACGTTCTCAGCTCCAAATACAAGCTCTTCGGCTACCCGCCCGCCAAATAAACTGGCCATCTGGCTATCGAGTTGCTTGCGGGAAATGCTGTATTTATCCGCCTCGGGCAGGAACATGGTCACGCCCAGGGCACGGCCACGGGGAATGATGGTTACCTTGTAAACCGGATCGTGCTCCGGTACCAGGCGTCCGACGATGGCATGACCCGCTTCATGATAAGCCGTTAATTTTTTCTCTTTCTCAGACATGACCATTGAACGCCGTTCGGCACCCATCATGATCTTGTCCTTGGCGCGCTCAAAATGCTCCATGGAGACAGTCTTGGCGGTCTCCCTGGCAGCAAACAAGGCAGCTTCGTTGACAAGGTTGGCCAGATCTGCGCCGGAAAATCCCGGTGTACCACGGGCAATCTGTCGTGGCTCGACATCATCACCCAACGGCACTTTACGCATATGCACTTTCAAAATACCTTCACGCCCGCGAATATCCGGTAACGGCACAACCACCTGGCGGTCAAAACGACCCGGTCGCAGCAAGGCGGGATCCAATACATCAGGACGGTTGGTTGCAGCAATAACAATAACGCCCTCGCCGCCCTCAAAACCATCCATTTCAACCAGCAACTGGTTCAATGTCTGTTCACGTTCATCATGGCCGCCACCCAGGCCGGCGCCACGGTGACGCCCGACCGCATCGATTTCATCGATGAATATAATGCAGGGTGCATGCTTCTTGGCCTGGTCGAACATGTCACGTACGCGGGATGCACCGACGCCAACGAACATTTCCACGAAATCGGAACCGGAAATTGAAAAGAATGGCACCTTGGCCTCACCGGCGATGGCGCGCGCCAACAGGGTTTTACCGGTACCCGGTGAGCCCAGCATCAAAACACCGCGTGGAATGTGCCCGCCCAGTTTCTGGAATTTGCCCGGATTGCGCAGAAACTCGACCAGTTCCTCGACTTCTTCCTTGGCCTCTTCAACGCCTGCGACATCGGCAAAGGTAACCTTGATCTGGTCTTCGCCCTGCAGTTTTGCCTTGCTCTTGCCAAAGGACATGGCGCCGCGACCACCGCCACCGCCTTGCATTTGGCGCATGAAATATACCCATAAGCCGACCAGCAGCAGCACCGGTATGATATTGATCAAAAGGTCGAGGATCACGGAGCGCTGTTTGGGTGGTTCAGCAGATATCTCTACGTTGTTCTCAACGAGATCATCAACAAGACGTGGATCAGGCATACCGAAGGTATGGAATTCCTTGCCATTGACATCGCGGCCCTGGATCGTATTACCTTCCGGGGTACTGCTAATCTTGACTTCTGCCACCGTGCCATTGCGCACGTTAGTAAGAAAATCAGAATAGGTGAATTCGTCGGGGGTGCTTCCAACGTTGCCGTAGTGATTAAAAACAGACATCAACACCAACAATATAATGCCCCAGGTAATCACATTTTTTAACATATCATTCAATCGTTTATCCTCAATCCAAAAGACAACCAGAAACGCCTGTCGCTACTGATTACAACATTCATTGTAACTTGCGCCGATGCCCCAGTACATAAACTTCCCTGCTGCGTGGCCTGGAAGCGGAAGGCTTGCGTACCTGCACCTTCTCAAACAAAGACCGGACATTCTTCACAAACTCGTCAAAACCCTCACCGTGAAAAACTTTGACAACAAAACTGCCGCCTG
>Ga0210065_1000520_pt1 | contig 10172 bp, 9 predicted proteins | sample Muzzi_PWB_D1_FD_185533 | JGI IMG/M metagenome (GOLD analysis project Ga0210065, IMG submission 185533) | Wetland microbial communities from San Francisco Bay, California, USA, that impact long-term carbon sequestration - Muzzi_PWB_D1 (SPAdes) | ecosystem: Environmental > Aquatic > Marine >... | reverse complement strand
GCAAAAAATATCGCGGTTATATTTGAAACCGTCGTCTGAGCACCAAAGAAGCGGATTAAGATATCACCGGTCCACGTGCTGCACAGAAATGCGGCAAAAGAAACTGCAAAAAATAATCCTACCTCATGGAGAACTTTGTGTTTCCCTCCCTTAAACACGAACAGCACGTTCAGAACGTATGCCACCGTATTCGCACCCAGGAAGCTGCACGTTTTCCCAATCCAGAAATTCCGAAGCCGCAGTGAATCGGATATGGGATCCAGCTCCAACCCGAAAAGGCGGGCCACAATATCATCCGGGGTGAGCGAAGGAATCACAAATATTGCAAGCAGGTAGAACACCACGATATCGGCCGCAAACGCGCATCCACCACAGAAAATATATTTAAGGAATTGAATTCCGGGATGATTCTTTTCAAGCAGAATTTGTTTAACACCTTGCATCAGCATAACCTATACAGCTCATCGCCCATTAGCAAATTCCAAGCTTTAAAAATCGCTCCAAACTCAATTTTTTATTCGGTCCTTTCACCGGAAAATGCTAGGGTGATTGCAGAAGTTAAGGAAAGGAATTATTACCCTACGTGGTTCGCGAAATAGGCATCTCCTCTTACCCAATGATTACTAAAAGGGAGCTTAACTTTCGGACTGGCGCCTGCATGCCCTTGAAAAAGGGAGGGTTCCGGAAACCGGTTTGATTCGCGCCCACATCTGTCACCACGGTGATAGAGGATCGCCTAGCAAGACGGCCAACGCGGGGTACCTTTTCCTTGCTTCGTTTTTTTATACCCCGCCGTTTCCATTTTCACGAAAATCCCCTAGTTTCACGCCATGGATCTCTTTAATAACGAACCCGGAACCGGTAAGCCCAAAGCCGGAGCAGGGACGGCACCGCTGGCCGCACGGATGCGTCCGCAGAAACTGGATCAAATTGCCGGGCAGGAACATATCCTCGGTGAAAACATGTTATTGCGCCGTGCCATAGAGGCCGACCGCCTGAGCAGTATCATTCTTTACGGCCCTCCAGGTTGCGGAAAAACCACACTGGCTGAAGTGATTGCCAAAACAACCGATCGGCGTTTCGAGCGGACGAGCGGCGTGCTGGCCAATGTGGCGATACTGCGCAAACTTCTTGAAGGAGCCGTACACTGGAAAAAAATGAAGGGACAGGATACGATCCTCTTCATCGATGAGATTCACCGCTTTAACAAGTCGCAACAGGACATCCTGCTTCCCTTTGTTGAAAACGGCGACATCGTCATGATCGGGGCGACCACACATAACCCGTTCTTCTTTATCAACACGCCGCTTAACTCCAGATCACAGATTTTCCAACTGCAACCCCTTACAGAAAAATCAATCATTCAGGTGTTGAGGCGCGCGCTTACAGCGCCGACCGGACTTAACGGATTGGTCGATGCCGATGAAGAAGCGCTTTCGCATCTCGCCGCGGTTTGTGAGGGCGACGCACGCCGCGCACTCAATGCACTTGAAATCGCGGCCTTGACTACGCCACCGCTCGAGAATGGCATCGTCCATTTAACCCGTCATGAAATTGAAGAATCCGTTCAGAAAAAGGCGGTAAACTATGATCATGACGAAGATGAACATTACGACACGATTTCCGCTTTCATCAAAAGTGTTCGCGGCTCCGATCCCAATGCGGCCGTCTATTGGCTGGCCAAAATGCTCTACGCCGGCGAAGACCCCCGCTTCATTGCCCGGCGCCTCATCATTCTCGCTTCCGAAGATATAGGAAATGCCGATCCCCGGGGGCTCACGCTGGCGGTTTCGGCGATGCAGGCCGTCGAGTTTATCGGAATGCCCGAAGCGCGGATCACGCTGTCGCAGGCGACCACCTACCTGGCCTGCGCCCCGAAAAGCAATGCCGCCTATCTCGCCATAAACGAGGCCCTTTCCGATGTTGAACATGGGCGCACCCTTCCTGTTCCCAAACATCTTCAAAGCGGACCGAAACCGGATAAAGGAAGCCGGAAATACGATTATGCCCATGCGAACGAAGACCATTTTGTAGATCAGGAATATGTGCCTTCCGATAAAATCTACTATGAACCGACGACTCAGGGCTATGAGGAGACCATCCGAAAACGAATCGAACATTGGAATGCATTACGAAAGAAAAGCCGTGAACAGTAAACAGCAGCTGCGGCATAAAATCGGCGAGGAAAGAAGGCGGCTTCGAAAGGATCAGGTCGAGTCCGCCAGCCGATCTATTGTTCAGCATATTCTAACGATGGAAGCATTCCGGGCGGCGCAGACCGTCGCACTGTACAGAGCCATCCGGAATGAAGTGGAACTCGAAGCGCTCTTCCCCCTGTGCTGGGAATCCGGAAAACGAACCGCTGTGCCCCTCTTTAACGACGAACGCGGCACATACGATTTAGCGGAAATCAACGCAGACACTGTATTTATTTCGGGAAAGTATGGAATTTCAGAACCGGTCAATACAGATCTCATACCGGTTGATCAGATCAATTTGATGCTGGTTCCGGGCGTCGCCTTTGATCCCGCCGGAAACCGATTGGGCCGCGGCGGCGGGCATTATGATCGACTTCTTGCACACTTTAACGGTTTTACGGCCGGAATCGCCTTTGATTTCCAGCAGGTGGCGCATGTTCCGGCAGATACACACGACATCGCCGTCCATGCCGTAATCTCCGAATCCGGAATTGCCGAAGTTATAAACGAACGTTAGACAAAACCCCTTGTCCACAGTATAACTTCAAGATTGAAAATAAGGGGATCGGCGCCGCCCGAATGTAGCATTTTTACCGCTACGGGTCTTCCATGGGGCGCGGTCTATCATGAAACGGAGGTTTACCGTGGAAGAATTATTCGTAGGACAAGGCGTATTGCTGGGTCTTGGTTTTCTGATTCTGGGCTTCTTTTTTCATGCCTATATCACCAAAACCAACGCGATAGCGGCCAGTAAACAGGCGAAAGCAATTCTCGCCGAAGCGCAGAAAGAAGCCGATGTGCTTCGGCGCGAAGCCAAAGTACAGGCCAAAGACGCCATTCTGCGTGCACGCGAGAACTCAGAACGGGAACTGACGGCCCAACGCAAGGATATCCTTGATCTCGAAAAACGGGTTGTGGGGCGCGAAAAAAACCTGACCAGCAAACTGGAAATGCTCAATACCAAAGAGCTCCAGCTAACCGGTCGTATGACGGAAATCAGTGAAAAAAAGGATGCCTTGCGTGAAAAACAGCAGGAACTGGAACAACTGATTCAAAAGGAACTGTTGCAGGTTGAAAATGCTGCTGTCCTGTCAAAAACCGAGGCGCGCAAAATTATTATGGAACGCATGGAGGATGAACTCCAGGCCGAAGCGGACAGCCTGATCCGTCATGCTCAGAAAAATGCCAAGGAAGAGGCCGGGCGGAAAGCCCGCGAAATCATAGCAACCGCGATTCAACGCTACGCCGCGGAAACCGTCTGCGATATTACAACCAGTCAGGTATCGCTGGCCAGTGACGACATCAAGGGGCGCATCATCGGAAAAGAAGGCCGCAATATTAAGTCCTTCGAAGCAGAAACCGGTGTGAATGTATTGATTGACGAAACGCCGGAAGTTGTCGTGCTCTCCAGTTACAATCCCATTCGAAGGGAAGTTGCCCGGGTCGCACTGGAACGGCTGATCGAAGACGGACGCATCCACCCTGCCCGCATTGAGGAAACCGTTGCAAAGGTACGTGAAGAAATCGACGACACCATACGTCAGGCCGGTGAAGAAGCCCTTTTCAACCTTGGCCTTACCGGTGTTGCCCCCGAACTGGTTCACACGCTCGGAAAGCTTAAGTATCGCACCAGTTATAAACAGAATGTGCTCGATCACTCCATTGAAACAGCTCACATCATGGCCATGATGGCCACGGAAATGGGGCTGGATGCCAAAATCGCCAAACGCGTAGGCATCTTTCATGACATTGGCAAGGCCGTCGATCACGAGGTTGAAGGCGGTCATGCTGTCATCGGGGCCAACCTGCTGCGCAAACACGGCGAAGACCGGATTGTCTACAATGCCGTGGGCTCGCACCACGAAGATATGGAGCGTGAAAGTGTCTATGCCGTACTATGCGATGCCGCAGATGCCTTAACCGCAGCACGCCCCGGTGCCCGCGCAGAAACCACCGACCTCTATCTCCAGCGGCTCGAACAGATCGAAAAGATTGCAAACCAGTACGCCGGGGTTAAAAGCAGCTATGCCGTACAGGCCGGACGGGAAGTCCGCATTATGGTCGAGCCCGAAAAATTCAATGACCATGGAGCCTCCCTGCTGGCCAGAAATATCGCCAAGCAGATCGGGCAGGAAGTAAAGATTCCCGGTGTCGTGCGCGTTACGGTGATCCGCGAAACCCGTTGCGTAGAATATGCCAAATAGGAAACATACGCATGGGCAAGATTATCGAAGCAGAACATCCGTTAATCCGGCATCATCTCTCGATTCTCCGCAATAAGACTACGCCGCCCGCGCAGTTTCGTGATCAGATCCGCCGTTTAACCCTGCTGTTGACGCATGATGCCACATCGAATCTACAGACGGAAAAATCAAACGTAGAAACTCCGCTCAAAACCACCGAAGGCAATCAGCTGGCCGGGCGTATCGGACTTGTTCCCGTGCTCCGTGCAGGTCTGGGAATGTCCCATGCCGTACTGGAGCTGATCCCCGATGCCGAGGTCTGGCACCTCGGTTTTTATCGTGATGAAGAAACGTTCCGGCCCGTAGAATATTATCAGAAATTTTCGGATCTTCCGCCTGAACGGGCGTTTGTACTGGATCCCATGCTGGCAACCGGCGGATCGGCCTGCGCGGCCATCGCAACGTTAAAAAAGTGGGGCGTTCAAACCATTTCCCTGCTTTGCATCATTGCAGCACCGGAAGGGATTGAACAGGTGCAATCGGAACACCATGATGTGGATATCTTCACCTGTGCCATTGACGACCACCTCAACGAACAGGCATATATAGTACCAGGTCTAGGCGATGCGGGCGACCGCATCTTTAACACGCTTTAAAACAGAAACCATTAACCCAAGGAGAGCCTCCATGAAAAACGCGACTCAATATCTTACCATTGCAGTACTGTTTACTGTTCTGACCACGGCCAACCTAACCGCACACTGTCAGGTTCCTTGCGGGATCTACGATGATCAGATGCGTGTGAGCATGATGAAGGAACATGTCACGACCATTGAAAAAGCCATGAAACAGATCGAGGCTGACGAGAATCAGAACCAGACAGTTCGCTGGATCATGAACAAGGAGAAGCATGCCGAAGAGCTGAGCAATATCGTGACCTATTATTTCCTCGCTCAGCGCATCAAGCCCGGTATGGATCATTACGAGGAGAATTTAAAGACACTCCATGAAATCCTGATCTATGCCATGAAGGCGAAACAAACCACCGATTTAGCGAACGTTGAAAAGCTGAACGAACTGATTCACCATTTGGAACACAGCTACTTCGGCGAAGAGCACAAACACTAGAAGAAATCGGTTACCACCAGAGTTTGTAGCGGGAATCAAGTTGAAAGGCATTTTCGATATGCCGGATCTCAGGCGCTTGACCTTTCGGTTCCCCGATGACCTCAACGACATCGAACCGGATATATTCCGGTTCGATTTTTTTCTTTTTGAGATAATGAATCGCAGCACGGGAAAGTCGCTTTCTTTTAGCCGCGTTTACCGCTGAAAAAGGCCGGCCGAACTGCTCGTTTTTCCGGGTTTTTACTTCCACAAAAACAACCGCATTGCGGTCCTTCGCAATAAGATCGAGTTCATCGTGTTTCCCTGCGCGCACGCGCTCGCCGATAATCTTCCACCCGTTTGCCTTTAGAAAGCGCGCAGCCTGCCGTTCGCCCCAACGTCCTGTCCGCAGGTGATCGGGCTCCCTTTTCGCCGCCAGAAACCGTTCAATCCATTTTTTCATTCGCAGTAAGCATCCGGCTATAGAGCGCAAGGTAATCCCGAGCCATATGCACCACGGAAAAATCCTGTTTCATCGCCCTTTTCATCAGCGGCTTCCATCGCGGTGCCTTCCCATAGACCGCAAAAGCCCGGTTGATACACTGAACCAATGCATCCGACGTATATTCCCTGAATTTAAAGCCTGTCCCTCCCCGTTCGGAATAATCAACAACGGAATCTTCAAGACCGCCGACGGCATGGACGATCGGGATGGTTCCGTAGCGCATGCTGTAGAGTTGATTCTGACCGCATGGCTCAAACTCAGAAGGCATTAAGAACATATCCACGCCCGCCTCGATGCGATGTGCCTTTTCACTCGAAAACTCAATCCATGCACAAACCTGCTCAGGCCATCGCACAGACCATGTCCGACAGGCTTCCTCATAGCGTTCATCGCCCGTACCCAGAATCACCAGTTGAGCTCCACTTGCCATAATGCGTTCAATAGAATCTACCAATAGGTCAATACCCTTTTGCGACACCAAACGGGTGATAACGCCCAGCAGCGGAGTTTTCAGATCGGGATTAAAACCGCACTCTTTCTGCAGCGCCTCCTTGCACTTCATTTTTCCTGAAAGATCGGCGATCGAATAATGTGCAGGCAGATATTGGTCGGTTTCCGGATTCCACCGCTCATAATCGATCCCGTTAAGGATGCCGCAGAGAACGGCCTGACGATGATACAACACGCCGTTCAGCTTACACCCGAATCGGGGTGTCTTGATTTCTTCGGCATACGTCGGACTGACCGCATTAACAGCGGTGGCCGACACAATTCCGCCTTTAAGCGTATTGATTTCGCCATAGAATTCCAGAGTATGCATCGTATAGCAGCTCGAAGGAAGCTGGGTCATATAAAACTTTTCGGCAGGAGACCAACCCTGATGCGCAAGGTTATGAATCGTCATCAACGTTTTTTCAGAGCCATTGCGAAAATTGCCATCTATTCCATGGTGCAGCAGCATCGGCAGCAGACCGGTCTGCCAGTCGTTGCAATGTACAATATCCGGCTCCAGATGCCATTCATCGATCAGTCGAACGACGGCTTTCTGAAAGAATAAAAAGCGCTCGAAATTGTCCGCATAACCATGATCCCGGCTGCCGTAAATTCCGGGGCGTTCGAAAAACTCATCGCTATGAATAAAATACGTCGTTACATCATCAAAGTGCTGCTTCCACACCGAACCTTGAAACCAGACATGACCCAAAGGGATATGCAGCTCAACATCGCACTTCTCCAGCCTGAACCTTTCACGATCGATATCCTGATAAAGCGGCATCATGCGAATGGCTTCCACGCCTTTTTCATCCGCCAACGCCTTGGGCAAAGCTGCGCAAACATCTCCTAGACCACCTGTCGACGCGAATGGTACGATCTCACTGCTTACGAACAATATTTTCATGCACACCTGTTTATCAGTATTTGTGCCAACACCGTAAAGGAACAAGCCATGCGCTTCGACACTCAAATTCTTCAATTTATGGCCGCTCCCGGCTACCGGCCCATGAAACAACACGAACTTGCCAAAGCGCTCAACATCGTTTCAAAAGGCCAACGCAGTGAATTTCGTCAAAACCTGTATGCACTGGAAAAATCAGGAAAAATCACGCGGCTCCGCAAAAACCGTTGGGGCCTGCAGGATGCCGCAAATACGGTTACAGGCACCATTCGAATTATGGCCAAAGGCGGGGCCATCTTTATTCCCGAAACAGAAGGCGAACCAGAGATTTACATCGGCGAGCGCAACATGGGGGTTGCGCTCCCCAACGACAAAGTCAGCATTGAAATCTTCCACTCCGAATATGCCGCACGCCAGCGCGAGCGACGCGGTCAGTCCGACATGCGTGCCGAGGGACGCGTAGTTAAAGTGCTCGAACGCAGCTCCGATCAAACGGTCGGCGTTTTAAAACACACCCCCTACTATTCCTACGTCATTCCCGATGCGCCTGGCTTCCGGCATGATGTCCGCATCGAAGATACCCGGAACATACCTGAAAATCATAAGGTGCTGGTAAAACTGAATCCATGGAGCGATCCCTATAAACCGCTGACCGGTTCCATTCTCGAAGATCTCGGTGAACGCTCCGAACCCGGTGTCGATGTAGACAGTCTCCTGCGCGAAGCCGGTATTCATGAGGATTTTCCTGAAAAGGTAATCGCCGAAGCAAACCGTATTTCCGGCGATGTAACCCCTGATAAAATGGAAGGCCGGCGTGACCTGCGCGAAGAAGTCACCTTCACCATCGATCCCGAAACCGCAAAGGACTACGACGATGCGGTATCCCTCGAACCCCATCCCGATGGCGGGTGGATGCTGGGCGTTCACATCGCTGACGTTTCAACCTATGTACAACCCGGATCGCTGATTGATCAGGAAGCATTCAAACGCGGAAACAGCATTTATCTCGTCGACCGTGCCGTCATGATGCTCCCCAAAGAACTCACGACCAAAGTCTGCAGCCTGAACCCAGAAAACGACCACCTTTCCCACACCGCGATGATTCACCTGAGTGAAGCCGGCGAAATGCTGGATTATGAAACCTTTCCTTCCGTTATTCACTCCAAAGCCCGGCTTACCTATACGCAGGTACAGAAATTCATCGACGGCAAAAAGGATCATGAGATTCCAGCACTGATTCTGGAACGCCTGAATAATCTCTGGCCGCTGGTGCAGAAGGTCCGTTCATTACGGGTCTCCAACGGGTCACTTGAAATCAACACGCCGGAAATTGAAATCAAACTGAACGAACGCGGCAAGGTTGAAAAGATGATGCCGCGCTCCGAATCAAAAGAAGCCTATGCCCTGATTGAAGACTGCATGCTCCTTGCCAATCGGGCGGTCGCGGAAATTCTGCTCAAATCCGGAAAGCCGGCCATTTACCGCATACATGACGAACCGGACGATGAACAATGGGCCGCCATGGGAATGGAACTGCAGGCGCTGGGGATTCCGGCGCTCCCGCAAACGCGCGAAGAGATCAATGCAGCCATCAAACTGGCGAAAGGAACCGCCGTTGAATATACGGCGAACCTGGCCATCCTTCGTAACTTCAAGCGGGCGGAGTATTCGGCCAATCAGATTGGTCACTTTGGATTGGCATTCGAAGATTATACACACTTCACGTCACCCATCCGACGCTATGCGGACCTGATCGTTCATCGTATGCTTAAGGCCATTGAATGCGGACGGGATCCCGGTTTATCCACCGAACGCATTCAGGAAATTGCGCTGCACTGCAACGATACGGAAAAACAGGCGGACGAACTCGAAAAACGAAGCACGGAAAAAAAACGCATTGAATACTACAACGACCTCATCAATTCATCGCAGAACAAAACCTTCGAAGGATTTATTATCTCCATCAAAGGGAAAGGTATGATCGTCGAACTGCCCGACTCGCTTCAGCGCGGCATGGTCACGTTTGCATCCATCACATCCGATTGGCTGGAAGCAAACGATGAAATGACCCAGGCGGTTACACGCGGCGGTCAGACTAAATTTACAATCGGGCAGAAAGTGGAGGTCAGGCTGGCCAAGGTCGACACAGCACGAAACTTTATCGACTTCGTCTTCGCTGATCAGTCCGCACAGCCCCGCCGCCGGGAACGCAAACCCAAAATCCAGCCCGATCTTAAAACCGGGAAACCCCGAACACGCGGAAAACAACACCGCCGCAGACGGTAAACGGAAGGGTTGAGAAACGGACTGCTGACCCATAAAAAACGGCGTGCTCGATCAGCACGCCGTTCGATTAAAACCGAAAGTCCTTTTCCGCTCCAGGTCAGGCTGCTTAGCCGAAACGATACAGCGGTGCGGTCTTTTTCTGATTCAGGAATTGAGCCGCCAGCAGGCAGTTTTTGCGTTCCGAACAATGCAGGCCGCAATATTCAACGCGCCACTGATCCGCAAGATCACCAAAGTTGCGTTGGGAAAATTCCTTTTCCGCTTCCTGCCAGGAAACACAACGTCCCTGCGCTTTGGATAGATCATGACGATAGGCATCAACTTCCTTGCGGTATTGAATAACCTGCCAATCAATCAACTCATGAATGCCAATGCACTTGGCTTCTTTTCCTGCAACTCCCATTGCTTTCGTTGTTTCTTTTTTCATCATTCACTCCCTGTTGAATATCAACCTAATAAGCAGAAGAAGTGCCAGAATGGAGGTTTGATGAAAAATT
>Ga0210065_1000519_pt1 | contig 10176 bp, 10 predicted proteins | sample Muzzi_PWB_D1_FD_185533 | JGI IMG/M metagenome (GOLD analysis project Ga0210065, IMG submission 185533) | Wetland microbial communities from San Francisco Bay, California, USA, that impact long-term carbon sequestration - Muzzi_PWB_D1 (SPAdes) | ecosystem: Environmental > Aquatic > Marine >... | reverse complement strand
ATTCCAGATTAAAGGTCGGCCGCCGCTCTTCTTCCCATTCATCGGCAATGAACCAGTTTGCATGGCGATACACGAGTTCAGCGCGCCACGATGGGGTAATGGAATAGGCCAGGCCTGCGTCGACAAACCAGAAGTAAAACTCATCAAAATTATCGCGCCAGGTGAATTGCGATCGCGATTGAATGGAAAAGTTTCCGGGAAGCGAAGCTTTCACGAAGTTGATTTCGGCCAGACCCCAGTCGCCTTCTGCAGCGTGCGATGAAAAGGGAAGTATGATAGCAACGGCAAATACTGCGCCGGTCTTTTTAAACATCGGGTTTAAGTCCTTTTATCAGTTTTTCCGATCCGGCTCCGCAGGAGATGACCGACCGCATGGCATCTTCGACCGAGACATTGATCGGATGCACGTACTGTTCATTGATGTGGTAGATGAATCCCGAGGTTGGGTTGGGCCCTGTCGGAACAAATACCGTCACGGTGCCGTTGTCATGCCGGTCCGTGATGAATGCGGTTACCTTGGTCTGGTTTTCGTACAGGCGTACAAGGGCAACTGATGAAAACGGTGATACCTTCCTGCCGAGAAACTGGTTGACGGTTTCCTTGACCATTTTATAGCCCGGTGCTTTCACCAGCAAACTGCTTTCCAAGGCATTATAGATCCATTGGCCGAGTCGAGTGCGGATCACCAGACCGACCAGAAAACAGCCGGCAACGATCACCGCCAACACGATGGCGGTGGCGATCATCTGGTCGTAACGTTTCGGCAGAGCGATGTTGTTGACGACCAGGTCGGTCAGCGGCCGGATGGCATCATCGACGATCCCGAAAAGCCATTTGAACGCAAAGATCAGGATCATGGTCGGCAGAATAACGATCACTCCGCCGAGCAGGGTGGTCCGGATAAAATTCTTGGTTCTATGCAGCATTCAACCTCCGAGTAGCCGCGCATAGTATAAAAACCATCGACGGCGGAAAGATAAATCATTAGAGAGTAGGCATGAAAATTTTTCTGAATGAACGCAGTATCGACGTGGATGGCGGGATCTCACTCTATGAATTGCGCAGCACCGAAAAGCCGGATGCCGATGTGCTCATCTACAACGGCGCGGCGGTTGCCGAAGATATCGTATTATGCGATGGCGACGCGGTGAACCTCATAAAACGCGGAGAAATCCCGCCCGCTGCAGAGCTGGAGGCCTTGATGGTTTCGCGCCATACCCCGGGGGTTCATGCGCGAATAAAATCAGCGACGGTCGGTATTGCCGGACTGGGCGGCTTGGGTTCGGCGGTGGCGGTTGCACTGGCGCGCATCGGGATAGGGCGGATGGTGCTGGTAGATTTCGATGTGGTGGAGCCGAGCAATCTCAACCGACAGCAGTATTTCATCGATCAACTCGGCATGAAAAAATCCGAAGCCCTCTCAGCGAACCTGAAGCGGATCAATCCATATGTCGATTATCAGGCGCACGGCATCCGTGTGGTGCCCGATAATATCGAAACCCTTTTCGGCGAAGTTGATGTCATGGTTGAAGCGTTCGACCGCGCCGATCAGAAAGCGATGCTGATGCAGCATTTCAAAGGTGCACCGCTCGTGGCTGCATCCGGACTGGCCGGGTATGGCCCCGGCGAAACGATCGGCGTGCGCAGGATGGGAAAACAAATCTATATTGTCGGCGATCTGGAAACGGGTGCCGCCCCCGGCTGCGGATTGATGGCACCGCGTGTCGGCATCGCCGCTCACATGCAGGCCAATATGGTTTTGCGCCTGCTCCTCGGAGAAGCATGAATCTGTTTGAAGACATACCGGAAAAACTGCCGGAAGAGCTGATGACGGTTCTTGCTGAAGATTCCAGTGTCCGGATTGAGCGGATTGTTTCCGACGGGCACGCATCGCCGGACGGCTTCTGGTACGATCAGGAAGCGCATGAATGGGTTGTTGTGCTGAAGGGCTCGGCGGTGCTGGAATTTGAGGATGGTTTGGTTGAACTCAATCCGGGCGATCATCTGCTGATACCGGCCCGTCGCCGGCATCGAGTCAAGGCAACCTCGCATCATGAGAAAACTATTTGGTTGGCGGTTTTTTATGGAACCCTATCGGATTAAATTCGGAGAATACGAAGTGTTGGCGGTGCTCGTTCTGCGCGGAACGTACAACACCTTCAACTATCTTGTCCGTCGGGATGGAAACGCTGTGTTGATCGATGCCGGCGAAGCGGGGCCGATCTTCAAGACGTTGGAAAAGGAAGAGTTGCAGCTGTTGAAAGTATTGATTACCCACGGCCACCACGATCATGTCGGTGCATGCCGGGCGGTTCAGGATCGTTTGGGAGTGCTGTCGCGAAGTCCGGGGGTGGAGTCGGGCGAATTTAATGTGCTCGGCACGGTTTGCCGCTCGTTTTCAACACCCGGCCACGTCGAGACACACAAGTGTTATCACTTCCCGGATCTCGGCATCGTATTTACCGGCGATACAATCATCAACGGGGGCTGCGGCCGGATCATGGGCGGAACGGCGGAGCAGTATTTTGACAGTTTGGAACGCATCAATGATCTGCCCGATGATACGATTGTTTTCGGTGGGCACGACTATCTGATGGATAATCTCAAATTTGCTCTCTCGGCGGAGCCGGATAATGCTGCTATTCCGGCGCGACTCACTCGTTACGCAACCGATCCTGCCGCTGCGATTTTTGTTTCTCTTGCTGAAGAGAAGCGAACCAATCCGTTTCTACGAGCGGAAATCGTGGACCAATTCATCAGCTTGCGGGAACGGAAAGATCGTTTCTAAATTCCGCGGGCCTTTTTGATCGCATCATATGCGTCGTTGATCTTGGCGAGCTGGTCATGGGCGTAGGTCATGAATTCCTCAGGAAGCCCTTTGGAGGCCAGCTTATCGGGATGGTATTCGACGCACTTTTGCCGGTAGATCTTTTTGATTTCGGCATCGGATGCATCGGGCGAGACTTCCAGCACTTTGTAGGCATTGTCGAGGTTGCCGGCGGAATGCCCTCCTATTCCACCGAGCATGGCATCGATCGTTCCGGGCCGAAGGCGGAAAGCGCGCTCGGCCTGCAACAGAATTTCGCGTTCATTGGGATGAATGGTTCCGTCGGCCTGTGCGACTGCGTGGAGGGCGGCGATAAACGTCATGGCGATCTGGGGATTGAACTGCACAACGGAAGAGAGCTGACTGAGATAGTCAGCGGCGGTATGCGGGTCGTCTTTGGCTTTGCGGAAGATGTCGATGGCGGCTTCGCGCATCGGTCCGGAATAACCGAAGCGGGACATAATCTGCTCAACGGCCTCGATTTCATCTTTTGAAATCGCTCCGTCGGCGCGGGCCATTTTTGCCAGGCAGCCAAAGAACGCAACCTGAATCGTTTGGGCCGTGGTGCGGACCCGGTCGGCTCCCTTGTCAAACTGGTGGCCGATGCCGACACCGATTACGGTTCCGAGCGGACCGGCTATTGAGCCCAGCACTCCGCCGATAATTTTACCTGTCCAAGCCATCTGATCCATCCTTTGCGCGTTGATCACTTGTGAAAATGAGCATGCATATTAACTGAATGACTGGCGGTTTCAACGGGATTCCGGCAAGGTGTCCGCATGAATGAACAACCGAACAATCCACTGCACGGGATTACGCTGGAACAACTGCTGACCCGGCTGGTGGATCACTATGGCTGGGAAGAGTTGGGGCGGCGTATCGATATCCGTTGTTTCAACTGGGAGCCGAGTATCAAATCCAGCCTGAAGTTTCTGCGCAGGAACCAATGGGCGCGGGACAAGGTGGAAGCACTTTTTCTATGCACAGATTTTGATGGATAATCTGTTGTTATGCGTTTACTTCACCGATGAGTTCGGTCACTGCGTTCTGGAGCACATTGAGCGGAACCGGCTTTTCGAAGACATGACTGGCACCGAAAAGTTTGGCCTGATGCAGGAAGTTAACGGGAAGGGAACGCATTCCGCCGGAGATGGCGATCACCGGAATATCTTCGTGCATTTTTCGAATCAGCAACAGAATTTCAAGACCGTCCATTTCGGGCATCAGAATATCGGTAATAATAAGGTCGGGTTTCTGCTCCTCCAGCATCTTCATGCCGAGTTTTCCGTTTTCGGCCTGCAGGACCTCATAACCCTGACCGGTGAGGAATTGGGAAAATACCTCTTGAATCGTCGGGTCATCATCGATCAGTAGAATTGTATTCATCATTCAGCCCTTTGAATTATGTATGTCGTGGCTTACAACACTTTCAATTGTAGAAAGTAACTTTTCCGTAGTAAAGGGTTTGCTCTCGAAAATATAGTCGGTCTGCTCGAGATGTGGCCATCGTTTCGAATGGTCGTTATATCCGCTGAAAAGCAGGATGGGCAGTCTGGGTTTCTGTTGGCGAAGGGCATCAGCGAGCTGGCTTCCATTCATGCCCGGCAACATCATGTCGCTCATCAGCAGGTTAAACTGTCCGCGTTCCCGGTTGAAGAGTTCCAGAGCGTCTTCCGCATTGCCAGCCGCCACAATACGATAACCGGCATTGCCCAATACTTTGATCGCCATGCTGGCTACCTCGGGATCGTCTTCTACAAAGAGTATACGAGGGCTCTTCCGGGAATCGGGTTTTTTGACCGATTTTTCACCGGTGTCTTCCGGCTGCTCATTCAATGGGAAATAGATTCTGAAGATGGTTCCGTGTCCGATCTCGCTGTATACATTTATCCATCCCTGATATTGTTTCACGATGCCGTAGATAACCGACAGGCCAAGTCCGGTTCCGCTTCCGACGTCCTTGGTCGTAAAAAACGGGTCAAAGATTCGTTCCATGGTTTCCGCATCCATTCCGCAGCCGGTATCCGTAACCGAAAGGCAGGCAAATACCCCCGGATAGGCGTTAGGAATCATGGCAACATCATTAGCATCGAAGTGGACCTGTGTTGTGGCAATGGTCAGGAGTCCGCCATCCGGCATGGAATCACGCGCATTCACCGCAAGGTTCATGATAATTTGGGAGAGCTGATTCACATCAGCCGTAATCGGAGAAAGAGAGTTGTCCAGTATGAGCGAGAGCTCGAATGCTTCGCCTAAGAGCATATGCAGCAATGCTTCGGCCTCATGAATCGCGTGGTTCAGGTCTATTTTCTCGAGCAGACTCGGCTGCTTCCGACTGAAGGTCAGCAACTGCCGGGTCAGTTCCGTAGCGCGGTGTGCGGCCTTGTGGATTTCAGTCGCATTGCGATATTCCTGTGTATCCTGTTCCAGCGTCATTTGAAGAAGCTCGCTGAAGCCTTGTATACCCTGCAGGATATTATTAAAATCATGGGCAACTCCACTGGCCAACTGGCCGATGGCATCCATTTTCTGGACCTGCCGAAGTTCCTCTTCCTGAATCAGCTCCTCTGTAATATCCCGCTTTACGGCCACATAGTTAACAATCTCTCCTGCGGTATCTTTCACCGGTGCAATCTTTACTTCTTCAGTAAAAAACTGCCCGTCTTTCCTCCGATTGACCAATTGTCCCTGCCAGATCCGGCCCTTGGAGATGGTTTCCCACATTCCTTTGTAAAAATCGTCGGAATGTTTCCCGCTTTTAAGCACGCTGGGATTTTTTCCAAGTGCTTCTGCGCGGGAATAGCCGGTAGTTTCTTCGAAAGCGGAATTTACGTATTGAATGGCTCCCTCCGGGTCCGTGATAACGATGGTTTCCGGTGTTTGTTCCATCGCGGTATAAAGACGGCTCAATTCTATCTGGGCATCGATACGGTCGGAGATATCTTCAAACATCCATAACGCTCCGGCTCCAATCGGATTGTCGGGAGAGAGGGCTTTACCGATCATCCGGCACCAGAAAAGGGATCCATCATGACGCTGAAACTGTAGAGTATGGTCGAAGCGTTCACCGCACCCCATTTGTTCATACGCCATTTTACCAATGTTAATAAAGTCTACTTCCGTAGGATAAAGGATCCGGGTAGAAGAGCCCTGCAATTCCTTTTCCGGGATGCCCAGAAGTTCACAAAGCCGCGCGTTCACCCAGGTGAACTTCCGGTCTTTAACGAGCGCAATGCCCAGCGTGCTGCTGTCGAGGATCAGACTTTGTATGTCGGCCAGTTCCTTGAGGTTGTTTTCTGCATTCTTCCGGGCAGTGATATCCTGCAAGACGCCGAATACAACATGGGCTTCCGGGTTGTATTCTGCAATAGAATGAATTTCGGCTTCTTTTCCGTCCAATGGTCGTCGGATGCGGAATTCGACATCATAGGGTTTGCCGTGCTCCACAAGATCCACCAATGCCTGATCCAGCATAGGGCGGTCTTCAGGCAGGATGAGCGCCTGGACTTCATGGATGTTCTCCATAGATGAATCAATGCCGTAGATACCCCTTGAAATGCTGCATGCACTTACTGTCCCATCGGCAAGGTCGAACTCCCAGTTTCCAAACTGGGCGATCTGCTGGGCCCGCCGAAGCTTCGCCTCGCCTTCTTGAAGGGCCTTCTGGGCTTCATTCCGTGTGGTGATATCATGACTGAAGACAAAAAGATATGCTTCGGATCCGCCGGTGACAATGCTTGCATAAACTTCAACCGGAAAAACGTGTCCGCTTCGGGTTTGGTGATGCGCTTCAAATCGCAGCGAGCCGGCCCGCTTTATCTCTTCCCAATGATCCGGCCAGTCTTCTGTGGGTAAGTGTGGGGCAATATCAAAGACTTTCAGTGCCAGCAGTTCCTCGCGGCTGTACTCCAGTTTTTCGCAGGCTGAGTCATTGACGAACGTAAAGGAGCCATCGGGGGAAATCCAGAAGACCGGGTCCGATGACCGGTCGAGAGCCTTCTGGGTGAGTTCCAGTTTTTCTTTAGCCTGGACGGCATCTTCCATCATGTTGAGGGCGGCCAACCGGGCGCTCTCAAGGTTCTGGTTGGTCGCTTCCAGTTCTTTGGCTGAATATAAAAGCTCCCTATTCGATTTCGACAGTTCAGCGGTTCGTTCCTCAACCAGCCTTTCAAGCTCCGCATGATGACGTTCCAGTTCGAGTTTATCCCGCTGCATCTCCAGCAGAATCTTCACTTTGGCAATGAGAACTAAAGGAGGATAGGGTTTAAAAATAAAATCAATTGCACCGGCTTCATACCCTTTAAATAGGTTCAGGTCGTTCGGATTGATCGCCGTAACGAAAATGATGGGAACGTTTTTTGTTTTTGGATCCCCATGGAAGTAGGCCGCCAGTTCATATCCGTCCATCCCGGGCATCTGGACGTCGAGAATCATCAGCACAAAATCGTGCTTTAATGCCGCTGCAAGAGCCTCCTCACCATTCAGCGCCTGGACAATCTCTGCATCGATGTTCTTTAGCACCTTTTTGAGCGCGAAGAGATTGGCCTCCTTATCATCCACGATCAGGATCTTCAGCTGCGCCGCAGGAACAGATTCGGCGGTCTCAATGGAGGCTATGTTGTTTTTTTCAATCATTATAGGTGGATAGGGTTATTGAGCGGATGCTCCCAGTTTAGCAAGAAGAGAACCGATCTTACTGACTGTTAGCACATAATCTACGGAAGCAGCGGCGATTGCGGCCCGGGGCATCATATCATATTCTGCACTCTTCGGATCCTGGACGATCGTTGTTCCTCCCGTTTGTTTGATCCGGGCCAGTCCCTCTGCGCCATCCGCGTTGGCTCCGGTGAGGATCACCCCGATTGCGCCGGCCGACCATGCGTAGGCTGCACTTTCGAACAGCACATCAATGGACGGCCGCGAATAGTGTACCTTTGGGTCAACCGAAAGCGAAAGGCTGTGGTCCCGCTCAACCAGAACATGGTAGTCGGCCGGTGCAAGGTATGCCGAGCCCGCTTTCAATGGTTCCTTGTCTTCTGCTTCCTTAACCTGGATTTCGGATAAACGGTTGAGGTTGCGTGCAAGAAAATCGTCGCTTCCGGTAAGGCGATGTTGGACCACCACGATCGGAAGGGAAAAACCCTTCGGCAAGGCGGGCAGCAGGTTTAACAGGGCATTCATCCCCCCGGCGGATACCCCGATGACAATGCCCCGGAATCCAGGCGGATGCCTGAGGTCCGTGGAACCGGAATGTTTGGAATCGGGCATCATACTGTTTTCCTAAAGATCCGCGCTCGGCGGTCAACGTCATTAAACGCTGTGTTGATGGTTGAAAAGCGGATGGATTCTTTCGAGCCCAGGCAGAGAAAGCCGCCGAGAATCAGACTGTTGCTGAAGAGGTCGAGAACCCGGTTCTGGAGTTCCCGGTCGAAATAGATGAGTACGTTGCGGCAGAGGATCAGGTGCATCTCGCCGAAAACACCGTCCGTCACCAGATTATAGTTGGCAAAGGTCATGTTTTTTCGGAGTGAGCTGTCGATGGCCACCGCATTGTATTTAGCCCGGTAATAATCGGAAAATGAATGGTGCCCTCCGGCGGCCCCGTAGTTATAGGTACCTACCTTTATTTGTTCCGAGGTGTAGATGCCGCTGCGCGCCTTTTCTAGTGCGTGGTCGTTAAAGTCGGTTACAAAAATAGTTGCCCGGTCGTAAAGCCCCTCTTCCTTCAGCAGAATGGCCAGCGAATAGGCCTCTTCACCGGTGGCACATCCGGCATGCCATATTTTGATGAACGGATGGGTTTTAAGCAACGGAACCACATTTTCCCGCAGGCTTTGGTATACGTTCGGATCGCGGAATAGTTCCGTAACCGGTATGGAAAAGTTCATTATCAGGGCACGGAAGAAGGATTCGTTTTTCAGCAGTTTATCCGTCAGTTCCGGAATGGTGCTGCATTCCGATTTTGCAAAAAACAGTCTGATACGCCGTTCGAGCGAAGCCCGGGCGTAATGCCTGAAATCATGGCCATACTTGCTGAATATCGCATCCAGCAGCTCGTCGATTTCTTTTTTTTCGCTTTCGGGGTTCATAGGAATTAAATTGGAATATTTAACTGGGCAATCCTGTCAAATATTTCCCTTTTTGATTAGCGGTACATCCAGACCCTCATCATGGAAAACAGGCGATCCATATCGATCGGTTTGCGAAGATAGTCATTTGCTCCGGCCTCCATACATTTACGACGATCATCCTTCATGGCTTTGGCGGTCAGCGCGAGAATGGGCAGGGTCTCGAATTTCTTCTGTGCCCGAATGCGCCTCATGGTCTCATGGCCATCCATAACCGGCATCATGATGTCCATCAGGACCAGATCGATGTTGGCTTCCGTTTCCAGTGCTTCCAGCGCTTTTTCCCCATTCTGTGCTTTTAGCGTTTTGATTCCTTTGCCGGAGAGGGCGTTGGAAAGGGCAAACAGATTTCGCATATCGTCGTCCACAATCAGCACGGTCTTGCCTTTTAACATTTGGTCGGAGTCACGCAGGTTCGCAATCATCTGCCGCTTGGGTTTCGGCATTTTGTCAACCAACCGGTGCAGAAACAGGGCGGTTTCATCGAAAAGGCGTTCCCGCGAGCGCACGCCCTTGATGATAATCGACTCGGAGTATTTGAGCAGGGCGCTTTCTTCATCGCGAGTAAGTTCCCGGCCGGTGTAAACGATGATGGGCGGGAGCACGATTTCTTCGTCTGCGGCGGCCTTTTCCAGCAGGGTAAAGCCGCTCATATCCGGAAGGGTCAGGTCCAGAATAACGCAGTCGTACTTTTTAGACTTCAGCCTGGCAAGCGCATCCTTTCCGGTTCCTGTGATTTCGCCGAGCACGTCCCCGTTTCCGATCAACTGCAGAATGGCTTTGCCGAGCTTTTCGTCGTCCTCGATCACCAGCAGGTTTTTCAGTTTTTTATGCAGGACATGCTCGATCCGATCAAACGCCGCATCAAGATCTGCGGTTTCTACGGGTTTACTCAGGAAGCCAATCGCGCCACTGTTGAGCGCATTCTGAGAGGGATCTTCTGCCGACATGATGTGTACCGGGATGTGCCTTGTTCTCAGGTTGTTCTTTAATTGGTCCAGCACCGACCAGCCATCAATGCCGGGAAGATTCAGGTCCAGAATGACGGCATCCGGCAGATATTTATCTGCCAGGAAAAGACCCTCTTCCCCGGTTGTTGCAACAAGGCTCTTCAGGTTTTTGGTATGGCATTCATTAAGAAGCACCTTGGCAAAGGAGGAATCGTCTTCAATCACCAGAATGAGGGTATCTCCCTTTTTTATATTGTCGCGATCATCCGGG
>Ga0210065_1000518_pt1 | contig 10185 bp, 7 predicted proteins | sample Muzzi_PWB_D1_FD_185533 | JGI IMG/M metagenome (GOLD analysis project Ga0210065, IMG submission 185533) | Wetland microbial communities from San Francisco Bay, California, USA, that impact long-term carbon sequestration - Muzzi_PWB_D1 (SPAdes) | ecosystem: Environmental > Aquatic > Marine >... | reverse complement strand
AAAGCCTCGAGCGGCGCGTGGAACAGACGCGCAAACGCGCGACCGGCAAGGAAAAGGAGGCGATCCTCATCCTGCCGATCATGGAGAAGGCGCTGAAGCTCCTGCAGGACGGCAAGCCGGTCCGCACAATGGTGCCCGATCTCGCCGCCGAGGACCTGCGCCTGCTGCATATGCTGAACCTGCTGACGTCCAAGCCGGTCCTTTATGTATGCAACGTGGACGAGTCCGAGGCGGCGACCGGGAATGCCCATACCGAAGCCGTCGCCGCAATGGCTGCCGGCCAGCATGCGGAGGCGGTGATCATTTCCGCCGAAATCGAATCCCAGATTGCGCAGCTGTCCCCTGATGAAGCCGCCGAGTTCCTGTCGGAACTGGGTCTCGACGAGCCGGGGCTCGACAGGCTGATTCGTGCCGGTTACACCCTGCTCGACCTGATCACCTTCTTCACCGCCGGCGAGAAGGAAGTGCGCGCCTGGACGGTGCGCCGCGGCGCCCCCGCACCGGTGGCCGCCGGCGAGATCCACTCGGATTTCGAGAAGCACTTCATCCGCGCCGAGGTGATCCCCTACGCGACCTACATCGAGCTGCGCGGCGAGGCCGGCGCCAAGGCGAAGGGCCTGATGCAGGTCGAGGGCAAGGAGTACATCGTCGAGGATGGCGACGTGATGCACTTCCGCGTGGGCGTCTGATCCAGCTCCATTCCAAGATCCCGAGGAGGCCACCGCTTGGCGGGCCAATTCCTTCAGGAACGCCCGATCCTGGCCGTCAAGCAGGGATTCGGCTTCCCGATGGCCGTTCATGGCCCGCCCCTTCCCGAACAAAGGAGAACCGCGGCATAACTCACCGAAAGCGAGTAGTCACCATCGCGGTCGCCGCTGCGGGCGTAGTCGATCAGGGCCCCTTCGTAGCCGGCGGGAAGCCGATGGTCCAGCGCCACCGCGGCCGCCTCCAGGCCGCACATGGTGATCCCCGTTTCCCGGCCGTAGGCCCGCAGGCCGGCCGGATCCGCGGCCAGAATCCGCAATATGGCTCCGGAATCCAGTTTCTCCAGGGATTGGGCGGGATTTTCGGTGAAGGGAACGTACCGATAGGCCTGGCCATAATGGGTGAAATCGCTGGACACGACGATCAGCGTGTCCTCGTCGGCCAAACGGGTGATGGCCGCGGCTGCGGCGCGGGCGGGGCCGGGTTCCAGGTGCGGCACCAGCATGGGGACGATGGCGGGCACGGCCCCGGGCCAGGTCCGCTGGATCAGCGGAAGCTGGATTTCGATGGCGTGTTCTTCGGCGTGGGCCTGCTCGTCGATCGTAAAAGATTCACAGACAACAAGTTCGGAGATAGCGGCCTGGTCCGTGAGCACGTTCCCCAGGGGTGTGGCGAAGGCCGCGGCGCCGCACAGGGCGATACGGTCCAGGGCGACCCGGTGGCTGGGGGCCAGCAGCAGCAGGCGCCGGGGCACCCAGTCCGTCAGCAGCCCATAGAGTTTCCCGGCGGTCGGGCCGCTGTAGACGTAGCCGGCGTGGGGGACCACGGCGATAAGGGGCCGGCCGGCGGGCCGGACCGAAAGATCGGCGGCCTCCAGAAACGTGTCCACGGTCCGGGCAAGTTCGCCCGGGTCGGCGGGGTACCAGGTTCCGCTGAGGACCGATGGGCGGATGGCGTTCATGGCGGTACCTTTCGGGAGCGGGCGGGGATTATTGACCATTCGGCGATAATCCGGGTTGGAAACCGGCCGCTTGGACTTTATCATATATCAGAACACAGGAAATACCCACCATCCCGTTTCAAGGAGGGCAATTTGAACATCAAGCAGAATCCCAAGGGTGATATCATGGTTCTGAGCCTGTCCGGCAAGATCATGGGCGGGCCGGACCACGACAAATTCCAGTCAGAGATCAAAACCCTTATCAGCGCCGGTCACGTGGACATCCTTTTGGACATGCACAAGGTCAGTTGGGTGAATTCCACCGGCCTGGGTATTCTGGTCTCGGCCTTTCACACCCTGAAGAAAAACGGCGGGCAGCTGAAGATCTGCCAGGTGAGCGACCGGATCGACAACATCCTGAACGTCACCCAGCTGAAGCTGGTGTTCGAGACCTTTGACACCTGTGATGAAGCCCTCGAATCGTTCGGCCAGGTGTAGACCTTGGCCGGCTTCCGCAATCCTGCCCTGACGGTGGACGGGGTGGTCCTGTTGCGTCAGCCCGAAAGTCTGGACGGGAATCACCACTCGGTACTGCTGATCGAGCGCGGCAGGGAACCCTTCCGCGGCTGTCATGCCCTGCCGGGCGGTTTCGTGGACTACGGAGAGGACATCGAGGCGGCCATCCATCGGGAGATCGAGGAGGAAACCGGTTTGACCGGACTTCCTTTCACCCAGTTCCGGACTTTCGGCAAGCCCGGCCGGGATCCGCGGGGGCACACGGTCTCGGTGGTCTATGTCGCGGTTCTCATCGGGGAGGAACCCGCCGTCACCGGCGGTGACGACGCGGCCGACGCCGACTGGTTCCCCCTTGAAGACCTCCCCGAACTGGCCTTTGACCATGGGGAAATCCTCAACTGCGTGCTCGACACTCTCAAACGCTGATTTCCGGAACAGTCATTTGTCCGGATGGATTCCGGAGCGGCCGCGCGCCGCAGTCAAGGAGTTGATAGTGAGTAACAATCTCAATCCAGAAGTCGTGATGGAAGCCCTGCGCGAGGTCAAGGTTCCCGGCACGAGGGTGGACGTGGTCTCGGTGAACCTGATCGGCGAGATCAAGGTGACCGGGGGCGAGGTCGTCGTGTCCGTGGTCCGCACCAGCGAAAAGGAAGAAACCATCGCGGCGGTCCGGGAGGGCGTGATGCAGGCCGTTTCCGCCCTGCCGGGCGTGTTGTCGGTCCAGGTTCCGGTCGATGACAGGTCGCGGCCCGCGAAGGCACCCACCGGGCCCCATGGCCAGTCCCCCGACCCTTTCGCCGACCGCAAGAAGCTCCCCGGGGTGGACAAGGTGGTGGCTGTGGCCAGCGCCAAGGGCGGAGTCGGCAAATCGTCCGTGGCGGTGAATTTGGCCTTGGCCCTGGCCGACCGCGGCCATCGGGTCGGCCTCCTGGACGCCGACGTCTACGGTCCCAGCGTGCCCACCATGCTGGGGCTGACCGAGGGCCCGGAAATCACCGAGGACAAGAAGATCCTTCCGGTGCGGTCCCACGGCCTGCAGGTCATCAGCATGGGATTGCTGCTGCCGCCTGACCAGCCGGTGATCTGGCGCGGGCCCCTGGTTTTTTCCGCCGTTCGCCAGTTCCTGAAGGACGTGCAGTGGGACAACCTGGAATTCCTGATCGTGGACATGCCTCCGGGCACGGGCGACGCCCAGCTCACCCTCATCCAGCAGGTGCCCCTGGCGGGGGTGGTCATGGTCACCACGCCCCAGGAAGTGGCGCTGGCGGACGTCCGGCGGGGTATCATGATGTTCCGTGAGACCGAAGTTCCCGTGCTCGGCATCGTGGAGAACATGAGCTTTTTCGTGTGCCCGGAAAGCGGCAAGCAATACGACATCTTCGGCCAGGGCGGCGGGGGTCGGGTCGCGGCCCAGTACGGGCTTCCCCTGTTGGGGGAAATCCCCATCGATCCGGCCATCCGCAAGGGTGGCGATGCCGGCAAGCCTGCCGCACGGGTCGAAGGCAGCTCGGCCAGGGAGGCCTTCCTGCAGCTGGCCGATAAGGTCGTCGAACTTGCGGTGAATACCGAAGCAAAATGAGGGGGGGGGGCCACCGGGCCCCCGTGTCCATCTCTGGACACCGCGCCTTTGGACCGTTACCTTCGCTGCATGAACCTGTTGGACTACACCGTCGACGCCGGATTCCTGACCCGCTTGCCCTGCAAGTCGGTCGAAGCCGCCGTGGCCCGACTGGTCGCCCAGCTGGTCGAATGCGGGGACGTGAGTTCGGGGGAGGGACTCCTCCGGGAGGTCATGAGGCGGGAGGAAGAGGGCAGCACCGCCATCGGCGGCGGACTGGTCATTCCCCACGCCCGTTACCAGGATGTGCACCGTGTCCAGGTCGCCGTGGCCACCCTGGCCGAACCTTTGGACATCCCGTCCGAGGACGGCAAGCCCGTGGACATCATCATTCTTCTGGTGGGCCCCCAGAAGGCCCCCCGCCAGATGCTGCGGGTCCTGGCCCGTTTGGCGCGTCTGGTCAGGCAGGATTCTTTTCTCCAGAGTCTGCGCGAGGCCGGAACAAGTGATCAGCTGCGCGCCGCCTTCGACAAGGTCGGCGACACGATCGACTAGGTTTTTCCTGGGCTTTCGCCTGTCGGAAACAAATCCCCATGACAGAACGGTTTTAATGAATTCCGGGGTTGAATCCCGTCTGCGGTAGGGTTATTGTCCCTCTCCCGACCCCAATCCCCTCTCCAGGATCCCTTGAAGGGAGTGTGCCTTGATGTCCAGTTTGCGTAGGGAATCAACCCGGGCTTTCAGGTGGCTGATGCTGCCCCTGATGGTGATTGGTGTTTTTGCCGCGGCCGGTATCGCCGCCCCGGCCGACCACCTGATCATCAGTGAAGTCGTGGTCAAGACAAGAGCGCCCGAGACCACCTTCGGCAGCCCCTTTATCGAGATAGTCAACCCCACCGGGAGCGCCATCCCCATGGGCAACGTCTATCTCACCGACGGCACCACCGCCCCGGCGACCTATTATTACAACATCACCCTGGTGGATCCGGTCGATTTTAACCCCGGCGGCGGGATCGGGGGGGATTTCCACGCCAAATTCCCGGACGGGTTCACCATGGCGGCCGGCGACACCATCGCCATCGCCCTGAACGGCAGCACCCAGTACCAGACCGCGTACGGGGTCAAGCCCGACTTCGAATTGTACGAGGACGGGACGGTTCCCGATGACGTGCCGGAAATGGTCGAGGCCTTTCCCGGCTCCATCGGCGCCGGGCTGGGCGGGACCGGCAACGTGCCGGTGCTGTCGGATGTGGCCGAGAGCCTGGTTCTCTATACCTGGGACGGCAGCAGTGACCTGGTCCAGGACCTGGATTACGTCCTGTGGGGCACCAACAGCAGCGTGCGCTTCGACAAGACCGGAGTGACCATCGGCTCGGGCACCTACCTGGCCGACATCGCGGTGGCCTCCCAGCAGCCCGCCGCCTCGGCCGGGCCGACTTTCGGCGACGCCCTGCGCCGGCCCGGAAGCGATGAAGGCACCGAAATCACCTCCGGCGGCAATGGCGTCACCGGCAATGACGAAACCAGCGAGAACCTGGCCACGACGTTCCCTACCGTCACCGGTCATACGCCTCCGCTGGCGGCCAATCCGCCTTTCCCCGCGTCCCCCATCGTCACCGCCGGGGAGATCTCTCCCCTCGCGCCGGTTGACGGCCAGGCCGTGGTTCTTTCGATCACCGTCGTCGACCAGGACGAGGTCGTGTCGGCGGCTTTCCATTATTCCATCAACGGCGGTGCCTACCAGACCCTGAACGGAGCGCCCACGGGAGCCGACGTGTGGTCGGCCACCGTGCCGGCCCAGGTGGAGAACACGGTCGTGACCTGGTACGTGGATGCGACCAACACCGAGGGCGCCGTGGCCATCTATCCGGCGGGTTCGCCCAACTTCGCCTTCGCCTGGACCGTGGGCGCGGCCGTGGTGCCGGGCGACGGACCGGCCAAGCTGCTGCTGACGGAGATCAGCACCGTCGGAACCGAGCAGGAATTCATCGAGATCTACAACCCCGGCACCGAAGCCGTGGACATGAGCGACTACTACATTACCGACGCCAACTACAGTTCAGGCGATCAGTACTACTACCGGATCGGTGAAGGCAACCCCACCCAGTTGACCGTGGGCGGCGGGGCGTTCAGCGATTTCCATGCCCGCTTCCCCGACGGGTTTTCCATCGCCGCGGGCGACACGATCGTCATGACGGTGGCCGGCAGCATCGCCTACGAGGCCAACTTCGGCTTCCGCCCGGATCTGGAACTGTGGGAGGACGACGCCGCCCCGGACGGGGTGCCGGACATGCGGTGGATCTTCGGAACCGCCGGCGACAACAGCATCATCAGCAGCGGATCCACGCCCACGCTGACCAACGGGGCCGAAACGGTGATCCTGTACAACTTCGTGACCGGGGAAAGCAAGGTCACCGATATCGACGTGTTCACCTGGAAGGACCCCTCGTCCACCACGACGAGCCATTTCTTCAACAAGACCGGCGTCACGATCGGCACCCATTCCTACCTGAACGAAAAGGGCACCAACGTGTCCGACGCCTTCGCGTCGCAGAACGAGTTCGGCAACAGCTATCACCGCACCGACGCCACCGAGGGCAGCCAGACGGCCACCGGAAGCAACGGGGTGGACGGGCGGGATGAAACCAGTGAAAACTGCAACCAGACCTTCGCCATGATGCCCTACGATCCCTCGCCGCCCTCGGGCGGTCCGGTGCCGGTCGATCCCTACAAGCTTCTCATCACGGAAGTCTGCACCAAGGAGGCCGCCGGGGAGTTCGTCGAAATCACCAACCCCAATGCGGTCGCGGTGGACATGAGCGGGTATTTCCTGACCGACGCCGTCTACGCGCCGGGCAACCAGTTCTACTGGCAGATCGCCCAGGGCACACCCTCGAACGCCACGGTGGGCGGGGGCTCCTTCGGCGACTTCCATGCCCAGTTCCCCGACGGGTTCATTCTGGCCGCCGGCGACACCATCACCATCGCGATCGGCGGCAGCACCGGGTTCAATACCACCTACGGTTACCTGCCGGACCTTGAACTCTACGAGGACGACGCCGCGGCCGACGAGGTGCCCGACATGGCCTTCATCTTCGGCGACGCGACCAACAACAGCATCATCAACCGGACGGGCACCGGTTCGGGCCAGCCCTCGTCGCCGGGCCTGAGCGACGCCGCCGAGACCGTGGTCCTGTACAGCTGGAACCCCGGCGAGGACTGGGTGGTGGACGTCGACATCTTCTTCTGGAAGGACCCCCAGTCCAGCGAGACCAGCTTCCTGTTCAGCAAGACCGGGGTCACCGTGGGCAGCTTCACCTACAGTCCCGACACCCCGGTGGGCTCGCAGACGCCCTTCAATTCGGAGACGGACCCGGGCTTCGCCTACCGCCGCGTCGACGCCAGTGAAGGCACGCAGGTCACTTCGGGCAGCAACGGCGTGGGCGGCAGGGGAGAGACCAGCGAAAACTTCAACAGCACCTTCCAGATGATGACCGCCGATCCGGCCCGGCCCACCGAGCCGCCCAACCCGGACGATTATCCGCCGAAGCTGCTGTTGACGGAGATCGCCACCCTGGGCACCGATCAGGAGTTCGTGGAGATCTACAACCCGAACAACGAACCGGTGGACCTGAGCAACTACTACCTGACCGACGCCATCTATTCGACGGGGAACCAGTACTACTGGCGCATCGCCGAAGGCAATCCCAACGTGTCGACCATCGGCGGCGGGGCCTACTTCGACTTCCACGCCCGCTTCCCCGACGGCTACACCATCGGCGCGGGGGCGGTCATCGTGGTTTCGATTCCCGGCAGTTCCCAGTTCGAGGCCAGTTTCGGATTCAAGCCCGACCTGGAGTTGTTCGAGGACGGCGAGGTCTCCGACTCGGTTCCCGACATGCGTTACGTGTTCGGGGACGACGTCAACAACAGCATCGTCAACCGGACCGGCACCGACGCGGGACAGCCTTCGACACCCGGCCTGACCAACGGCGGCGAAACGGTGATCCTCTACCAGTGGGACGGCCAGCAGGACCGCGTGGTCGACATCGACATCTTCGCCTACAAGGATCCGTCCTACGCCACGACGAGTTTCTTCTTCAACAAGACCGGCCAGACCGTCGGCACCTACTCCTACCTGCCCGAACAGGGCACGAACGAGAGTGCCGCCTACGGTGAGCAGGCCGGATTCGGGTTCTCCTACCAGCGCATCGACTCCTCCGAAGGGACCCAGGTCCCGACCGGGAGCAACGGGGTCCTGGGGCGGGATGAGACCAGCGAGGATTTCCGCAACACCTTCGCCCTCGAGGCCTACGATCCGGGGTTCTACAATCCCGGGGGGAACACGGGCGAGGAACCGGAAACGGGCACCGTGCTGCGGGTGCCGGCTCGAACCTACGTGCCTTCGGTGGACGCCAAGGGCTTCCCCATCACGTTCGTGGGCCCGCCCGCCAATGAAAGTGAAACCAAGCTGCGGATCTTCGACCTCAACGGGCGGTTGGTGATCACCCTGTTCGACAGCCGATTCGACGGCGATCCACCGGGTTCCACCGACGACCGGCGCAACCCCCTGTACTGGGACGCCCGGGACGCGACTTTCGAAATGGTCAATGCCGGGATGTTCGTGGCCCATTTGTCGGTCGTGAACATCGAGACGGGCGACGAGGACGTTATCACTGCGCCGGTGGTCATTGGCACCCGGCTGAGCAACTAGAGAGGGTGAGCGATGATTCGGAAACTGACAATTATCCTGACTCTGGTGACGCTCGGCCTTTCGGCTGTGCCCGCCAGCGCCTTTTTCGAGAACACCGTGGTCAGCCCCCGGGCCCGAGGCATGGGCCAGGCATCGGTGGCCGTGCAGGACGCGTCCTACGCGTCCTTCCAGAACCCGGGGCACCTGGGTTCCATCACCGAGGGTGAGGTGGCCGCGACCTACGTCCAGCCCTTCACCCTGGACTTCACCGATTTCTACTTCGCGGGCGCCGGCATTCCCCTGAGCGAGAAGTGGGGCAATGTGGGCGTGGGCATGAGCATCTTCAAGGTGGGTTACCAGGATACCAGCCTGCTCAAGGAGACCCAGTTGACGGTGGCCCACGGTTTCGGCCTGTACAACGGCTTCCACTCGCGAATCGATTTCGGGTACGCCCTGAACTTCTACAACGTGGACCTGGGGCAGAGCCTCGACGGGTATGACCCCGGCAGCGCCACGGTTTTCAGCATCGACGTCGGTTTTTCGATGCTGCTGCACAAGAGGACGCATCTGGGATTCCAGGTCAAGAACCTGACCAACCCCCAGATCGGCGAGGACAACGAGGACCTGGGCCGACGGCTGATCGCCGGGATCAGTTATGAACCCTACGACGGGGTCATCACGACCTTCGAGTTCGACAACGAACTCGGTGAGGATGTCCAGTACCGCGGCGGGGTCGAAATGCATGTCGTGGAGGGCTTTGCCCTGCGCGCGGGGGTCCTGACCAATCCCAACATCCTGACCGCCGGGTTCGGCTACGCCTCCCACGGTATCGGTTTCGATTACGGCTATTCCACCGGCGGTGGTACGCTCGACGGGACCCATCATTTCGGGCTCCGCTACGCATGGGGCGGTGAGGCGAAGTGAGCGTAACTGCGACAAAAGGCGGAGTGATCCGCCCCGGGCCAGGAATATCCGCCTTTTTGGCGTTGGTGGCTGTTCTGGTTTGCCTGGGGGCCTGGTCCGCGTTCGCCGCGGAACCCGGCGATCCCCCGGCCGCTGACGGTCCGCGTCGTCTGGACCTGAACAGCGCCCCGGCCGAAGCCATCATGGAATTGCCCATCCCGCCGGACGTTGCGAAGAACATCGTCTACTGGCGGACCTACGTGAATTTCTTCGGCAGCGTCTACGAACTGATGGACGTCGAGGGAATGACCCCGGAGATCTTCGCGGTCCTCAAGCCCATCGTCAGCACCATGCCGCCGCCCGACCTGGACGCCTCTTTGGCCCGTCTGGACGCGAGCTACCGCCAGGTGCAGCAGTATCTCGGGCAGGAGGGCGCCAGCGAGGGCCTGGTCGACGAATACCTGGACAAGATGCGCAGCCCCGAGAACATCAACAACATGGATCTCTTCGATCTGATGTCGTACCAGAATGTCTCGCCGGTGGACGCGACCAACATCCTGCGGGCCCGCGAAAGGTTGGGCCGTTTCGAAAGCGGTCGTCAGCTGCGGAGTTCCGAGGGCCTGCGTTACTGGTCCTACCGCAACCTGCGCGATTTCGTGGTCTACAGCGACGCCCAGATGGAAGAGGGCCAGAAGGCCTTCGGCTATGCCCAGACCAAGTATTCGAACACGCCCTACTACAACGGCGACGATGAATCCGTGGGCAACGTCGTTGGCAATGGCGCCAACCAGGCCCTGTTCCGCATCAACGGCGACTACTGGAATCCCGCCTGGCTGAACAAGATCCGGGTCAATTCCGAAGGCGGCTATT
>Ga0210065_1000517_pt1 | contig 10192 bp, 17 predicted proteins | sample Muzzi_PWB_D1_FD_185533 | JGI IMG/M metagenome (GOLD analysis project Ga0210065, IMG submission 185533) | Wetland microbial communities from San Francisco Bay, California, USA, that impact long-term carbon sequestration - Muzzi_PWB_D1 (SPAdes) | ecosystem: Environmental > Aquatic > Marine >... | reverse complement strand
CGTTAGATGCAATCAAGAAAGGAGACACGTTATGAATATTACCGTTGAAACAATTGTCTCTGCGCCTATTGAGGAAGTGTGGCGAGCGTATACGACCCCCGAGGACATCAAACAATGGAATGCTGCATCCGATGACTGGCACACAACCGCTGCCGAGGTGGATTTGCGCGTGGGTGGTGCCTTCTCCTCACGAATGGAGGCAAAGGACGGTAGCATGGGGTTTGATTTCGCCGGAACTTATACGAGCATTGTGAAGCACAAGTTGATCGAGTATTCCTTTGGCGATCGCGCAGCTCAAGTCAAATTCGCTGATAGCCCCGAAGGCGTTAGAGTTAGCGTAACCTTCGATAGTGAGCGAACTCATTCTATCGAACAGCAGCGCGACGGTTGGCAGGCTATTCTGAACAACTTCACTCGCCATGTTGAGTCAAGTCGGTAACTTCTCGTGGCTGCAATAGCAGCTAACAAGTCTCTCGTTAGGACGCAAACTACGCTGCGCCTCGTTTGCGCCGAACAGCTTCAATGTTATGAGTTACGAGATTAGGCATCATGGCAGGTAGGGAAGATTTGGTGCTTACCGACAGTTCGCGGGTGGCGGAGATTGTGCTTTCACCCGGCGAAGAATCTCCATGGCATATTCATAGCGACGTCGTCGAGCATGTATTCTGTCTTTCCGGAAAGATTGAGGTTCATTGTTTAGATCCGGACGATGCGGTGGAACTCTGCCCTGGGGAGAAGGTAGAAGTCCAGCCGTTAAGACAACATCGAATCACGAACTACACTGGTTCTGACAGCAAATATCTGCTGGTGCAACGTGGCACTTACGACTTTATCCATAGGGACTCATAACAAACGCATGCAATCGGACAAATTGCTCCGCTGCGCTCCGCAATTTGCCGCTGATGCGAATCGTCAGGTTCCCAAGCTATCCGCAATTTTCAGTTTTTATGAGTCTCTTACTATTAGGTGTTCCTGGCTAATTATCAAAATCAGTTATAACTATAATAATAAGCAACAAAAACAGACGGTTAGCACTTATCCAACTAACAAAATACTACCAATTGCTACCAAATTGGTACTATCCAAGGTGTTCGTATAACTACCAATTTGCTACCAGTAGCTACCAAATTGGTAGTAACTGGTAGCTTGTTCTGTTATCTTCGTACCAATCCAAAATATATTGGTATTTAAAATGAAGATCCCAATTAAGCCGCCTGATTTCTATCTGCTCCTAACAAAGATGGCTAGTAATTCGCCAGATGATTTGGGACGAATTCTATCGATCGGGATCCAGGCAGATCCAAGGGGCCATTACTATCATTGGGACAAGCTGAGGCATCTAAAATTGCCTCCACATGTTTTAAGCCACGAAGAGTGGTGGCTTGCGATAAAGCTTTCGCGCAGGGCGCTTTATAAGAACATCCCGCAATCAGATAAGGACGGCAATCCATTTGTGTATGCCGAGCCGGATGTCGTACGCCGTCTGTTACATGAAGTCGACATACATGGTGGAGGTGAACTCAAGGCTAGTGAACAAGTAGCTAATCCAAATACCCGAGACACATATTTAATTAACTCGCTAATTGAGGAATCAATAACTTCAAGTCAGCTTGAAGGAGCAGCAACAACTAGAAAGGTGGCTAAGGAGATGCTCCGTCAAAAGCGGAAGCCGCGAGATAAATCAGAAACTATGATCGTTAATAATTATGATGCAATGGAGTTTATTAACGAAAATTCGAACGAGGATCTTACGCCTGAATTGATATGTGAATTGCACAAGATACTAACAACTAACACTTTAGATAATCCGGACGCAGTAGGGAAATTGCGCACATTGGACGATATTTATGTTGGTGATGAGCGGGATGCAACAATAATACATGTTCCACCAAAAGCAAAAGAATTAGAAGATAGACTTCAAAATATTTGCGCATTTGCTAATGCAACACATGCGTCAGTTTTCATTCATCCTGTAGTTAGAGCAATAATTCTTCATTTCATGCTTGCATATGATCATCCTTTTGAGGATGGAAATGGCAGAACTGCACGGGCACTATTTTACTGGTCAATGCTTAAACAAGGCTATTGGACAATGGAATTTATTTCTATATCCAGGATATTAAAATCAGCGCCAGCAAAATATACCAGAGCATATCTCTACACAGAAACAGATGATAATGATGTTACGTATTTTATTGTTCACCAACTGGAAGTAATTAGTAGAGCAATAAACGATCTGCTGAAATACTTAGAGAAAAAAGCAAATGAGATTAAAACTGTTGAAAAACTAATTAAGAAGTCACCTGAATTACAAAAAATATTAAATCATCGTCAGGTGGCCCTGATAAATAGAGCCTTGAAAAGGCCAGATTCCATTTTTTATGTTGAGAGTCATAGAGGTGCACATAATGTAACTTATGATACTGCTAGGACTGATCTGCTTAAATTAGTAGATCTGGGCTTATTGGAAAAATCGAAAATTGGTAAGGCATTTGTCTTTACAGCTGCAAGAGATCTTAAGCGAACAATTGAAGGGTTAAAATAGAAAATGGTGAATGGAAACCTAACAAGCAAATCCAACCGACGCAGTGAACTGCGCGGCTGATTTGAAACGTTATCCCGCTTGCGACCGGATCGGCTTGGTGAGGCGGGCCCGGGGCCCTCGTATGGCGATGTGAAGAACGGTGGCAGACGTGTCGGCTTCGACAATGACTTCACACAACGGAACACGACCATCATGACCTGGAACTGCATGCATCTTGCTCGGATGCTCAAGGAGTCTGGTGGGATACCGAACGATGGCAATAACCGAAAAGCATGGGAAGCCGGAGAGCGCTTTGGCTTTGAGAACCCGGTTGAATAGCCGGGATACAAGGACGCTGCAGACCGACGCTTGATCGCTGTGGCCTTTTGCTGCCGCAAAATGTCCTCGCGATCTTGCGTGGCTGATCTCCAGCATTATATGGTAATTCGGTGAACTTAATAGCGCCACAATTAGACAGAAAAGGAGAACCCAATGCGTCTAATCTTTAGATTTTCGATTCCCGTGCAGAAAGGGAACGAGGCCGTATCTGATGGAACTTTAGCGCTGACACTCAGGGACCTCGTTGAGAAAGTTAAGCCCGAGGCAGCCTATTTTCATCTTGATGACGGGCGTCGGGCTGGCACTATTATTTTCGAGGCAACTGATCAGTTGCAAATGGCCGAAATAAATGAGCCACTATTTGCGAAATTGGACGCAAAGATAGATATTCAGCCAGCTATTAGTCTGGATGAATTGCTCGAAAAGGTTTGAGGGCATGGGCATTTCTCCACATAACAAACGCATGCAGTCGGACGCGGCAAAGTCGCACCGCTGATGCGAGGCAGTATTTGGTTTGGAACGTGAAGAGATCTGCACTCATTCTTTTTATCCTGGCTATCTGCATATTTACGCCAAATCTTATCTGGCTTGGTAATTCAACGGCACGCATAACAAATGGAGGGACAGATACAATCAATTCCGTGATAGTGCATGTTGATGATGAGGAAACCAGGCTAGGAGATCTGCTTCCCGGGGAAAGCCGGTTCATATTCCTTCCAAAATCAGGTGATGCAACATACAAGGTTAGTTATGTAGATGAAAATAATTCGCCATCTGTGTGTGAAGAGTATGTGGAGGGCGACATGTATCATATGGAAACAGTATTAGATCGCTCCCAAGGTTCAGAGTGTGAGGTCTCATTACCACTTTTTTCCGAGGTGTTAATTTTGAAGGTGATATAAAGTGACGCCATATAACAAGCCACTCCTGTCGACTGCATACGTCGCTAATGCTCCTTCGGCAGCAGCAGAGTTCAAACGTTAGCCGCCAATGCATTACCGGGAGGCTGAATGAGTCTTTTCTACAAATTCCAGTATTTGGTTGGCATGACACCGTGGAAACAGATGCCGTCACTTCCTATCGGTGCACAGGCCGTCGCCCTCCTGGACCGGGAAGAGAGCGGCCGGGAACCACCTTACGGACGTGCGCTCGATCTTGGATGCGGTACCGGGCACTGGTCGGTTCGCCTGGCTCAACACGGGTGGGAGGTAACAGGTGTCGACATAGTGCCGAAGGCGGTGCGCAGCGCCCGTGAGCGTGTACGCAGAACAAGCATGAAGGTTCAATTCGTCGATGGAAACATCACGGCGCTGTCGGCCGCCGGCATTGGCTCCGGATTTAGCCTCTTCCTGGACTTTGGCGTCGTACATGGCCTTCCGCCCGAGCAGGTGCGCGCTGTGGCCCGTGAGGTCACGGCGGTGGCCACAGAGAAAGCCACACTGCTGATGTACGCGTTCTCTCCGGGTCACAGAGGCCCGTTGCCGCGAGGTATCAGTCGGGAAGAGATTGAACAAGCTTATGTGGGATGGACGATCACCGACGAACAGGCATTCGATTTGACCGGGGCCCCACGTTTCGTGCAGAAAGCACACCCTTGCTTTTACCGACTTCGCCGCAGATGATCGTGATGGTGCGAAAGCAGGATGACTATACCGCCTCATCTGCATGGAGCTTGATTGGGAACACAGGGACGAAACAGGCCTTCCAGTATATATGCAGGTATCGCGTGAAAATATGATATTCCATTTGAATGAACATTCAGGAGATTGCACTCCAGGCTCTGAAGTATTCGTAAATACAAATGCGCTCGATAATCTTCGCAAAAAAATAACTCGAAAGGCTACAAATACAATAAGCCGGAGATCACTACCACACTATGGGGCGCGAGAGTAGTTGAGGTTGTAGATCCGTTTTCAAACAAGGTTGTTTTTAATGAGCAGAAAAACTCATAACAAATGCCTCCAGATCGACGCGGCTCTGCCGCGCGACTGAGGCGAGGCGTTATGTTTACCAGGTTAATATTTATAAAGTGACTTAAAGGTTAAGATTAAATGAACCAGATTAACTATCAATACTACAGGTCACCGTATGGAGAATTGATTGTGGGTTCATTCGAAGAGCAATTGTGTATTTGCGACTGGCGATACAGGAAAATGAGAGATCGCATAGATGATCGAATTAAAGTGGGGCTAAAATCCGGTTATATGGCCAGAAGCGACGGTGTAATTGAAGAAACTATAAAACAATTAGAGGAATATTTTAATCATAAAAGGAAGTCTTTTAGTATACCAATATTAACCGTTGGTACTGAATTCCAGAAAAAGGTGTGGAATGGCCTGGTTAAAATTCCTTTCGGTGAAACTTCAAGCTATTTAGAACTGGCTGAAAGTATTAACGATCGAAACTCCGTAAGAGCGGTGGCGAGTGCAAATGGGGCTAATGCAATATCCATAATTATTCCCTGTCACCGGGTTATCGGGAGTGATGGTAAATTAGTTGGGTACGCTGGTGGATTGCAAGCAAAAGAAAAACTGTTAAATCTGGAGAATGACTTATTTAACTGATTTCCGTTGGTGATATTCGCATACATAACAATGCCGCTGATGCATGATGTTAGCGACTGGTAAAATAATGATTGGAAAAACATTTTGGCTAAGTTTAGGTTGTGTTGCAATTGGAGTGACTGGATGGGTTCTACTGATTTCTGTTGCCATGGCATTTGAAGGCGGACATCCGCCATTATCAGCGTATGTTGCATTTCCGGTTATAGTGATTAGCGTAGTATTCAATTCAACTGGTGGAGCGATTGGATTACACGGCATCTATAGGCGAGGCAATACGTCTGTGGCAATGATAGCAACCACAATTGTGAACTTCAGCTTAGTGGCGGTTTCAGCGCTCACTTTACTTCGGATGTTGCTCTAACGAGGGCATGCAGCGGACGCCTTCGGCGCCGGTAATGCCAGCGTCAGGTGCCCGGGAAGTCGTCTTATACACGCCAGAACCTCCTGATGAAAACCAATAGCGAATCGAAGAATGCCAAAAAGAGAGCCAAAACTTTGAGTCTGGTGGCATTCGGCTTCATGAGTCTAGTGTCCCTGGTGGTGCTCTACACAGAGGGCCAACTGTCCGTCCTCGACTATCTCTTCACACTGGTATCGCCGTTCGCCCTGGGGGCTCTGACCTACTTCGTGGTGCTACATCATGATCCGACAGCCTCTGAGTGAGTTCTATTTCTATCGTTGTCGCGTATGGTGTTCCCGTGATGTGCCACCGGATCGTGGGTGCCACCTGACACAGCGCTACAGCCCGCAGCGCCACAACGCGGCCCGCAGCGGCAGGGCCGGGTAGTTGGGCGGGCGAAGCATGTCAGCGATGAAGGAAAGCTTTCCTCCCCGGATCTACTGCATTCCGGCGACAAACGCCCCGGTAGTGGCAGTGTTCCGGCGAGGGCCGACAAATTGGTCCCATGTGGGCCGCTGGGATCTTGCAGAGAGACGGTATGAGCCTGGCGCATGGCTATCGGGCCGGGTCTTTCCACGACGGTCTGATCTCTCTCCGGATGGTCGTTTTCTCTGCTACTTCGCACACAAGCCCGGCGCCACTTGGGAGCACGGTGAAGCGTACGTGGCCGTGTCAAAGCTCCCATGGCTCACGGCGTTATACGCCGTTCGGACCTGCGGAACCTGGACTCGCGGCTACTACTTCGCCGAGGTTCAAGACTCCGGGAATGCCCAGGACGCAGCCTTGCCAATTCCCTACGGATTACGCCCCATTCCCGTGGTTCAGTTTGCAAGCGAACGGCGGCGCGGCTGGTCGGAAACCGCGGACTCTCCCAACCGAGCCCCGGACGACGCATGGGACGAGCGTCGGAACGCCCGCATCCAGAAACGTCAGCCCGGTGGCAGCCACCTGCTATGTGTGGAGAGCATCGGCTGGGCCGGGGCCGCGTTCGGCGTCGATCAGGCCGTAGACGGGCTGCGTGTCAGTTACTGGCTGGAAACGAATGAGGATATTCAGCCGTTGAATCACGTCCAGTGGGCAGACTGGAGTAGGGAAGGACACCTCCTGGTCGCCACGCGCGCCGGGAAGCTCCAGAGCTGGAATCTCGATGGTGATGGCTCGGTTCTGCTGTTTGAAGAAGATCTTTCTCTTTTTGAGCCGAATCCAGCCCCAGCGCCTGCATGGGTCCAGCGGTGGTGAGGCCGTGGTGCGCCGCCGCTGAACCGGAAGGTCAGGTACTGATGAAAGCCGCGTTCCTTTCTGTCGCTCTCCTGTCCTCGGGTTTCGCATCTGCGGCGGACCAAAAGCCTGTGGCGTGCCCACCGGGCGAACCAGTCCAGTGGATCGCGGACTACTGTATGGCCAGGCTCGGGACTGACGATGAAATAGCGGCGTCAGATTGCATCTCAAAAGAAAGCGAGATCATGTTCAGGAGCAGTTGCACAGCAAAGCTTCATTTCAAACGCTCGCTTTGTGAGGTGCTTGTAAAGAGTGGCACCCGTAAAGGAACGGTCAATACTTGCGTTGACGATCCAGCATTTTTCGGCACGACCGTTCTACATGGTGGCGTCGGTGCCTGAGCGCAGGCGTCAGGTTCCAGTTGCAATGAATCGAAATCCTGCAATTCTCCTTCTTGTGGCATTACCAGTCACTGGTTGTGGGAAACAAGGTATAGAATACACACACCATGTACCCCCTCATTTTCGACGCGAACAATCTTGTGGTGCAGAATGGCCACAAAACCAAGACCCACCTGGATAGAGTCGAGCACGTTTTGACGTACTATAAAAGCAATCTTGCAAGACAACATGATCTGGCTATTGAATTTTCAGCGCCGATGGACGCCGTTTTATGTGGAATATGACACGAAGACTGAAGACCAAAAATGGGTTTGAGAACACCCAGGCAGAAATGGAACCTGACCAATCGCCCAAGCCGACGCCGGTAAGTGAAGTTATGCTGAGTACATACTTCAGTGTCGGCGCGGCCTGGCTCAACCGGTAGGCCTGTAACATCATGTCAGATCTAAATGATCCAAGAGTCCTGTTTGCTGCGGAACGAACGTTACTCGCCTGGAATCGAACAAGCATTTCACTTATGGCGTTTGGATTTGTCGTAGAGCGTTTTGGTCTGTTTATACAGATTGCCGGTCGAGATGAAATCAAGCTGTTTCAACGCCATTTTTCATTTTTTGTAGGGATGTCATTCGTTTTGTTGGCGGCATTCATGGCTATTTATTCAGTCTGGCAGCACAAACGAATATTAAAGATGATGCGGCCAGCCGAGATCCCGACTGGGTATAATTTAAATGCTGGAATGGTAGTCAACGGTATTATAGGAATTCTGGGAATAGCCTTGAGCATGTATTTAACCTACGGATTCATATAGACACTTTTGCAAGTGGAGAAAGGGCCTGATAACGGCCTCGAATTCGCGCCCTTTCAGGCCGTCGGACCGCGCAAAGAGCTGCTTTGCCCGGCCCGTTCATGCAGGACGTTATGCTATATCAACAGATCATCCGGGGGCTAAGACAAAGCTCATGGAATTATTTCAGGTTGCCTTGATCCTTGCTGCATTTCTGTGTTCGCTCGTGGCGGGCTTCCTGTTTGCTTTTGCCGTTGTGGTAATGCCTGGTATAAGAAGTTTAAACAACAGAGAGTTTATCCGGACGTTTTTATCGTGCCTGGTATCTGCTCTATTGATAGTTTTGGTATTTAGATATTGAAGGGTGCGATAGTGAATCATAGCAAGCCACGCAGCCCCATCAAACCGACGCACTCTTCAGCGCTTTGTTCGCGCGGCTTCTGGCCAACGTTGTGCGATGCAAAACAAACTGCCAGGACCTTTCCCGTGTGTATATGAAACCATCACGAATCTTGCTTTTTAACATCCTGGCTACGTGTGTTATGTATGTTGCTGGTTTTGTGGCGTTAGGCGGTTCGTATCCAACTATTGACTCGAGCGGGCAAGACATCATTCTGTGGTTTTCGGATAACGGTACGAGCGCCCGGATTTACGCCTGGACAGCGGCGTTCTTTTCGCTCGGGTTCGCCATTTTTGGCGGACAAGTCTCGGCCCTGCTTCCCAAACCGTATCGGTACATCTTTTTGACCGGAGTACTCGGGTGTGCCATTACGTCACAAGTCCAGGCCTGGTTCTGGGCGGGGTTGGCACTTCATCCTCAAGGTCTCGATCCAGCGAGCGCGCGCACGATTTTCGATATACCTGCTTACTGGGGTCCACTGGTCAACGGATCGACGACTGCCATGGCAGCAGCGGTAGTCGCTCTTGGGATTGGTGAGTCACCCATCATTCCACGCTGGCTCACGTGGTTGAGCATCATCTTCTTTCTTGAGCAAGCAATTGAGACTATCACCGTCTTTGGGCACACTGGTTTCATTGCGCCGGCTGGTACTATGAACGTGTATCTTGGAGGTCTCATCGGATTTTTATGGGTCGCGGGGATAGTCCGCTGGGCGCTCCCGCGTATTGACCCGACTGATGAACCCAAAAAGGGGGAGGTGAAGCTATGAGAGTTATCAATCCTCTCATCAATCTCTATCGCCCATCAGGCGCTGACAAGCTGCTCGCATGTGCCATGCGATACCATCCGGCAGGTCTAGTCTTTCGAAACTGGAATTTTGAGCATGAGTAGGCCGCCTAACGGGACGCTGCAGCGGACGCCGTAAGCGTGGGTTGCTTACTTTATCGTCTCGTCTGCGCCGCTGAGCCTGGTCGTTATGCCTCAAAACCACCCTGGGTGCTATGCCTCTGTAATTAAACAGGAAATATACACATCTTTCTATGTACACTGAATGTGCATACACCATGGATCATGGACCATGAGCGGGACCCGAGGAAGGCGATTATGTGAGTAAACTATGTTCAGGAACATGAAGCGTCCACTTACAAAATTGTATCTTGCTCTCTCATGGTTACCTCTTGCTCTATACAGCTTCACGTCGAATTACGTGGATCACTTTGAGGGATGGGGTGCATGGGCAGCTGGAAGAACGTTGATATATCCATTATTTTTCAGTGTTGTCATGGGACTGTTTGGAATCGTTTTGACGATCTCTTCACCAGGAACAAGGAAAATGAGTTTAAGTTTGGTCTTGGCCACACTCTTAGCTGGCAGTGTTGGTTTATGGTTCTTGGGCAAGGCCATTCTATTGGAAATACAAAGGAGCTTTTGAGCATTGCAATGGTTTTATACACAGCAAATCCACAGCAAATCGCTCAAGTTGTCCGCGCTGCTACGCGCGGCAACCTGGCTTAACGTTATGTGCCTAAAACGTGATAGCAGATAGCAGATAGCAGATAGCA
>Ga0210065_1000515_pt1 | contig 10208 bp, 12 predicted proteins | sample Muzzi_PWB_D1_FD_185533 | JGI IMG/M metagenome (GOLD analysis project Ga0210065, IMG submission 185533) | Wetland microbial communities from San Francisco Bay, California, USA, that impact long-term carbon sequestration - Muzzi_PWB_D1 (SPAdes) | ecosystem: Environmental > Aquatic > Marine >... | reverse complement strand
AATGGAGCTGCGCACTCAAAGCGGCAATCGCAATGATCTCTTCTTAGTGAAATATCACTACGACGAAAGCCGCGATACCATCCGGCCTTACGAAATACTCGGATACCCAATCCAACCAACTGAAGACCGTTGATATGCCTCGCTCTGTAATTACCCTATTTTCCGGTGCGCTCTGTAGCCTCTGCCTTTTTTTCATCTCCGGGTGCTCGACCCCCGACATGCGCGTTGAACTCGGCGAGGAAAGGTTTCCAGACATCGTGGTCAGCCTCGATTCCCAATTATCGCAACCGCTGGAGTTCGGCGAGGAAATACCTATCGCCGTGCGCATCATCAACCAAAGAGAACATCGCATCAAAATTGAACATGCACGGCTGCGTCTCGGCACCACGAAACTGGATAACCGTCGCACGAATTTTTCCAGAACCGAAAAGATTGAGACGACTCTGGCTGCGGGCGAGTCACTCGATTTGAGCCAGTATCTCTACTTCGGATTCACCCGCAGTTCGCCCTCTACGACCTCCGAGAATATGCTAGCGCAATGGCTGGGGCCAGAGTCGGGCGGCATTACCCTGGTCGCGCCAAGAACCGTCGGCGACTGCTTGCTCGGTATCCTGCTGGAACTCAAGATCGATGGGAAGCCCAACTATGACATTTACGTCGCTAAGTATTATTTCGATGAATCGGAGAATACCATCACACCCTATTATGTGCTGGGCTTGTCCAAGGCAGAACTCGAATAGTTGCCCCCGATGCTTGGTGCAAGGTCGGCGGGGAAGTCACCTTTATGGAGCTTGAGACAGTGTACCCACACTCGAAATAATCCGGATCTAAATCGCTTGCGCCGCTACAATACCCGAAAGCGCGGCGCCTTCGATTCTTGGACCCCCGAAGGCGTCACCGGCGAGTGTCAGTTTGAGCTCGGGATTTGAAAAGAAGCGCTCAGACCATGGATTGATTGGTAGGGTAAAGGCCCAGCGGTGACAATTATACTCGATGACATTCGCTTTTAAATAAGGCTGGGCAGCTTCCAAAATCAACGCACCGCGCACCTCATCAGGCGAATCCCAATGTGCAGCGGCAAAACCGGGATCAGCATGTATTGTAACTGCGGATACTTCCGGCGAAATCCCCTTTTGCTGATTATCTCCAATCCAAGTCAGCGGACTCTGATCCAATTTTATTTTGCCGGGTGCAGGTAAGCCACTGGGTCCATCGAGTATCGCCAAGGTGGCAAGACCCTTGGCGTAGCGCACTGCACGCAGCGCAGCGATTTGTTCATCGCCATAATTCAAGCCCGTCGTATCCAGTAAAGCCAAGGCCTGTGGCAAAGGCGCCGTAATGATCAAATGCCGCGCAACATAACTTTGGCCTGATCGGGTCGAAACAATCCATTGATCAACATCACGCACCAACGCACCAACCTGCTCTGAGGTCTGGATGACCAAATCTTTAGCTAAGTGCTTCGCCACGTCGGTCATGCCATGCACCCCGCAATAGCGAGGATGGCCATTCGGATTAGAATCTTCCGGCGAGTGCCGAAACCACTCTTGAATCACTCCGGCCGCTAACCACTCGTCGACATAGACCTGCATACGCGGATCGCGCACGGTAAAGAACTGAGCTCCATGATCAAGCCGGGCACCTGCCATGCGCCGGGTCGCCATCCTTCCTCCGACACCGCGCCCCTTGTCGAGCACGCGCACCGATAAGCCTCGCCGACTCAGCTCGGTAGCGCACAGCAACCCGGAGATGCCGGCGCCGATAATCAAGACATCCGAAAGTGTATTCATATCAGTTGTCCTGATAGATCGTTTCACGTAAGGCTTGATCAAGTTTGGGAAACTTCCATTCAAACCCGTGCTCTGTTAAGCGCAGCGGCAGCACCCCGAGATCACTCAATACAGTCTCCTCTCCCATTTCTCCAAAGAGCGTCTTGATCACTGCCTTGGGCATCGGAAAAAGAGTGGGACGACCGATGACAATGCCGAGTGTTTTCGTGAAAACACGATTCGTCACAGGCTGAGGCGCAACGGCGTTAATGGGGCCGCAAACCGAGTCATTCTCAGCCGCAAAGACATAGGCATTCACCAAATCGGGAAGACTGATCCAACTCATCTTCTGTTCTCCCGAACCTATGCGACCACCCAATCCGAGCTTGAACGGCGTCAGCATTTTCGCCAAAGCACCCCCTTGCTTACTGAGCACAATGCCTGTTCGCATGTAAGCAACACGCACGCCCGCAGCAACGAGTGGTTGCGCAGCACCTTCCCATTCACGGGTCACTCCCGCCAGAAAGCCTTGACCCGAATCTGTGGATTCGTCCACCGGCACAGCGGAGTCGACACCATAATAACTAATGCCGGAAGCGGAAATATAAGCAGGTCGCTTGGATTGCCGCATAATAGCATCCACCAGCAGCTTGGCGCTATCGACACGGCTGTTCAATATACGGGCCTTCGCTTCCTCAGACCACCGCTGGGCAACTGTCTCTCCCGCAAGGTGTATCACCACATCCACACCATCCATCACTTTGGGATCGAGCTCACCTTTGCCAACATCCCACTGATAATCACCGTGGTCGCTTCGAGAAAGTGTGCGCACCTTGTGCCCGCGTGCTTCCAGAGCTGCACACAGCGGTTGCCCAACGAGTCCGCTGGCACCGGAAATAAGTATATTGCGGGGATTGGTCATACTCGCGATTTTGAACAGAATGCTGGATTTTTGCGAATCTCGTTTGCAGCTTTTGCAATGGCACTACGTGTTCCATTATTAAGCCGATCCAAGTTACGAAGTTGCAGTGACATGCGATTGTTGGTGCGGAGGGTCTCTTGATGACGGATCAGATAATCCCAGTACAAGGTGGTAAAGGGGCAAGCGTGCTCACCGGTTTTTTCTTTGGGATTTTTAGGACAACTCTGACAATAGTTACTCATCTTATGGATGTAACTGCCGGATGCAATGTACGGCTTGGAGGCCATCAGCCCACCGTCGCCATATTGCGACATGCCTAAAGTATTCGGCAACTCCACCCACTCCACCGCGTCGACATAGATCGCGAGGTACCACTCGTGGACTTTTTTCGGATCCACACCCAAAAGCAGCGCATAAAGTCCGGTGACCATCAAACGTTGGATGTGATGCGCGTAACCATGCTCGAGGGTTTGCCCAATGGCTTGACGCAGGCATGCGAGATCGGTTTCACCTGTCCAATAAAATTCGGGTAAGGGCTCGAGCGCATTCATCGTATTGAGCTCAAGGTAATCCGGCATCTTCAGCCAATAAATGCCGCGCACATATTCACGCCATCCAAGAATCTGACGAACGAAGCCCTCGACCGCAGCCAGAGGTGCTCGCCCGCCACGATAAGCCTGCTCGGCTGCCGCAATCACCTCACGGGGATTGAGCAGCTTCAGGTTGAGAGACGTACTCAATAATGAATGATACAGCCATGGCTCATCCGTCCACATAGCATCCTGATAGCGTCCAAAGCTGGGCAGTCGCTGATCAATAAATTTTGTAAGCTCACGCAGTGCTTCGGCTCGCGTAACTGGCCACGCGAAAGAAGTCAATGAGCCGGGATGGTCCGCAAAGCGGGATTCCACCAATTCAATCACCTGCTGGGTGAGCACGTCCTTACGATGACCGGGGCCTGCGTTAGGATCCTCCGGCCCCGTCTTGCCAAAGCTAGCGCGGTTTTTCTGATCGTAGTTCCAATCCCCACCAACAGGTTTGTCACCATCCATCAGGATGTCGAAACGCTTGCGTAGTTCGCGGTAAAAGAACTCCATCCGTAAAGATTTGCGACCTGCGGCGTACTCCTGAAATTCCTTCGGTGTGATGAAAAAATGAGTGTCCGGGCGTACTTCGCAGTCCAGTGCTTGCTCGCGACAGACTTGCTTCGCACACTCGAGTATCCGCCACTCCCCGGGCTGGGTGACGACAACTCGTTCAGGTTTGAGTCGACGTAAGTCAATCGCGAGGCGGCTTGAGAAAGAATCTGTTTTCTTGTGCGCATCTAATTCTGTGTAGATCACCTCGATTTCCTTCGCACGCAGCTCATCACGAAAGTGGCGCATCGCTGCCAAAAAGAGAACGATTCTCTGTTTGTGTGACCACACGTGTTCGGACTCTTCGTCCACCTCCGCCATCCAAACGGCGTCGCGTGAGGCATCAAAGCCTTCGAACACGGAAGAGTCATGATCCAGTTGATCACCGAAAATGAGATGTAGATTTCGGACGGCTTTCATCTTTCAGGCGAGACTTAGGATTTGAACTGGTCCAGCGCTGCCAAAGCACGTTCACGGCCCTCTTTATGCTCGATGATCGGTTTGGGATAATCGACATCCAGCTCTATGCCAGCAGCTTTCAAGACTTCATCGGGCGCCTCCCACGGCGTATGAATGTACCCCGTTTCCAACCGGCTGAGCTCAGGAATGTAGCGCCGCACGTAATCACCGTCTGGATCAAATTTTCTCCCCTGTATGATCGGATTGAATACGCGAAAGTAAGGAGCCGCATCGGCACCGCAACCCCCGCTCCACTGCCAACCCAGCGTGTTGCTGGCAAGATCGGCATCGACCAAGGTGTCCCAAAACCATTTGGCCCCTTCGTGCCAGTTATGCAATAAGTGCTTCACCAGCAAGGATGATACAATCATACGTACCCGATTGTGCATCCAACCGATCTGCCAGAGTTGGCGCATCCCAGCGTCCACAATCGGATATCCGGTGCGCCCGCTTTTCCAGGCCTTCAAGACTGCCTCGTCATGCCGCCATGGAAAGTCGGCATACTCTGTGCGTAAAGGTCGATCAGGCGTCTCCGGAAAATGGTACAACACGTTGTATGCAAACTCACGCCAATAAACTTCTTTCAAAAAGGTCAGCGGACCCTTTTTTGACAAGTCACACTCAGCCTTGAGTTTGTGCGCGATCTGACGTGGTCCAATTTGACCCCAGTGCAAATAGGGCGACAGACAAGAGGTCCCCTCATGATCCGGTCGATCCCGGTCGTCAGCGTACGCATCGACACCGTCTTCCAAAAATCCTTCCAAGCGTTGCATTGCAGCGGCCTCTGAGACTTCCCATCGGTCGTAGAAAGCAGTATCCCACGAAATCTCCGGCAAAAGCTGCCAATCCTTCAGCGGCTCGGACGCCGGAAAAGCTTTTGGAAATTGTAACGCCGCCAGGTTGGGTTCGGCCAGCGGATCCAATTCACGGTCTTTCACATTTTTCCAGTAGGGTGTATAGACTTTATATGGATTTCCTTCACCTGTGCTGACAGTGTGCGGTTCGTTCAATAATGAGCTGTTGTAACTCTGCACCTCGATACCCTCATCGCGCAAAGTGCGCTTGATCTGAGCATCCAACTCACGCAAGGAACTCTCGTATCGCCGGTTCCAGACAACTTGACCGGCTCCAGTCTCTTCGATTAAAGCCCGCAAGACAGATAAGCTGTCGCCCTTGCGCAGGATCAGCTCTCCGCCCTGCTCCCGCCAACTCTGGTCCAAATCAGTCAACGCATGATGCAACCACCAATTCGATGCAGCTCCCGGCGCCCAGTCACCGTCATCCTGCGGCGCCCAGATGAACACAGGAATAATCGGCGCGCCCCACTCAATCGCTTGCTCCAGCGCCGCATTGTCGCGCAAACGTAAATCTTTACGGTACCAGAGGAGAGTCGGTTTTGTTGTATCGGTCATAGTGCAGTGCAATAACCAAGCGCGGTTCTAAGCAAAAGCTTACTAAGCTTTTTTTAAGGATTCAGAGCTAGCCTCTTGATTCCGCCCGAAAACTACTCAGATTGCGATCATGGAAACAACCATCGCCATCCACCAACGCCGCTCGGTAAAGCATTACGACCCCAACCACACCATGAGTGAGGTTGAAATCCAAGAACTTCTCGAGCTGGCACTGCTCTCACCCACTTCGTTCAACCTACAAAACTGGCGCTTTGTGGTGGTGACGGATCCTGCCAAAAAATCGGCGATGCGAGCCGCAGCTTGGAACCAAGCTCAGGTCACAGATGCCTCCATCACGATTTTACTCTGCGCCGACCTGAATGCCCATAAGGATGGCGCTCGCTACTGGGTCAACGCACCGCAGGCGGTGCAAGACATGCTAGTCCCAATGATCGGCACGTTGTATCAGGATAATCCGCAACTTCAGCGCGACGAGGCCATGCGCTCGATCGGCATTGCCGCCCAGACCTTGATGCTGGCAGCGAAATCAATGGGATATGACTCCTGCCCCATGATAGGCTTCGACCCTGTCAAAGTAGGCGAAATCATACACTTACCCGAAGGGCACCTGATCGGGATGATGTTGACAGTGGGCAAATCAGTCAGGGACGCCAATGCGCGCGGCGGACAATTGCCGTACGATTCGGTCGTTTTTCGTGACCAGTTCCCAGACTAAAGAATCATTTCGCTCAAAACCGAAAATAGTTTTGCCTCTAAAAGTTGCGACAGTTTAGCTTCCGATATGTACGAACTCTCCGGCACCGTAAAAGAAATCTTTGAAGAACAGACCTTCGCCAGTGGCTTTAACAAGCGCGAATTTGTTGTGACTTCATCCGCTGACAAATTCCCGCAGGACATTAAATTTGAATGCCTGAAAGATAAAGTCGAACTCGTCAACAAGCTCAATAAGGGCGACAAGGTCAAAGTCACTTTCGACATCAACGGCCGTGAATGGCAGGGCAAGTACTTCGTCAATCTTGTCGCTTGGAGGGTCGAAGCCGAGTCTGGCAACTCCGCGAGTGATGAACCGCCTCCTTTCGATCCTGCGGATGAAATACTGGACGAAGAACCGCCTTTTTAATTTGTAACCACGAGTTGCATTTAGCCGGCAATCGCGCATGCTTAGAGTATGAATGTGCGCCTTTTGTTATCTTCGTTATTGCTCGGATGCTGGATCGTCCTCACCGGTTGCGTCTCCCCCACCAGAGTGGATTACGACCGCACCGTCGTTGAAAAACTTGCTACCTATGAATGCTTCACCATCGATTCTCGCGAGGCACGTATTGATTACCAAGACGTAGTACTGAGTCCTATCGTTGATCGCCGGATCGAACGTAATCTGGCCGCCACGCTGAAAGCAAAAGGTTTCACACAAGACTGCGAAACGCCGGACTTCCGGATTACTTTCAATACCATTACCAAAACAAAGACCGAAATCAACGATTTGGGCATCGGCGCCACCCCTTTCCGCCGCTACCCTTACTATGGGTACGCCCGTTATTCTAATATAGACATCAACGAATACGAACAGGGAACTTTCATTGTCGACGTTATCGACGGGGAAAGCAAAGAGTTGGTGTGGCGCGGAACTTACGTCAAACGCTTGGGCTGGAGCGCCCCGGACGAAGCTGAAATTAAGGAAATCATCGTCGAAATTCTGGAAGATTTCCCACCGGTGCTTGCGACAGATTCTGATTGAGATTGACTCTAGCAACGATTCTCGCGGTCTAGAGTCATGAATATCGTTTGCCTCGACCTTGAGGGGGTACTGATCCCCGAAATCTGGATAGCCTTCGCTGAAAAAACTGGAATCGAGGCATTGCGGCGCACCACGCGTGAAGAGCCATGCTACGATACCTTAATGCGCTACCGTCTGGATATTCTGGACAAAGAAGGTTTCAAACTGGCTGACATCGAAGAAGTGATCGGAACGCTGGATCCGCTGCCCGGCGCACAGGAATTCGTAAAATGGGTAACATCACAAACACGCTTGGTGATTCTATCCGATACCTTCAGTCAATTTGCGGGTCCCCTGATGGCGAAGCTCGGCGACCCAACCTTATTCTGCCACGATCTGGTCATTGATGACAGTGGTCGAATTGCGGATTACAAACTTCGCTTACCTGATCATAAGCGTAAGGCAGTAGAGGCCTTCAAGGCGCTCAATTTCGAAACTTTTGCTGCTGGCGATTCCTACAACGATCTTTCCATGATCGATGTTGCCGACAACAAATCACTTTTTTGCCCACCGGAACGCCTAATCCAGGAACGCCCCGACTTGTCGGTAGCGCAGACTCATCCGGAACTAAAAGCAATCATTTCGAAAATACTGTAATCCTCAAAGAAAGCTTACCCCATGTTAGTTCATACCGTACTCTTCTGGCTCAAAAAGGATCTCGACGGAGATCAAATAACACACTTCCGGATAGGGCTGGAAAGTCTGACGCGAATTGAATCCGCGGATGCAGTTTACATAGGAACGCCATCCGACACTCCAGCGCGTCCGGTCGTTGATACTAGCTACGATTTTTGCCTGACTGTTATTTTAAAGGACATCCCTTCACATGATGCCTACCAAGCAGATCCACGCCATCTCGATTTCATCGCCAATTTCAAAGAATACTGGAAGAAAGTTAAAATCTACGACGCAGATTAGGGCGTCTTCGGGCGGGGAGGCATCTGTTGCGGACTGATTAAAGATGACATTAGACACATTGCTCGAGCAGGTTGGACAAATCACTCTGCTGGATTGGCTCGGCATGCTTTCCGGCATTCTGGCTGTCTGGTTGGGAATCAAAGAGAAGGTATCAGCTTGGCCGATGTACATTGTTTGCTACCTTAGTTATACTTTTATCAGCTATCAAATCGGCCTGCGGGCGTTTACGGGCCTAAATCTCATCTTCATTGTACTCTCGCTGTATGGCTGGCTGCAGTGGACTCGAAAGAAAAATGGGGATACCCCGGAACGACTCATCAGTCGTACTCCAACTGGCTGCTGGTACTGGATGCTGCCCATTCTGATCTTCGCCACAATTGGGGTCGCGATCCTGTTACAAAAAACGGGAGAAACCACGCTTCCCTACTTGGACGCCTTTGCCGCAGTTAGCGCCTTGGTCGCTCAATGGTTACTCAGCCGTAAATATTTTGAAACTTGGTTTTTTTGGATCGTATCGGACCTTATCTACGTCGGCCTCTTTATCCACGCAAAGCATTGGCCGAGCGTCTTACTTTTCACCCTCTTCATCGTCCTAGCCATCAAAGGCTTGAAAGATTGGAAGAAACCAGCGCTCGCGACTGCTGGCATTTGACCGATGAAACGTCTTGTCATTACAGGAGCCGAGTCGACCGGCAAAAGTACCTTAGCCACTAACTTAGCGCGACATTACGGCGAGCCCTGTTCCATAGAATTTGTCCGTAGCTACGTCGACAATCTAACGCGCGAATTAAAAGCGACCGACCTAGAAGCGATCGCTCGCGGACAAGTCGCCGTCGAAGATGCCGCCACCAGTACTGCGCGCCATTTTTCAATCCACGACACCAACTTATTGTCGTCTATCATCTACGCTGACTACTACTTTCAAACAACGATCAACTGGGTCAATGAAGCTTTCACTCATCGCAACTATGACCTATACTTGCTATGCATGCCTGATATCCCGTGGGTAGCCGACGCAGGCCAGCGCGAAAGCCCGCAACTGAGGGATCAAATGCACGGCTTGTTTCAAGCACAATTGGACGAGCTTCGACTTCCCTACGTCGAAATCAGTGGTAGCCGAGACGAGCGCCTGACACAGGCGATCCAGGCGATTGAATCAACCATCACGAGCCTGAGCTTTGACTAACAGCTCATTCAAGACTGACTTGTTTTCACCGCTCAGCTCCGTTTTTTGGAGCACCTCGGCAACCGCATCCACGTCTTCAAGCAACCACTGTTGCACACTTAACTCCAGGTTTTTACGCCTGATTTTCGGATCTTCAATCGTCAACGACCAGGTAAAACCGGCGGCGGGATCGGCCCCCACAACGTTCCCAACTACTTGGTCAACTGCATTATCCCGCGCCAATCCAGGCTCCAGCGAATCCACCCATTTTGAGGCTCCGAGACTGTCATAATGCATGTAGTGCTGCGAAACCGTAGCGTATAAACCTAGCGTAGCCGAGTCATCATTCGTTACCAATAATGTCAACGCCTGCGCCGCCGAAGCGGGGTCCGACCACGCCCAGTTACCAAAAGCCTGTTTATAAAACTTTGATCGACTCTCCTTGTTCACGCTGGATTCGATGTATTCAATCGTTTGCCCCGGATCCGTCTGCATCCAGATATCACACACCGCACGCAGCGCATTTTGCTTGGCACTGGGATCTTGCAGCTGTTCAGCCCAAGTGAGCGCCGCTCCCTGGTCATACTTTGCCCAGCCTTGAGCAAGTCCCTCCGATAAACGCCGCTGCAGCGCAACATCTTCACTCGCCA
>Ga0210065_1000514_pt1 | contig 10238 bp, 7 predicted proteins | sample Muzzi_PWB_D1_FD_185533 | JGI IMG/M metagenome (GOLD analysis project Ga0210065, IMG submission 185533) | Wetland microbial communities from San Francisco Bay, California, USA, that impact long-term carbon sequestration - Muzzi_PWB_D1 (SPAdes) | ecosystem: Environmental > Aquatic > Marine >... | reverse complement strand
CGGTGAGTGCATTGGATGTATCGGTACAGGCACAGATTGTTAATTTGTTACAGGATTTACAGCAGGAACTGGGGCTGACGTATCTATTCATTGCGCATGATCTGGCGGTGGTGGAGCACATCAGTGATGAGGTTCTGGTGATGACAGAAGGAAAGATTGTGGAGCAAGCTTCTGCGGATGAAATTTATTCCAATCCACAACACCCGTATACCATCAAGTTGTTGCAAGCCGTACCTAAGCTTTAATGGAAGGCCTTTCTACTACAGCGCTCGAGCGTTTATAATAAGCTATCTTGCGGGCTTGAATCAGCGGAATTGATCACTTTACTAATGGATGTATGAAATTATTACTTCGAACCACACTCGCGTTTGTAATCGTAACGTCATTGCTGATTCTATCCGGCTGTAATACCGTCGATGGTCTGGGTAAGGATGTTGAGCAACTGGGTCAGAAGTTGCAGGGCACCAATGATTAGTCATCTTTAGACCATTGATTTTGGACGCAGCGGTTTCTTGCGAGAAGTCGCTTTTTTGTTGTTTGAATCGCAAGTGGAGATGACAAGCTATTGATCCCTTATTATGCGATCTCAGGCTTTACAATCGTTCGTTCCAAACCCATCCAGTCAGTCTTCTCTGGGTTTGTACTGTCACATACCGTTTTGTGCCTCCACCTGTGATTTTTGCGCCTTTTATCAGGAGAAGCCCAAACGCGCAGACTTGGATCGCTATTTGACGGCAATGGATCAAGAGTTTGCCTTGTTGCCAAAAGATCGGGGGGTGGATACCGTCTTCTGGGGCGGTGGCACGCCGGGCTTGTTACCTGCGAAGGATTTACAGCGCTTGGGTCGCTCAATGTTGCGGCATCTGGTAAAGGCTCCGCGTGAGTGGACGATTGAAATGGCGCCCTCGACTGTCAAAGCGGACAAGCTGGCAGTGCTTAAAGAACTGGGCGTTACGCGTATTTCAATGGGGGTGCAGAGCTTTGATGGCGATCTACTTGAATCATTGGGTCGATTGCACCGACCGAATCAAATTTATACTGCATGGGAGCGTGTGCAAGCCGCCGACTTCCCTCAGACTAATTTGGATTTGATCTTTGCGATACCCAATCAATCCATGCAGCAATGGGAGGCGGATTTACGCGAGGCGGCAAAGCTCGGGCCCAGTCATATATCAACCTATTGCCTGACTTTTGAAGAGGACACAGCGCTGTATGTGAAACTATCGCAAGGCAAGGTGAGCATCGATGAGGCTAAAGAGATCCAGTTTTATGAGCGCGGATGGGAACTCTTGGCGGAATTGGGTTACGCTCAGTATGAGGTCTCCAATTTTTCGAAGCCAGGCGCAGAGTGTATTCACAATGTAAATACTTGGCGCATGCATGAGTGGATAGGCTGTGGGCCGTCTGCTGCCAGTCAGTTTGAAGGGAAGCGTTATCAACGGCCGGCGAACTTGAATGAATGGGCGACTGCGATGCAGCAGGGGAATCCGCCGCAGACCGAATCGGTGGCGTTGAGTCAGGATCTGCTGTCGGCTGACGCAGTCGTTTTCGGATTGAGAATGAACGCAGGGTGCGATCTAACTGAAATTCAAGCGCGTTATCCATTGTCAGCAGTACTGCAGAGGCTGGAGCCCTTATTCCTACGGCTGGAGCAGGAAGGCTTGTTGCTGCGTGCAGGCCAAACGCTGCGATTAACCCATCAGGGGCGGCTGGTCTGCGATGCGATTGGCAGCGCTATTCTGGAAGAACTTGCGGATTGATATCGGCACCCTAGCTGCTGAGACTTAAGCTATGAATACTTCTCAAATGTTGGCTGCACTCCGCGCCGCGAATCGTGTCGCAGCGGATGCTCTTAAATTAGGAAAGCATCCATTCGGTGCTGTTTTGATTGGGCCAGACGGCGACGAGGTTTTGATGGAGCAGGGGAATGTGAATACAGTTAAGCATGCCGAGACGGAACTAGCTCGGGCGGCAGCGGCTCAGTATGAGCCCGAATTTTTGTGGCAGTGCAGTTTGGCCACCAATTTTGAACCCTGTGCGATGTGCGCGGGTACGATTTATTGGGCCAATATCGGACGCCTGATCTATGGCGTGGCTGAGGAAAGCTTATTGGCGCTGACAGGTTCTCATGAAGAGAATCCGACCATGAATTTACCGTGTCGTAGCGTCATTGAGTCAGGCCAAAAAGACGTGGCAGTTTTCGGACCCTTTGCCGAGGTTGAGGCGGAAACTCTGCAACTGCACCGTGATTTCTGGGTTTAGCCCGCTGTCACGGCCACTTGTTCGGGCTCTTCAATGTCACCTTGTGCGGTCCAATTACCGACCAGCCAATAGACTACCAAGTAGACGACGGGTGTGTCGATCACTGCGACCAATAGCTTCAGTAGATAGGAGCCGATAACTAGTTTCGGAAGTATCTCTGTTGGTATGATTCCGTAGAAACCAATGGTGTAGAAAATGATGGTGTCGAAAAATTGCGATCCCCAGGTGGAAACATTGTTACGTAACCAGAGATAACGTGAGCCAGTACGAGCTTTGATCCATTCAAAGATGTAAATATCCCAAAGCTGCGCGAAGACAGTTGCAATAATTGAGCCTAATACGATGCGCGGTGCGGCGCTGAAAAGTGAAACATAAGCCTCGTTGTGCGGCCAGCCAGCTGCGGGAGGCAGTAAGGTGGCAATAAATATTAAACAGGTGGCGATCAGATAAACAGTGACGCCCAAATAGACCATCAGGCGGGCGCGCTTGGCACCCCAGACTTCAGCGACGGCGTCCGTGCAGGGGAAGGTGAAGGCGTGGGCAAAGGATCCGTAGCTAAAGGCGAGCATGCCCAAGCCTAGATAGGAGAGATCGAGTGGCACTAGCTTAACTGTGATGCTTTGCAGGATTCCCCAGAAACCCACGTATAAGCCGAGAATGATGTAGAATTTGTACTCCGGAGGTTGCCCGGATTGAGGCTTAGTACCGACCGACATAACGCCTATGGTTGGACGGGCAAGGTGTCTTTATATTGCTCCCAGCCTTTGGAAAGTTCCAGTACCACCGGGCTGCCTACCGCGTAGGCACTCTCCAATGAAGGGATGAAAGCTGAATAGCTACCAATGGATTCACCAGTTTTACTCTGAATCGCCGAAGCGCCCGGCCACTGCATGCTGTAGTTGCTGGCGGTGCGCAGCATCATTACGCGATCACGATCCACAATGCCTGCCTGATCCAGAAATTCCATGGCGATCATCATTCCGCTGCCCTCCATTGCCGAGGCAACAAACTCGCCCTCGCCACCGGTCCAGTAATCGACCCAACGATTTGCCCATTCAGTTTCGAGGGTGCCATGCCAGTAATTCATGGCTGCCAAGTAGCTGCCCTTGAGGACAAATGGAGGTTTTCGCGCATTTTCAAAATCAGTGTGCAATGCACGGCGTTTTTGAAGTGATTCAGTATCGGTCAACTGAATGTCTTTAGTCATTGCGTAGGCCCAATCCGTGAGTTGCTCATTTAGATGAAAGACTGAACCCTCGCTGGCAGGGCGAGGCTCAGCGTAAGGCTCTTTCGAGCGAAAAGGGAAGCGTCCGGTCGGCCAGTCTGCAGGTGCTTCACGGATATCGATCGTGTGCGAAAGATCGCCATCGACTACCCAGTCGATCCAGCATGCACTGGCAATGGAAGCATCCTCCGGATCGTATCCGGCGATGCCTGCCAACAACCAGTAGGTGTTGGAAAAATCGAAGCGCGGGTCGAGTGCTACTGCAGTAATGGATGCGGCTGTTTTGGCGGTACCGATGCCCGTCACCATGCCCAATACACCCAGCTCTTCGTTCCAGCGAAGATCGCGGTTTCCATGGGGTAATGCCAGGGTTTCCGGCAGTGGCAATCGCTCTACCCAGAGTTGAAATTCACCGGGCTTATCGCCCGTGTCGGCACCTTGTTCAAAGAGTGTGACGATAACGACGCGTACTTCCTTGGGCGCCTCAGCCAAGAGTGGCACCAAGCCATTGCCGCTGCAGAGAATTAACAGGCTGATTTTTACCAAGTTTTTGAGGTGCATGTTTTTAATATTAGCAGGTGGTAAGCCATTTTTAATACAATTGGTCTTTCGCGTGCTAGGATGTCCTGCATGAAGTGGTTTGTGAAAGGAGATTTCGACGGATTTTTTGGGCTTGGTCTCAACAACTTCATCAACTTTCTGCTGATTATTAATCTGAGTTTATTTGTATTGGGCTTCAGTGTGGAGATGATCGCTGTGCGAATACTGCCTGCCATGGGTGTGGGCATTCTGGTTGGTAATTTGTTCTATGGCTGGCAGGCGCGGCGTCTTGGTTTGAAGTTGGGTAGGGATGATGTCACTGCCCTGCCGTATGGAATCAACCTACTGCCCATCTTCTTTTTTGTCTTTTATGTCATGCTGCCCGCACAACAGATCGCGCTATCAGCCGGCTTAAGCAAACCGGACGCCGACATCATTGCATGGAAAGCGGGAATCGTCGCTTGTATGGGTTCGGGGTTGATCGAAGTATTTGGGGCTTTTTTCGTGCATCATCTGCGAAGGGTGACGCCGCGCGCAGCGATGTTATCAGCACTGGCTGTGATCGGTGTCTTTTTTATCGGGGCGGACTATTGTTTTCGGGCTTATGCTTATCCGGAAATTGGTATTCCCACACTCTTGCTGACCTTATATTTCTACTATGGGGGAGCTAAGTTACGTAGCAATATACCCGGCGGCTTAATCGTGCTGATCGTTGGGATAGCCATCGCGTGGATCACGTATGCATTCGGTTTAAGAAGCCCGGTGGACAATCTGTCGGTATCCGGACTCCAAATGGGGGTCTATCTGCCGGGTGTTTATGGATTTCAGGCCTTGGGAGCGATGGGAGAGATGCTAGCCTACGCGGCAATCATTTTGCCCATGGGCTTGATTAATCTAGTGGGTTCAATGCAGGCGATCGAGTCAGCTGCAGCTGCAGGCGATGACTTTGAGCCGAAGGAGACTTTAATCGTGAATGGCATTGGTACTTTGTTGGCAGGTGGATTGGGATCACCGTTCCCAACAACGCTCTACATCGGGCATCTGGGGATGAAGCAAATTGGTGCCCGCGCCGGCTACTCGATCATGAATGGGACTGTCATGTCGTTGCTGTGTTTTAGTGGGAGTTTTGGTTTACTCTCGCAGTACATTCCAATCGAGGCAGGTATGGCGATTTTGATATGGGTTGGCTTTACGATCGGTGCGCAGGCCTTTCAAGCAGTGCCTGCCCGGCATGCGCCTGCTATCATTGCCGGCCTGATTCCGGGTATTGGCGCCTTTACCGCTCTGATTGTGAAACGTGTTTTGGGTTCTGTTGGTTACGGGAGCGATGAACTGTCTTACAATTCCGAATTATTTCGGCTGATGACTCAGAAGGGTAATTTGTTTGCAGAGGGCGTCTTTGCCTTGGAACAAGGCTGGTTATATTGTTCGATTGTACTGACTTCGATTATGGTAGCCATTATTGATCGGAAATTTACCGCGATGATGGCTTGGTTAGGCGCCGGTGCTGGCTTGTCTGCCATCGGCATCATACATCATTATCGTATTCTGGACACGGATATTACTACGCAATTAGGCCCTGCGTGGCAATGGGTGTTCGGATATTTGCTGGCGCTGGTAATGCTCTATTTGGTCCGCGCACTCCTGGTGGTTAAGGCTGACCAGCCCGCGCGCGCTCCCGGGCCGGCTTTTGATCGAGGCGAGCCACTCCCGACAGATGATCCCGTCGTCTAGACTTTTAGCATGCGTGCTTCGATTTCCGGAATGATTTCGTCAAGCTCTTCAACCACGGAAAAAAGGCCTTCATCACTCCAAGGTTGCAGCAACTCGATCAGTTTATCCCAGAAGCGGGTTTTCCCGTCGCTGTTGCGTCGGTTAAAAATGACCACAGACTTATTCAGCATAAAGTCGCTGCCACTTTGCTTGAAGATCAGGAGTGCCAGCATTTCCTGCACCGTGCCCGCTCCACCCGGAAAGATGACGAATGCATCGGAATTCTGTATCATTACTTCCATCCGTGTGTAAATATCGGGGCGCAGCCAGAAACTGGAGAGGCCCTCTGGCAAACCCTCGACTTCAATGATATGCGGTACATTCGAGCCTCCGGTCCATCCGCCGGCGTCGACCGAACCGCGCACGACTGCTCCCATGATGCCAGTTGTTCCAGCGCCGGACACGCAACCAAAATTATTTTGTGCCAGTGTTTTCCCCAACTGGTATCCGTCGGATAAGTAGGTGGGGTCTTCGATACTCGCGGAGCAAAAAACACAGACATTACCTTGTAGTGTCACTGGGTGCGGTGTCTCGTAGGAGTCTGTCTCATTACTTGTGATTTTATTCCGACCGACGTCTGGAATGCCTTCACGGCTGACTTTTTCCAGATGGGTTAGCACTGCCTGCGGATGCTCGGCCAACAGAAGAAAGTTGCGATAACTTTGGCGTATGGTTCCGAGGCGTTGTAGGTCGTCCAGCAGCATGAAGAGTCGATCCCACGAAGCATCCGAATTGAGAATGACGGCAGCTTTGCCAGCCAAATTAGGGTCGAGTGTTTGGTAGCCGACAAAGATCGAAAGACCTTTAAACAGGTCTTCTATCGTCGCGCCCGGCATAAATACGAAGGCATCAGACTCCAGAATTTTGCGCTCGATATTACTGAGTGTGATGCGTTGATCGCCATTGGAATTGTAGATATCCCAGCCATTGGCGAAGAGTTGATACAGCATTTGTGCCCGTATTTCGCGGTTGGGATCCTTGGTTCCAGTGACGGTGCCTGATAGTCTTACTTTTGGCATGATTCGTTAACCTAGCAGGCGCCAAGCCAAGATCAATTTCAGCACATCGACTCATATAATTTTTACGACTCAAGCTCGTTGGCACGACTAGTGCTGAGTGGGATGCTGTACGACACCAACAAACTATATATAACCATGAACAAGCTAACTAGATATTTAGCAGGTGCCAGCGCCTGCTTTTCAGCCTTTCTGCTGCCGCTGGCAGCACAGGAAGTTTCCGACGAGGATGTGATCATCCTCGATGAAGTTACGGCCGATGATGTGCCGATTGAGGAGAGTATTCTCGCGACCACCCGTCCGATTACGTCCGTATATGGTACGGATCGATCTGTGTTGGATACACCGCGTAACGTTAATATTATCTCTCGTGAGCAGTTGGATGCGATCAGCATCAAAGATGTTCGTGACTTCTCAAAGTTGACTTCGTCTTCTTACACGAAAACCAACTTTGGTGCACCCACAACGCCCAATCTGCGTGGACAAGAGGCGGACTTGATGATCAACGGTATTCGTCGTGGTCACTCAGTGAACGGTAATGGTGTTCCGATTAACTTCAACTCAGTTGAGTCCGTTAACATTGTTAAAGGTCCAGCGGGCGCTGTGTTTGGAACATCGAACTACGTAGGTGGTTATGCTGACTTAATTACAAAGCGCGCTTACTTTGAGTCTGGTGGTAGTGCAGAATATTCGTGGGGTTCCTTCGGGCAGCACACGGTTAATTTAGATGTTAACATACCAATCTCTGAGACGGTCGCGACTCGTTTCTCTTTTCAAGGTAAGGATTGGAAGGGTTATTGGGATCGTTGGTATGATGAGAGCCAATCGCTCTATGGAACTGTAGTTTGGGCACCCAACGAAACGTATCGTTTGGATGTCATGGCTGAGTATTACAAAGGTAACTACACTGAAAACTGGGGTATCAATCGTCCTACTCAGGATTTATTTGATAAAGGATTATACATTCCGAATCGCGGTACTGATGCTGATTACGCTGCTAATTATGCTGCGAATCCGCCTGAGGGATTCGGGAATTTCGGTGCGATTCCCGTCGATGTCGAAAACCCTATCAAAGCTGACCGTAAGTGGAAATTGTCAGCACCCGGAGATGATTCAAATGCTGATGTCTTCTGGGCACAAGCAATTCAAGAAGTTACGGTCTCTGATAATTTTAAAATCAACAACAACACCTACTATCATTTCAAGGATCGTGAAACTTTCAGCTCGTATCACTACTCCGAGTTAATGAGAGACAATTGGTCGATCGAGAATCGCCTGCAATTCGTACAGGACTTCGAGTTTGATACGATCAAATCACTTAGCTTGAACTACGGCTTACGTTTAAAGTATCAAGAAATCTGGGCAGTGAATCATTTCTTCAATGAACCAGCCAATTATTACGACTTGAGTCGTGATCCTCAATTCAATGCGGTACCAGAAGTCAGCTTTGGCGATCAGTTCTTCAACAAGAGTGTTTTTGTTGATGGTAAAGGAGCGCGCGGCGTTCTGTCTCGTTGGTATGTAGGCGCACAAGATGGTAATCTGGATGGTGAGCTCGATCCATATGAAGTAGAAGCCAAGGATTCGGAAAGTGCCATTATCTCGCCCTTCTTCCAAGCCGACCTTAAAGTTAACGATTGGTTTTCTTTGCTCGGAGGTTACACGATTGATTATGTGAACACTACTGAGTTCGTGCCAACTGAAGTCAAAACGGTAGCATTTCCTGTAACGGACGATTTCTACGACGAATTTGATTATGATGCGGCGTTGTTCAATGCGAACATATCGGTTGTTTTCAAACCTACTGGAAATACAGCGATTTACTTAACCTATAATGAGGGCGAGCATTTTACCACTGATACGGGTGGTCGCATTGCAGGACCTTCGTTGGATGATGATTTGACGACAGAGCTGACAGAACTTGGATTCAATGCCTCTTTCTTCGACGACAAGGTGTACTTAGGCGCTGCATTGTTCAGACAAGAGTACACTACTCGTAATCAGGACGGTAGTGTTGATGTTGTTGAAACAGATGGTCTTGAGGTTGAAGTCAATTATCAGCCAAATCGTAACTTCTTCGCGACACTGGGCTTCTCTCTGCTCGATTCAGAGCGAACTGCAGGATTTCTGGCGTCTTCTTATACAGCTGCTGATGTGCCTGCTGGTGGTTTCTACACGTCTCCCACTTTCCCCGGACTTGTGGAAGGACAAAAGTTTGAAACACCGGGTGTTCCACCAGTTCTTTTGAACGCTCTTGTACAATACAAGTTCGACAATGGAATCGGTCTACAAGCCAATGCAGTTTACACATCCAGCATGGAAGCCGGCTACGACGGTGCCCTTATTGATGGCGGAGATGCTGCCGGTAACACGGTTGTCAGTTCACCAAAACTGGGTGCGCAAATCGAATTTGATGCCAAGATCTTTTACGAATACGAAAATTGGAGATTTGAATTTGCTGTCTTCAATCTTACAGACGAAGAGAATTGGGATTTGCCTAACACAGGTTACTCGAACGGTTCGGCAGTTGCACGACCAGAGCGTAACTATGAATTGAGTGTTAAGTACGAGTGGTAGTCTTCTCGATTCATTCTTAAGTTAAACATCTTTCGGGTGGTAGGCGCATGCCTACCACCTTTTTTTTGTCCGACCGCAGTGGTTGTTGTGCGCGCTTTAGCCTTAGTGTCTCGCGTGCCTTCATCGTGCCAAATACATCCTGTGCGTCTTGCTAGGATCACCAGAGTGCATCGCATCGCTTTTCGTTGATTCGCTTGACTGCGATCCAACTATTTCGATTAAACTCAGATAGGTTCGACCAAGGGCAGTATTTCCATGCCCGGCACGGTGACGAGCCCCTTATCGGTCAGACGAATCTCTGGGATGACGGACAGCGGCAGCAAATTGAAGCCCATGTAGGGCAGGGTGCAGCCCATTTCGCTCCAGGCTTTTTTGAGGATCGTGGATTCTTCGGCGACGACGCGCGCACGCTTATCGGAGAGTAGGCCGGCGATGGGCAAGTCTACCTTGGCGATCACGATGCCTTCTTGCACGACGACAACGCCGCCTTGCGTCTTTTCGATTTCTGCCAAAGCCAGTTGCATGTCGGCTTCGTTGGTTCCGGCTAGGACGATGTTGTGTGCATCGTGGCCGACACTGCTGGCAACCGCCCCGTTCTTGAGTCCAAAGTTCTGTAGTAGACCATAACCAATGCCACCGTTCTTTCCATAGCGTTCCACTACGGTTAAGTAGCACAGGCCGTTGGCTTCCAGCAATGGTTCCCAACTTTCGGGCGCTTGATCGAGTTCGATCGTACGATGTAGCGTGACAATCCCGGGTAGCTCGGTGCGCAGCAAATTCAATTTTGCGGGACCCGTAGGCAGGGCTGGTACAAGTTGTGGGTTCTTGGGTAGATTGACTGTTTT
>Ga0210065_1000513_pt1 | contig 10265 bp, 8 predicted proteins | sample Muzzi_PWB_D1_FD_185533 | JGI IMG/M metagenome (GOLD analysis project Ga0210065, IMG submission 185533) | Wetland microbial communities from San Francisco Bay, California, USA, that impact long-term carbon sequestration - Muzzi_PWB_D1 (SPAdes) | ecosystem: Environmental > Aquatic > Marine >... | reverse complement strand
GTGCCCGCAGATACCGTTGTCGGTTCGCGTCCGCAAGGCAGGGGGTATATGCTGCTCAGGGAATCCGGTAAAAACCCCTGGCCACAAAAAACCCGGGACAATGATGTCAATGCAAGAGACATCCCGGCACATGAGTTTCATTACGCACGCTTGAAGAATCTCGGGGAAGTAACCTCATTTGCCTACAGCGTGGTGCGTGGTACCGGCATCGACGGGCATCGTGACGGTTTGATCGTCAACAATCTGCTGGCGGGATTTGCACACCACCGCAATACTGCCAGCAACCCCTGGGTCGAGCGTTTCGTGGGATTTGTGCGGGACAAGCCAGCCCTGCGAAGTTCTGATTAATACCGGGCGAAGTAAGTTGTGATTCCAAATACTCAAATACACCAACAGCGGGTGCTTGAAGAGACGAAATAGCCGGGCACATTGGACACACGATAGGAGTTCATGAACCAATCCGAGGTTTTCCGGCCATTAATGCCATTGAATTTCTATTCACATATCATTCTGATCCTATTGGGGTTGTAAGCAATCAAATCAGCCTAATATATTTGTGTGAAGACCGGTTCGGAACGAAGCACCGAACCGTTACAGCTATCCGGCCACGACTGAAGTGAATACTATATGGAAAATATTACGCAAAAATCCAATGATCCGGTTGAGGCCGAAGCAGTCCGGTTGTTACGCTCGTTAATGCATGTCGAATGCAGCGCCGGCCGCAAGTGGAATATAGAAACCTGCAGGGAAATCGCGCCGCTGACACTTGAGATCAACCAGTTAAAGAAAGATAAAAACGCGGTGATACTGGCACACTCCTACGTAGAACCGGAAGTGGTTTACGGGGTTGGCGATTTCAAGGGTGACTCCTATTACCTCGCCGCGCAGGCAAAAGAGGCAGAAGCAGACGTCATCGTTTTTGCCGGTGTCGTGTTCATGGCTGAAACCGCCAAAATACTGTCGCCGGATGCACTGGTCGTCGTGCCTGACCGGAATTCGGGTTGCAGCCTGGCAGATTCGATAACCGGCGCCGATGTCCGTGACATGAAAACCCTCTACCCCGATGCCGCTGTTGTCTGTTACATCAACAGCACGGCGGAGGTCAAAGCCGAATCGGATGTTTGTGTAACCTCGGGCAACGTATACGATATCATCGCCAGTCTGCCCCAGAAGCGCATCCTTTTCGTACCTGACCGCCTGATGGCCGACAATATTCGTAAAGAACTGAAAAGACGGGGCATCGACAAGGAAATCATTTCGTCCGATGGAACCTGTATTGTCCACGAAGAGTTTACGACGGAACAAATTGCGGAGGCACGCAGAACGTTTCCGGGATTGAAAATCGTCGCCCATCCCGAGTGCACGCAGGAAGTCGCTGAGCAGGTGGACTTCCTCGGCAGCACCGGTGAAATGATGAAGTATGTCAAGACCACCGAGGCACCCTACTTCCTGATGTTGACCGAATGCGGCCTGGTCAGCCGCCTCGCGGTCGAAGACCCGGAGAAAAATTTTATCGGTGGTTGCAGGTTATGCCCGTACATGAAAATGAATACGCTGGTTAAGATCCGGGATGCCCTGAAGGCCCCGAGACCCGAGCAGATCATCACACTTGAAGACGATCTGAGAAAACGCGCAACCCGTTGCATTGAGAGGATGTTTGAAATTGCTGACCAGAATTGACACCCTGATCGACCTGGCCCTGGATGAAGACGCCGCTTTCGGCGACGTTACAAGCCAATCCATCTTTGCCCCGGATCACGTTTCAGAAGCCCGGATACTGGCCCGCGAAGACCTGGTGGTTTGCGGTCTCGATGTCGTTAATCGTGTTTTTAACCGTGTTGACCCTGCAGTTAAAGTGAAGCTTGAAACCAGGGATGGCGACCGGGTCAGTAGCGGTAATACCGTCCTGCTGGCCAAGGGTCCGACAATTTCACTACTGACCGCCGAACGCACCGCCCTGAACTTCCTGCAACACCTGTCCGGGATCGCCACACTCGCGCGCCGCTTTGCCGATGCCGCAGAGAAAGCGGGCACCGGCGTTCGCATCGTCGATACCAGAAAAACCACACCGGGCTGGCGCGCGCTGGAAAAATATGCGGTGCGCTGCGGTGGTTGTTTCAATCACCGCTCTTCGCTGGGCGAGCATGTTTTAATCAAGGAGAATCACATTGCCGCTGCAGGATCGCTCATAAATGCCGTCACAATGGCGCGCAAGCTTGCACCGCATTGTGCAAAGATCGAGGTCGAAACCGAGTCCCTGGATGACGTCAGGGAGGCGCTCAAAGCCGGTGCGGAAGTCATCATGCTGGACAATATGTCGCCGCCTCTGATCGAACAGGCCGTCAGCTTGATCAACAAGGCGGCAATCATTGAGATTTCGGGTGGTGTCAGGCTTGATAGCGTGGCTGATTACGCCCTGCCCGGCGTCGATGTGATCAGTATTGGCGCATTGACGCACTCGGCGCCTGCGGCAGATTTCAGCATGCTCATTTTCAAAAGCGATTCCGAATGAACATTATCCATACCGACTGTCTTGTCATTGGCGCGGGCCTGGCCGGTTCGGCCTATGCCCTGCACGCCGCCCGTGCCGGGCTCGACGTGCAGTTGCTCTCTTTAGGCGGGCCCTCCGAGGCCAATAGCGACTGGGCACAGGGCGGTATCATTTTCGACACCTCGGCCAGGCCTGACTCCCTGGCCCGGGACATCATGACCGCCAGTGACGGCATGGCCAATCCGGCTGCCATCGACCAACTGGTAAAAGAAGGTCCACTGGCCGTGCGTGAGCTATTGCTGGATGAACTGCATGTCGCCTTTGACCGCGAACCGGATGGTGAGCTGGAGTTGACCCGTGAAGGTGGCCACAGCGAACGGCGAATCATCCACGCAAAAGACCTGACCGGGCGCGCCATTCTTACATCGGTGGCCACTTGTGTTGATGCCACCAGTAACATTACACGGCAGATGGGGTCGGTCGCGATCGACCTGCTGACGCTTTCACACAATACCGGCCGGCCCGCCGACCGCTTCGAACCGCTCACCTGTTTCGGCGCTTACGTGCTGGACGGCAAAAGCGGCGAGCCATTGGCGATCGTTGCACGTAAAACCATCCTGGCAACCGGCGGTCTCGGCCAGATTTTCCAGCACACGACCAACCGGCAGGGGACTGTCGGTCATGGTTATGCGATGGCCTACCGGGTAGGCGCCCGGCTGATCGATCTCGAGTATGTGCAATTTCACCCCACCGTTTTCTACGGTCTTAATGCGCCGCACTTTCTGATCACCGAGGCGCTTCGGGGTGAGGGCGCCGTACTGAAAAATGGCCGCGGTGAAAACTTCATGAATGGTGTACACGAACTCGGCTCGCTGGCGCCGCGTGACATCGTTTCCCGTGCCATTCACCATGAGATGGTCAGCAGCGGCGATGCCTGTGTTTATCTTGACCTGGCTGCGCTCAAGCCGGACTACATACGCGAGCGTTTCCCGTATATTTACCAGCGCTGCAAGGAATCAGGCGTCGATATCACGACCGAACCGATTCCCGTCGTTCCCGCCGCCCATTATTCCTGCGGCGGCGTACACACCGACCTCAATGGCCGCACCAACGTCAGGCATCTGAACGCCATTGGCGAAACCGGCTGCACCGGTCTGCACGGTGCCAATCGTCTCGCCAGTACCTCCCTGCTGGAATGCCTGACGGGCGCAAAGTTCACGGCACAGGCGGATATTGCCGATATCGGAGCGCTGGAATTTCGCTTGCCGGAACCACCTGCATGGGAAAGCCCGCAGCGTGATGCCGACCCGACACTGATCCAACAGGACCTGAGCCTGGTACGGCAAACCATGTGGAATTATGCCGGGATCGTTCGTTCAGACCGCCGCCTGACGAGGGCGAGGCGAATTCTGCTCGAACTGCGCGAAGAGGTGCAGTCGTTTTACAGTGACTGCCGTCTGAGCCCGGATTTGATTGAACTCAGAAACGCCGTGCAAACCGCCCTGCTGGTCGTGCATGCTGCAAAATTGAATCCGGACAGCAAAGGCTGTCACTTTGTAGTCGACGACGATTAAAACCTTTGTGGTTGCGAAACGGCCTTGATCTCCAAAAAGTCTTCAAGACCGAAAAGTCCGCCCTCGCGGCCGAGCCCCGACATCTTGTATCCTCCAAACGGGCTGCCATACGCGCACTCGATCCCATTGATATAGACCTGTCCGGCCCGTAATCTTTCCGCGACCCGCTCTGCACGGGCACTATCGGTGGTTTCAATGTAGGCCGCCAGACCATAGCGTGTTTCATTCGCGATGCGCACCGCGTCGTCTTCATCTTCAAATGGAATGATGGTCAGCACGGGTCCAAATACCTCCTCCTGCGCGATGCGCATATCGTTTTTCACATCACAGAAAATGGTGGGCCTGACGTAATAGCCTTTGTCAAACCCAAGCGGTTTACCGGGGCCACCCAGCAACAGGGTCGCTCCTTCCCCGATACCTGCATGGATCAATGTCTGGATGCGATCAAATTGAAGCGCGCTTATAACCGGGCCAATATGCCGGCCCGCCATCGCGGGGTCACCAACCTGCTGGCTTTCACCCGTGGTTTTTGCAATCTCGAGCACCTTTGCATAAATGGAACGCTCTACCAGCATGCGGGTCGGCGCATTACACGATTGACCCGAGTTATAAAAACAGCCGAACACGCCGCGTTTTACCGCCTTTTCCACATTCGCGTCCGCAAACAGTATGTTCGGCGACTTACCACCCAACTCCAGCGTGACTTTCTTGACCGTATCAGCAGCATCTTTTGTCACGGCGATTCCTGCTCTTGTTGACCCGGTAAACGACATCATGTCCACACCCGGATGCCGTGACAGCGCAGCACCGGTTACGGGGCCTTCACCATTAACCAGGTTAAATACACCCTGCGGGACACCGGCCTCGTGCAGAATTTCGGCATACAACATGGCGCTGAGCGGTGTCATCTCACTCGGTTTGAGCACGCAGGTACAACCCACCGCCAGTGCCGGCAAAACTTTAAGTGCCATCTGGTTAACCGGCCAGTTCCAGGGTGTGATCAAACCGCAAACACCGATCGGCTCCCGTATCAAGGTATCGCTATTATCCAGCGTTTGCCTTAGCTCCAGGTTCTTGAAAGCCGCCAGGAAGCCTTCCAGGTGACCGACACCACAAGCCGCCTGCGACTTTCGTGACATACTGATCGGCGCGCCGAGTTCCAGGCTGATAATGCCGGCCATCTCGTCGTAGCGTTTTTTATAGATCGTGAGGATGCTCTGCAAAAGATCAAGCCGGTCGTTTTTAGGTGTCACTGAATACGATTCAAATGCCCGGCGTGCCGCTTCCACAGCCAGGTTGATATCATCGACCGAACCCAGTGAAATGGTCGCAACCGACTCCTCGGTTGCCGGATTGATCACTTCAAAATTGTTGGGCTCAACAGGATCAATCCACATACCATCGATGTAAAATTTCCGCTTGTCTTGAATGGTCACAATGCATTTCCTCCGGATGGCGCATCAGCGACTATTCTATCTGGTTGGGGTATTTCAAGCGATCACTGGCACTGGCTGCTTCGACACACTCACCCTTTATGAAGGTTTGAGTTGGTTGCGACATTCGATCAAGTTCCTTGAATCCCTTGCGGCAGTAGCCGGTTCTTTTCACCCAAGACAAATCAAAGAAATGTCAGAGAATGCACGCGCTTCCCGGAGGGTGTCGGGTGGTGATGCACGGGACCGTCATGCGTCGGGAACGGATGATCGAGCGCCCAGGGATGGCCAGAGCGTGTCCCATGCAACACTAACCGATACCCTCTGGCACCCGAAAACCTCAAAAACCCGTTAATTTTTCGAACCAATTCAACACCTTTTCAGGTAGCCAACCGATAACCGACACCATAGACAGACTCGATCAGCTCGGTGCCAGCACCGGTCTCTTCCAGTTTGCGGCGCAGGTTTTTGACGTGCGTATCCACGGTCCGGTCACTGACGATGCGGTAGTCGGCGTATATTGAGCTCATCAACTGGTCACGCGTGAAGACCCGTCCGGGCTGGGCAGCCAGGCGGCTGAGCAGGGCAAACTCCACCGGTGAAAGTTTGAGTTGCCTGTTGTTAATCGTGGCGGTATGCAGTTCTTGATCTATGAGCAATCCGGAAACCGTCGTATCTCGCCCGGAAGCACCAGCCCTGCGCAATACAGCTTTAACCCTGGCCACAACTTCTCTCGGGCTGAAGGGTTTGCAGATATAGTCATCCGCACCCAACTCCAGACCCAGCAAACGATCGATCTCCTCCACCAGTGCGGTCACCATTATGATCGGTACCTGGCTTTTTGCACGGATTGCCTTGCATACCTCAAGGCCATCCATACCGGGAAGCATCAGGTCCAGCAAGACAAGTTCCGGTGACACCTCGTCGAACGCCTGCATCGCCTCGTCACCACGGGCCACCCAATGTGTTCGGTATCCGCCGATTTTTTCCAGGTAATCGCTCAGCAACTTCGCAAGTTTTGCCTCGTCTTCAACGACCAATATGGTGGCCTGCGGCTTCATGTGTCCAATGGCCATGTGGCTGTGATCAGAAGGCCGCCATCCGGCCCTGGTTTCGCGGTGATTTTTCCGCCATGGGCTTCAACAATATTGCGGCAAATAGCCAGACCCAGACCGCTGCCACCGGAGTTGCGGTTGCGGCTGCCTTCCAGGCGGTACAGGCGCTCGAACAGGTGATCACACTCATCCTTGCTCGCACCGGGTGTGCTGTCGCTGATGTTGAGTTGCACCTGCTGCCTGTCCTTTTTTAGCGTGACAGAAATCTTCCCACCGCTGTCTGTATAGCGCACGGCGTTATCCAGTAAATTGCGTAAAAGTTGGCGCAAACGCTGTTCATCACCCAACAGGTTAATGGCCTGGTCCGGATTTGAATAACTGAGCCTCAAGCCCTTGCTATTTGCCTGGCCCTTAAAGGACTCCACTGTCAACTGCACCAGTTCGTCAAGATCCACCCATTGCATCTTGTAGGCCAGCGCACCGGAATCAGTCAATGTCAAACTGTGCAGGTCGTCGACTAGGGCGGAGAGGTGGGTAACCTCGTCACGTACCGAATCCAGTTGCTCCCTGTTCAAAGGGCGTACGCCATCGCTCATGGCCTCCAGTTCGCCACTGATGATTGCCAGCGGTGTGCGCAATTCGTGAGCCATATCCGACATCCAGCGTTTGCGGGCGGTCTCATGCTCGCTTAAAACGGTTGAAAGGCGGTCGACATCATCGCCAAGCCTCGCGATCTCGTCATTGCCACGCATATCCAGACGCTTATTGAAGTCACCGGTTGCCAGGGCACGGATGCCCTGCGCGACCGCGTTAACGGGCCGGCTAAGATGACGTGCCATCAGCCATGCCAGCAATGCGGCCACGGCCAGTCCCAGCGCCAGACCGATGAGCAGGTTATTGCGTAATTGGTTGATAAAGTCTTCTTCTGCAGGTAACTCGATATCACGAATCATGGCAAAGCCGAGCCAACCCATAACCGTGCCATTGATCCTGATCGCCAGCAACTTCTCTGCAGGGATTTCCGTTGGAACTTCGCCAACAATGGGGGCATGATCTGCATCCAGAAGAAAAATGCGCCTGGGAAGGCCATTGCGTCCGAGCGGGCCCGGCCCACCACCCTGGCCTTGAAACCTGGGTCCCCGGCCTCCGTTACGCGGTGGTGGATTTAGCCGTCCCGGCCCGAATTCGAAACGGGTTTCAGAGTCCTGCAGCAGGGCATTAAACACCAGCCCATAGAACTCACGCGGGTCACTGGCCAGGTCATCCCAGCTACCGTGGTCGTTGTACCAACTGACCAATTCAGGCACCACGAGCTCCACCTGGCTGCGCTCCTGGTGCTGCAGAAAATCGATGAAACCGCGACCAATACTGGCACGTGTAACCAGCGTGAACAGCACCAGCACCAGCGCCGCACAGGCGAACATCGCGATCAACAACTTGTGGATGAGCTTTAGTTTCATCAATAGTTTTCCGTCACCGTCATATCCTGCACCACCCGTGTTATCCCGACAACAGCTTCGGCTCAATCTCCTAATTTTCTTCAAATTTGATCCCTATTCGAAGACTAACGTGGAGGCTGAAAGAAACGCCCGGAGCCTGTTCCATTTTCCGGGAATTATTAGCTAGCCAAGCAAGGAAACCAACATGAAAAAGACATTACTGATTGCACTCATACTCACACTCTCTGCCGGAATGGCGATCGCTCAACAAAAAGGTGGCCCGGGGTTCTCCCAGGGCGGCGCTGGCAACCCGGGACAAGGAAGCTTCCAAGCCGGCAACCGTGGCAACCCGGTTGACCGCCTGACCGAACGCCTCGGTCTCGACGAGACCCAGGCCGCAGAAATCGCACTCATATTTGAAGAGAACCAGCTATTGCGCGATGAAGAGCGGGATAGAAACCGGGCGATTTCTGATGAAATCCGCGTCAATACCCATGCACGGATTATGGAAGTACTTGGACCAGAGCAGCAGGCTCTCTTTGAAGCACAACTCCGCGACCGCGACCAGTTGCGGCAGGCTCTCGAAGAGATTCGTGCCGACCGCGGTTTTGGCGGTCGTGGCCCGCGGGATTGCGATAATTAAGCATTGATCAGCCGATTTCACCCCCGGTCGCAATACAATCAAGCAAGCCCCAGCGATGCGACCGGGGCTTTTTTACACCGTAAAACATCTGGGATTCGGAATCCTGACACCCTCCTTCTCAAGTTGCCCGCGGATGGGCTTGTTAAGCGATACTAACCATAAATCGCTGCCAGCTTTTCTTCGCGCTGCGTGAACTCCGCCTCCACCTCACGAATTTCCGCCATATATGCCAGCGCCAGAGGCGACAGGGAACGCGTCTTCAGGTGACCGAAGCCGTACGCGCTTGGAAAAGTAAAGCCCGGTACCGGGACAGCCGTACCTGCTGCCAGTTCCGACTCGAGTAGCGCCAACGATGCAATAACCAGCACGTTGGTTCCTGGCAGGAACGATCCCAGGCTAAATGGAATGTTGATGTGAATTGCGGGGACGAAATCACCGGTGATCGGGTCGATGTGGCCAGCGGGAAAAACACCGGATGGAAAATAGCTGGCAACGCGAGGGGGCAAGCGAGTGCCAGCCCAGGGGTAAGCGGCCATATCCTCGATCGACCTGGGGTACTTGTTAAGAATGGGATGATCCGGGCGGCAGAAAAAGCGAGCACGGTGCGGAACGAGAGCTTCTGCTTCAAAACGCGAATCACCTTCCAGGGCACTCATCTCTCCAATACCGAAATCGGCTCGCTCCTCCAGTACTTCTGGAAAGACTTTGCGCCAGCCCACAACATCCAATGAAAGGCGGATATTGGGGTGATTGGCTAGCAGACGGCCAGCGGCTGCATAGCCGGATATGATACTGGGGTAAGGCCCCAGCTTCACCTGGGCCAGGCCGATGTCGAGATTGGCTAACAGGTTGATCTCCCGCTGCATTTCCCGCTGTTCGTGAAGCAGAACTTTGCCATGCTCCAGAGCCAGTTCGCCGAAAGCGGTCAGTACCACCCCTGTGCGTTCACGATCCAGCAGTTTGACACCCAGGGCTGCCTCCAGCCCCTGAATACTTTTCGACAGGGAAGGTTGCGAGATATTCAGCGACTCTGCGGCAAGACCGAAGTGACCGTGTTCGGCAACGCTCAGGAGATGTTTTAGACGGGTATCGGTAACGATCATAGTGCCTAGGCTATGAAGTTTAAGCTTTTTGTATATTGGCACGAATTACGAGTAATTGCTACCATTATCCTGCATCAATTTGTGTTGCTTTGGACTTACTCGGACTTGAACAACGCAATCGAAAGGAGTTGATCCAACTCACTGATTATAAATTATTTTTCTTCAGATACGGAGTGCAATGCATGAAAATTAAATTTACGCGATTACTGACGTGGACCGTGTTGGCATTGGCAACAACCCTGTCCGGTCTGGCGCTGGCTGCAAGCGACAAACCCAATATCATACTGATCGTGTCTGACGACACCGGCTACGGCGATCTCGGCCCCTACGGTGGTGGTGAAGGGCGCGGTATGCCTACGCCGAATATCGACCGTATGGCGAGTGAGGGGATGACGCTGTTTACATTCTACGCGCAGCCGAGCTGCACACCCGGCCGGGCGGCGATGCAGACCGGGCGTATCCCGAACCGCAGCGGCATGACCACCGTGGCCTTTCAGGGTCAGGGCGGTGGACTGCCCGCCGCGGAG
>Ga0210065_1000512_pt1 | contig 10272 bp, 10 predicted proteins | sample Muzzi_PWB_D1_FD_185533 | JGI IMG/M metagenome (GOLD analysis project Ga0210065, IMG submission 185533) | Wetland microbial communities from San Francisco Bay, California, USA, that impact long-term carbon sequestration - Muzzi_PWB_D1 (SPAdes) | ecosystem: Environmental > Aquatic > Marine >... | reverse complement strand
ATTGAGGCGGCCCGCGGCGGCCGCGTTGACCTTTTCCGGAAGAGGCCTGGATGTATCCTGAAATATTCGGCGTGATCAAATCCTTCGGGTTTCTGATGGCGATCAGCTTCGCGGTGGGCCTGTGGCTGAGCATCAGGCGGGGCCGCAAGTACGGCATCCCGGCCGAGACCATCATGGACCTGATTTTCGGCGTGCTCGTGTCCAGCATCATCGGGGTCCGGTTGATGTTCGTCCTGACGCATCTGGGGGACTTCGATCCCTGGTACCGGGCCTTTTTCCTGTGGGACGGGGGGCTCACCCTGTACGGCGGCATCATCCTGGCCACGTTGACGGTCTGGATCATGACCCGGCGGCGCGGCATCCCTTTCCTGGTCATCGCCGACAATTTTGCCCCGGGTGTCATCCTCGGGATAGGCATCACCCGCCTGGGATGTTTCATGGCCGGGTGTTGTTTCGGGAAACCCACCGGCTGCGCCTGCGGGGTCACTTTTCCTGCTGATGCTCCCGCCTCGCTCCATTTCGGACATGTCCCGGTCATTCCCTCTCAGCTGCTGGGTTCGGCGGCGGGGTTCCTCATCTTCGGAATCCTGCTGCTGCTGGAAAAGATCTGTGATTTCCGGGGCGCCACCTTCGGCCGCTTTTTGATGCTGTACGGGCTGGCCAGGTTCCTGGAGGATTTCACCCGCTACTACGAGCCGGAGCAGTTCATGGCCCTGGGCTGGACCAACAACCAGTGGATCAGCCTGGGCTGGGTGGTCGGCGGCCTGGTGTTCCTGATCATCCGCCGAAGGCAGACCCGCCAGGGGGGCAGCGTGGAGGAGACGGCCCATGCATGATGTCCTGGAACTGGGAGGCGACGGCTGGCTGCGCAACGGCGAACCCTGGCAGCCCTCGGCACCCTTCTACGCGGTCCTGGGGAATCCCATCGCCCATTCCCTGTCGCCGAATATGCACAACGCCGCGCTGATGGAACGGGAACTCGAAACCGAGTACCTGGCCATTCGTCTCGAACCCGGCATGCTGCGCCACCTGAAGACCGGGCCGGCTTCGCGGTTCCTTGCCGGGTTCAACGTCACCGCCCCCCTGAAGGAAGCCGTGGCCGCCCTGTGCGACGGCCGGACGGAGCAGGCCCGGGACACCGGCGTGGTCAACACCGTCAAGGTCGAGGACGGGAAATGGCTGGGTCACAACACCGACAGCGGCGGGATCCTGACCGTCCTGACCGAGGCCTGGGGCAGCGGGGAAGCCCCCGCGCGGGTCGTGGTGCTGGGCGCGGGCGGTTCCGCCAGGGCTGCCGTCGATGCCGCGGTGCGCTGGGGAATCAAACGCATCGAAGTCCACAATCGGTCCGCCGCGGGCCGGGACAGGATCGCCTCCTGGCTCGACCACCGCGGTCTGACCGGGCAGGTGGAGGTGGGGCCGCTCGAGGCCGATATCGAACCGGTGCCCCTGGTGGGCACCGCCTGGATCTGCTGCCTGGGCGGAGGCGTCGATCCCACCCCTTATCTTCCGGCCGCGGCCGGGGAGGTCCCGGCTTTCCTGCTGGATCTTCGATACGGGAACCAGCTGCCCTCCTTCGAGCCCCCGCTTGGGTGCGGGTTCCAGGACGGCCTGCCGGTCCTGCTGGTTCAGGGCGGCCTGTCTTTCGCCTGGTGGTTCGGCCCGCCCATTCCCTGGACGAGGATGCGCGCGGCCCTTGCCTGAGGCCGCGGAAGTTCACGGCATCATCTCCCGGATCGTTTGAAGTGACCCATGATCCCTGGACTGGCGTCCATCATCCTGGAACTGCTCTACCCCGAGACATGTCTTTTGTGCGGCGCGGGCCGTGGCCAGGTTCCCTGGATGGCAACCGGGGCGACCCGGGATGGGCTGCGTTCCTGGGACAGGCCCCATCTGTGCCGCGCCTGCGTCATGGATTGGCCAACCGATCCGGTAACCGGCCGGCTGGAGGACGTGAATTTCCCGGACCTACCGGTGGCCGCCGGCGCCAGGACCAACCCCGATCTGGTGAAACTTGTCGGTTGTTTCAAGTACCACGGAATCCGGGGGCTCGGCTGGCCCCTGGCCGGGATGCTGGCTCGGCCGCTGGCGACCTTGATGGATTCCTCCGATCCGCTGGACGCCCTGGTGCCGGTCGCCCTGCACCGGGCCCGCCGCCGCGCCCGGGGTTTCAATCAGGCGGAGATCCTGGCCGGGGTCGCGGCCCGCGCGGCCGGTCTGACGCTGCTCCCGAAGGTCCTGGTGCGCCGCCGCGCCACGGCCCAGCAGGCGAAGATCGACAGTCCCGAACAGAGGAGGCGGAATCTTGTCGCCGCCTTCCGGGCCCGGGGCCCCGCCGCAGGGCGAAACGTGGTCCTGGTCGACGACCTGGTGACCACCGGGTGGACGGTCCTGGCGGCCGCCGAGGCCCTGCGGGCGTCAGGTTGGCGGGTCCGGGGCGTTTTGGCCCTGGGCCTGGCCGGGGGCGCCAAAAATTCCGGCGGTCGTGTTGACACCTTGCGGGGCGGTTTCTAGAATTGAGTTTGAATCGAAACCGACACCGCCCCGCCCGAACCCAGCAGGTAAATACGCATGGCGAAGAAACTGGACCTCAACAATTTCGATCCCGCGGGTCTCAAGGTCCTGATGCGGGTCGATTTCAACGTGCCGTTGGACAGCGACCGCAACATCACCGACGACACTCGCATCCGGGCCGCCCTTCCCTCGATCAACCGCATCCTTGAAGGCGGCGGGAGCGTCATCCTCATGAGCCACCTGGGTCGGCCCAAGGGAAAGATCGATCCCGAGCTCTCGCTGCGGCCGGTGGCCGACCATCTTGCGGAGCTTGTCGATGTTCCGATCAGGTTCGCCCTCGACACCGTCGGCCCCGACGCGATCAAGCAGGCGGCCGAACTGGCGCCGGGTGAAATTCTTCTTCTGGAAAACCTGCGTTTCAACCCCGGCGAAACCGGGAACGACCCCGGCTTCGCCGCGGGTCTGGCGGCGCTGGGGGACACCTTCGTGAACGACGCTTTCGGCGCGGCTCACCGGGCCCACGCTTCCACCGCCGGCGTGACCCGTCATTTTGAAACCTCGCGGGCGGGTTATCTCATGCAATCGGAGCTGGAACATCTGGGGTCCCTGGTCACGGATCCTTCCCGGCCTTTCGTGGCCGTTCTGGGCGGGGCCAAGGTGGGCGGCAAGGTCGATGTGATCCTGAACCTGCTGGGCAAGGTCGACACCCTGCTGCTGGGCGGGGGCATGATCTTCACCTTCCTGAAGGTCCACGGCCTGAACATCGGGGACAGCCTGCTGGACGAGGAATCCCTCGAGGTGGCCCGGAAGATCCTGGACGAATCCCGCAGCAGCACCACCCGCCTCGTCCTGCCGGAGGACTGCGTGGTGGCGTCCGCCTTCGATGACGCGGCCCAGAAAAAGGTCTGCCTGGTGACGGACATTCCCACCGGGTGGATGGGGCTGGACATCGGCCCGAAGACCCAGAAAATGTACAGCGGGATCCTGGCCGAAGCCCGGTCCATCTTCTGGAACGGGCCCATGGGGGTCTTCGAATTGCCCTCCTTCGCCCACGGGACCAGGGCCGTGGCCGAAGCCATCGCCCTGGCCACCGCCAACGGGGCCCGAAGCGTGGTGGGGGGAGGGGACAGCGTGGCGGCCATCAACCAGATGGGCCTTGCCGACCGGGTCAGTCATGTCTCCACCGGCGGGGGAGCTTCCCTGGAGTTCATGGCCGGCCGCAAACTGCCGGGCGTGGACGCCCTGACAGACGCCTGAAGCCCCATTAGCAGGCAGTTTGACAACCTGATAGGCGGGTGTTAATTTACCCGTCCCTTGCCGGTTCGGCCCGTGTCGGACCTGTGGCACCATTTTGACATGTGACAGCCCCGGGAGCGAATGGGCATGCTTTATTCTTTGCTGATCGTCATCCACATCCTTATCTGCGTCGTCCTGGCGTGTGTGGTCCTGCTGCAATCCAGCAAGGGCGGCGGACTGGCCGGAGCCTTCGGCGGAGCCGGCGGAGCTCCCCAGCAGTTGCTTGGGTCCCGGGGTATGACCTCGCTCCTGCACAAGATGACCATCTACCTGGCGGCCGCGTTTTTTGTCTCCAGCTTCATGCTGTTCATGATGGATACCGGCGCCCCCAGGCGTCAGGGAAGCATCGTCGGTGAGGCGGCCCGCGAGGGCGACCTCAATGTTCCGGTTCAGGAGGACCCGCTGCAGATGCCGGTCCAGGTTCCGGCCGAGACCCCTGACCAGGCTCCTGCCCAGGCACCGGCCGGCGATTCCGGCGCGGACCAGTCCACCGGTGGCGCGGATGAAGAAGCCGCCGGTTCAGGCGGGGGCAACTGACAGCCTTGACGTACCGGTGTGTGCCCGGGTGGTGGAACTGGTAGACACGCTATCTTGAGGGGGTAGTGGCCACAAGCCGTGCGGGTTCGAGTCCCGCCCCGGGCACCACTTTTTTCGGATCGGATTTTCCGCAATCGACAACCTTTCTGTCGATGGATCTTCAAAAAAAAAGGGAAACTGTTTTGAGACAGTTTCCTTTTTTTTGTTGACACAGTTTTAAATGAATCGAAATAATGTCTTAATTCTGCTGGCAGCCTGACGCCAATGGAATGTGTTCGCAACATCCGAGACAGGAGGTCTTGCTCGGAACCCACTGGGTGCGGGGTCCGGGTGGACGCAGGAACTCTCAACAAGCGAGGTCCGGTATGGAGGAGAGAGAAACCTTGGTTGCCGCTGGCACCACCAAGAAGAAGACGAAGAAAAAGGCTGCCAAGAAAAAGGCGACCAAGAAGAAGGCCACGAAGAAGAAGGCCACCAAGAAGAAGGTTGCCAAGAAGGCCGCCAAGAAAAAGGTGACCAAGAAGAAGGCCGCCAAGAAGAAGGCCACGAAGAAGAAGGCCACCAAGAAGAAGGCGACCAAGAAGAAGGCCACCAAGAAGAAGGCCGCCAAGAAGAAGGCCACGAAGAAGAAGGCCACCAAGAAGAAGGCGACCAAGAAGAAGGCCACCAAGAAGAAGGCCACCAAGAAGAAGGCGGCCAAGAAGAAGGTGACCAAGAAGAAGGCCACCAAGAAGAAGGCGACCAAGAAGAAGGCTGCCAAGAAGTAGAAGTGGCTGCTGGAAGGTTTCAGGCCCTTCGAGGGGACTGGAACAGAAAACCGCCGGGGTTAGCCCCGGCGGTTTTTCTTGGGATACCTGTCAGGGTCCAGGCCTGACCTGGCTGCGGGTTGGCCGTTAGTTCTTTTCCTCGGCCAGGTGGGCGGCCCGCACCGAAGGGGGCAGGGCATCCAGGAACCAGGTGATGCCAAAGGTATAGGTCACGTAGTTGACCATGTTGGAGTAGCCCAGTTCCTCGACTTCGAAGGCGAAGTTGGTGACGTCGACCTGGGCGCCGAACTGAAGGTTCTTGGCGATGTGGGCGTTCAGGCCGAAGTTGCCTTCGAGGTAAAGGCCGGTGACGTCGGAAAGCTCGCTGTAGCGGTTGATGAGACCGCCCAGGCCGAAGCCCAACCGGGGGACCAGGCCGAAGAACTTGGCGGGAGTGGCGTCGTACATGAGGGCCAGGCCGCCCTTGATCATGTTGTAGCCCGGATCCTCGTCGACCTGGATCCTTTCCTTGACCTCGGGTTCGGTATCGGGGTTTTTGGTATAGAGCATGGTCGTGATGACCTTCGCGGAGGCGAAGGTGGCCGAAAGGTCCAGGTGGAAGTCGTCGGAGATGTAGATACCGATGCGTCCGCCGTAGCCCGGGCCGGTCTGGATTTCCTTCTGGGCGCCGGTGTAATGCGTGGCATCCTGGGAGACGCGGAGCACGCTGCCGTCAAAGCCCATGATGTCGCCATAGCCCGGGGCCAGGAGCGTGCGGGGGCCCAGGGGCTTGTTGTCCAGGTAGGTGGCGCCTGAGAAGTTTCCGGCGAAGGCGGTGATGGTGTAGGCCTTGACCGTATAGTCGCCATAGGTGAGGGCTTCGTCCTCGGGCAGCACGATGCCGCCGGGTTCGGCCTCTTCGGTATCAGCGGGGGCCTCGGGACCTTCCGTCTCTTCCTGAGCCAACAGGAGGGATCCCGGCAACAGCAGGCTGGCAGCCAGGATCATGGACAAGAAAGTTCTGAAAATCATCTAGTCACCTCAACCAGGCGTTGGCAGCTAGGTGCTGCGCCTGGACCGCCTGACAGCTGGCTTTTTCGTGGGGCAATTACGATCGGGGACGGCCGGAATACCGGTTCCGCAACCCGAATAACGGTAATGTACCGGCCTGTTTGTGTCCAGAACTTTCCCCGGGTTGACAATCCGGTGGGGGCTGTTGACAGCGACTTGTCAGGCTATTACCATTGCCGTTCGTCAAAAAATCCGGCCCTGGACCGAGGTGTTGGCTGCCGTCACCCGGTTGCGGTTCCCGGTATCGGCCCCGGATTTCGGTTCTGGCCCCTGGTGCAGGCACTTCCCCGGCCGCCGTCCCCAGACATTTGACCCCCCTCGACACGGGAGGATTTCCGTTGAAGACCTATCCCATGGAAAAAATCCGCAATATCGCCCTGGTCGGCCCCCACGGCGTGGGCAAGACCAGCCTGGCTGATTCGATGCTGCACGTTTCCAAGAAAGTCGGCCGAAAAGGCAGCGTGGATGACGGAACGTCCCAGTTCGACTACTCCGAGGAGGAAATCGAGCGGAAGCAGACCGTGTCCGCCAGCCTGGCCTGGACCGAGTTCGAGGGCAACAAGATCAACATCATCGATACGCCGGGGGTGGATGATTTCCGGGGGGACGTGTACGCGGCCCTGCACGTTGTCGAAGGCATCATGTTCATTGTCAAGGCCGACGGCGGTTTCGAGGTCGCGTCGGAGAACCTGTGGAACCTGCTGCGGAACACCAAGCTTCCCACCTTCATCGTCGTCAACCGCATGCACAAGGAACACGCCGACTGGCGCGCGGTGATGAACGGCCTCAAGGACCGCGTGCCCGGCGTCGCCCCCCTGCAGCTTCCCATCGGCAACGGTGACAGCTTCGAAGGGGTCATCGACCTGGTGACCATGAAGGCCTACAAGTCCACCGGTGACGAAAGCCACGAGATCGACATTCCGGCGGACATGAACGATGCCGTGGAGGAAGCCCGGGAAATGCTGATGGATGCCGCGGCCAGCGCGGACGACGCCCTGACCGAGAAGTTCCTGGAGCAAATGACCCTCAGCGTCGAGGACATCATCCTGGGCCTGAAGAAGGGGACCCTCGAAGGCAACGTCTATCCCGTGTTCTTCGCCGACGCGGAAAAGGAAGTCGGCGTGCGATCCCTGCTGCGCTCGGTCAACAACCTGTTCCCCAGCAGCGTCTCCCGCACCCGCTCGGAAATGACCGGCGTGAGGGCCGGCCTGGAGGAGGAAGCCTCCTTCACCCCAGGCGAGGACAGTCCGGTTGTGGCTTTCGCCTTCAAACGCCAGTATGAAGCCCAGGGCGGTGACGTGACCTGGCTGCGCGTCTTCAGCGGCAGCATCAAGTCGGGCGACACCCTGACGTGCACCGACGGGCGGGCCACCGAACGCATGGGCCAGTTGAGTGTCGCGGTGGGCAAGAACAAGGAAAAGATCGACGTGGCGTCGCCCGGGGACATCGTCCTGGCCGCCAAGCTTAAGAACACCCAGACCGGGGACACCCTCACCGCGGGTGTGGACTTCGCCTTCACGCCGATCGTGTATCCGGTGCCCACCAGTGCCGACGCCATCAGCCCGGTGACCAGCGGCGACGAGGACAAGATGGCCGCCGGCCTGAACAAGATCCGGGAAGAGGACCCCACGTTCGAACTGATCCATCAGCCCCACCTGGCCCAGACCCTGCTGGCCACCCAGGGCGAGATCCACACCACCTTCATCCTGGACAAGCTCAAGAAGCAGACCGGGGTGGTGGTCGAGCGGCGGCGTCCCCGGATCAATTTCAAGGAGACCATCCGCGGAACCGCGGAAAAGCAGGGGCGCCACAAGAAGCAGAGCGGCGGACGCGGCCAGTTCGGCGACGTGTTCATCCGGATGGATCCCCTCGAAAGGGGATCGGGTTTCGAGTTCGCCGACGAGATCGTGGGCGGCGTGGTGCCCAACAAGTTCATCCCGGCCGTGGAGAAAGGCTGCCGCGAGACCCTGCTCGAGGGCCTGATCGCCGGTTATGAGATGGTCGACGTCAAGTGCGCCCTTTACTTCGGCTCCTACCACAACGTGGACTCCAGCGAGGCGGCCTTCAAGATGGCCGCGCGCAAGGCCCTCAAGGCCGCCATCGCGGAAGAATCCGCCAAGTTGCGGCCGGTCATCCTCGAACCGATCATGAAGGTGAAGATCGTGGTTCCCCAGACCTACATGGGGGACGTGATGGGCGATGTCTCCACGCGGCGCGGCGCCCTGCTGGGCACCGAGGCCGACGGGCCCTACCAGGTCATCACCGCGAACATACCCGAGGACGAACTCTACCAGTACGCCACCTCGCTGCGTTCGTTCACCCAGGGCACGGGGATGTTCACCATGGAATTTTCGCACTACGCCGAGGTGCCTGGCGATGTCCAGAAGCGCCTGGTGGAGGAATACCAGAAGACCGAGACGGCCGAGGAATAGGGAGGGACCATGGCAGGACATTCCAAATGGGCGAATATCAAGCACCGCAAGGGGGCCCAGGACGCCAAGCGGGCCAAGATATTCACCCGTCTGATCCGTGAAATAACCGTCTCCGCCCGTCAGGGCGGAGGCGATATCGAGGCGAATCCACGCCTGCGTTCGGCCGTCCTGACGGCCCGCGGGTCGAACATGCCCAACGACACCATCACCAAGGCCATCAAGCGGGGCACCGGTGAAATCGAGGGCATGATCATCGAAGAGGTGAACTACGAGGGCTACGGTCCGGGCGGAGTGGCCATCCTGGTCGAATGCCAGACGGACAACAAGAACCGCACGACCGCGGAGGTCCGGCACGTCTTCACCAAGTTCAACGGCAACCTGGGGGCCAACGGCTGCGTTTCGTACCTGTTCGAACGCAAGGGCGTGATCCTGCTGGACGGGGAGCGCTGCGATCTGGACAACGCCATGGAGGCGGCCATCGACGCCGGGGCCGAGGACGTGGAAGTGGACGACGGCGTCATCTCCGTCACGACCGCACTGGAGGACCTGCACGCCGTGAGCGCCGCCCTGACCGATGCCGGGCTGCCGGTGACCAACACCGATCTGGTCCAGGTTCCCGGCACGTACATCGCCGTGGAGGGGTCCGACGCCCTGACCCTCATGAAACTCATCACCTACATGGACGACCTGGACGACGTGTCGCAGGTCTCGGCCAACTTCGACATCTCCGACGAACTGATGGCCGAGATCGAGGACAAGCTGTGATCCCTGGAGACATCCGGTGATCGTTCTGGGCGTCGACCCGGGATCCCACGCGACCGGCTATGGTGTCATCGACACCGGGCCGGTCGTTCGCATGTTGGGTGGAGGTGTGATCCGGGCCGCCAGGAACGCGCCGCTCAGTGAGCGCCTGCTGGCGATCAACACCGGGTTGACCGGGATCATCGCCGAATTCAATCCCATGGCCATGGCCGTCGAGGACCTGTTCAACGCCAAGAACGCGCGCAGTTCCCTGATCCTGGGGCACGCCCGGGGCGTGATCATGCTGGCGGGCGCGGCGGCCGGCCTGGCGGTGGCCGAATACGCGCCCCGCGAGGTGAAAATGGCCCTGACGGGCAACGGCGCCGCGGCCAAGGAACAGGTCCGTTTCATGGTGATGCGCCTGCTGGCCCTCAGGGAATCGCCGCCCCTGGACATGAGCGACGCCCTGGCGGTGGCCCTGACCCACGCGGGGCGGTCCCGGATGTCGGGACAATTCTCCGGGCTGGCCTGAATCCGGCTTCTGCATGATAATGGACGCGGCGGCCGATGGTCGGCCGCCGGCACGAGGGTGAAGCGATGATCGCGTTCCTGGAAGGCACACTGGTCGCGCGCGGCACCGAGGCCATCGTCTCGGTGGGCGGTGGCATCGGTCTGGATGTCCAGCTGTCGGCTCTTTCGGCCGAACGTTTGCCCGCCGCCGGCGAACCGGTGATGCTGTGGACCCATCTGGCCGTGCGCGAGGACCACTGGTCCCTGTACGGTTTCGTGGAGGCCTCGGAGCGGGAGATGTTCCGCCTTTTGATTTCGGTTTCCGGGGTCGGGCCCAAGGTGGCCATGGGCATGCTTTCCCGGGCCTCGGGCGAGGACATCGCCTCCTACCTGCGCACCGGCGACGAGAAGGCCCTGGCCCAGCT
>Ga0210065_1000511_pt1 | contig 10274 bp, 12 predicted proteins | sample Muzzi_PWB_D1_FD_185533 | JGI IMG/M metagenome (GOLD analysis project Ga0210065, IMG submission 185533) | Wetland microbial communities from San Francisco Bay, California, USA, that impact long-term carbon sequestration - Muzzi_PWB_D1 (SPAdes) | ecosystem: Environmental > Aquatic > Marine >... | reverse complement strand
CCAGTGAATTTATACCGGAAGTCACCGACTTCGTCGGCGCAACCTCGTTCCTCCCCGTTGCGCAGAAATCGGATGTTTGCCTGTTCATCTAGACGGGATTATTTCTGGCGGGCACAGAAAAATGACAAGCCCGTATAAGGGTTAGTCTGTAACTGTCAAAGGGCGTGCGATTGCACGCCCTTTGTTTTTGTTATCCGGTGGGCACAGCCTTTCATGCGTATGCAACAGTTATTTCCGGCAATTGAGCCCTATAAGGTACACACCGTACCCGTATCAGACGGGCACGACCTGTATGTCGAGGAATGCGGCAGGGCGGATGGGCTTCCCGTCGTATTTGTACATGGCGGACCGGGCGCTGCCTGTGAACGGTATCACCGGCAATTTTTTAATCCGGAGGTCTACCGGATCGTGCTGTTTGACCAGCGGGGTTGCGGGCAGTCAACACCTCATGCGTCATTGCAGGCTAATACGACACAGGCGCTGGTTGCGGACATGGAGATTATCCGCACCACACTGGGTATCGATCGCTGGGTGGTATTCGGCGGTTCATGGGGCTCAACGCTTGGTCTGGTGTATGCCGAGACAAATCCTGAAAAGGTACTGGGCCTGATTCTGCGCGGTATCTTTCTTTGTCGATCACGGGACATCTACTGGTTTTATCAGGATGGCGCTTCCAGACTATTGCCTGACAAGTGGCAGGATTTTCTCCAGGCAATACCGGAATCGGAGCGGGAGGACCTGGTCAGTGCCTATTATCGCCGTCTGACAGGCGATGACGAGGTTGCAATGATGGCGGCTGCAAAGGCCTGGTCACTATGGGAAGGGCGCGCCTCGACCCTGCTGCCCAAAGCCGCCGTCGTCGATTATTTTGGAAATCCTAAAACGGCTTTAAGCCTGGCACGGATTGAATGCCACTACTTCATGAACAACAGTTTTCTGCTGACTGACCAGATACTGGGAAACGTGTCACGGTTAAAGGGGCTTCCCGGTATCATCGTGCATGGTCGTTATGATGTGGTTTGCCCGCTGGAACAGGCCTGGTTGTTGCATCAGGCGTGGCCACAATCACGCTTGCAGATTATTCCGGATGCCGGACATTCAGCTACAGAACCTGGAATTGTCGATGCCCTGGTGACGGCCACCGAGCAGTTCGCACGGCGTTTCAGATGATTGGTTTACTGCAGCGCGTGCGGCATGCGCAGGTAGAAATTAATTCCGAATGTATCGCGGCGATAGGACCAGGTATGCTGGTGCTGGTCGGGGTACAGCGTGACGATGATGAGGAGGCGGCAGACCGTTTGCTGCAGCGCTTGCTTGGTTACCGGGTATTCGGAGACGCCGAAGACAGGATGAACCTGAATATCATGCAGTCAGGTGGGGAACTCCTGCTGGTACCGCAATTCACGCTGGCTGCCGATACCAGTAGCGGTATGCGCCCCGGCTTTTCCACGGCGGCCACAGCTGCGGTGGGCGAACATTTGTTTACCTATTTGCATGCGCAGGCGCAATTACAGCCTCTAAAGGTGGCAAGTGGACGATTTGGCAAGGATATGCAGGTCTCGCTGGTAAATGACGGGCCGGTTACTTTCTGGCTGGAGGTTAAACCTCGTTAGTAACCTGTTAATATAGCTGTTGAACAGGCGTAATATGCGCATAACTATCTGAACTATATTGGTAATTTATTATGTCACAGCGACAGGCAACCGTTAGCCGCGACACACTGGAGACTCAAATCAGTGTATCTGTGAACCTTGATGGTTCAGGAATGACCACTTTTGACACCGGCTTGCCGTTTCTTGAACACATGCTCGACCAGGTGGCGCGGCACGGACTGCTCGATATTGAAATCAAGGCAAAGGGCGACCTGTATATTGATGGTCACCACACGGTTGAGGATATTGGTATTACGCTCGGGCAGGCGGTTGGCAGGGCGCTGTCAGACAAACGCGGCATCCGTCGATACGGGCACGCCTATGTACCGCTTGATGAGGCTTTGTCGCGCGTTGTCATCGATTTCTCCGGACGGCCGGGGCTCGAATACCATGTCGTGTATCCGCGTGCACGCATTGGTGAATTTGACGTCGACCTGTTGCACGAGTTTTTTCAGGGATTCTGCAACCATGCCCTGGTTACACTACACGTTGATAGTTTGCGGGGTGACAATGCGCATCATATTGCAGAGACGATTTTCAAGGCATTTGGACGTGCCATGCGCATGGCGCTAGAAGCCGATGCAGCATTGGGTAACCAGTTGCCTTCGACCAAGGGAAGCCTTTAAACAAATCTGATATTCGGCTTGCATGGCAGCTGGTATACGCGTTTGGTTCACTATGACATCTATCGCAATTATTGATTATGGCATGGGCAATCTGCATTCAATTGCCAAGGCGCTGGAACATGTTGCCGGCAAGGAACGCGTTATTGTCAGCAGTAGTCACGCACAGATCACTGCGGCCGACCGGGTGGTGTTTCCGGGCGTTGGTGCGATTCGGGATTGCATGACCGAACTCAAGCGGAGCGGGTTGAGCGAGGTGGTGGCGCAGGTGGTGGCCGCTGCAAGACCGCTGCTGGGCGTTTGCCTGGGTATGCAGGCGTTACTGGATATAAGTGAAGAAAACCAGGGTACGGATTGCCTCGGAATCATTCCCGGAAAGGTTGTGCATTTCCCTGAAGGATTACAGGATGACTCTGGGGGTTGCCGACTGAAGATCCCGCATATGGGCTGGAACCAGGTGCATCAACAGGGCGTCCATTCCATGTGGACGGACATCCCGGCTGGCAGTCGATTTTATTTCGTACACAGTTACTACGCTGTGCCCGAGAAGGCAGCTGATATTGCTGCAGTGACACCCTACGGTATTGATTTTGCCTCTGTGCTGGCACATGAGAATGTTTTCGCCGTGCAGTTTCACCCGGAGAAGAGCCAGCAAGCGGGCCTGCAGCTGCTGTCAAATTTTGTTCATTGGAATGGAGAGGCCTGAAAGATGTTGTTGATTCCAGCGATTGATCTTAAGGATGGCAAGTGCGTGCGTCTGCGGCAGGGTCGTATGGAAGATGAAACTGTTTTTAGTGACGACCCCGTGGAGGTGGCGCAGCGCTGGGTGGATGCGGGTGCGCGCCGGTTACACATGGTCGATCTGAACGGCGCCTTTGCAGGCAAGCCTGTGAATGCAGGTGCGATCAAGGCGGTTGCGGAAGCATTCCCCGAACTTCCCATCCAGGTTGGAGGCGGTATCCGTGACGAGGAAACGGTGCAAACCTATCTCGACGCCGGTGTCCAGTACGTCATTATCGGCACCAAGGCCGTCCGGGCGCCGCACTTTGTCAATGACCTGTGTCTCGAGTTTCCCGGTCATATCATTGTGGGTCTGGATGCAAAAGACGGCAAGGTGGCTATAGAAGGCTGGTCCAAGCTGTCTCATCACTCTGTTATAGATATGGCACAGCGTTTCGAGCAGGATGGTGTGGAAGCAATTGTATTCACGGACATCGGTCGTGATGGCATGATGAGTGGCGTTAATGTCGATTCTACGGTTGTACTGGCACAGGCGATTAATATACCGGTCATTGCATCCGGCGGTATTACCGATATTGATGATATACGGGCATTATGCGCAGTATCCGAAGAAGGCATTATGGGTGCCATTACCGGCCGTGCAATATACGAAGGAACACTGGACCTTGCTGCAGCGCAAAAACTGGCAGATGAGTTGTGCAGCTCCGGGTCAGGCCGGGACTGATCAATGGGGCTCGCCAAGCGAATCATACCCTGTATGGATGTTGATGCCGGACGGGTAGTCAAGGGGGTGCAGTTCGTCGATATCCGTGATGCCGGAGATCCGGTGGAAATCGCACGACGTTATGACCTGGAAGGCGCTGATGAACTGACCTTTCTGGACATTACAGCCAGTTCTGATCAACGCGAGACCATGGTGCATGTTGTAGAACAGGTTGCCGGTGAGGTTTTTATCCCGCTGACGGTTGGCGGCGGTATACGCGAGATCGCCGATATCCAGCGTATGCTGAATGCCGGTGCGGATAAAGTCGGCATCAATACTGCGGCAGTGTCCAACCCCGGGTTTGTGAAACAGGCAGCCGACCGTTTTGGCTCACAGTGTATTGTTGTTGCCATTGATGCGAAGCGTGTCGGTACAGGCGAGAATGCGCCACGCTGGGAAATTTTTACCCATGGCGGGCGTAAACCCACAGGAATTGATGCCGTCGAGTGGGCGCAACGCATGGTTGCGCTCGGTGCCGGAGAAATTCTCCTGACGAGTATGGATCGGGACGGCACACGCGATGGGTTTGATATTGCCTTGACGCGAACCATCAGTGAGGCGGTGAGTGTTCCTGTCATTGCCTCGGGTGGCGTGGGGACACTGGACCACCTTGTGGAAGGCATCGTTGAGGGAAAGGCCGATGCAGTACTTGCCGCCAGCATCTTCCATTTTGGCGAGTTCAGTATTGGTGAAGCCAAGCAGCATATGGCGGACCGGGGCGTCGAGGTAAGATTATGACCGGACTCAGTGCTTTCTTTGTTAGCAACGTAAAGGCACGCATCGATGAGTAGCGAGGCGTGGCTGGACGAAATCAAGTGGACCAGCGATGGGCTGGTACCGGTGGTCGCGCAGGATGCCGGTGACGGCAAGATTCTGATGGTGGCGTGGATGAACCGTGAAGCGCTGAAATTGACTGTGCTGGGTGGCAAAGCTGTCTACTGGTCGCGCTCCCGGAAAAAACTCTGGCGAAAGGGTGAAGAATCAGGCCACCAGCAGATTGTACGTGAAGTTCGGCTGGACTGTGACAATGATGTCGTGATGCTGCAGGTTGAACAACTGGGTGGCATTGCCTGTCATACCGGTAGACGCAGCTGCTTCTATCAGCGCCTGGAGGACAGTTGCTGGGTGAATGTTGAGCCTGTGCTGAAAGACCCTGCATCAATTTACGGTAACGGCTGACACAGCCCCATTATCATGAGTGATACGTTGAAAACACTGGCCGCAGTGATCGAGTCGCGAAAAACTGCAAGCGCTGATACTTCGTATGTGGCTGGTTTGTTTGAAAAAGGTATGAATGCCATTCTAAAGAAGGTTGGCGAAGAAGCAACAGAAACAATTATTGCGGCAAAAGAGGACGATGACTCCCAGCTGGTTCATGAAACAGCCGACTTGTGGTTCCATACGCTTGTGATGTTGTCTGCGCGTGGGCTGGGTCCAGTGGATGTGTTGTCGGAGCTGGAGCGTCGTTTTGATCTTTCCGGCCTGGAGGAAAAGGCTGCGAGAAACAATAAATCATAGTGTAATTACGGTTTCTGTGCGCACACAGATGGAGAAATATTATGGGTATTAGTATCTGGCAGTTATTGATTATTCTGGCAATTGTCCTGGTGCTGTTCGGTGCCAAGCGGCTGCGGAATATTGGCTCTGATCTGGGCGGTGCCATCAAGGGGTTCAAGCAGTCCATGCGTGAAGGTGAAGAAGAGGGCAGTGACAAGAAATCGCTGGATGACAAGGACGAGGGACGTGTGATCGATGCCGAGGTAACCAGGCACAACAAGGACAAGGTGTAGGTATTATTGCTCGGGCATTCTCCCTGACGGGTTTCTGATGTTTGACATTGGCTTCTGGGAAATCATTTTTATCCTGGTTATTACCTTGCTGGTAGTAGGGCCGGAGAATTTGCCGAAAGTTGCCCGGACTGCCGGTTTGTGGGTCGGAAAAATGCGCAGCTTTGTCGCCTCTGTCAAGGCAGACATTGATCAGGAACTTGCTGCGGAAGAACTCAAGAAGACGCTTGCCAGGCAGGCATCGGTTCCTGAGCTGGAGGAATTGATCGATGAAGTTACCGGTGATCCGCTGGCATCTATGGAGAGCCAGACACAGGATGCCCCTGAAAACAAGCGGTCAATGGATAACAACGATAAGCCTGCCGATGCCACGGTCACGGATGATACAGCCAAATAAACAGGATTCTGCGTGCCAGACGACACAGAACAGCCGCTGATTTATCATCTGATTGAATTGCGCGACCGATTACTGCGGGTCGTGCTGGTAGTCGGCGTGGTATTTATTGCACTGGTGCCGTTCTCGAATACCTTGTTTTCACTGTTGTCCGGACCCTTGATGGCACACATGCCGGATGACAGCAGCATGATTGCCATTGAAGTGGCCTCGCCATTTCTGATCCCCTTCAAGCTGACACTGTTCCTGGCCCTGTTTATCTCGATACCCTACGTGCTCTATCAGCTATGGTCTTTTGTAGCACCCGGTCTGTACACCCACGAGCGGCGACTGGCATTCCCATTGCTGGTTTCAAGCACAGCGCTGTTTTATGCAGGCGCGGCATTTGCCTATTTTGTCGTCTTCCCACTGGTGTTCGCTTTTTTTACAGGCGCAGCGCCCGAAGGCGTCGCGGTGATGACAGATATCAGCCGGTATCTGGATTTTGTGCTAACACTGTTTTTCGCCTTTGGTGCGGCATTCGAAGTGCCGGTATTGACTGTATTGCTGGTATGGACAGGGATGGCGACACAGGAAGGTCTGCGTGAAAAACGCCCCTATATTATCGTGGGCGCCTTTGTGATTGGAATGCTTTTGACGCCGCCAGATGTAATTTCGCAGACACTGCTAGCAGTACCCGTGTGGCTATTGTTTGAACTGGGTGTTTATTTCTCTGGCTGGTTTATCAGGCAGAGAGATGATTTGCCGGACAACGATGGGGATTCATCAGTCGACCGTTACAAACCCATGAGCGACAAGGAAATGGATGCTGAACTGGATCGAATCGACAACGAGGGTAAAAGCTAGTGTTTTGCAGCAACAGCCTTGATGTGGAGCAATTCATTCGGTTCTTCACATGCGCCTAAATCAATCGGCTCGTTATACAGGGCCATCTCAATCGGCATTGGCTTCGCGAGTATGTAACCTTGTGCATAGTCAACGCCTACTTTAGTTACCGCTTCAAGCGTGGCCTCATCTTCAACAAATTCGGCAATGGTTTTAATACCCATGGTGTGACCAATCTGGTTAATTGCCTGTACCATGGCAAAATCGATGTTGTCGTCCACCATATTTTTCACAAAGCATCCGTCAAGCTTCAGATAGTCAACGGCAAGATTTTTAAGATAGCCAAACGAACTCAAACCGACGCCAAAATCATCCAGCGCAAACCTGCAGCCCATCTGGCGTAATGTAGATATTAATTTTGATGCATTGCAGAGGTTTGCTATAACGGCCGTCTCGGTAATTTCGAATACCAGTATCTCCGGCGGGACTCCGTAGCTGTGGATTTCGCTAACCAGGTAATCCAGGAAACGTTCATCAGACAACGACTGGCCAGAGAGATTGATGCAGCATGAACTGATATGTTCAGCAACTTTCTCCTTGTCGAGCGTTAATATCCTGAAGGTATTGGACACAACCCAGCGATCGACTGCGGGCATTAACTGGTAGCGTTCTGCAGCAGGAATAAATGACCCCGGCCCTACAATATTATTATTTTCATCCAGCATGCGAAGCAGTACTTCACCATGAGTAAGGATTTTCTCGCCTGCATCAGGGAGAAGCTTTGCGATTGGCTGGAAGAACAATCTGAATCGGTTGTGTTCAAGGACATCCTGGATGCGCTGCACCCATTGCATCTGACCATGACGCTCGCTGACGGCTTCGTCATCGGGTTGATAGACGTGTACGCGGTTTCGTCCCTGCTCCTTGGCTATGTAGCATGCAGAATCCGCGGCGCTCAGTAAATCAGCGAGTGTGCCACTGTCCTGCGTAATTTGAACCAGTCCGATGCTTGCACCTATCCTGAACGATCGGTTGTCCCAGACAAAGCGGAAATCCTCGACAACTTTACGGATTGCCTCGGCCGGCTCATGGGCGTTTTCCATCGAACAGCCTTCCAGGAGTATGCCAAATTCGTCACCACCCAGCCGGGCGAGCGTATCCGCCTCGCGCAGCTCCATTCGCAGCCTTATGGTGAGTTGTTTGAGAAGTTCATCACCGGCAAAATGCCCACTGGTGTCGTTGACGACTTTGAAGTTATCCAGATCTACGTAGCAGATGGCATGTCGAACGTTTTCAGTTCGGGCATTTTCGATTGCCTGTTTGACGCGATTCTCGAATTCACGGCGGTTCAGCAAGCCCGTCAGAGAATCATGGGTTGCCTGATACGACATTTTCTTGGCAAGACCGCGCAGTTCGGTTACATCGTGGAAGACCAGTACGACACCAGTGATATCTGCATTCGAATCACGTATCGGGGAGGCGTTTACTTCAACCGACAGTTTCTGGTTCCTGTAACGGTGAATCAGCAACAGGTGACCCGCGAGCATGCTGGTCTTGCCCTGTTCAAGACAGAGTGCAGCCGCATCTGGAGGTGGTTCGAGTGTTTTCTCATCAACAAGCTTGAATACCTTGAGCATGGGCTTGCCGCGTGCATCCTGTAATTTCCAGCCGGTTGATTGCTCGGCGACTGTGTTCATATATTCGATGTCGCCGTTCAGATCGGTAGTAATAACGCCATCTCCGATAGAGCGGAGCGTAACCTGAGCGCGTTCCTTCTCCTGGTGTAGTGCTTCTTTCGCCTGTTTCAAGGCTGTGATATCGCGAATGGTGCCCTCAATGCCGATGGGGTCGCCGTTATCATCGTACTTATAGTGCGAGTTTTCGGATATCCAGATATGTGAACCATCTTTGTGCTGCAGGCAGGTCTCAAAATGCTGCAAACGACCGTAGTTGACGTCCAGTGACTGTTTCAGATTGTCGTGCTCGGTGACGCGTACATAAAAGTCCTTGATATTATTATCAAGCAACTCTTGCGGATCATAGCCAAGTAAGTGTTTGATTGAGGGAGTTGCCCATTGTATGCGGCCGCTGATATCAGTTTGGTAAATAATATCCTGCATGCTGTCAAAAATTGCAGTCATGCGCTGCTCGGATCTGCGTGATCTCTCTTCCGCCTGCTCCCTTACCTGCATCTGCTCCTGCAGCTTGATGTTCATTTCTTCCGCATGCTTCCTGGATTTATCAGCTGCTTCTCGTGTGGTAACAAGTTTTTTGATGAGTTCTGTATTGTGTGATCCCAGGCTGAAGGATTTTGCAAGAATAGTGCGCATGGTGCGTGATGAAAACAGCATGACCAGGGTAGTGATAAATGCAACGGTACCGATTGCCAGCGATAGTGTCGTGCCCTGGTAAAAAAACCAGGCGATTGCAGGTAATAATGCCGGTAGAATAAATGCACTGATGGTCTTTGGGGATGACTGCATCGAGACGAAAGCAGTCAGGCATACGCACGCGAGGACGACGATAACAAATATCTGTTGCGTCTGGTTTCCGTATATTGAAGAGAGAATTCCGAGGCTTCCCCAGCCAATACCTGAGACAGTGGCGCCGGTGATATATTGTCGACCCCAGGCATTGACTCCATTTATTTTATCACTGCTGGAATCGCCTGATATGAACAGTGAGCGCATGCCAACACTGACAATAATTGCAACCGCCCATCCGATGAGCAGCGCATGGGGCGCGCTGTCCCAGAACACAGCTGTTACAATGGCGGTAAATAACAAACTGATGGCCAGTTCTATCTGTACCTGCTGGTACAACATCTGAACCTGGTCGGCGCGGAATTGCCAGCGATTCATGGTGCGGGGCTCAGGAGCAGGAAGTGTTGTATCGGCAGACGAGTGTTGTTTTTCGGTGAGATGACCAGGATAGTCATCGTGCTCGTAATCCTCATACATAATGCTGCTCGCTCATCCATGTATCCCTGAAAGCTGTGAAGGTGAATAACCAGAACGACCGGTTCCGGAGAAACCGGTTAATTCTCAATCACAATCGGATAAATGACGGCAAACTTTAATGGTGCAGAGAGTGAATCCTTTGATATTTCAGGAAATTTTATAGCCATGAAGATGGGTGGGCGTGACAACTACATTGAAAACATATGGTTATGAATGCCTGGCAGGAAGCGATAATCGCTGTGGCCAGGATTGGCGTGGTGACTAAAGAATGTCATGCAAGGATTGAATGAGTAGTTGAAATTCAGCTAGCCTTCAATTGGCTGAACTCGTTGAAGAAGTTATATTAACTGAACAGTCATCCTGCATGTGGCATTTTTCCTTGTCGTGCATGCCAAGTATTCAGTATCGAGAGCATTATGAACTTCAGAATTACAACAACAATGGTAATTTTATCCCGGCCACGTATTTTCCTCGCCGCGTTACTCATTCCGTCACTCGCCGCTTCAGTCATTAATGTACGCATGCAAAC
>Ga0210065_1000510_pt1 | contig 10276 bp, 8 predicted proteins | sample Muzzi_PWB_D1_FD_185533 | JGI IMG/M metagenome (GOLD analysis project Ga0210065, IMG submission 185533) | Wetland microbial communities from San Francisco Bay, California, USA, that impact long-term carbon sequestration - Muzzi_PWB_D1 (SPAdes) | ecosystem: Environmental > Aquatic > Marine >... | reverse complement strand
ACGGTTTGTTCTGATTGGGATCCGACGGCACATGGAGAAATGAAAATTTTGCGTGCGGCTGCTGCGCAGCTCAGTCAGGAACAGCTTTCCACCGGGACGCTTTATTCGAGTATGGAGCCATGTGCGATGTGCGCTGGGGCGATGCATTGGTTGGGGATACGCCGCGTGGTTTATGGATGCTCGGCGAATCGACTGGCAGAATTCACCAAGAATCGCTTACGCATGACTTGCCGCGAGGTTTTCGCTACCAGCGACAGTTCGATCGAAGTCGTGGGGCCTTTGCTTGAAGATGAGGCTTTTGAGCTGCATCGTGCCTACTGGCAACTTCCACGCAAAAAAGCACCGGGCATCTATGGTGTTTAAACGCTAGGTTCGTTGAGTTCTTCCCAGTCGGGAAGTGAGATTAAGTTCATGTAGCCGTTATGTATGATGCGGCGGATCTTGGGTGGCCTGCTTAGTAGATGGTTGATCGAAGGTGAATCGAATATGACGAAGTGGGCCTTGTAGCCGGACGCTATTTTGCCATAGGACTGATCAAGTCCCATTATTTTTGCGGGCGCGCTCGTGATGGCTTTCACTGAATCCTTGAGCCGTGAATCCAAATGTAGAATACGGTTTGCCTGATTCCAGACTTCGATCAAGTCGTAGTCCCCGTAGGCGTAAAATGCATCGCGTACATTATCACTGGCGACTGCGACGTTGATGCCGCGATTCTGTGCATCCAGTGCGGGCATCGTTCCGCGCCAATAGGGACTGCCTGGCTGCTGATGCGACGACCATTTGCGATCCATCAGGAAGAGGTTACACATCGGCAATGAGATTAGGTTGAGTTGTGCCTCCGCGACCAGCTCGAGCGTATTGCTCTGTTGTTGCGGCGTTTGGGTGCTGAGGCTGCAGCAGTGGCCGCAGGTGACGGGGTAGCGGAAATCGTGCCTTAGGACCCCCAGTGCTATCTCGCGCAGTGTCTCTGAGGCAGGATCCGGGTTTTCATCGATGTGCAGATCCAGCCCCATCTCATAGTCGCTGGCTAACTCGAACATGCGGTCAATCTGCTTGCGCAAATCCGGATTCATCAGGGGCATGCCTCCGATTGCGGCGCAGCCTAAAGCTTTAGCGCGCGCGAAATATCTCTCTTCGGTCGGCGTGGCATAACCGTCACTTGTGCAAAGTGGCACGTATTGCAGGAGTATGCGTTCGCTCCATTCCGAGGCGAGCGAATGAAAGAATTCGTGGGCTTCGCCGAGTTGGCCAGCGGGGCAATTGAAGTGCGTGCGGAGTGCCACCGTGCCTTGTGCCTGCGCCGTTTTTAGCGCAAAGTTTGCCCGGCGATACATGTCTTCAGCGCTCCAATGGGCTTCGTCGGCGAAGAGTGTTTCGATGGCATCCGGAAAAGTCCTGCTTCGGTTCGGCGAGCGTTGCCACGAGTGCGTTTTATCCAGATGAGTGTGCGCGTCAACTAAGCCGGGTAGGACGATTGAACCGGAAAGGTCATAGACATGACCGCCTTCAGGTATCGCCGTGGTGCCCGCTTTGCGGACGCTGGTGATCGTTTGTCGCTCGACATCGATGTCACAAAGAATCGAAGGCGATTCGTCGTCCGTTGCGCAGCCCAACGAATCGCACAGTAGCGCGGTCGGGATATTGGCATTCGTGTAGCGTTTGATCGTATTATGCATCGTCGTTTAGGTAGGCGCAGTAGCGCTCGATACTTTTTTGGAGTTTCTTTTTCGCGCCTGCCATGACGTTGTGATCAAACCAATAACCGTACAGGCGTTCGAATGCGTAAGGTTCGACTGCCTGACCGATCGCCCGCACGCGCTTCTCCGAGAGCGGTATGAAATTGACGTAGCTATACATGAAGCAGAGCCAGTCACGGTCATTGGCGACTCGAATTGAATCACCGGGAAAGAGTGCGCCTTTGCCATCGGCCGCATGGCTCCAGTGCAGTACGCTGGAGCCGGTGTAATGGCCGCCGACACGTATGAGTGTGAGGTCGGGTGCGAGCGCATGCTGGTCGCCCGACCAATACTGGATTTGACTCGCTGGCTGAACGACATGTTTGCGGTGTGCTTCATGCAGATGAATGGGGATGCCTCCAAAGGCATCGCTCCAATCAACCATGCTTGAAAAAAAGTGAGGGTGTGAGATCGCGATGGCTTGGACGCCTCCGAGTTGCTGGATGGCGTCGATGGCATCGTCGTCTATAAATGACATGCAGTCCCACAGAATATTACCTTCCTCGCGGACGATCAATAAAGGGCGCTGTGCAATGGCAAATCCCGGTTCGGTACCAATCCCGTAAACATTCTCATCCTCTTTTTTAATTTTGGTATGATGTGTTTGCGACATTGCCTGTGCGGTCGTCCAAGCTTGTCCTTCCCAGCGTACCCATTGCCGATCATCCACGCAAATGCTACATGTTGTCGGTTCGCTGGCGGACTCCGGGTACTGAGTACCGCACGTCTGGCAAATATACTTGGGCATGCTTTCGAAATTTAACCGGAAAATTCTGCACCCAGTCCCATCTTCTTGAGAGCCTTGCGGAAGTAAGTGGAAAAACGGTCGGCCCGAATGTGGAATTCTTCGGTTAAATCGAGAGGGACTTCCTCCGGGCGCTGAGATTCGACCATGGGGCGATCCTCATTCAGTACATTATTCTGAAACTCAATAATCGGTTCATCGGGCGCATCCAGATCGTAGTCTTGTGCGACATTGAAAAATACCTGTGTTTTACGTGCTGACATCGGCGAGGCGTAGTCAAAGATATAGTAGTGCCGCCCGTCGGTATAATTGACGATGAGCTTTGTGAAGAAGGGTAAGTAGAGTGAGTAATCGTAAACAATTCGATCCGTTTTGTTTTTCGCATGACCCGGTTGGCGATCGACCACATACTCGTAAGGGCACTTGAAGTGGATGCCGTAGTCGGTCTCGACGACATCATAACGCTCGACTGCAGGACTTTCGCGATTTCCGAAGGTGCCGACGTGCAGCCAGGATAAGTGGGCGACATCGTTGAAATTCTCCACCTGTCGTGGTGAGGCGGCATTCCAGATCTGAGGCGCCAGGTGCACGTGCTTGAGCTGCTCATTTTCCGCATCCGGCCATTCTGGGATGGGTCGTTTGGCCTCACCTGCCAAGCAGGTCCAAATTAGGCCGTAGCGTTCAACTGCAGGAAAGGTGATGAGGCACAGCTTTTTGGGGATTGCGGCATCCGGTTGAGCGGGTACGCGCGTGCATTGACCTTCCGATCCGTATCTGAAACCGTGATACGGACAGATGATTTCATCCCCCTCGATGGAGCCCATCGAAAGCGGGGCGCCGCGATGGATGCAAAGATCTTTGGCGACCACCACGCGCTTGCCTGCGCGGTAGACCACCAGCTCTTCATCCAGCAGCATCGTCTTGAGGGGCTTATCGGTCCCGACGGCCTTGCTCTGTGCGATCGGGTACCAGTATTGGCTGAGTGCTCGCCAGTCACTCGCGGTGAACGTGCAATTGCGCGGGAGGTAATTTTCCTGTAACTTCATTTTTCAACCAGTTGTTTGAATTGACTGCATGCATCATTCGCGCCAATACTCAAAGTAATTATGGAATTGTTGCATTTTCGGCACTTGTGGGGCGTCACCGAAGACTACGCTTCAGCTTTCCCTAAATTCAAAGAATCGGGTTACACGGGGGTCGAGGCCTTGCTGTTTGTGCCGGATGAGCGCTACCTGCCGTCCGCAGAGCAACGTCAGTCATTTGACCGTGAGCGGCAGCGGGCTGGGTTGGAGTTTTATGGCCTTATCTGGACGCTCGGTCAGGATGTGGCGGCTCACCTTGAATCGTTCAAGCAGCAGTATTTGCTGAATGTTGAGCACGGTGCCAGTCTTGTGAATTCGATGGGAGGGCGTGACATTTGGTCAGACGACGAGGTGATGCGTTATTACGAAGGCGTTTTGCAATTGGAGTCCGAAGTGGGGTGCCCGGTAACCCATGAAATTCATCGCAGCCGGCCCTTTTTTCATCCGCTGCGTTTCATGCAGTTGATTGAGCGCCTGCCACAGCTCAAACTATGTGCAGACTTCAGCCATTGGGTGTGTGCCTGCGAAGGTCTTTTGGAAGAGAGTGAAGCCGCGATTCGAAAATGTGCGGCTCAGACCTATCATCTTCACACGCGAGTCGGTCATGAAGAAGGGCCTCAGGTGCCAGATCCGCGCGCGCCGGAAGCCGAGCGCTACAACCGTGCGCATGAAGTCTGGTGGGAAATCGTTTGGGAGGCTCAGCGGGCGCGGGGTGAACAGCGTTTGACGGCGACGCCTGAGTTTGGGCCGCCTCCCTACATGCAAGTGCTGCCTTACACGGGTGAGCCCGTGGCCGATCTGGAAGCGATTTGTGACTGGCAGATGCGGCGGCAAGCGGCGCATTTCAGCGATTGGGTCGCGCAGGGAGTTTGATCCCGCCGCGACTGTCCGCGGAAACACGCCGTCCGGCTTGGCGCTTTCGGCTAGCTATGCAGAGATCGGCTTGCCCAGACCCAGACGTTTCAAGGCTTTGCGATAGTAAGTGGATTGCAGGTCTGCGCGAATGTGGAACTCTTCACTCAGATCCAGCGGAAGTTCTTCCGGCCGCTGTGCTTCCACGATGGGTTGATCTTCGGAAAGTATTTTGTATTGTAATTCCAGCGTTGGTTCGGCCGGTCCATCCATGTCCCAGTTTCTGGCCATACGGAAGAAAACATTGGTTTTCTTGAGGGACTGCGGCGAGGCGAGGTCGAAGAGAATGTATTCCAGTCCGTCCTCTAGCCCGATATGCAAGCGGGTGTAAAAGGGAAGGTGTAAGTCATAGGTTAAATGCGCGTAGGAGGGCTTGCCATTGAATCCCAGGTTTTCGACCGACCGTCTTTCGTAATCGATTTCAAAATGAAGTCCCCACTCAGTTGCGATGACATCGTAATTTGGGATTTCCGGTTTGTCAGGATTTCCAAAAGTATCCTGATGCAGCCAGGAGAGGTGTGCGACGTCGTTAAAGTTCTCCACATGGCGCGTGGCGGCACTATTCCAGACCATATCATCCAGACGGAAGAAGCGCAGATCGGTGCGTTCGAACTCAGGCCACTCCGGCATCGGGTATCCTGTATTTTCGCCGGCGAGACATGTCCAAATCAGCCCGTAGCGCTCGATGGCCGGATAGGTTTGCAGGCATAGCTTCTTGGGGATAGCGGCTTCCGGTTGGGCCGGCACCTGCGTGCATTGCCCCCGCTCGCCGTATCGAAAGCCGTGGTAAGGACAAACGAGTTCGCCATCTTCCATCCAGCCCCCGCTGATTTGCGCGCCGCGGTGAATGCAAAGGTCTTTCGCGACGACTAGGCGGCCCGCGGCTTTGTAGATGACGAGTTCTTGGTCCAGCAAGATACTGGCATGCGGTTTCCCGTCTTCGATATCGTCGCTATAAGCGATGGGGTGCCAGAACTTAGAGAGAATGGTCCAATCCGCTTCTGTGAACGTGCAGTTACGAGGTAATGGCGGCATCAGCTGACAGGTGTTTTATTGATTTTTCTCGAGCACTTCGGTGACCGCAGCACGGTCCCAGAAAGTCCACGTTTCGACGACCAGGCCTTCGGAGAATCTGTAGAGATCTGCGCCGGTATAGGTGATCGTGATGCCAGTGGCTTCGATTCCGTTGTACGTGCCGGTATGTGTCGCCGTCGTGACCCAGCGAATCGTCACGGCATCACCTTCAGCGATCAAGTGGGTGATCTCGGTTCGCGTGTCGGACCAGCCCTTGAAGTAGGCTGTGGCCGCACCCGCGATGTTGGCTTTACCTGCGGAGGCGCTGCCTTCGTAGAGTATTTCAACATCCTGCGCGAAGTAGCGATCGACTGCGCTCAAGTCACGCTGGTTCCAAAGCTCTGCGACAATTTTTTGCACCAGCTTTTTGTTGCTGGCAGTTGAATCGATTTCGTGAGCAGTTTTCCAGACAGTGATCTTTCCATCTTCGACTCGATAGTAATCGATGCCTTGACTGTTGTAGAATGCAGTTTCACCCCGGGGCTTACTTTCGGACTTCCATCTGATAAACACGTCAGCACCTTCGGCAGCGTGGGTTTTAAAGCTGGAAATGTTCGATTCTGCCCAGTCGTAATATTGGGTGGCATCCAGCAGGATGCCCGCGCGGCCCTGGGTGGTCGAATAGGGTGTCGTGTAGTCGACATCCTCAGCGATGAATTCTTCAACTACCGAAGTGTTTCGGTTATTCCATAGCTCATTATTCACATGGAGCACGATTTCCAGCGGTGTATCCGGTTCTGATTCTTTTTCCGCAAGCAGATGGGGTTGACCACCCGTCAGGGTGGCCAACACGCTCAACTTTATAAAACCTTTGAAAAAAGTAACTGGAACCAGCTTTACCATTTGTAGCTTACGGTTAGGTCGGCTGTAGGACCTTCGCTCGGCAGTACCAGCAGGTCATCCCAGAATACTTGTGGTGTGAAGTATTCCTCGTCCAATACATTCTTGACGGTGAGTGAAACACTCCAGCTCTCCCAATTGTAGAACAGGGTCGTGTTGACCAGGAAGTAGTCGGGTAGCACAATATCACCGAACCAGCCGGCATCCACTTCCGGCACGTAGGTACCGCCTGTGGTGATCCCGAATCCGCAGTCGAAAACGTAGGTCCCGTAGAGCGACAAGACATAGTCCGGCTCACCCGGCACATCCTGAGTGGTGTCCATGCCCAGGAAGGAGAGTGTCGATTCAGTGACGCCACCGTAATAGTCTTCAGGCTGAATGTTCGCGCCGGTCAAGCGGTTGACTTCACTTAAAGGCACACGAACGAAGGCATCATTGTTTTGTATGGATTCAACCCAAGTGGCTGCGCCGGTGAGGCTGAAGTGTTCGACGGGTGCCCAACGGACTTCCAACTCGAGTCCTTCAGACTCGATACCAATGGGTGCCCCGAATTGATCGGACCTGGTATTTTCCTGTTCGTAGTAAGAGAGCGCTGCGTACAGACGTCCACCGTAGAAAGAGGCCTTGACGCCCACTTCGAATAGCTCGGCCTCGGCGAGATAGTCACCGCTTTCGATATTGGCGGGTGCCAATGTGCCGCCGTTCGCATCCACCAGCAGGTAGACAGATTCCGCATAGGTTATGTATGGGCGGAAGTTGCCGATCTCAGCGCTTAGACTTGCATTCCAAGTGAATTCGTCATCGGTGCTGGAAGCGGTGTCAAAGCCACTTCCGAATTGTCCGGTATCGACGGACTCGGCATCGAAGTAATCCCAGCGAATACCCGTGTCGAGGAATATGAAATCGTTGTAGGCAAAGTTACTGGCGAGGAAGGCGCCGATGTCTGTGTACTGCGTATCTTCATCCAGCGACCAGCCCCGGTCACTGTCGAGTGAGTTGGGTGAACGGTCACTGGGTGTCGCACCCGCGGAGAGGTCACGGCGATCTGCATGTTGGTAGCCTTGTCCGAAAGCATTGCGGCCGATGCCATCAAAGTAGCGATAGGAAACCCCCGCCGCATGGGTGGATGTGATGCTGTCGGCGATGTCGTAATCGAACTCGAAAGTGGTGCGATTCTCAAAGACAGAACTATCGAAATAGCCGGTAAATCCGTAGCTGACATAATTTTCCGTTTCATAGGTATCGAAGAAAGATTGATTCTTTATCGTTACGTCGACGCTGGGTTTGAATACGAAATCGAGATAGCCGGTGAAGTTCTGTAGCCAAATGTAATCGATGGTATCCACCAGCGTTTCGCTTGGATCCAGCGTGGTCGTGGACGTATTTTCAATTCTCCAGAGGGACTCTCCCGGGTTGTTCGGGTCTTCCGGCGGGAAATTGCCCGGATCGAAGAAAGGGAAGAATACATTGTAACCGGAGGAGAACGGTCCTGGTGCGTTGCCGGCTGCGATGGCAAAATCCGAGGCGGATGCCGTTGTGCCGATGACACCGTCGGCGCCATTGATATCCGGTACTTGTCCGGCGAGATAGGTGCCGTTATCGATGAGTTCAGGTGTGAGGCGATTCCAACCAATGTTGTTTTTGCCATCCCAATCAAAGTACATAAAGCCAGCTTCGATGGTAAACGTCTCTGTCATGACTAGGTCGACGCCGGCTTGTAGTAGCCACCATTCGTCAAAATCATTGTCGTAGAAACTTCCTGAGTCTTCGCGCTCCAGATAAACGAGTGCGGAAGAGCGGGTATCGCCCGTTTGAAAGGGCAGTCCGTAAAGCACGCTTAGGTTCTTTTTATCATAAGAGCCATACGTCGCGGTCACTTCACCAAAGTCCTCTTCAATGATTTGCGCGCGATCGGTTCGGGCTGTCTTGGGAACGTAATTCAAGTAGCCCGAGTTGCGGCTCGGTCCATGCACGACGGATGCTGCGCCGCGCACGATGTCGACTCGTTCCGTGGCTCCGAAAGGAGTGGGAAAGAGTGCGGTGTTTTGCAGTTTTCTGAATCCGCGGAAATAGGTTTCGGAATCTTCACCGCGAATCTTCAATCCGCCATCCACGCCGTAATTGCTGGGTGTGAATGTGCCGGGAACGGCAGCTATGAAGTCACGTGTGGATTCCATTCCGTAGCGATCCAGCATTTCGGAGCTCACCACGCTGATGGAGCGGGGGGTTTCGTAAGGGCTGGAGGCGACTCCGAAGAGGCCTTCAATTTCTATATCCGGAATCACATTGTTGACGTCCGTGCGTGTGACGACGGCAATTTCGTCAAGTAGGTAAACGTCGAGTCCTTCTTCTTCTTTTTCTTGTGCGTGGCCAGCGAGTGTCGTAGTGGAGACTACAGCCAAAAGGGCCCGAAAGAGCCCGCGTGTTGTTTGCTGTGTTGTTTTCATGGTAGTCGAATCTTAGGTGCGATAAAGTTAGTTTTTCAACCAACGAGTTGATCAAGCATAGTGCGTGCCATTCTACTCGAACGGCTACTTTTCAAGTGCTTCTTGTGCTGGCTGCCTCGCAGGGATAGCGCTTGCGCCAGATGTTTTGACTAAGTGGACAAAACAACTTGCTCCAGTGGTATTGTTTTGAAATCATGCCACTTCCAGCGAGTCGCCTGCGAGCGTAGGTTGTCGTCGAAGCGACGAGGCACTTCATTTTAAATTTGATCAGTAAAAATAATGGCGACCAAGAACCATAGCCCCAAGCGCATCCTCAAGGCTGCAGTGACTGAATTTGCGAACCGCGGATTTTCGGGAGCGCGTGTGGATGACATTGCACAGCGTGCAGGTATCAATAAGCAGCTCATCTATTATTATTACGAGAATAAGGAAAAGCTGTACGCCGAAGTTTTGGAATCGGTACATGCCAAGGTCGAAAAGTGGATTGAGAAATCGCCGGACGATCCAGCGGAGAACTTTAAATTTTGGCTCAACGTGCACGCGAAGGATAGCACCTATGTGCAGCTAATGGCCTGGGAGGGCCTGGAGCTTAAGGGGAAGCGTATTCCTGCGGAGTCTAAACGGCGTCAGTTTTACAAAAAATCGGTGGATAAGATCCGCAACAAGACCGGGCCTCATTTTTGGCCACAAAGTCTGAATTCGGAGCAGGCATTATTGACTTGGATTTGTATGATTGTGACGCCCATTGCGCTCCCGCAGATCAGTCTTTTAATCACCGGTAAGAAGCCGACCGACCCGGAGTTTTTGGCGGATCGATCGGACTTCCTGGAATCGTTGGCGACGATGCTTAAAGAGAATGCAACGAATGAAGCATCCGCCTTGAAGACATAAGGCTGAGTGCGGGCTTCCGGTTTACCCTCAGATTTTATCAACTGCTTCGCGTTCGGACTGCGTCATCCGGCCCTTCGGTTCTTTGTAGTCGGAAACAATCGGAACGGCAAAGCAAATAGCGGCGAGAAGAACATACCCAAGTGCCCATTGAGTTGCCGGGGTGAGGGTTGAAATGATACTGCTGGGCTCGATGCTGTAACCGTGTACGAGCCCGATCGCAGAGAAGGCTGCAGCTGCCAGAAACCACCCACCCGCAATTCGAAAACGCTTTTCGATGATCCATACGGTTCCTGCTGCGAGAAACATGGAGCAGTAAATGTATCCGGATTCCAATGCAAACAACCCATCTGCATAGAAGCCCGTATTCTGTGTGAAATCTTCAATCAGCGTTGCTGGAATCGGATTGTCCTGTGTGCCTACGCCGACGCTGGCTAAGGCCCGTTTCACGAGCAGGGCTCCATAGGCGCTGATCGCAGGAATCAGCCCCATCACTACGGCGGGTGCGTGCCTGCGTGGTGTGGCTTCAAAGGCTTGCGAGCACATGACGAC
>Ga0210065_1000509_pt1 | contig 10295 bp, 7 predicted proteins | sample Muzzi_PWB_D1_FD_185533 | JGI IMG/M metagenome (GOLD analysis project Ga0210065, IMG submission 185533) | Wetland microbial communities from San Francisco Bay, California, USA, that impact long-term carbon sequestration - Muzzi_PWB_D1 (SPAdes) | ecosystem: Environmental > Aquatic > Marine >... | reverse complement strand
TGTCACGAGCCCGGCGCCCGCTGGTCATTGCAGGTGGCGGGATTGCCATTTCGGATTCGGTTGAGGTTTTCCGCCGGTTCATAACCCGCACGGGTCTGCCGGTGACTTGCACGCTGAAAGGATTGGGTGTGATACCGCCGGATGATCCGAACTACGTCGGTATGCTTGGTATGCATGGCAACGGCGCCGCCAACCACGCCGTCCAGAATTGTGATCTGTTGATGGTGGTTGGTGCGCGTTTTGACGATCGGGCGACCGGACACCTGGCACAGTTCGCACCATCGGCCCGTATCATCCACCTCGATATCGATGCGGCCGAAATTTCAAAATTGCGTAAGGCGGATGTCGCGATCATCAGCGAACTGGCACCGGCATTGGAAGGTATCCGGCCTGCGGGTTTGGCCAATCCGGGCTGGCGTGCCCAATGTGCGGGCTGGACAAAGGAGTTCGCCTGGCGTTACGACGCACCGGTCAAAGGCATCTACGCACCGAAATTATTACGGGATCTTTCACGGGCGCGACCCGGGGGAATGACCATTACCTGCGATGTCGGTCAACACCAGATGTGGGTGGCACAGCATTGCCGCTTTAACGATCCGCTTGAGCACATTTCCTCAGGTGGGCTGGGTACGATGGGTTACGGGCTGCCCGCGGCCATCGGTGCCAAGCTTGCCAAACCCGAAGCAACCGTCGTGTGTGTCTCCGGTGATGGTTCCATCATGATGAATATCCAGGAACTCGCCACCCTCAAACGCTACGGGATCGATGTCAAGATACTGTTGCTTGATAACTCGGCACTGGGCCTGGTGCGTCAGTGGCAGGAGATTTTCTTCGAGGGCAATTATAGTGAAGTCCATCTCGCCGATAACCCGGATTTTGCGGCGGTCGCGAGGGCATTCGGTATCCAGGCGCGCAGCATAATAGAACCCGAAGAGGTCGGCGATGCGCTCGAATGGCTTCTCAACACTGACACCGCTGCCTTGCTGCATGTATCCATCGATTCGATGGAAAACGTATGGCCGCTGGTCCCACCGGGCAAGCCCAATCACAAGATGATGCGCTCAAATCCTCAAAGGTAAGGGTACAACCGCAATGAATCACATATTATCTATTCAGCTAAGCGGCTCCGCAGGAGCGGTGATCAGGACACTGGGCTTAATTGAGCGCAGGGGATTCAGCCTCGACACGGTTTCGGTTGGAGGCGTTGAGAATGGCGGCCAGGTCATGCAAGTGGAGGTATCTTCCACCCGCCCCGGTGACCTGCTCAAACGCCAATTGGAACGTTTGCACGATGTTTTACATGTTGAACTCAAGCCGGCTGGCGTGATTAACCCACGTAGGCCGGATTTACGCGCTTTACCAGGAGAACACAAATGACCCGCAGAATTAAAATTTTTGATACCACGCTGAGGGATGGTGAACAGAGTCCCGGTTTCAGTATGACGCTGGGACAGAAGCTGCGGGTGGCGAAGGCGCTGGCGGACCTGAAAGTGGATATCATCGAAGCCGGTTTTCCAGCGGCGTCCCCGGGTGATTTTGAAGCAGTCCGGGCGATTGCAAAAGATATTCGCGGACCGGTGATCGCCGGTTTGTGCCGTACCATCCCGCGCGATATTGAACGCACGATCCAGGCCCTGGAACCTGCCGCCAATGCACGTATCCATACCTTTATCGCAACCAGTCCGATCCATCGCCGTGTCAAGCTCAATATGAGTCGCGACGAGGTGATTCGACATGCTGTAAATGCCGTGAAACTGGCGGTAGCGGCCTGTAAAGATGTTGAATTTTCAGCCGAGGATGCGATACGCACGGAAAGGGAATACCTGGCCGAAGTTTTACAGGCGGTCATCGAAGCCGGTGCCACAACCGTCAATATCCCAGATACCGTCGGTTACTCAACTCCGACGGAAATGCTCGACCTGTTCAGCTGGTTGAGCCGCACGGTACCCGGTATCGAAAATGTCAGCATCAGCACGCATTGCCATAATGATCTCGGCCTGGCCGTGGCCAATTCCCTCGCTGCAGTGGAAGGCGGTGCGAGCCAGATTGAATGCGCGCTTAATGGTATCGGCGAGCGGGCCGGCAATTGTGCGCTGGAGGAAGTCGTCATGGCGTTGCGCACCCGCGCGGATCACTACGGCGTTGAAATTGGTATTGACACCAGGCGCCTGACATCCGCCAGTCACCTGCTGGCCGCGGTGACCGGTAATTTTGTCCCGCGTAACAAGGCGATCGTTGGTGAGAACGCGTTCGCACACGAGGCGGGTATTCACCAGCACGGCATGCTGGCGTCACGGGAAACTTACGAAATCATGAAGCCGGCAGATGTCGGCATGCAGGATTCCCAGTTGATACTGGGCAAGCACAGTGGTCGCCATGCGGTGGTCGATCGTGCCAGTCAAATGGGTTATGAGCTGAAAGACGATGAGATCGAGGCCATCATGAAGCGCTTTAAAGCCCTCGCGGATGTTAAGAAGCGGGTTTTTGATTCGGATCTCGAAGCCATCATTACCGGGTTTGAGACCAGCACGATGGGTCCCTGGTCGCTGAACTGGCTGAGCGTGGTCAGCCGTGTCAATGGTGAATCCACCCCTTCCGCCTCATTGACCCTGGCGCACGAAGACGGAACTACGAGCACCCACACGGGTGATGGTGACGGACCGGTCGACGCCATGGTTGAAGCCCTCGAACTGGTCACGGGAACCCGCATCGAGGTACTCAGCCTGGCCATGCGCAGCATATCGTTGGGCGAAGACGCCCAGGGTGAAGCCAGCATGCGGGCCAGGGTGGATGGTGTGGAATACAGCGGCAACGGTCTGTCGACCGATATCGTCGCAGCCTGTGCAGAGGCGCTGTTGGAAATTGTCAATCGCGCGATCCGCAATGCCGAGCAAGTCAGGCAGTCGGGTGTGGCCTGAGAGCTGCATTGTAATGCACACGGGATGGTCTGAATGATCAGGATTGCACAGGACTATTTGCGTCGTGCGCTGACTGCCCCGTTATATGACCTGGTGCGTCGTACGCCGCTGGACCGGGCGCCCGCCCTATCGGCCCGTATCGGCCACCCGCTGTGGCTGAAACGGGAGGATATGCAAACCACGTATTCTTTCAAGTTGCGTGGCGCACACAACTGCATACGTCAATTGTCCGAAGAGGAGCGCAGCAGGGGCGTGGTTGCAGCCTCGGCGGGTAACCACGCGCAGGGTGTTGCCATGTCTGCCCGTGCGCTGGATGTCAAGGCGACAATATTTATGCCGCTGACGACACCTGCTATCAAGATCCGGGCGGTGGAAGCCCTCGGTGCAGACATCCGGCTGTGCGGTGATGATTATGACAGGGCCTGTGAAATGGCGATCACCTTCAGTCAACAGAGCGGTGCCTATTTTATCCATCCGTTTGACAATCCCGAGGTCATCGCGGGCCAGGGTACCGTGGGTGTAGAGATCACCCAACAGCTTGAGGCGCCACCTGCAGTCATCTTTATACCGATCGGGGGTGGTGGTCTGGCCGCCGGTGTGGCCGCGACGGTCAAGGCGGTTTATCCAAAGGTTCGGATTATCGGTGTTGAGCCTGAAGACGCTGCCAGTATGCACGCAGCCCTGATTGCCGGACATCCCGTTGATATCGGTACCACCGGTATATTTTCGGATGGTGTGGCGGTCCGCAAAGTGGGCAGTCTCACCTTTGACCTGTGCCGCGAACTGGTGGATGAAGTGATTACGGTCAGCGTTGACCAGGTCTGTGCTGCGGTCAAGTCAATCTTCGAAGAGGTGCGTGCCACGGTCGAGCCCGCCGGCGCACTGGCCGTGGCCGGGGCAATACGATACGCGGCCCGCGAAGCTGGAAACAACATACCCGAGGGGGAGTGGGTGGCTTTGCTCAGCGGTGCCAATATCAATTTTGACCGCCTCGGTCACATCGTCGAGCGCTGTGCCCTGGGTGAGGGTACGGAAGCATTGCTGGTCGTTACGATTCCGGAACGTCCGGGCAGTTTCCTGGAGTTTTGCCGGATACTGGGTGAGTCATCGGTTACCGAATTCAATTACCGTTTCGCGACCAAACGTGAAGCACATATTTTCGTTGGCGTGCGTTTGCATGAGTCATCCCGGCATTTGCAAAAGAGGCTGGTTGATGGCGGATACGGTGTCAAGGACCTGTCCGATAACGAGGTCGCCAAGTTGCACATGCGTCACCTCGTCGGTGGCCGGTTACCCGCCGGTAAGCGCGAAAGGCTGTATCGCTTCGAGTTTCCGGAGCGTCCGGGCGCATTGCTTGAATTTTTAACCGTATTGGCAGGACGCTGGTCTATCAGCCTGTTTCATTACCGCAATCACGCTGCGGCCAATGCGCGGATTCTCGCTGGTTTCCTGGTGCCTGCCGAGGACGAAGATGCCTTTCACCGGTTCCTGGAAGAAACCGGCTATCCTTTTATCGATGAAACAGAGAATGTTGCCTGCCTTGAATTTTTGTCAGCACCCGCCTCAGCGCGGGACCCCTTGAAAGCTGCTTCCATTTAGTCCGTCTTGATTTCCCGTGGACAAGATTGCGTTGCTTTATTCCAAAACGTTATAAGTGATCACGGATATTCACTTGTTTTTTTGTGGTTTTAATCCTATGCTCAAACTAACAGCAATGGATTAGTGTTCAATTTACATGTTAAAAATAAACGGTTTGGTATGTATTTGTATGTGTCCGCAACCCCCGGGGGGAGTGGTCTGCTGATCTGTTTCTGAAAGATTATTTTGCAAAACCACCCGCCCACAAGGCGGGTGGTTTTTTTTTGGGGTTCAATTAATTTTGAATTAAGCGGGAAAAGGACAGGCTGATGAAACTACAACAATTACGCTACCTGGTGGCTATCGTGGATAATGGTTTGAACATTACCAGTGCGGCGGAAGTACTGTTCACTTCCCAGCCCGGGGTGAGCAAACAGATTCGCCTGCTGGAGGAAGAATTGTCCCTGCATCTTTTCGTCCGCAAGGGTAAGAGCCTGGTAGCACTGACCGAAGCCGGTCAGAAAGTGGTCAAACGCGCCCGGGTGATATTGTCCGAAACGGAGAATATCAAGGCATTGTCCAGCGAACTCTCCGGCGAACTGAAGGGTGAACTGATCATCGCCACGACCACCACCCAGGCGCGTTACGTATTACCCGATATGCTGGATCTATTTCACCAGCAGTATCCGGGAATCGCCCTGCGTCTTCACCAGGGCACTTCCGAGCAGATCGCCCAACAGGTGTTGGACCGGGAGGCTGATTTTGCGATTGCTTCCGGACAGAGTGAACTCTTTGAAGACCTAGTGACATTACCGATTTACACCTGGGAAAGGATCATCCTGGTGCCGCGAGATCACCCGCTTGCCAGTGTCAGGAACCCCACGCTGGCTGACATCGTCAGGCACCCGATTATTTCCTATACCTATTCGTTCACTGAAGAGTCTTCGCTGGGACGGGTATTCAGCAATGCCGGCGTTGAGCCCAATGTTGTATTCACCGCGCAGGATCCGGACATTATCAAAACCTATGTACGTAAGGGCATGGGGATTGGCATTGTCTCCTGCATGGCCTTTGACAAAGCGCGGGACTCTGATCTCGTCGCGGTCGACACGGGTCAGTTGTTCCCGAGGCTCACCACCTGGGTAGGTTTCCGCAGGGACCGTTTCCTCAGTGATTATATGTACGATTTTCTTGATAAACTGGTTCCGGGAGTCACCCGTCCCGGTATTGATCAGGCCATCCTTGGCAATACCGAGGGAGAAAATATTATTACTTTCCCGAGTATTAAGCCGGTACAAAAGCACCCGCTGTTCGGTGGCCAGTTCCGTGGTCTTTGTGCCGGATCATCCTGCTGAATTGATCTCGCCGGGCTCGTTGGCCGGGTCCGGTAAATTGAAACGGTCCGGTTGATGGATACCGCATTCCCGCACCAGGCCAAAAAACCGCGTATCTTCCGCGTTCTGCAGCAAACCCAGCGGCTGCGAGGTGTGATGGTCACCGATTGAAACGTAACCCTGGTCATGCAAGGGGTGCCCTGGTAGCTCAAAGGCTTCCATGTAGCGGTGGATGTCCCGGTTGCTCCAATCGGCCAGCGGATGAACTTTAGTCACTTCACGCTGGTGTGTCTGAACGATTTTTGTGTCCCGGCGACTGCCTGACTGGCTGCGTCTCAAGCCGCTGAACCAGGTACCTGTTTTTAATATATCCAACGCAGCTGCCATCGGTTCGACCTTGTTGATCTGGTTGTATCGCTTGATGCCTTCAACACCTTGTTCCCACAGCCGGCCATAGCGTACTTCCTGCCAGGCGGGGGACATTTTGGCACGGAAAACCTTCAAGTTGAGTGAAAGCCTCGCGCTTAACAGATCCACGTAAGCATAGGTTTCGGGAAACAGGTAACCGGTATCGATCAGGACCACCGGGATGTCCGGTTTAAGCGCCGTCACCAGGTGCAGCATGACGGCGGACTGGGCGCCGAAGCTCGATGTCAGAATCGCCTGACCCGGCAGGTAGTCCAGCGCCCATTGCACGCGCTCCACTGCTGTCAGCCGTTCAAGACATGGCGTGACGGCCTCAAGCTGGTTGTCGGACCAGCGGTGCTGTGGCTCGGGCACGCAAAGTTTCAATTTGAACTCAGACATCCGCATGACTCTCCGGTTGTGACTGCTGACGGCTGCGCACATAGTAGTCACCAAAAAACTCACCGGTCTTTCTGTTGGCACTGTATTCCGCAAAGAGGTCGTCTAGTGCAGTGAGGATGTCCTCCTCGTTGGCGTTCTCCAGGATCATCCGGTTCAGACGGGTACCATCGTAGGCCGCGCCCACATGCAGGTTGTATCGACCGGGTGCCTTACCCACAAGACCGATTTCCGCCAGGTAGGGTCGTGCACAGCCATTCGGGCACCCGGTCATACGGATGGTGATGGCCTGATCCAGCAAATCATGATATTCCAGCTGTTGTTCGATGCTGTCGATTAAGCCGGGCAGGTAGCGTTCCGCTTCCGCCATGGCCTGGCCGCAGGTGGGCAGGGCCACGCAGGCCAGTGAATGCAAACGCAATCTTGAAAGCTGTTTATAAGTATCCAGCCCGTGATTGGCTGCCAGCGCATCGATAGCGGGTATTTGAGTTTCTGCGACATTCGCGATCACCACGTTTTGATTGGGTGTCAGGCGGAAATCACCTTGGTGAATACGGGCTATCTCACGCATTCCGGTGAGCTGCATGGCATGTTCGGTATCAGCCACGCGGCCGTTTTGTGTAAATAAAAGCAGGTGTGAAAAACCGTCGTCCGAGCGTCTCCAGCCATAATCGTCGCCATTCCGGTTAAATGCAAATGACCGCGGGGGTTCAACCCGGTAACCGAGTCTGCGTTCCAGTTCCTCCTTGATCCGGGTGAGCCCGAGATCCTCCACGGTGTATTTGAATCGTGCATGTTTGCGGTTGCTGCGATCACCGAAATCCCTCTGGATGGTGACAATCGCTTCGGCGATTTCGCTGACCTGTTCGGGCCGGCACCAGCCGAGTGCTTCCGCCAGCCTTGGGTAGGTTGTGGGGTCACCATGGGTAGCACCCATCCCGCCGCCGATCGTGACGGTGAAACCCGTGAGTTGTCCGGCCCGGGTCGTGGCGATAAAGCCAAGGTCATGGGCCAGCACATCGACATCATTATGCGGTGGGATAGTGAAAGCGATTTTGAATTTTCGCGGCAGGTAAACGTCACCGTAGATCGGTTCGACGTCCTGTGTTCCGGTCACTTTTTTCTGGTCAAGCCAGATTTCATGGTAAGCGCGGGTGTTGGGCGTCAGGTGTTCGCTCACAGCTGACGCAGCCCGGTAGACCTGCGTATGTAAACTGCTCAATTCAGGCAGGGATGTGCACATGACATTGCGATTGACATCACCGCAGGCTGCAATCGTATCCAACAGTGAGTCGTTGATCGCGCGGATGCTGTGTTTTAAATCGCGCTTGAGCACGCCATGAAACTGAAAGGCCTGGCGTGTGGTCAGACGCAAACTGTGGTTGGCCCAGGTGGTGGCGATGGTGTCCAGCGCCAGCCATTGTGCCGGTGTGCAGACACCGCCGGGAACCCGTGCGCGTATCATGAAGCTATGGTCGGGTTCGAGTTTTTGACGGCGACGGTTTTCCCGCACATCGCGGTCATCCTGCTGGTAAATACCATGAAACTTACTTAACTGTGTATCGCTGTCTGCGATGGTTCCGGTTGCGCCATCGAGCAGGCTTTCCTGCAAGGTGCCACGCAGGTAGTTACTGGCTGCCTTGATATCTTCAACCGGGTTGGATGCGATTGATTTACTCATCAGTAGAGGTCCTTTCTGATACGCCGTTCACGACGCAGGTCGGAGAGCAGGGCGGCGGCCTTGTCGGGTTCGATGCCACGCTGACCCGCGAGAACGTCCTGCAGTGCACTGAGAACGTCCTGGCCCATCTGCAATGAACCACATAAATAGATGGTTGCACCGCGTTGCAGCCAGCCGTCGATCAATGCTGCCTGTTCCCTCACGACATCCTGTACATAGCGTTTTTCAGGCTGGTCTCTGGACCAGGCCGTGTCAATGCGATTTAGCAGGCCTGTATCCCGCCAACGCAGCCACTCCCGTTGGTACAGGAAATCGGTACGCAGATGCGGGTTGCCGAAAATCAGCCAGCTGTCGGGGCTCAGGGAACGTTCTTCCAGTTCCTGCATAAAGGCCCGGTAAGGTGCTATCCCGGTGCCGGCAGCGATCATGATGATCGGCGTGGCAGGGTCTTGTGGTAATCGAAAACGACGATTGGGCTCAAGGTACACGCCTACCTGTTCACCCGGGCTGAGGCGCTGATTCAGAAATCCACTTGCGACACCGTGCCGGTTTGTACCGGTGACGTTGCTGCGCAGGGTGGCGACCGTCAGGTGCACTTCTTCGCCCACCGTTGTCTGGCTCGAAGCGATTGAATAGGAGCGTGATCCCAGCGGTCGCAAAAGTTCGACCAGTGTCTGTGCCGGGAGCTGACCGGGGTATTCTTCAACCAGGTCCGCCAGTTGACGCTGTTCTATGAATGCCTGTTGTTGATCGGATGCCAACCCGGTAAACAAGGCTTCAAGGTCCTTCTGTGTAACCGCATTGGCATAGGCGAGCACGGTAGCTGCCGTCAGACGGGTTATTTCAAGATGATCTGTCAGCGCCTTGCTGGCGGTCATACCCTCATCGTTGTATCGCACTATCTCTGATGGCCCGATCTGCAGTGCGGTAAGGATCCACTCGACCAGCTGCGGGTCATTGCTGGCCCAGACGCCCAGCGCATCGCCGGCCTCGTAGCGCAGCCCCGAGTCTTCCAGTAATACCTCGATATGGTAAACATCCTTGGCCGAACCGCTGCCGGTGATTTTTTGGATCTGTCCGATTTCCGCACTAAATGGTTGTGCGCGACTCCAGCGTTCTTCATTTGTAACCAGGCTGAGATGACCTGCTGTCGAAGTGCCGTTTCTGACAATTTGCCCGTCTGCGCTTAACTTCTCCCGCGCGTATTCAATGACCTCGTCTACATATGCTTTGGCACTATTTGCGTAGTCGACATCGCAGTCCACGCGTTGACCGAATGATTTTGCGCCCAGTGTTTGCAGACGCTGATCGAGTTTGCGGCCGGCTTCGCAAAAAAAAGTGTAACTGCTATCACCGAGAGCCAGCACGCGGTAGTTCAGATCCGGAAGCCTGGGTGCACGCTCGCTATCGAGGTATTCAAACAGTTCCAGCGCCTCATCGGGTGGATCGCCTTCGCCGTGGGTGCTTATGATAAAAACAACATTTTTTAGCTTGCGCAAAGCAGCGGGGCGGAAGTTGTCAGCCGACCTTAAATCGATCCTGATGCCCAGCTGTTCCAGGCCGGTTGCCAGGCTGGTGGCAATGCCCTCGCTATTTCCTGTTTCAGTCGCGTAAATGACGGTCAGTGCGGCTTCGGACAACAGCCGTGGAGAGTCTGCAGCCTGTAAGGACTCCTCGGTACGACCTGCCAGGTAGCCGCTCAACCATTGCGATTGAGCGGGGTTCAGGTCCCCAATAGTGTTCAGGAGTTGCTGCAGTTGTTGTTCGCCGAAGGGAGAATTTTCGATTCGAAGTGTATTGAGCATCGTTCTGTACCGGTTGGGTTCGATACAGACTTTAAAACCGCCGCAATGTCATGAGAACGAAGTTGTTGCTATGTCAACATAACAATATGGAATAAGACCCGACAATCGCTGGCTGCGCAAAGAGTTGCACAGCCTGCGGCTTTCATGTTTTCGAACGGGCCTAATCTATTTCGAG
>Ga0210065_1000508_pt1 | contig 10298 bp, 7 predicted proteins | sample Muzzi_PWB_D1_FD_185533 | JGI IMG/M metagenome (GOLD analysis project Ga0210065, IMG submission 185533) | Wetland microbial communities from San Francisco Bay, California, USA, that impact long-term carbon sequestration - Muzzi_PWB_D1 (SPAdes) | ecosystem: Environmental > Aquatic > Marine >... | reverse complement strand
TAAAGTTGCTGATTACATCTCGGACAGTATTCTGGACGCCTGTTTGGCGCAGGACCCCAAGAGTCGCGTGGCTTGTGAGACCTTGGTCAAAAGCAATTGCGTGTTTTTGGCGGGAGAGATCAGCACCAATGCGAAGCTGAACTACGAGTCCATTGTGCGGCAAGCGATCCGCGAGATCGGTTATGTGAATGATGATGACGTTTTTCACGCCGACAAAGTGTTCATTTCAAATGTTTTAACCGCTCAGTCATTGCACATTGCGCAGGGCGTTGATGCGGCAGCAGCCGAAGGGAAAGACACGGCTGAGCAGGGTGCGGGGGATCAAGGCATTATGTTTGGTTACGCCTGCACTCAGACTCCGGAGTTAATGCCCGCGCCTGTCATGTATGCGCACCGTTTATTGCGCGAAATCGCGCATCAGCGCAAGGATTTGCAGGTGCCCTGGCTGCGTCCGGACGTGAAGAGTCAGGTAGCCGTCGAATTTGTGGACGGCCAAATCAAGTGCATCAAGAATGTTGTCATTTCGACGCAGCACACCGATCAGATTTCTCATGCGCAGATACGCGAATTTTGCATTGAGGAAATTATTCGCAAAGTGCTGCCGGTGGAGTTGCTGACGGACGAAACAGAATATTTGATCAACCCGACCGGGAGCTTTGTGATCGGTGGACCGCAAGCTGATGCGGGTCTCACCGGACGTAAGATTATCGTGGATACGTATGGGGGTTGGGCGCGCCATGGTGGTGGTGCCTTCTCCGGAAAAGATCCGTCCAAGGTGGACCGCTCGGCGGCCTATTTTACACGTTGGGTGGCTAAAAATATCGTGGCCGCCGGTTTAGCTGAAGCCTGCGAACTGGAGGTTGCTTACGCGATCGGTCATCCCTCTCCGACCAGTATCCATGTGGATACCTTCGGCACCGGAGTGGTGGCGGACGATAAGATTGCTGCAGCAGCGCAAAAGGTTTTCAGCTTCAAGCCAGCAGATATTGTCAGCCAACTCGATTTACTGCGTCCAATCTATCGCGAATCGACACATTATGGTCACTTCGCGAAGGACTACCTTCCTTGGGAGTCGACCGGCAAGGTCGAAGAACTGAAAGCGGCACTTTAAGACAAACAGCAATTGCCCTAGCAGGGCATCTTTTTTCAAGAACGCCCGACTTGGGCCAACAAAAAATATTTATGAGCACAGACACACTTACAAAAACCGCAACCGATTATAAGGTGAAGGATATCAATTTGGCTGATTTTGGCCGCAAAGAAATTGAGATCGCGCAGCATGAAATGCCGGGCTTAATGGCAACGCGTGAGAAATACCGTGCGGAGCAGCCACTCAAGGGCGTGCGTATCATGGGTTCGCTACACATGACTGTGCAGACGGCTGTTTTGATTGAGACACTCAAAGAGTTGGGGGCTGATGTGCGCTGGTGCTCTTGCAATATTTTCTCCACGCAAGATCATGCTGCGGCCTACATCGCCAAAATAGGCGTACCGGTTTTTGCCTGGAAGGGTGAGACGTTAGAGGAGTACTGGTGGTGCACTGAGCAAGCATTGACTTGGCCGGATGGCTCGGGTCCGCAACTCATTGTCGACGATGGTGGCGATGCAACTCTGCTCATTCACAAAGGTAAGGAGTTGGAGGATGGCAGCGATTGGGTTAACTCTGATTCTGAAAGCATGGAGGAAGCCGTCATCAAGAGTTTGCTCAAAAAAATTAATGCATCCAAACCCAATCATTGGAACGAAGTGGTTAAGGAGTGGAAGGGTGTTTCCGAGGAGACGACTACCGGGGTGCATCGTCTGTATGAAATGCACAACGCAGGCAAATTGCTGGTGCCGGCCATCAATGTGAATGATTCGGTGACCAAATCGAAATTTGATAATTTATACGGCTGCCGCGAATCTCTGCTGGATGGTATCAAGCGTGCAACCGACGTTATGATTGCGGGTAAGGTGGGCGTGGTTTGTGGCTACGGTGATGTTGGCAAGGGTTGTGCCGCAGCACTTAAAGGCATGGGGGCACAAGTGGTCGTTACCGAAGTGGATCCCATCTGTGCCTTGCAGGCAGCGATGGAAGGTCACCGCGTTTTGACCGTTGAAGATACTTTGGGCTGGGGTGATATCTATGTCACCACGACCGGCAACTACGGCATCATTACCGCGGATCAGATGTCACGCATGAAAGATCAGGCGATCGTTTGTAATATTGGACACTTTGATAACGAAATCGAAGTGGACAAACTCAATGACATGCCCGGTGTTGAAGTTGAAGAGATCAAGCCCGACCATGAAGGAGCGGTGGATAAGTATACATTCACAGCAGGTAACTGTATTTATCTCTTGGCCAAGGGACGTCTGGTCAATCTTGGCTGTGCCACCGGGCACCCCTCATTTGTGATGTCGAACAGCTTTACGAATCAGGCTTTGGCACAGATCGAACTCTGGAAGCAGGTCGAGAAATACACCCCCGGAGTTTATATCCTGCCCAAGCATATCGACGAAGAGGTGGCTCGCCTGCACTTGCAGAAGATCGGTTGCAAGTTGACCAAGCTCAGCGAAAAGCAAGCTGCCTACATCGGGGTGAAAGCGGCTGGGCCCTACAAGTCCGCGCATTACCGTTACTAAGCGGAGTCTGTCATTTGTGACCGGCTCTCGCGTCCGGACTGCTTTGCTGGTGTTGTGGCACGTTGTTTCAAGCATTGATTGAGACAGCGTGCCGCGCTTTCATAGGGAGCCATGTGCTGTCTGATAGGCTTACCGAAATGCGGTGATTTTTCGCAGCTTCCTTGTTTGAAGTTGGACGCATGTGATAAATCACGCATTGCTGAAAGCCCAAAGCTTGATTTACAGTTATAATTATTCAACTTTGTGCTGGTCTACTTTACATTAAGCATCTGTGGACAAATGAGCTTTTTCTGAATTAATGCCCCTGAATAAATGAGAACGGATACACACTGGTTACTTCACTTTTGCTACGACAATGATCTGCTGACGGATGCGCAGCTGGCCGGTATCATTGCTAATTTTGACCCTGACCTGACGGCACAGGCATGTGCTGAGTTGCTGTCCAAGTCCGGCTGGATCAAGGATACCAGTTTCTTGGAAGAAGCGTCGGATATCGCCCGAAAAAATGCAAGGGAAGGCCACGCGCTGCCTAACTTGCCCGTTTTGAATAAAAGTTGTGATTTGCCGGATTTCGGCGAATTTCCGGACTACGACGAATTGATTGCAATGGATGATGCGGCGCTGCTGCATGCGGTGGAAGCCATTTTCAATCAATGCCAAAAAATCGGGGTGAGTGATTTACACCTATCAGCCGAGTCGCTCCCCAGCGCACGGCATCATCGCAAAATCGTTTATTTGAGTCATATGCCTTTGCCGGCAGAATTGGCTCAAAGGATGAATTACGTGCTGTTGAGCCCCAAACTCCGCGAGCAATTTGAGGCGAATCAGGATTTGGATTACGCGCTGACCTTGGGCGAGGCCGAAGAGGGTTGTCGCATGCGCTTCCGTGCCAACTTAATGCAGCACAAAAAAGGTATTTCCGGTGTGTATCGAATCATTGCGGATCGTCTACAGACTCTGGAGGAACTGGGCTTTCCGAATGCAGAAAATATTCGAAAATTACTGGCATACCATAACGGAATTATCTTGGTGACCGGTCCGGTTGGTAGTGGTAAAACAACTACATTAGCCAGCTTGGTGAATGAACTGAATCAGAAACGAAAAGAGCATATCATTACAGTCGAGGATCCGATTGAAATCATGCAGTCCTCTCGGAACAGCATCGTGACTCAGCGGCAGGTAGGCTCTCATACGAATTCATTTCAATCGGCGTTGAAGTCCGCATTGCGGGAAGATCCGGATATCATCGTGATCGGAGAGATGCGCGATTTGGAGACAATTGAAATGGCGATAACTGCGGCCGAGACCGGACACCTTGTGATTGCTACCCTGCATACACGTGATGCGCGCACGACGCTCAACCGGTTGTTGGATGTCTTTCCGCCCAGTCAGCAGAATCAGATTCGGGCCATGACGGCGGGGTCCCTGCGCGGAATCCTATGCCAGCGCTTGGTGCCCTCAGTCGATGATGGTGTGGCACTCGCCTGTGAGTTGATGGTTAATTCCAACGCGGTTGCCAATGTCATTCGTGAAGCGAAGGAGACCGGTTTGGAGAGCGCGATGCAGACGGGTCGGCGCCTTGGGATGCGCACGATCAATGAATCGCTGGACGAACTGGTGGCAGCCGGGCGGATCAGTGAAGAAGTCGCCGCCCAAAATCGCTCAAACCCTGAAAGCAAAAATGTCTAGTGCTTCAAATATGGATACTTTAGATACACTTCTCATACACATGTTACAAAAGGGTGGTTCGGATCTACACCTCGCAGTTGGGGCAGTCCCCAAAATACGCATCGACGGCGTCATTCATCCGCTGGGAGATCAGGTGATCGATCGCGCCAGCATGGAAACGATGTTGAAGGATGTGACGCCGCCGCATCGCTGGGAAGTATTTGAACAAACCGGTGATGTTGATTTGGCCCACGAAATACCCGGTAAGGCACGTTTCCGCATGAATCTGTTTCGCAACAGCCATGGGGTGGCTACTGTCTTAAGGCAGATCCCCTCACGTATCGCCAGTATTGACGAAATGAAGCTGCCGCAAGCGCTCAAGGATGTGGCGATGTACTCCGAAGGATTGGTGTTGGTCACCGGGCCAACCGGGAGTGGCAAGTCGACCACGCTCGCAGCCATCATCAATCATATCAACGAAAACGAGCAAAAGCAGATCATCACTTTGGAAGACCCGGTGGAATTTACCCACGATGATAAGCGCAGCACCATTTTGCATCGCGAAGTCAGTGAGCATACGCCCACATTCGCCAAAGGATTACGCAGTGCCATTCGGGCCGATCCGGATGTCATCCTAATCGGCGAAATGCGCGACATGGAAACCATCCGGCTGGCACTGAATTGTGCTGCGATGGGAATGTTGGTATTCGCAACAGTTCACACCAACAATGCCACCAAGACCATTGACCGCATCATCGATGCCTTTCCCTCTGACGAGCAGAATCAGACTCGGATCATGCTGGCGGATTCACTGCGCGCTGTGGTTTCTCAACTGCTTTGCCAAAAGAAAGACGGCGGTCGTATCGCAGTGCACGAGATACTGCTCAAGCACAGCTCGCTACCGCATTGTATCCGCAAGGGAGCCCTGTCGAGTATTCGAAACATCATCGAACAGAATCGTGATGAAGGGATGATTTCGATGGATGCCGCGCTGCGACAACTCTTGCAAGACGGTCAGATCACTCAGAATGAAGCCTACATGAAGGCCATCGACAAATCTCAGTTTAAGCCCGAGTGATCCGCTGCTGCTGTTAATCGCAGCAAGACAGTCCCAGATGCTCCATCGATTACGTCGCCATCAGTGTTGTTGCCCTTACCATGCAACTTTCGGGGCTTTTGCTGGTGAAAGCACAATCCAATCGGGGGTGGGCGAAAGTGTTTGATACTCCGGGTTTGCTATAGCCTCAGGGATCGGGTGCTCTGCTCATAGATCAAAGCTTTTGAAAATGCTATAAGTTGAAGCACGATGACCGGTATCGATCTCAGTAATTCCGACCTGTTAGCTTTTTTTGCTTATTTCGCCATCCTGTGCGCAATTGGAATTTATTTTAGCCGCAAGAAGAAGACGCAGGCGGCCGATTACTTTTTGGCGGGGCGCTCCTTGCCCTGGTATGTGGTCGGAAGCTCTTATATAGCGGCGAATATATCCACCGAGCATTTCATCGGTTTGGTCGGGGCTGCTTTCATCTACGGTATGTGTGTGGCGACGGGGGAGTGGAGCTCTGTCATCGCGTTTACTTTTCTGATCTGGCTCTACATTCCCTTTCTGATGACCTCGCGCGTCTACACGGCACCGGAATTTCTTGAAAAGCGCTTCAACCGGACCATGCGGGTTTATTTCGCTGTGGTAACTTTGGTGCTGAATGTCTTCGGTTTCCTTGGACCGATACTCTATGGCGGCGCTTTGGTGCTCCACGCGCTTTTCGGGCTGAATATCAATCTGGCGATCGTCATCATTGCCGTGACGGCTGGCTTCTGGGCGATTTGGGGCGGACTCAAAACAATTGCCTCGATCGATGTGCTCACGATTATCGTCATGGTAGTCGGTGGTTTGTCCGTAACTATCTTAGGGCTCAATCACTTGGGTGCTGGAGAGGGAATTGTGGAAGGACTGAACCGAATGTTGATGGCCAATCGAGGGATGCCCGCTTTTGCCGATGACTTTATACGCGAAATGGTTCCCCACATTCTCAAGGGTGATCCGGCGGGCGAGCCTTATGACCGGCTTTCAGTGATCCAGCCACTCAACCACTACGCTGTCCCTTGGACGCATTGGGTGCTCAGCTTCTTTTATATCGGGTTGTGGTATAACGTGATTAACCAGCACATGATTCAGAAAGTCTTAGCGGCGAGGGATATCTACCACGCGCGCATGGGGATGATTCTTGCCTCAGTTCTCAAGCTCTTGTTGCCCTTGATCGTCGTGGTACCCGGGCTCATCTTTTTTGCGATGAACCCCGTTATGCCGGACTATCTTTCGGCCAGTTCGGAGCAGGCGCAACTTATCGATGAACTCGGGCTAAGCCAACAACTCGAGGAGAAGAGCCACATTCTGAATCCCAACGACTCAACCTTGATTCTTGAAATGCGAGAGGGCGCCGAAGTCGTGAAAGCTGCGCATCTGGCACGAAAGGGGCTTTTGCCTGCGAACGAGGCGGCAGCGGCCTTGGAGGCTCATTCGGAGCTGCGTTTTGCCTTCGCCAGTAAATGGTCTAACAAAAGCTACATTTTAATGATACGGGATGTTGTGCCTTCTTTTTGGGTAGGCGTGCTTATGGCCGCTTTATTTGGCTCGATACAGTCCACGGTTGGTTCGGTGATCAACTCCACCTCGACCGTCTTCACGATGGATATTTATCGACTATTCTTTCGTCCCAAGGCATCCGAAGCCGAAGAAGTGCGGGTGGGGCGCGCGATTGGTATTGTTATCCTCCTGCTCTCTATTCTTACGGCAGTGATCCTCGCCGAAGTTTCGCGTTTGAATCTTTTCGTGTTTATTCAAACACTGTTTGTATTCTTTGCCCCGCCATTCTCGGCGATCTTTTTAGTGGGTTCGCTCTGGCGACGGGTTCGTGGCCGCGATGCCGTTATCGCCACTCAAGTCGCTCTGGTTTTTTCGATCTTATTAAAAGTATTAGAGTTTGGGTTTCCCGCACGATTGCCAGGCTTCCTGTTGCCATTTGCGAATCAGGGAGCCTTGGTCTGGTTCGTGGCTGTTGTCACTATATGCATTTCAGCTTCTATCACCGCTCCGCCCAGTAAACAGCAGACAGTTAAAGGTTTGGTGGTGCGGCTCAAGAAGCAGGACATGGTCGATTTCTCCCGCCAAACCGCATGGTTCCGCAGCGTGACGTTTTGGTGGCTCTTTTGTGTGGTAGCCATGTTCGTGCTCATCGCCGTATTCAGTATCGTTTTATAGAACATCTAAATTGATTGATCTCTAAGGGAAAGCAATCAATGCCCGAGAGCGCTATCGGGCCGGTAAGAGTCGCAATTTAGCCTAAAGTGCTGCCATAGATGTCATCTCTGGCTTTCTAAATAACCATAAACAGTTGGTTGTAATTATATCTGGATACTAAGTGTTGCGATGGCGTGAGTCGAAGAATTCCGAGGTTTGTGTCTCCTGCTAGTTCAAGAACATTACGGTGAGACCTTCGAAGCGTGGCCACAAAGATGAACACAGCTTTCTGGGAAAACGGGCCGAAGTCTGACCAACAAAAAAACTCCCGATATTGTTTCGAGAGTTTCTGATTGTGCCTAAAATAGTCACCCTCAGGAATACTCGATGGAGGGTGGTCAAATGGTGGAGGTGGCGGGAGTCGAACCCGCGTCCCTCGTGCTTTCATACGGGGCATCTACATGTTTAGCTTTGAATTTGTTGTCGTTGCGGAAGCGCCTCTAAGCGGGCTATTCCGTTTCCAGGCTCTCTAAGTACAACTGATAAGCGAGAGCCAGATTATCAGCTATGCCTGCTAGTCGACGCTTCTAGTCCATAGCAGGTGTCTGGGTAGAAACGTTGCAGCTTTAAGCCGCAAGAGCGAATTGTTCTTCGCCAATTATTATTTGTAATGGATTGATACGGAGCCTCCATTATCTCCGACATGCAGCCTCGCACTACGACACAAGGTCGAATCCGTGACACCCCCTGAAAAATTGAGAATGGTGCATTGTGTGCAGTGAATGCCACAATTTACGGAAAGAACTTGTTCCGCGTAGGCGGAGGTTCTTTCAAAGAACGACTGGTAATGTCCTGCTTTACTTGCGAATTAGCAAGTTTAAGTGGCGTATTTTTAATTGAGTACGAAGAGGTACCAGTAGCCGGAGCCAGTCGAGCAGAGTACATCGCCGGTGGCAACATTGCCATCGTCGATCAAAGTATCCATTTTCAGACCTTGCTCGGCGGTGAAAGTGGCATCGTTGACCCAGATGCCGATGAGTTTCTGGTCGATGTTGACATAGACCCAGTTGTAAGTGCCGTCTTTCCAAACGGAAGGCACGTAATCGCGCACCGCATTGGGCATCGAGGTGTAGGTCATGGTGGCAGGGTAGCTGCCTTCCGTGGTGGTGTAGAACTCGACCGCTTCCGCAAAGACACGCAGGTCATTCGCGACGACCGTGGCTTCCGTGATCTTTTTTTGCAGTACGATGCCCGGCACGCCCAACAGCGCGAGAATGCCAATGCATGTCACTACGACCATTAGTTCGATGATTGAAAATCCTTTAAGGTTTTTAGCTGGCATTTCGATAAGGTTTTTACCCCTCTTTTTTACGTCTACTTCAATGCGAAAATTTGTCAAATCTGAGCGTAGATTGCTATTTGAGAGTCGTTGCTTGGGCTAAAGACTAAGAATACTTTCGAAATAGGCTTTTTTGGCCTGACTATCGTAGACGGCGGTTGTGGACTCATCATCTTTGCGGTTGGCGATCAGTCCATCCGTCACCTGAACACTGATTTCGCTCTGCCAGTCTTTAAATTGATCGAGATCGATGGAACCCGCAGTGACCGGTTCAGGCGTGGTGGTTTCATCCATATTCTTCGGCATATAGGCGGAGTAACGACTCAGTGTTTCATTTGAGATAAGTTTACGCACGCTCAAGCCACTGCTTTCTGCCCAGAGTTTGAAGTTTTCAGGACTCACCTTGAATTCATAGACTTGGACTTTTTTCGAGCGGTAATATGAGATATTGGATGTGTAGCTGGGAAGCCAACTGACGGCTGGCATATTTTCACCATACTCGGGCGCTTGACTGAGGAAGATGTAGATGGCGATCGGCAGAAATAAAATGAGTACGCTGAAGGCGTAGAGTGCGCGAATGTCGCGGCGCGTCTTAGGCTTGAAGGACTCGAGGGCATCCTCATAGAAGCGCAGCATGATGTTGGCGCGTGCCTTATCGGCGCCCTCGCGTGCGACGAGGTCTTCATACGAGCTCAAGCGCCAGCGTTTTTGCAATTTGGCATAGCGCTCGAGTGCTTCTTTTTCGAGTGCTTTTTCTTCCTCGTAAGTGGTATCGATTTTGAGCACACTCACATAGCCTTCCTGAGTGACCCAATTCCACGCTTCCCCTTCACTCTTAAAATAGCCTGCCAGTTGGAAACGATCCATGTTCCATCGACGGTGGCCGGCGTAGATCACTTTGATCGCTTCATCGAATGGCCCGTTGTAGAAATCCAAGCGAACGTGAGAACTTTCCAGACCGGATGCTTTCAGGTAGTTGGACTGCTTTTCTTTGGTGGTAAAAGCGCCCAGCGCGTGCAGCGAACCATCCTTTTCTACTCGTATCAGTATGTGTAGGTAGGGAAGCATTCGTTGGTTACAATAGTTTCGTCAGACGGCTGTCTGGCAGTTTGTTGCTGGTGTGCATAGAGTTCATTGATAGTTAGGTCAAAAATTAGACTAGGTCGTATTAGATCTGCGAATACCATTTTTGGCTTATGAGTAACACAAAAAAAGGCCCGAATTTTGAATTCGGGCCTTTTTAGCTAAATCTTTAATAATTTGTTAGTTACAGCAGGTCTTTGACCGCTTCACGTTCACTTTCAAGTTCTGCCAGCGAGGCATCGATTTTGGCGCGACTGAATTCATTCAGCGTGATGCCTTGAACGACTTCGAGTCGCTGGCCATCCGAGCGCACTGGAAAAGAAGCAATCAATCCGGTGGGTGCGC
>Ga0210065_1000504_pt1 | contig 10351 bp, 6 predicted proteins | sample Muzzi_PWB_D1_FD_185533 | JGI IMG/M metagenome (GOLD analysis project Ga0210065, IMG submission 185533) | Wetland microbial communities from San Francisco Bay, California, USA, that impact long-term carbon sequestration - Muzzi_PWB_D1 (SPAdes) | ecosystem: Environmental > Aquatic > Marine >... | reverse complement strand
CGAGCCGTCCAGGCAGCGTTCGAGTCCGGCACCAAATGTATTGGCAAACATTGAAGGGTGCTTACGGCAATAGATCAGCGCGCTTTTACATTTTTTCTCCAGCATCATATTCAACAGCTCCGGCATCTGCTCGGTATGAAGCAATGTCTTCGGACGAAGGCTAATGAAGTTCTGCACAATCAGGGTAACCATGAAAAAGGAGAACGCACCCAGCGGCCACATCGCCCACCCGCCGGTTTTGATCAACTCCAGCAGATTAACCTGCTGCACCGCATCCTCCACATCGCCCTGCGCCATGGCTGCACCCGCAACCATCAGCAACCCGGTCATTAAGAGTCCTTTTTTCATTTTCTTGCCTCCGTTTCCTTATTCAGATTCAGTGTTTGTTGTCGTATTCGTTGACGAAACCATTGCTTTTCTAGCTTCCGCCTCGGCCTTCTTACGTGCCGCCGCGGCTTCACGTGTTGCCTTACGCTGCGCTTCCCGTTCTTCTTTTTCCTTTTGTCTGGCTGCTTCACGCTCTGCTTTTTCAGCAAGCCTCTGCGCTTCAACTTCATCGCCCCCCAGACTCACCCAAAGTTTTTCAGCATCCGCCGCAATCGGACTTCCGTGGTACATGTTCTTCACCTGACGTGCGGTATACATGGCGGAGTTTGTACTGATTACCGAATTGGTTCCCGTCATGTCGAGATAACAGTAGGCGGCAAGTAATTCACTGGAAGGAAGCCAATCCATATCATTTCCATGCTCGGCAATGATTACAGCAACTGTTTGGACTGCCTCTTTCGGCTGACCCTGCGCGCGCTTGATCTCGGCATCAAGATAGAGCGATGCCGCAGGCGATTCCACCTCGGAGCGGATCGTTTTTGCTTTTTCAAAATCCTGCTCATTGATCGCTGCCAGTACCTCCGCAACTCTGGCTTTCTCGGTTAATGCCGGGTCATTGCACGCCTTCATCAGATCAATGTATTTTCTGACCATTGAAAAGTTATTATTCCGAAGGTAGGAATCAAACATCATCACGAATGCTTCCCGCATGTTGTTCGCGATCGGCATGTACTGCGCATAATCTGACATTGCGGGTTCCAGAATCGACAACGTTTTATCATAATCTCCACTATTGTATGCCTCGCGCAGGGCTACGGCATCATATTTCGGAAAGAATTCCAGGCTTTTAATTTTATCAGCCGGAACGGTGATGTCATTAGGAGATTTAAGTGCCTGGAAGGTAAGATTCCCCCCTTCCAGACGTTGAAGAAATGTTTTTATTTTTTTGCCGTTCGGCGCTTCCAGCACAGCCGGGGTCCCGGGCTGGACCTCTTCATCCTGGGCAAAAGTCATTAACGAAGAAAACAGTACCAAACTGAGTAATATCCGTTTCATTATACGTTCTCCTCCGTGGAAGCTTCCTCCGATGAGGGAGCAGCATCGGCAGAATCGGATGAATCGGAATTCACCGTCATCTCGGTTTCCACCGATATAGTGATATTGGATGAACCGCCGGTCTCAATGTATGCTTCAATTTCGGCCACCTCGGAAGATCCGAGCGCTTCACGGGCCTTTTCGGCCTGAGGAAGCGTGTTGACATACGGATCAAAGAGCATGGCGCGATATGTATTGCGCACATCATTTGACCGACCCAGCTTTTCAAGAATGCGGGCACTGGCCAAATAACCTTCAGCCGCCCAGTATCCACCCGAATGTCCTTTGTACTGGAAGTACGTCCGCTGATAGAACGCAAACGCTTTGAGAAGATTTCCGGCCTCTTCTTCAACCCCGCCTAATTGATAGGTCGCCTGTGCAATGGGAGCACCACGCCAGGACGGCACCGTCAGAATATTCATATTCGCCTCGCGCGCTTCATCAACCTTGCCTTCGTCCAGCAACACTCTGGCCTTGAGCAACTGGGCCCATGCAACATCAAAATCGGTTCCATACAGCGCCTGCGCATCTTCTATCGTGGCCAACGTTCCTTCATAATCTTTTTCGTCATACTGACCGTAAGCACGAAGCTTGTAGGCGGCACGCATGAAGTCAGAATCTTCAAATTTATTTATGAAGATGCGCAGCATTTCCTCGGCACGGGAATAGTCTTCGAGCTCAAATGAGGCATTGCAGATCGTTGCAAGTACCGGCGGCGATGCATTCTCAAGCGTCTCCAGCTCCGTAATCAGCTCTTTGCCGAGTTCGCTTTCTGTATCGTTCAGTTTAGCCAGCGTTACGCGCAGCCGCAGTTTCAGCGTTTGATTTTCTGTTTCATCCAACGCGGCCTGCAGATCGCTGTTAAGCTGTTCACGCTGCGCATCATCCAGATAGATCGTTGAAATCTTGACGAGCTCGATAATCATCAGGTCGACACCATCCTGCCGGAGATCTCCACCGTATTTAACGATGGCATCGACATACGTGGAAACGGCTTCATCGTAAAGCTTCTGCTGAATCTTTGTTTTGCCGATCCAGAACAGTGCTTTGGCGATATCAGCACCATTGCCGCCCCATGCATCGAGGTATTGCTGGACCACTTCAATAATGTTTTCGTACTTATCTTCCGCTTCGTAAACTTCAGCCATCTGGAAAGTGGCATAGGTTGCCTGATTCGCCTTATCGGAAGCAGCAAATGCACGCTGGTAGTCTGCAATGGCTTCATCAAGTAATCCTTCAGAACCATAGATATCGCCCCGCATACTGCAGGCTTCCGGAAAGACCGTGGAGTTGGTTCCGTAGGTATCGATCACAAACGTGAAGCGGTCCTGTGCGTCCTTGTATTTTTCCTGTCCGAAAAGGCAGACTCCGGCCTGATAGTGGCATTCATCGACATACGTTCCATCCGGAAACTTTTCGATGTACCGTTCAAAATTCGGATAGGCATCTACATATTTTTGTAGGAAGAGCTGCGTCATCCCATACCAATAGGTGGCGTTGGCTTCCTGATGCGAACCGGGGAATTCATCAAGCACATATTTAAAGGACTGTTCAGCCGATTCGTACTCCTGCATAACGAGGTCCGCAACCGCCTGCATGAAGTATAACTCCGTGTCATACTTTACAATGATGGCTTCGTTCGTCCGAACAAAGCCGTCGATATACGGCTTAAGCGTTTTGATCGCCGGCATCATTTCATTCTGCTGATAGTATCCGGTCAACATATAGGCCAATTGCCGGGAGGTGACCCCTGTTTTAAATCTGGCCATATGGGCCTGAGCACGAACCTCGGCTTCCTTGAGCTCATTCAGATTATCAAGGAACATTTCTACGAGATCATGCACACATCGCTCACCCACTTCAGTGGAAGGATCGGCCTCATAAACGTTATCGAAAAACTTAGCGGCTTCCCAGAAACGTTCCACAACACGGTATAAATCAGCCATACGATACTGAATATTCAGTTCGTAGGGCGGAAGGTCGACCAACGCATCAATCAGGCTCTGGAGTTGGACAATCTCTTTCGGAAGTTCTTCGGTTTCAACAACTGCGGTCGCCTCACTTTCTTCACCGACTGCTCCGAAGAGCAACATTTCATCCTCTGTCAACTTTGCTCCGGCTTCAGGGGGAAGACCGTAGGCAACACGCATATCACGTAATTTCTGCCGTTGGAAAGTAAGCAGTTCCTCCTTAGGAAGAATCATGCGGTAAAGCGGTAAAGCCGCATCATATTCCTCTTCATCATACAACGCGGCAGCGGCATTCATCAGCCCCAGGTTCACGCGAATATCATACCGCGCATCCGTCCGGTAAAGTTGTGGCACCCACTCCATAATCCGGTCGTAGGCCGGTATTTCGATCAGCGCGTTAATGACCTGCATAATTGCATATCCCTTGCGCTGATCATCGGTGGTATTTTCAATGACATATGAATAAGGAGCGATGCACTCTTCCCAATGACCTATATTATAGTGCGACTCCGCCAGCGTCATATGCAGCGTGGTCAGCTCCTCCTGCGTAAATTCAGGTTCCGGCTCAATCTCAATTTTGCTGTAATCCTCATCGGATTCGTCATCGCCTTTGCGCATAATGACCTTGTTCGCAAGGACCACCGGATTTTCATTGTAGTACAGCGCATTGGTTACCGCCGTGATACATTCCTGATAGGCCGCCGTTTCAAAATAACACGTCGTAAGCATTTTCATGGCCTGTCGGGGATGTTCCGCCAACGGAGCTGCAACATAATCTTCGAGCACAGCCGCGGCTTCATCGAGGCGTTTTTGTTCAATCAGCAACGTCGCCAGTTTATACCGGGTATCCTGTGCAATAGCGATGACTCGCGGAGCTTCAGAAACCTCAACAGCCCCCAGATACGTGTACATCAAACCAATGGCTTCATCGTACTGCTTGCCCTGCAACGCTTTCATGGCACTCTTCAGCACCTCACCCGGCGTAAGCTCATCTGCGGCATGCGCCGACCACGCAATTGAGAAACATACCAAACCGGCCATAAAACAGGATCGGACAGTGGCTGAACGGTTTATTTTTCTAGATAACTTCATTTACAGATTCCATGCAGTATCTTTCTGAATTCACATGCGCTCCTCCGCACGGGCGTACTTTGCCAGGCAAAGGCACCCGTTTGTTCGGAATCAAACTTTAATCAGTTTATTCCTCCATCCAGACTCCGCAACACCAAGCCCAGATATAAGACCGAAATGTATTAAAAAAAAACCAAAGAAAAAAGAGCTAAGTTGGTGAAATGCATAAAATAACCATCCCGAACGGCATCCGGACTGTAAAGCAAAGCCGCATCCGGACCGAATGCGGCTCATCTTAATGCTCACCCGAAGAATATTATTACTCTTCCCCGGCCCCTTCCTTTTCGGCTTTTTTAGGCAAATGCAGGCGCAGATGCAGATCACGAATCTGATTAAACTCCACCTCTCCGGGAGCACCCATCAGAAGGTCCTGTGCTTTCTGGTTCATCGGGAACGCGATTACCTCGCGAATATTCGGTTCATCTGCCAGCAACATAATAATACGATCAACACCCGGAGCAATACCCGCATGCGGAGGCGCGCCGTACTGGAAGGCCTTATAAAGCGCCGGAAACTTGCTTTCGACCACCGATTTATCATAGCCGGCAATATCAAAAGCTTTGATCATCATTTCCGGACTGTGGTTTCGAACCGCACCGGACGAGAGCTCAACGCCGTTGCAGACGATATCATATTGATAGGCAAGAATCTCAAGCGGATCCTTATTCATCAGATCATCCATCCCGCCCTGCGGCATCGAGAACGGATTATGCGAAAACTCGACCTTTCCATCGTCATCCAGCTCATACATCGGAAAGTCAACAATCCAGCAGAACTTAAACACGTTCGGATCGATCAAGCCAAGTCGCTTACCCAGCTCAGTACGCACAGCACCGCCGATTTCGGTCGCGGCACCCGGCTGATCCGCAACAAAAAACATAACATCGCCGTCACCCACCCCGCCCAGCTCTTTAAGCTGAGCCAGTGTATCCTCCGACAGAAACTTGGCAATCGGACTCTGAATTTCACCATCGATCCAGCGCAAATAACCAAGCCCCTTTGACCCCACGGATTGTGCGAACTTGATCATATCGTCAAAAAACTTACGGGACTCACCTGCACAGCCTCTGGCCGCAATGGTTTTGACCACGCCGCCGGATGCCACCACGCCCGCAAAAGCCTTGAAATCGCAATCGCGGAAAAGTTCCGTGGCATCCTGCATAATCAGCGGATTACGCAGGTCCGGTTTATCGGTGCCATATTTCTCCATGGCTTCAAGAAACGGAATACGCCGGAACGGAATGTCATCCACTTTTTTATCGGAAAATTCCGTAAAGATCTTGTGCAGTACTTTTTCATTCACTTCAAAAACATCATCCTGCGTTGCGAATGCCATCTCCATATCGAGCTGATAAAATTCGCCCGGGGAACGGTCGGCACGCGCATCTTCATCACGGAAACAAGGGGCAATCTGGAAATAGCGGTCAAACCCTGAAGTCATCAGCAACTGCTTGAATTGCTGCGGAGCCTGCGGAAGTGCATAGAACTTGCCCGGATGAACCCGGCTCGGAACCAGATAGTCGCGCGCGCCTTCGGGCGAACTGCTCGTCAGGATAGGTGTCTGCATTTCCATAAACCCTTCGGCGGTCATCAACTCGCGAATACGGGCGATGATCTGAGAACGCAGGATCAGATTTTTGTGCAGCGACTCTCTCCGCAAATCAAGAAAACGGTATTCCAGACGAAGCGCCTCGTTACATTCCTCGTCTTTAGCAATCTGGAACGGAATGACCTTGGCTTCGCCGAGCGTTTCCATTTCTTCGGCAACCACTTCAATCTCGCCTGTTGCAAGCCGAGGATTAACCGCCTCGGCAATACGGGCAACCACCGGTCCCGTAAAACAGATGGTTGTTTCAACGCGCCAATGCTCAACGCCCTTATAAAAAGGTTTGGAAGGATCGATCACGACCTGCGTCAGCCCGTAGTGGTCACGCAAATCAATAAAGATAATACCGCCATGATCACGAACACTATGAATCCATCCCGAAATCCGAACGGTTTCCTCAATATTCTCTTTTCGCAACTGGCCGCAATGGTGTGTTCTGTAACGATGCATATATCTCTCCTGAATATCCTTCCGCCATTCATACCGCGTAATCTACGCCTTACGAACAACCTCCTCTAAACGCTCTTCTGTCTGCGAACCGTCAGCCATATTTTTAACAACCACGGTTCCCTTCGAAATCTCATCTTCGCCACGAATGATCACCTTCTGCGCACCGATACGATCGGCCTTGCGCATCTGCGCTTTCATGCTCTTGGCCTCCAGTTCCATACCGCACCGAATGCCTTTGGCCCGCAACGTTGCCGCGAGCTTCATGTTTTCAACCAGCGCCTGCTCCCCCAGCGATACCAGCCAATATCCGCCATCCGGTATAAATTGCCCGGCCGTAATGCCGCACGCCTCAAGGGCCATAATCGCCCGTTCAAACCCAACCGCAAAACCGACGCCCTCAACGGCTTTTTTGCCAAAAGCAATTTCATAGCGGCCACCGCCGGCAAGCGCATCCTGAGCACCGAGTGCGGAGTGGCTGATTTCCCAAACGGTATGCACGTAATAATCCAACCCGCGGATGAGCCTGGGATTTACCTCCACAGCAACATCCATCGCCTGAAGGGCCTCAATAACCTGATCAAGATATGCACGGGATTCAGGACTCATGAACTCCATAGCCGAAGGAATCTGATCAACAATTTTGATGCAAGTCTCTTTTTTACAATCGATTACACGCAGAACATTTTCATCGATCCGCCGCCGGCAATCGTCACACAATTCGGCCAAATGCGGTTGCAGCGCGTTCCGCAAACCATCCGCAACCGGTTTTCGATCGGCAGCTTCCCCCCGGGTGCTGATCTGGATTTTTGATCCCGTTAATCCCCACGCATCAAGCAGACTTTTCTGCAGCGCAATGCATTCCGCATCGGCAAGCGGATTCGGCCCGCCGGTTGCTTCCACACCCACCTGGTGAAACTGACGTTTCCGGCCTGCCTGCGGGCGTTCATAACGAAACATCGGGGCAATATAAAAAACACGGGCACTCAGCCCCTCTTCCCCGCGGCCCGCCAAATGGCGGATCGTTCCCGCCGTTCCTTCCGGACGCATGGCCAACTCATGCTTGCTCGGCTTGAAGGAATACATCTCCTTCTTCACCACATCAGTAGTATCGCCCAGCGAACGCTGATACACAGACAGCTTTTCAAGCACCGGCGTACGCAACTCTTCGAAACCATACCTGCTGAAAACAGAACGGGCGCGTTCTTCCATCATGCGCCACAGATATATCTCCGGCGCGCAAATGTCGGACATGCCCTGAAGGGGTTGGAACTCGTTGGAGGCCATTGAACTGCCGATCCCTGATGTTGCGGTTAAAAAGAGAGTCTACTACCTGCCCGGACAGATGTTATTCGCCGGTGATGCGCTCGCGCATGATTTTTCCGGGCTTGAACTTTACAACCTTGCGCGCCGGAATGGTTACCACATTTTCCGGCTTGTTCGGGTTACGACCGATACGCTGCTTTCGTTCACGCACTTCAAATACACCGAAATTACGAAACTCGACGGTATCGTCGTTTTCAAGTGCTTCCACAATGTAGTCGAGGCTTTTTTGAATGACCGCATAAACGTCCTGCTGGATCAAACCGGTTTCGTCCGCAATGCGCATTACCAAATCTCGTTTTGTCATTTATATATCTCCTTGATTTTTAGACAGTTCAACATAGGAAAAACTATTTTTTTGAAAAATGAATCCCGGATAATAGTCCGACGCATAAACCGGTCAAGATAAACCCGCGATTAATACAAAAATCCGGCCGGAAACTAACGGGCAAGGACATGAATCGCCAGAAAGACCCAAAAAGCCAGAAAACTGAAAACGGCCAAACTTTTGTTGAAGAGGTAAAAATGATCTTTGGGATCAATGATCATAATCGTCTCCCCTGCCTCAACCAGCGAATGCGTTCCCACCAGAATCTGCTTCACCTGGCCCTTGCTCGGCGCCTTTAGATCGGATGCATCTACCATATTTTTATACATTTCAACCTGCGCCAGAGCTTCATCGGCTTTGGCCCCGGCTTCCGCTGCGCCGGCCTGAATTTCAGCAATGCCGGCATCGGAAGCTCCATTCTGCTCGGCGTTCACCGCGGCCACCTTCATCATCGCATGTTTTTTCTTCGCTTCCGTGTAGGCATCCTTCGCCGCTTCGAATTCAACCTGCGCCTTATCCCGCCGCAAGCGCGCCAGCACCTGATCCTCACCGATGGAATCGCCCTCACTCACAAGCACCTTCTCAACAGCACCATCGATTTCGAAAGAAGCCGATACCGTCAGCGGATGTTTTTTAAGGACCTTTTCGGAGGGATACCAGGCATCCTTCACCGCCCAGAGACACAGAAAGAAAAAAATCGCGGCAAGCACGAGAAAATCATTGGTTCCCTTGATATTGTATTGTCTTTTCGCTGGCATTTACATCTCTCCCGAAATACGAACAAATACGGTCGCAGACCATTCAAAACATGTCCACTCAGAAATCGATTGAAGAGCATCTTCCGTTACCGCTGAACCACTACGGCCTCAAATACCATTTCCATCTACTTTCCGTTTTCATCGTTACCGGCATCTATGCTAGCTTCGGCGATCATTTTGTGGAGGAGCTCCCGCGTGTATTTGAAAACACTTGAAATTGTCGGATTTAAAAGTTTCGCAAATAAAACCAAACTGGAATTCGAACCCGGCATGACAGCCATTGTCGGCCCGAACGGGTGCGGTAAAAGTAATGTTTCCGATGCTGTGCGCTGGGTGCTGGGCGAACAGCGCGCACGCGCGCTGCGCGGTGCAAAAATGGAAGATGTCATTTTCAACGGCACCGATTCCGCCAAACCGCTCGGCATGGCGGAAGTCAGCATCACCCTCGCCGACTGCACCGATGCGCTCGGCATTGAATACGATGAGGTCTGCATTACCCGCCGCGTTTTCCGCTCCGGCGAAAGCGGTTATTTTCTGAACCGCAAAGCCTGCCGCCTCAAGGATATCCAGCGGCTTTTTATGGATACCGGCGTTGGAACCGATTCCTACTCCGTGCTGGAACAGGGAAAAATCGACCAGATCCTTTCCGCCCGCCCGGAAGACCGCCGCGGCGTTTTTGAAGAAGCCAGCGGCATCACCAAATACAAAGCCGATAAAAAAGAAGCCCTGCGCAAGCTTGAACACACCGAGGCCAACCTGCTCCGTCTCGAGGATGTTATCCGCGAAGTGAAACGACAAATCATCTCGCTGCAGCGTCAGGCCGGCAAAGCCCGGCGCTACAAAGAACTCTCCGAAGAAATGCGCGGGCTGGACATCTATGTTACCAATCAGCGGCTGCAGGAATATGCAAAAAAAATCAATGAGCTTACCGGCGAACTCCAGATTCTGGAACGCAAAGTGGCCGAACTGCACGCGCAGGTGGAAACTGCGGAATCGGAAGCGGAAACTTCGCGGGCGATGCTGACCCAGCTCGAAGAAACCATTTCCCAGGCCATGGAACAGGCCTCTGCCGCACGTAGCGAGCTGGAACGAACGAAGAACCTGATCACCATGAACAGCGATCGTATTGCCGAGCTTTCCACCCTTGCGCAGCGCAATACGCAGGAAACCGAAGAAGCACGTATTCGGCTGGAAGCTCACCGCAACGAATTGCAAAAAATTATTTCCGAACTGACCACAGCCGAGCAGCAGAAATCGGCGGCCAAGGATGAACTCGAAACCGCAACCGTAACGCAGCGCGAAGTGGAAGAGCAGATGAACGCCACGCGTTCCCGTCTGAACGACCTGCGGAATGAATCGGTGGCAC
>Ga0210065_1000503_pt1 | contig 10357 bp, 9 predicted proteins | sample Muzzi_PWB_D1_FD_185533 | JGI IMG/M metagenome (GOLD analysis project Ga0210065, IMG submission 185533) | Wetland microbial communities from San Francisco Bay, California, USA, that impact long-term carbon sequestration - Muzzi_PWB_D1 (SPAdes) | ecosystem: Environmental > Aquatic > Marine >... | reverse complement strand
TCCCGAGCTGATCGAGTTAGTTGAAGCACGTATACGCATGATCTATGGCGTTTTGGCCAGCATTGGCGGGATTCCTTTGATCTTTCTCGGCGAGGAGTGGGGGATGTTAAACGACTACGATTATACCAAGGATCCCGAAAAGGCAGAAGATAGCCGTTGGGTGCATCGTCCGAAAATGGATTGGTCGCTCTTGGAAAAAATTAACAACGAGCACTCGGTACGGCGTCAGATCTTCCTAGATATGCAGGCCACATTTGAAAAGCGAAAGCATGTGATGGCGCTGGACGGAAATTTAATGCGACTGATTCCGATGGAGAATGACCACGTACTTGTGTTCATGCGCTGGAATCACATGAACACGTTGACGGTCATCGCTAATTTTTCCGAGCAACCGCAGACGATTGATATCCGTCATTTAAGAACTCAGGGTCTCTCGCACTTTCTAAAAGATGTGTTTACCGGACGTACCGTTTCAACAGGTGGAACACTCATCGTGCAGCCTTACGAATTACTCTGGCTGGAAGAGGATTAATTTGTCTCGATGAATTACAGGATCAGCATGCCTGCGATAGCGGCGCTCGATAGATTCGCGAGTGTGCCGGCCAGAATAGTTTTAAGGCCCAATTCCGCGATCTCATTACGGCGTTGCGGAGCCAGTACTCCGAGGCCACCGAGCAAAATGGCAATGGATGAGAAATTCGCGAAGCCGCACAATGAAAAGGTGAGGATGGCTTGGCTGCGTGTGCTGAAATCTCCAAGGATTGGTCGTAATTCGGAAAAGGCGACGAATTCATTGAGTACCAGTTTCTGGCCGATGAAAGAACCTCCGGAGACTGCTTCATGCCAAGGTAGGCCGATGAGCCAGGCTACCGGACTGAATACGTAGCCCAGTATCAATTGAAGACTCAGCGCTGGGTAGTCGAAAAGGCCGCCGATCAGTGAGAGTCCGCCATTAATGAGTGCAATTAGGCCGATAAAGGCCAGTAGCATGGCGCCCACGTTCAGCGCCAGTTTTAATCCTTCGCCAGCACCCGATGCAGCTGCGTCGAATACATTAGCGGGAGCTCCGATCGTTTCCTCCGGCAGTTGGCTGTTGTCCGGTATTTCTGTTTCCGGGATGAGCAGCTTGGCAAATAGTAGGCCCGAGGGCGCTGCCATAAAACAGGCGGCGATTAAGTGCTTCAACTCGATGCCCATTGCGGCATAGCCTGCCAAAACACTACCGGCAATTGACGCAACGCCACCGACCATGACTGCGAAAAATTCGGAGCGGGTCATGCGTGCCAAATAAGGTTTGATAGCCAAGGGCGCTTCGGTTTGACCGACAAAAATATTCGCAGTGGCACTTAAGGATTCTGCCCGACTGGTGCCGAGTAGCTTGCGAATGCCTCCTCCGATCACGTTCACGATTAGCGGCATCACGCGAATGTAATAAAGGACTGAGATTAAAGAGGAGAAGAAGATGATGACCGGCAATACTTTGAAAGCGAAGACAAAGCCTAAACTTTGTGAGGGATCGCTGAGCCCGCCGAAAAGAAAGTTAATTCCATTGTCGCCGTAGCCAATGATGGTTGAGACGATTTCGGCTAGCTTTGCCAAAGCAGTTTTCCCTAATGGCACATAAAGCACCAGTACACCGAAGCCGATTTGGATGCTGATGGCACCGGCAACCGTCCGCCAGTTTATGTCTTTCCGCGAAGAGGAGCAGAGCCAAGCAACAACGATAAGGGTAATGTATCCTAACAGGCTGATAATCATCGATTATCACGTTTAGCAGCTATCAGGCCAGATGCGTGAAAGCATTAAATTCGTTGTTGTAATGAAGGAGCAGACTTGACCCACGATGTGTGGCTATTCAGATCGCATGATGTCCTGGTCCCGTTATCTGCTCATCGACGCTTACAATGTTATCTGCGCGACCGAGCAATTGCGTGCAATAATGGATCAGAATATTGATCGTGCGCGTGACCATTTAGCAGAGATTGTACTTAGTATTCACGATGCAGAGGCCGTGCGGGTAGCTTTGATTCTGGATAGTCGTCAAGCTGCGCTACAGGTGGATCACCCATTTGGTAAAACGACTTTTGAATATTTGTATGCGCCGGCGGAACTCACTGCTGATGGGGTGATCGAACGAATTTTACGGCGTGCCAGGCACCCTGGTAATATTAGTGTCGTCAGTAATGATAATTTGGTGCGGGAGGCGACGCGCGCCAACGGCGCAATCGCACTACGTCCGGAGGAACTCTTCGAATGGGCGCACGCTTGTGAGGTGCGACTTTTGCAAGATGCCGCGCGGCGACGCATCGAAAATGCCAAGGAGTGGCGCAACGGAATTGATCTGTAAAAGCTATCTTATTTAAGATGATCTTATGTTGACCTTTTGAGCGGAACGACATTCGCTGATAAGGATGCCGACGAATCTCGTTCAAGAAATTCAGGGACTATATGGACCATTTACTTTGAGTGAGCGGGTTTTGCAAAAGATATGGCTGCGTCAAGATTTTGCGAAGGACCAATTGCGCACGAATCAGGGTCAGTTGCTAGAGGTTAAGGATCCCGGGCGCTGGAACTTCCAGGAAGGACCTGATTTCAAGGAAGCCTGTTTACTGATAGACGGGGAAGCGGTGCAGGGTGATGTCGAGGTACATTTTAGTGTTTCGGACTGGCTACTGCACGACCATCAAAGCAACCCCAATTTCGATCAGGTTGTTTTGCACGTGGTTCTACATACTCCGGAGGCTTCCGAAGCATCCGCACGAACAAGTCGTGGGGCGATTCCCGCGTTACTGAGTTTGCTGCCAATCCTCGAACACGATTTGGAAGCCTACGCGACCGATGAAGCGTTACTCGCTCTAGAGCAGGTCGATGACCTGGAATGGGTAGCACATTTTTTAGAACTCTCTCTGGCTGAGCGCGTGGAAAAATTAAATGAATTGGCACTTGTGCGTTGGCGGCAGAAACTAAAATTTGCCACAAAGCGTTTGTTGTCAGTCGGTTGGGACGAAGCGTGTCACCAGTTCTGTTTAGAGGTACTGGGTTATGCCCGTAACCGCGCTCCGATGGCGCGTCTAGCCTTGGAGTATCCTCTAGCAGCGTTTCGGTCTCAATCACTGGGTGTAGATAGGCTCTATGGCGAACAAATTGGCAAATGGCGGCTGAACGGGCTTCGCCCAGCGAATCATCCCCTGAAGCGTCTAGAGCAGTACTCAATGCTCATCGAGCGTCATCCGCAATGGCCACAGGCGCTCAAACATACACTACGACAAATTAATTTAGCGAGCGGTTTGGACACGACTGCCAACGTACGACAGGCACTTAATACCTACTGTGTGTGCGACCAACTTCGATTAGGTGTATTCAGTGGGATCCTTTCAGCCAGTCGTTTTCATACGCTAATGGTGGATGCTTTTCTACCGCTGGCGACTGCGGCAGGACAATTGGATGGAGTTCCTCTTTGGATGCATTGGTGGCCGGGCGATGTACCTGAGGGGCTGGAGCGTTTTTTGAAACAGGCGCAAGTGACAACGCAGCAGCAGGCGCGAACGAATGGTTTACTGCAAGGCGCGCTGGCTCTTTTTCTCGAGCGAGGAACTGAAGTAGCTTAGTGGCTGTAAAGGACCCGTAAATCGATTCTTTAGGTTTGAAGCAGTTGCTGAAAACTCCCTATATCAAACTATGAATTTAGAGTCTGCTATTTCTCGAATCCACAAGTCATTTGAAAAGATGGATGCTGCTTATGGCAGGCATGTTTTTGACGAGTTGGCGATTGTGGGTTTGGAAGCTGGTGGCTTGAAGTTGCACTCTTACAAAGGGCCGCGCGGTCAAACTGTATTCATGAATGACTTTGCGGATGACAGTATTTCACTACGTCGGGAACTAACTGCAGAGCAGACTTCGCTGGGTGGCGAATTCAGTTTTACGCGAGAGGGGGACGGCATCGGCATCGATGCGTATATTTGTTTGGGGCCCAATGCTTATTTGTTCTGCAATAACACTGACAAATCAATGCACGATATTACTCAAGATCCCCTTTGGTTAAATGCTCAAGGGCAATTCCTGGGTGTCAGCCAACACTTCGCGGTGGATCCTCTCGAGATTGAAGAGTCGCTGGACGATTAGGCTAAAAGTGCCGCTGCGCCGAGTATGGCGGCATCTCCCATCGGTAATTCTGAGACTTTAATTTCGATCTTATTCTTGTAGGTTGGGATCAAGTGCTGCTCGAAGGAAGAGCGAAGTGGATTTAACAAGATTTCACCAGCTTGCACCGGGCCCCCGAACAAAAAGTACGCAGCGGGACTCGTGACAAGTGCAGTTGAAGCGAGTGCTTCACCCAGCAAACGACCGGTGAAGTCAAATGTGGCCTTGGCGATTTTGTCACCTGCTGCCGCAGCCTCGGCTATTTTTTTTGAGGTAATTTTATCAATAGCCATCGAATCCAGTAAGCTGTCAGTGCCTAACTCGGCAATCATTTCAAAGAAAGTGCGGCGGATGCCAGTAGCCGAGCAGTAGCTCTCCAAACTACCACGCCGTCCAAAGCCGCAATAGCGCCCGTCTGGTATTACAGTGATGTGTCCGATCTCTCCGGCAAAGCCATCGTGGCCGTAGACTAATTGGTTATTCACATAGACACCGCTACCGAGACCTGTGCCGAGGGTGATCATGATGAAATCAGTGAAGTTTTTGGCGCCGCCGTAAATCTTTTCGCCTACCGCCGCCGCATTGGCATCGTTGGTAAGCTCTATTTTAGCCAGATTCAGGCGTTCATGCATGAGCTTTTCGATTGGAGTGACTCCTTTGAAAGTCAGATTGGGCGGCTCTTCGATATTGCCGGTATAATAATTTCCATTCGGCGCACCGATTCCCAAGCCCAACCATTCGATTTCCACTCCCGTCAGTACTGAAGCCGCTTCCGCCATGACGGTTTTGGCAGCGCTCGCCAGGCGGTCTGCGAAATCAGCCGCCAGCGTATAATCAGTGGTCGCGAAAGATGTTCTAGCGATCACATTCCCATCTTGTGTGACCGCGCCAATACGAGTGTTAGTGCCGCCGATATCACTGCCAAGTGTCAATTTCATGGTGTTCATTACGTGTAGCTGGAATCTTCTTTGCTGCTACCTGTGCATGTATAATCTTTACTGTTTTATTAGCTTACATTCAAAGACATAACAACAAAAAGCAGCTCAATACAGAGCAACTTTTCGCCGTAAAACTTTGGTGGCTGCCTAGAGCAATTCTTTGGCGACAGCGGCAACATTGTTAGCAGTCATGCCAAGTTGCTCCATCACGGTGTCGCCTGGTGCGGATAAGCCAAAACGGTCGATGCAAACAGTCTTCCCAGCCAGGCCGACATATTTGCCCCAAGTACTGGAAACCCCAGCTTCGACGGCAACACGCCTGCTGCAGCTAGCGGGAAGAATGCTCTCAATGTAATCAGCGGATTGACGCTCAAATCGTTCGAAGCAGGGAAGTGATACCACACGGATGCCTTCACCGAGTGTCTCGGCAGCGCCCAGCGCATGTTGTACTTCCGACCCGGTTGCTAAAATAATCAGCTTAAGTTCGCCAATTTCCTTTTTCGCAATGTAGCCACCCTTTAAGGTGCCCAGACGGCGATCACTTGCGGAAAGGCTGTCGTTTGCTGGAATATTTTGACGTGTCAGAATGAGTGCCGTCGGGCCGTCTTTTCTTTCCATCGCTGCAGCAAAAGCCGCGGCTGTTTCTTCTGCATCCGAGGGACGGATCACATCAAGATTTGGAATAACACGCAAACCACTGACGGTTTCAACGGGTTGGTGGGTCGGACCATCTTCACCGACGCCCACCGAGTCATGCGTGAAAATATAAGTAACCGGAATTTTGGAGAGCGATGCCAGGCGAATTGCGCCGCGCATATAATCTGCGAAAGCCAGGAAAGTAGCGCCACTGGCTCGGAAGATCCCGTCGTAGGCGATACCATTGCAAATCGCACCCATTCCGTGTTCTCGAATACCAAACCAGATGTTGCGACCTGTGAAGTTGTCCGGGCCGAAATCGCCGCAGTCTTTAATGTAGTTCTTAGTCGAACCGTATAAGTCAGCCGAACCGGTGATGAGCTGTGGAACTCCCTTGGCAAGCGCGTTAATGACCACGCCACCGGATGCACGTGTTGCAGAACCTGTTCCGGCAGGGAATTCCGGAATCTGATCCAATAGGTCATCTGGAATAGTGTCGTTTAAGCCACAATTTAGTTCAGCAGCGAGTGCTGGGTTTGCTGCTGTCCATGCGTTAAAGGTTTCCTCCCATTTTGCTGTAACGGTTTTTGCGGCAATAGCACTTTTTGCAAAATAGTCGCGTACTTCCTGCGAAACATGGAAGGTCTCATCGGGCAAACCGAGTCCTTGGCGTGCGCCTTCAGCAAATTTAGCACCTCCTTCGCCGTGTCCGCCAGCGGTTCCTTCGACCTCTGGTATACCCTTTGCGATAGTTGTTTTGGCGATGATTACCTTAGGCTTACCATTGTCATTCGACTTAGCGGAGCTGATAGCATTTGTGATTGCGCTGAAGTCGTGGCCATCGATTAAAAATGTTTCGAAGCCCTGCGATGCAAAATAAGCCTCTGCATCTTCGCTTTGAGTACGCTTTGCCATTGCATCCAGGGTGACGTCGTTGGAATCGTAGATCAGGATCAGGTTATCAAGTTGATTGTGACCTGCGAACGCAATCGCTTCTTTGGCAACACCTTCTTGCAGGCAACCATCACCATGTAGGGCAAATACATGATGATCGAAGATAGTATGTTCGGCGGTATTGAATTTTGCAGCAGCGCGTTTCCCCGAGAGGGCGTAGCCGACTGCATTACCGACGCCCTGTCCCAGCGGGCCAGTAGTCGCTTCGATACCGACGGTGTCACCAAACTCTGGATGGCCTGGTGTTTCCGAGCCGAGTTGACGGAAATTTTTCAATTCTTCGAGCGAGAGGTGGTAGCCAGCCAGATGAAGCCATGAATAGATAAACATGGAACCATGGCCTGCTGAAAGTATGAAGCGATCACGGTTTAACCATTTCGGGGCAGATGGATCGTAGCTGAGGCCACCGTTGCCAAATAGTACAGCGCCAATCTCGGCGCAACCGAGAGGTAGTCCAAGGTGGCCTGAGCTGCAGGCGTGGACCGCATCAATTGCGAGACCTCGGGCTTGTGTGGCGGCTTGTGAGAGAATATCTGTTTGCATGTGATGTACTATGGTTGTGCCTTAAGGAAGCAACTTTGTGTTAAAAGAATGAAGCAGTGAACACTGGGGTTCTTGGCGTGAATGGAAAGGATAATTCACGAAAGGTGATGAATTCTACTCATATATTGCATTCAAAACTCGACTTTCAATGAAGCTAGGCCTTAGACCAGCAACTATGACTCATGCAGAATTAGAAGAGGGTAAAACGTTACAACTCGATTTCACGAAACTTCAAAAAGTCGCAAATTGTGGTGCTGATGTTTTGCCGGCGATTGCTCAGGATGCTCAAACTGGCGAAGTACTTATTGTTGGATACGCAAACCAACTCGCTTTTGAAACTGCTTTGGAGTGCGGGATGGCGACTTTTTGGAGCACGAGTCGCAATGAACTTTGGATCAAAGGTAAGACAAGCGGCGACTACCTGAAGATACAAGAGGTGTGTGTGAATTGTGAGCAGAATTCGATTTTGTATAAAGTAACGCCGGCCGGTAAGGGTGCCTGCCATACTAAGAATCAGGCAGGCGTCGCGCGCTCTGGTTGTTACTATCGGCGAGTGAGGGACGATGGAACACTTGAATTCATAAACGACGAGCAGCGCTAGAACGTATTCGATTTACCCCGGCAAAATGATGTCTTGCTGAATGAAAGTCAGCGGACTTACCAAGGGCTCAATACTACATTCGCAATCTTACGTCCAAGATCTCGAGCGATGCGAGGCATCGCCTGATATTCGGACTGTGCGTAGGACTGTTGCTCTGTGACATCTGCGCCTCCATAAGGATTGTTGATATATGCAGTGCTGCGTTCGGTCACAGTGCGTTCGGTGAAATAGTAGTCGCCTGCATTCTGATTATAAAGAGAGATATCAGCAATTAATTGCAGATCAAAATCAAGTGCACTTGTGGTGTCGTTGCTGTCGCGTGCACCAGCCTGGCGCTTGTATTCTTTCAATTTTACGATCAGCACGGCATCGGCTTCTTCGGGGTCGGATACTATTTTTAAGCGTCCATCCGTAATAAAAGCTTCACGGATCTGACTGCTGACAATCGCTTGTGCCTGCGGTGCGTAGCTTTCGTTGTTAGCCGGGCGGATATAGATCGAGTCAAAAGGAATGGGCGCGGGTGTTCCTAATCGGTAGGAGCTACATCCTACCAGCGAAAGGAGTGCGATCACCACGAGGTAAGCGGAAATTGACTGCAGAGTATTCTTCATGTGCTGTGGAACGATCAAGGCAGGCGGATTAGTCGATCACGAGTAATTTGCGAATAATAGAGGCACTGCTGATGGGACGTACGCCAGCCTCGATGTCTGAAATGCGAATGCCTGCCTCAATTGCCGCTTCAGATTCAGGTGCGATTGTGATCGCTTCGTTATAAAAGATGAGAGCGGCAGTGTTGTTGCTTTGAGTATAATAATAGAAATCTCCCAAATTCAGGCGACTGGTGGCCAACAAGTTTTCCATTCTTTCGAGGTTACTTTCAACTTCCCCAATGAAAGTACTATCAGGGAAGAGAATCAGGAAGTCCTCATAATAGCTGATTGCCTGACGTGTTGATCCTTGGTCGTATTCACTGCCCTCGACCAGGCTGCCGTAGGTCTGGGCCAGATTATAATAGGCTTCTGGCGCCAACATGCTCTGCGGATAGTAATTGATTAACCGGTCCAAGGCATCAATTGCATCCTCGGGTTTGTTCCGCATTTCGGAGACGATTGCCATGTTCATGAGCGCCATGGGTGCGTAATGACCATAGGGAGCGTTGATGACGATTTGCTCAAATTGTTGCGTCGCCTTGCTGTACTGTCGGAATCCGGGTAAGACCCAAAAAATTCTACCGCGCGCGCCATCCATAAGTGCGCTGGCACACTCGAATTGAGCAATAATGACTTGGTCGAATTTAGAATAATTAGGGTGTTGTCTGACTATCTCTTGCAAGGCCTCGAATGCTTTCGTCCAGCGTTCCTTGGCCATAAGAAGCTGCGCTCGTTGGAAGAGTGCTTCGGCTGCTGCTTTAGACCGGGGATAGTCCTTGATGATTTTCTTTAGGCGCCGATTGGCGGACCAGGTGCTTCCTTTTTCAAGCTTCTTCATCGCAGCTTCAAGCATCTCCGCCGCCGCAGCTTCATCCTCGTTGGTAGCTACGCGCAACTCAACCTTGTCTTTATCCTTCCCAAACAAGTTGAACAGGCTGAATTCGGCTGACAGAGGTGGAGCCAGTGAAAGCCATAAGGCTAAAAGAACGAGTAATGTGCGATGCATAGGTAGATTTTTTATTGCCACTTAATGAGTGCCGACGCCCAAGTTAGGCCGGCTCCGAAGGCGACCAGTAAAATGAGGTCTCCACTATGAATACGATTTGAGCGGTAAGCTTCATCGAGGGCAATCCCTATTGATGCAGCAGATGTGTTGCCATAAAATTCCAGATTATTATGGAATCGTTCCATCGGGATTTCCATGCGCTTGGCCAGGCTTTCGATAATTCGCATGTTGGCCTGGTGAGGGATGACGAGATCGACTGAAGCGGTATCATAACCAAATCGCTCGAGAATGTTAACGCTGGCTTTGCCCATTTCACGGACAGCTTGCTTAAAGATCTCCTTGCCATTCATTTTGAGGAAATGCTCGCGGTTTGCTATGGAATTAATCGAAGCAGGCATGGCAGACCCACCGCCCGGCTGGCACAGCAAACTTGGATCTGAGCCGTCGGATCCGGCTAAAGTGCCAAGTATGCCGATATTCGAAACGCTTTCATCTCTGGATAGGACCACAGCACCCGCGCCGTCACCAAACAGTACGCATGTTTGGCGGTCTTCAAAATCGAGGATGGGGCTGGTTTTTTCTGCGCCAATGACCAGAGCTTTTTGATAGTGGCCTGATTGGAGCATCGCACTGGCTATGCCGAGTGTATAGACGAAACCAGAGCAGGCGGCTTGGACGTCGAATGCGCAAATATTACCCAAGCCTAGTTTGTGTTGTACTAAACAGGCGGTCGAGGGGAAGGGCATGTCCGGTGTCATCGTGGCTACGATAATCAGATCCAGCTCTGCGACATCGACCCCGGCTGCCTCGATGGCTCGTCTGGCCGCAATGGCCGCCATGTCGCTGGTCGATTCATTTTCAGCAGCGAAGCGTCTTTGGCTGATGCCGG
>Ga0210065_1000502_pt1 | contig 10377 bp, 9 predicted proteins | sample Muzzi_PWB_D1_FD_185533 | JGI IMG/M metagenome (GOLD analysis project Ga0210065, IMG submission 185533) | Wetland microbial communities from San Francisco Bay, California, USA, that impact long-term carbon sequestration - Muzzi_PWB_D1 (SPAdes) | ecosystem: Environmental > Aquatic > Marine >... | reverse complement strand
AATCATATCAAAGTGATCCTGCGGTACTCTCTGTACACTGCGTATTGCATACACGATCAATCGCTTGAGAGTAATTCGGAACAGGTAGTTTATGGACTTCGAGTGGGTGGCCATCGCCCTTGGTGACGTTGCCTGGATCATGCTGGCTTTTGCGCTCGGGCTCGGCGCGCGCCTTATCGGCCTGCCGCCCCTGGTCGGCTTTCTCGGTGCCGGTTTCGCGCTCAATTTCCTGGGTATTGCCAGCGGTGAGGTGCTGCAGAAGCTGGCAGACCTGGGCATCACGCTGCTGTTGTTCACTGTCGGCCTGAAACTGGACCTGAAGACGCTGCTCCGCCCCCAGGTGTGGGCGGTGACCGGCCTGCATATCGGCTTCGTCGTTGCGCTCTTCGGGCTGGGAATCTTCCTGCTCGCATTGTTAGGCGCCCCGCTGTTTACAGGCCTGGAATTCCAGCAGATCCTGCTGCTGGCTTTTGCTCTCAGCTTTTCGAGCACGGTATTCGTCGTCAAGAGCCTGGAAGAAAAAGCTGCGATGAAGTCGCTGCACGGGCGCATCGCCATCGGTATTCTGGTAATGCAGGACATCGCCGCGGTCGTATTCCTGGTTGCCTCGACCGGCAACCTGCCGTCACCGCTGGCGGCGCTGCTGTTCCTGCTGATCCCGCTGCGGCCGCTGTTCAACCAGCTCTTGTTGCGCGCGGGCCATGGGGAGCTGCTGATCCTTTATGCGCTGGCGCTGGCGCTCGGTGGCGCCGAGTTGTTCGAGCTGGTCGGCGTAAAGGACGACCTCGGCGCACTCGTGATGGGGGTGCTGATTTCAAGCCATCCGAAAGCACACGAACTGTCGAAGATGATCTTGAGTTTCAAGGACCTTTTCCTGGTGGGCTTCTTCCTGTCGATCGGCATGACCGGCGAGCTTTCCACGGAAGCGCTGGTTATCGGGGTTCTGCTGGTGCCGCTCGTCTTCATCAAGTCGGCTCTTTTCTATGGCCTGATGATCGCATTCAGGCTGCGCGCGCGGACCGCCCTGCTGGCGACGCTCAGTCTGAGCAATTACAGCGAGTTCGGCCTGATCGTGGCCTCGCTGGGCGTGGCTTACGGATGGCTGGAGCCCGGCTGGCTGGTTGTCATTTCCATCGCCCTGACCCTGTCTTTCGTGGTTGCCGCCCCCCTGACCAGGCGCGATGACAGGATTTACAGCAGCTACCATTCGTTCTTTAAGAAATACCAGCGCCAGGAGCGCCTGCCGGATGATCAGCCGATGGATACCGGCAGCGCCAGGATTGCCGTCTTTGGAATGGGCCGGGTCGGCGCCGGCGCCTACGACAGGATGTGCGAGCTTTACGGTAACACCGTGGTTGGTGTCGACTTCAATGCCGAAACGGTCCGGCGTCTGCGGCAGGAAGGCCGCAACGTGATGCACGGCGACCCCAGCGACGCGGACTTCTGGGAGCTCGTGGAGCGCGTTCCGAGTATCGAGCTGGTGATGCTGACGCTGCCGACGTTAACGGCAAATCTCGAGGCCCTGGGGCAGCTTCGCGAAATCGGCTTCGACGGCGGCATCGCCGCAACCGCGCGATATGCTGACGAAGAAGATCGGCTGCGCGCGGCGGGCGCCACGATTGTGTTCAACATTTATGCCGAGGTTGGCAACGGCTTTGCCGGACACGTTGCCAACACCTACCCGGCGCGTGCGCGCGACGGCTAGGCGTTTTTCACGCTATCTCGCGGCCTTTGCTTCCTGCTCGACGACCTTGTTGATCTTCCACTGCTGGGCAATCGAGAGCAGCGTGTTCGTCACCCAGTAGAGCACCAGGCCGGACGGGAAGAAGGCGAAGAACGCCGTGAACATGATCGGCATGATCTGCATCACCTTCGCCTGGATCGGATCGGTCGGCGCTGGATTCAGCTTTTGCTGTGCAAACATTGCCGCGCCCATGATCAGGGGCAGGATGAAGTACGGGTCGCGCGTAGACAGGTCCGTGATCCAGAGCATGAACGGCGCCTGGCGCATTTCGACGCTTTCCAGGAGCACCCAGTAGAACGCGAGGAAGAATGGCATCTGGATCAGGATAGGCAGACAGCCCGCGGCGGGATTCACCTTTTCGCGCTTGTAAAGATCCATCATCGCCTGGCTCAGCGCCTGGCGATCGTCCTTGTAGCGATCCTGCAGCGCTTTCATCCGAGGCTGCAGGTTGCGCATCTTCGCCATCGAGCGACCGCTCGATTCAGTGAGCTTGTAGAAAGCGAGCTTGATGAGGAAGGTCACGATAATGATGGCCCAGCCCCAGTTACCGACAAAGCCATGTACCAGGCTCAGCAGCCAGAACAGCGGCTGCGAAATAATCGTCAGCCAGCCGTAATCGACGGTGAGCTTCAGGCTCTCGTCGATCGACTCGAGCTGCTTTTGCAGCTTGGGCCCGACGAACAGCGTCGTGGCGAACACATTGCTCGAGCCCGGGGCAACTTCGACGGCGCTGCGTGCGATTGCGCTGCTGGTGGAAACACCGCCATTCACGGACACGTCGAAGCGGTGCTCGATGCCGGGCGTCGGGACTACGGCACTCAGGAAGTGATGCTGAATGGCACCGAACCAGCCTTGCGGCGAGTAGAACTCGACCTTGCCGTCTTCGAGCAGGTCATCGCGCTTGAGTTTTTCCGATTTTTCGCCGTTGTAGATGATCGGCCCGGCGAAAGAATAGGAATCTACATCGAACATCGAGCGTTCCTGTTCTTTCGAAACCCGCTGGATGCGCACGTACTCGGCACCACGCCAGGCTTCCTCGGTATTGTTGGTTACTTCCTGCTCGAGGCCGATGATGTAGCTGCCACGCTTGAACCGATAGCGTTTTTCGACAACGATCCCGTTGCCGTCGGTCCAGCGCAACGGGACGATAAGCTCATCCGCATCGCCGAGTTCGTAATTCAGTTGTTCGTGGCCGAACAACGTCAGGTGCGTCGCTTCGGCGGCGCCGCCCGCCGCGCGCACACCGGACTGGATCAACCCCAGGTTACCCGGGCTCGTATCCAGCAGTTGGACCTTCTTGTCCGGATGGTCTTTCGCCACCGGGTATTTCGGCAGCAGCGCCTTTTGCAGTGTGCCGCCCTCGGTGCTGATGCCTATATTGAGTACGTCGGTCTTTACCTGGATAAGCGGCGCCGTGCTCGGCGCTGCGGTTTCTGCCGGTTGCTCGCCCGGCACCGCGGGCAGGGTGGCAACGTCGGGGTCGGGGCCGGCGTCGGAGATTTCCGGCAGCTCGTCGGTCGTACCGGTTGGCGCCGGGGCGTCAACTGCGGGTGCAGCCTGCTGCGCAGCCGTGGAGGCCGGCTGCTGTCCGTAGTCCTGCATCCAGGTCTGGTAGGTGATCCAGGCCATCAGGGCGAAGAAGGCCCAGATTAGCAGTCGTTGGTTATCCATCGATTAACTGTCCCGAGGTGTTTTTCACGTGCTGCTGCATTGTCGCCAGTGGGCCTCGAGGCTGTCGAAGATCTGCCGGTTGCTGGCGGCCCCGGTTGCTGGCTGGTTGATCACGACAATATCAAGGCCCGCCAGTGCCATATGGTGCTGGCGAAACGATTCCCGAATTATGCGCTTTACGCGGTTTCTTTGCGTGGCGAGACGACAGTGTTTCTTGGAAATCGCCAGGCCCAGCCTGGCATTGTCCCGGTTGTTAGGCCTGTACAACACTGTAAATAATTTGTCCCGGCTGCGTCCGGCTTTCGCAAACACGCGGCCGAAAGCCGCCGCGTCCAGTAGCCGATTGTCTCTCGTAAAACGGTTGCCTGGGCAGCTTGTCTTGTCTGTAAGTGGGGTCGTCGTGACGGTAACGCGGAGGTTACGGCGTCAACCGTGCACGGCCTTTGGCGCGCCGGCGCTTGATGACAAGGCGTCCGGCCTTGGTCGCCATGCGGGCACGGAATCCATGCGTACGAGCGCGCTTCAATTTGCTGGGCTGGAAAGTGCGTTTCATTGGCTTGTTACCTGGTATCTGGCCGGCCGCAACCCGGCCGTTCTTTTGGAAGGGCGGCAAGGGTACGCAGGTGGCCAGACAGTGTCAATAGACTAATGTAAACATTGAATTTTCGGCCTTTCCGGGCCTGTGGATAACTGCATCTGGCGGCGCCCCCACATAGGGTATAGACTGCCCGATCGTTTGTCTTTTCGCGGCCGTTTGCCGGCCCTTGCCGGTCCACCGGGGATCATAATTGTCTGTGCAGTCGACGCTTTGGAACCAGTGCATCCGTGTCTTGCGGGCGGAGCTTCCCGAGCAGCAGTTCAATACCTGGATCCGGCCGCTGCAGGCAGTGGACGATGGCGGTGTGCTGCGCATCCTGGCGCCCAACCGTTTCGTTATCGACTGGTTACAACAGCATCACATGGAGCGGATTCTGGAGCTTGTCGATGACGCGGCGGCGAATACCGAGGTCGTCGTCGAGGTCGGCTCCAGGGATGCGGCGCCCGAGGCGCCGAGCAGGCCACGCGCGACCCGGGTTGCCGGTTCTCCGCCTGTCACCTCGCGGCTGAACCCGACTTTTACCTTCGCCAATTTCGTAGAAGGCAAGAGTAACCAGCTCGCCCGGGCCGCGGCCAGCCAGGTCGGCGAGAACCCCGGTAAATCCTATAACCCGCTGTTTATCTACGGCGGCGTGGGTCTTGGCAAAACTCACCTGATGCACGCCGTCGGCAATGCAATGATCAAGGAGAATCCCGGCGCCCGCGTCAGCTACGTGCACTCGGAGCGATTTGTCGGCGATATGGTCAAGGGCCTGCAACACAACACGATTTCCGAGTTCAAGCGTTCGTACCGCTCGCTCGATGCTCTGCTGATCGATGATATCCAGTTCTTTGCCGGCAAGGAGCGCTCCCAGGAAGAGTTCTTCCACACGTTTAACGCTCTGCTGGAAGGACAACGGCAGATCATCCTGACCTGTGACCGTTACCCGAAAGAGGTCAACGGCCTGGAGGAGCGCCTGAAGTCCCGTTTTGGCTGGGGGTTGACGGTTGCGATCGAGCCCCCGGAACTCGAAACCTCGGTGGCCATCCTGATGAGCAAGGCGAGCCTCGAGGGCGTCGACCTGCCCGAGGAGGTCGCGTTCTTCATCGCCAAGCGCATTCGCTCCAATATTCGAGAACTCGAGGGCGCGCTGCGTCGGGTCATAGCCAATTACCGGTTTACCGGCCGGCCAATTGACCTCGATTTTGCCAAGGAGGCCCTGCGCGACCTGCTGGCGCTGCAGGACCGGCTGGTATCGATCGAAAACATCCAGAAAACGGTCGCCGAGTACTTTAAGATTCGCGTCGGAGACCTGTTATCCAAGAAACGCAGTCGCTCGATCGCGAGGCCCAGGCAGTTTGCGATGGCACTGGCCAAGGAATTGACCAACCATAGCCTTCCGGAAATCGGCGACGCTTTTGGCGGCAGGGACCACACGACGGTGTTGCACGGCTGTCGCCGAATCGCTTCTTTGCGGGAGATGGACAAGCGGATCGATGACGACTATCTGAATTTGTTGAGAACCCTGACAGGATAATGTGGATAACCGGTGGAAAAAGCCTGGCGGATAATTTATCCACAAGGTATGCACAGGTGGCCTACCTTTCGCAAGAAAGTTATGAGGCCAAATTTATCTACATAAGTACTTGATTTAGTTAATATTTAAAAAGTTATGCACAGCTATTTTGGCGCTTAATAATAACAATAGATTAATAATTTCCAATTTTTATTAACAGGTGGAACCTATGAAGTTTACCGCAGCTCGGGAAGCGCTGTTGAAGCCACTGCAGGCCGTAATCGGCGTTGTAGAGCGCCGGCAGACGATGCCGATTCTTTCGAATGTGCTGATCATCGCAAGGGATGGGCAGCTGTCCGTGACAGCGACTGACCTGGAAGTCGAACTCGTCGCGCAAACCGATGTCGACACGGAATCAGGCGGCGAGACGACAGTGTCCGGGCGCAAGTTGCTGGACATTTGCAGGGCGCTTCCGGATGGCACCGAGGTCAATGTCAGCCTGAGCGGCGAAAAGCTTGCTGTTCGTGCCGGCCGGAGCCGGTTCAACCTGGCGACCCTGCCGGCGGCGGAATTTCCGGTCGTGGATGACATCAAGGCAGGCCAGACGATACGGGTGTCACAGGAAGTCCTGGGGCGGCTGATCGAAAAGACCCACTTCTCGATGGCGCAACAGGATGTGCGTTATTACCTGAACGGCATGCTGCTGGAGACCGGTGGCAAATATCTGCGCGCGGTTGCAACGGACGGTCACAGGCTCGCGCTATGCCAGGCCGAGTTGGCGGATGATCTTGATGAACAACAGGTGATCCTGCCGCGCAAGGGTGTGCTGGAGCTGCAACGGTTGATGAGCGGCGAAGGGGATATTGATATTGAGCTTGGTGCGAACCACGTTCGGATTCAATTGGACGGTATTCGCTTCACATCGAAGCTGATCGACGGTCGTTTCCCGGAGTATGAGCGGGTCATACCGAAAGAGTCGTCGAACGAACTGTCGGCTGATTGCGGCGCCTTCAAGGGCGCGTTGCAGCGAACCGCGATCCTGTCGAATGAGAAATACCGCGGCATACGGCTGGTGATCCGGGATAGTGGCGTCGTGCTCCAGGCGCATAACCCGGAGCAGGAAGAGGCCGAAGAAGAGTTGGAAGTCGAGTACAGCGGTGAAGATATCGAGATCGGGTTCAACGTCAATTACCTGCTGGACGCGCTGGGGGCGGTAGAGGGCGATACAGTCACGCTGTCTGTGCAGGACAGCAACTCGAGTTGCCTGATTCGCCAGCCGGGCAAGGATGACTGCAAGTTTGTTGTCATGCCGATGCGGCTGTAGGGCCCGGCGCTTGTTACTACCGGGCCGATGATTCGACTTTTCAGGGCGGGTGATTTTCGCTGCCTGGCAAAAGTGGAGTTGGAGTTCAGTCCGGGGTTCAACCTGGTCTATGGCGCGAACGCCTCCGGCAAGACGAGCCTCCTCGAGGCGCTCGGTTATCTCGGGCGCGGGAAGTCCTTCCGCGGAGCCTCAACCAGTGACCTGATTCGGCACGGTGAAAAAGAGTTCGTACTGTTCGGGGAGACCGGGTTCGATGGCGGGCACCACCGTCTCGGTGTCCGCAACAGCCGCGATGGGCTGGAAGTCAGGGTGGACGGAAGCAACGATGGCGGGGCAGCGGCCCTGGCGGCGGCATTGCCGCTTCAGGTCATCGATCCAGAGGTACACAACCTGGTTGCGGGCGGTCCGGATCTGCGCCGTCGCTATCTCGACTGGACGGCGTTCCACGTGGAACCGGACCATCTGCGGGCCTGGCGTCGCTTCCGCCGGGCGCTGAAGCAGCGGAATGCAGCACTCAAATCAAGGGCTGGAGCCGCGGCAATCCGCAGCTGGAACGCCGAATTCGTGTCCGCCAGCGATGCGCTGGATGCTTCTCGCCGACACGCGATGACGATCCTGGCGGACGCTTTGCAGGAATATGGGCAACGGCTGCTTGGCACCGAGCTTGGCTTCGAGTACCAGCAGGGCTGGAGCAGGGAGCGGCTCCTGCTCGAGGCGCTGGAGGAGGGCCTTGACAGGGAGATCCAGCTCGGGGCGACCCAGCACGGTCCGCATCGGGCCGATGTCAGGGTCAGCTATGACGAGAGGCAGGCCCGGAAGCTCGTATCGCGGGGGCAACAAAAATTGCTGGCGAGCGCGATGGTGCTGGCTGCGACCGAGACCGCCCAGACCGCGCTGGAGCGCCCGCTGCTGTTGTTGCTCGACGATCCAGCGGCGGAGCTGGATACGGCAGCGCTGGGCCGGTTGATGCAGTCGGTGCTTGGCCTCGGTTGCCAGGTGGTCGCGACGAGCCTCGACCCGGAAGCGTTGCCGCTGCCAGCGGACAGCACGCTGTTCCACGTGGAACAGGGTACCCTGGCGGCCGTCTGAGCGGGTCCGCGCGTTCAACCCCCGGGGCTGTTTGGCGGCCACCGAATCCCGCGTAATAAAGAGGCTCCCGGGGGTCCTTTGGGCGCCCCGTTTTGTTACAATGGATCGGTTAACCTCCGAGGACATCGAATGACCGACGAATCACAGTATACTTCCAGTAATATCAAGGTGTTAAAGGGCCTTGAGGCCGTCCGCAAAAGACCGGGTATGTACATCGGCGACACCGATGACGGCACCGGCCTGCACCATATGGTATTCGAGGTCGTCGACAACTCCATCGACGAGGCGCTGGCGGGCTACTGCGACGGCGTCACGGTGATCCTGAACGGCGACGGCTCGGTCACCGTGACCGACAACGGGCGCGGCATCCCCATCGACATCCACAAGGAGGAAGGGGTTTCCGCCGCCGAGGTCATCATGACCCAGCTGCACGCCGGGGGTAAGTTCGACCAGAACTCCTACAAGGTCTCCGGCGGCCTGCACGGCGTCGGCGTATCGGTCGTCAACGCCTTGTCCGAACACCTCGTCCTCACGATTCACCGCGACGGCAAGATCCACCAGCAGGAATACGTGCACGGTGAGCCGGTGGCGCCGCTTGCGATCGTCGGCGACTCCGACCGCACCGGAACTACGCTGCGTTTCAAGCCTAGCCCCGGGACCTTCACCAATATCGAATTTCAGTACGAGGTGCTGGCGCGGCGCCTGCGGGAGCTGTCGTTCCTCAATTCCGGTGTTCGCATCCGCCTGGTCGACGAGCGCGACGAGCGTGAGGACGTGTTTGAATACGAAGGTGGCATCCGGGCGTTCGTGGAGCACCTCAACAAGAACAAGACGCCGATCCACGGCACCGTCTTCCATTTCACCGCGACACGGGACGACGTTGTCGTCGAGGTGGCGCTGCAATGGAATGACGGATACCAGGAAACCATGTTTTGCTACACCAACAATATTCCGCAGCGTGACGGCGGCACCCACATGTCCGGGTTCCGCGCGGCACTGACCCGGACGCTCAACAGCTATATCGAAAAGGAGATCAGCGGTCGCAAGGACAAGTTCACGCCCAGCGGCGATGACGCGCGCGAGGGCCTGACGGCCGTGCTGTCGGTCAAGGTACCCGACCCGAAGTTCTCATCGCAGACCAAGGACAAATTAGTTTCATCTGAAATCAAAGGCATTGTCGAACAGACCATGGCGGCGAATCTCGAGGCGTACCTGCTCGAGAACCCGGCCGATGCCAAGTCCATCGTGTCCAAGATCATCGATGCGGCGCGCGCTCGCGAGGCGGCCCGCAAGGCGCGCGAAATGACGCGGCGTAAGGGCGCACTCGATGTCGCCGGTTTGCCCGGCAAGCTCGCCGACTGCCAGGAAAAAGACCCGGCGCTGTCCGAGCTGTTCCTGGTCGAGGGCGACTCCGCCGGCGGTTCCGCCAAGCAGGGCCGCGACCGCCGCACGCAGGCAATCCTGCCGCTCAAGGGCAAGATCCTGAATGTCGAGAAGGCGCGCTTCGACAAGATGCTGTCGTCGGCCGAGGTCGGGACGCTGATAACCGCGCTCGGCTGCGGCATCGGGCGGGACGACTTCGACCCGGACAAGCTGCGCTATCACCGCATCATCATCATGACCGACGCCGACGTCGACGGCGCGCACATCGCCTCGCTGTTGATGACGTTCTTCTTGTAGTAGCTCTGGATGTTGATGACGGCGTCGCCCCCTTCGCGGAGGGCTCGCTCCTGGAGCGAGAGCATCGCCGAGAGAAAGACCCATTCGCAGGCACGCTCGTCGGATTTGTTGAGCGCGTTGGTCTTCTTGTTCGCGACCCAGGTTCCGATCTCCCGTTCGACTTCGGGATGCTTCTGGTCCCCGAAGAAGAACTGGATGCCCGCGTCGAGCTTCTCCTTGGCATCTTCCGTGGCCAGGGCTTCTTGATAGGAAAACATGTGCTCCGTATCGCGAGCGAAGGCGGGGAACGCGAACACGACGAGCATCGCAATGAACAGGATCTTCTTCATGGAATCGACCTTTCCTCATTCCCGCCGACCGAGAGCCTCGGCGGACAGCGAAGGATCGTAGAGGAAGCGATCGCGCGATGCACCGAGTGCGCTTGCGTCCCGCGCATTTCGAGTCGGCAACGAACGCCGGTCCCGAACCTTCATTCGCGCGGCACCGAGACGACGAGTCGCGCTTCCCCCCAGAGCGGACCGACCTCGCCGTCCGGAGATTCGGGACGCAGCTGGCAATGATGGGCGAGCGCGCCGAGCGACGGTCGACCGCGCACCCGCTCCGAACGAACGACGAGCGACGCGTCGGCCGCGAACTCCGCCACTTCAAGATGCAGGCGCGTGACGGCGACCAGGTATCCGGCCGGCGGCGGACGGCCTTCCGCCCGGGCGAGCAGGCCCTCGTGGGCCGCGACGCATTGAGCCATGTACTCGACCGCGAGCCAACCGGCGACGGTG
>Ga0210065_1000501_pt1 | contig 10410 bp, 11 predicted proteins | sample Muzzi_PWB_D1_FD_185533 | JGI IMG/M metagenome (GOLD analysis project Ga0210065, IMG submission 185533) | Wetland microbial communities from San Francisco Bay, California, USA, that impact long-term carbon sequestration - Muzzi_PWB_D1 (SPAdes) | ecosystem: Environmental > Aquatic > Marine >... | reverse complement strand
GACCCTGATCCCCGAATCCCGCCGGCTTCCCGACCCGGCCTCCGCCGACCATGTCCTTCGGCCGGGCCATGACTTCTGGCCGCGCCTCTGGCTAGAAATCAACGACCCTCCAGGTCAGGTCCACGTCGCCGGACAGGCGGCCGTCCTCAACGCTCCCGCCCTGGCCATCGTGGGGACCCGCCGGGCCACCGCCCGGGGCCTGGCCGTGGCCCGCGCCCTGGGCGCCGAACTGGCCGCCCACGGCTGGGTCATCGTCAGCGGGCTGGCTCTGGGCATCGACGCGGAAGCCCACCGGGGTGCCCTGGATGTCCAGGGCAGCACCGTGGGCGTCATGGCCACCGGACTGGACCGCACCTACCCGACCGCCCACCGCGCCTTGCGCTCCAGGCTCGAGGAACGGGGCTGCATCCTGACCGAATTCGCGGCCGGCACCCCGCCCCTGCGTTTCAATTTCCCCCGGCGCAATCGCCTGATCGCGGGACTGGTCCAGGGCGTCATCGTGGTGGAGGCCCCGCGAAAGAGCGGGGCGATGCTGACGGCGATGCTGGGAGTCGATTACAACCGGGAGGTCTTCGCGGTGCCGGGACCGGTCGACCTGGAGACCAGCCGGGGCTGCCACCACCTGCTGCGCGAAGGGGCTCACCTGATGGAGAGCGTGGAGGATGTCACCCGGGTGCTGGGGCGGCCCTCGGAAAAGGTGGCTGCCGGCCAGTTGATGCCGCGCCCGGTCACCTGCAATGAAACCGCGCCGGGCAGCGCCGCTTCCTGGATCATGGACCGCCTGGACCTTGAGGGTGTATCCCGGGACCTGCTGCGTGAGCGCTGGCCCGGCACCGAGGACGCCTGGCAGGAGGGCTGGCTGGCCCTGGAACTGGCCGGCTTGATCAGAAGGTTGCCTGGAGGCAGGGTTGCCCGTAGAATCTGGTCCGGTTGAGACGCGCCGGGGCCGCCCCGGGCGCGTTGTATTGTTTCCCGAACCCTGCGTTGCTTCCCGAACCCTTGGAGTTTTCCGATGACCTCCCGCCCGCGGCAGTTGCTGGATTTCAGCCTGCTGTACCTCCTGTTGCTGCTGGCCCGACCTCTTCCCCGGAGTTGGCTGCTGGCTGTGGGCCGCGGACTCGGGTCCTTCGTCTGGCGCGTGGTGGGGTTTCGCCGCGACGTGGTGTTGGACAACCTGCGCCATGCCTTCGGCGACACCATGGACGAATCCCAAATCCGCGACCTGGCCCGCCGGTTCTACCGTAACCTCGGCATGACTTTGATGGAATTCCTGGCCTTTCCCCGGATGAAAAAGTCGGATTTCCGGGAACTTGTCGAAATCCAGGGGGATGAGCACATCCGGCAATTGGAGGCCCAGGGTCAGGGTGCCTTGCTGGTCTCGGGTCATTTCGGAAACTGGGAGATGCTGGGCGTGCGGGTGGCGCTGGACGGCCAGAAGGTCAGCTGCATCGTCAAGCAGCAGAGCAACGCCCGGGTGGACAGGATCCAGAACAGGATCCGCAACCGCGCGGGAATCGGCACCATCCGGTCAGGAGGGGCGTCGATCAAGGAAATGGTCCGCGCGCTGCGCCGGCAGGAAATGATCGCCCTGGTGGGGGACCAGGACGCCGGTCCTGACGGCTATTTCACCGAGTTCCTGGGAAGGCAGGCCTCGGTCTTCCGGGGGACGGCCTACTTTGCCTGGAAACTCAAGGTCCCCATCCTCACCGGCTACTGTTTCCGGCAACCAGACGGGCGGCATGTGGCGGTCCTTGACCCGCCCTTCGCGGCCGACCCGGACTGGGACGAGGAAACGGCTGTCGCCCGCCTTACCGAGTTGCACACCCGCCGCCTGGAAGCCGCCATCCGCAAGGCCCCCGAACAGTACTTCTGGCTTCACCGCCGCTGGAAGACCCGGCCGCCGGGGGAAGACCGCCCCGCCTGAATCAGCCGGTCTGGAAGCCGATGTTCTGGCTGGCCTCGGGCTGTCCGGCAAGCTTGATCTCGCCGTGGGTACCCTCGAAGCGCTCGATGTTGACCGCCAGGGATTTCATCAGGGCCTTGGCCGACTGCGGGGTCATGATGATCCGCGCGTGGACCTTGCTCTTGGGCAGGCCGGGAACCAGCCGGGCGAAGTCCAGGATGAACTCCGCCGGACTGTGGGAGATCAGCGTGAGGTTCGAATAGATACCTTCGGCTTCCTTCTCGCCCAGGTCCAGGGTGATTCGCTGTTGGGGATTCTTGTTCTCCATGAATGCTCCTTGGCCGTGTTTGGGGGCCCCGAGGCGTTCGCCGCCGACCGGGCCGGAAAATTGACACCCGGGATCGCGGGTGGTAGCTTCGCTCCATCGATCCCCGGTTTCCCATTGGTGTCCAACAAAAGAAGCGACGATGAGCCCGAAATACAAGGATATCATTGACAGCCTGGCCGGACGCCGGCTGGCCGTCATCGGGGACAGCATGCTCGACCGCTTCCTCTGGGGGCGGGTGGACCGCATCAGTCCCGAAGCGCCGGTGCCGGTGGTGCGCCTGGAAAGCGAAACCACCAAGCTCGGGGGCGCCGCCAACGTGGCGGCCAATATCTGCGCCCTGGGCGCCCAGGCCGTGCTGTTCGGCCTGTGCGGTCGCGACGAGGCCGCCGGGCATCTTCAGGGTCTGATGACGGTCCAGGGCATCGACCCCGCCGGCATGATCGAGACCGACCTTCGCCCGACCACCATCAAGACCCGGATCATCGCCCATAACCAGCAGGTCGTGCGCACCGACCGCGAGGACGACAGCCCGGTCGACGGGGCCTTCATCAGGCAGCTGGTTGATCGTCTGGAAGCCCTGGGGCCCTTCGACGGCATGGTCCTGAGCGACTACGGCAAGGGTTTGCTGACCGATGAAGCCCTCCAGGCATTCATCGCCGCCGGCAGGGCTGCCGGTATCCCCATGGTGGTGGATCCCAAAAAAGGGGACTACAGCCAGTACCACGGGGTGACTTCCCTGACTCCCAACCAGAAAGAGGCGGAGTTGGCCTGCGCCATGAGCATCACCGACGAAGCCTCGCTCAAGTTCGCCGGTGACCGTCTCCTGGAGCGCACCGCCGCCCAGGCGGTTCTGATCACCCGCGGGGAGCACGGCATGGCTCTTTTTGAAAAGGGCGGGGCCGAACATCACCTGGCCACCGAGGCGACCACCGTCTACGACGTGACCGGGGCCGGCGACACCGTGATCGCCGTGTACACCACCGCCCTGTCGGCGGGGGCGGGGTTCGCCCCGGCCGCCGATCTGGCCAACCATGCGGCCGGACTGGCGGTTCGGGAGCTGGGCACGGCCACGGTGACGGCCGCCCAGCTGGCCGCCGCCCTGGATGAAAAGGACGGCGACTGATGGATTCCCTCGACCGCGGCGTCATCCTGGAGCGTGATGAACTGCGCGCGTGGGGGGAGAGGGTCCGGGCCTCCTCACGGACCATCGCCTTCACCAACGGGTGTTTCGACCTGATCCACAGCGGCCATCTGGCCAGCCTGCGGCAGGCCGCCGCCGCCGCCGACGAGCTGGTGGTGGCGCTGAACAGCGATGCTTCGGTCACCCGGCTCAAGGGCGCCGGCCGGCCTCTTTTGCCGGCCGCCGACAGGGCCGCCCTGATTGCCGCCTTGCGACCTGTTTCCGCGGTCACTATTTTTGCCGAGCCGACACCGCTGGAGGTCATCCTCCAGATCCGGCCCGACGTACTCGTCAAGGGGTCCGAGTACAGGGATGAAGACATCGTGGGCGCCGCGGAAGTGAAATCCTGGGGTGGCCAAGTTGTTCGCGTGCCGATGGTGCCCGGCTGGTCGACCTCGCAGATCATCGCGGCGATCAGGCAATTGCCCTGATCCGGCTGGTGGTCTACCCCATCATATAGGCCCCACCCGGGGCTTCAAGGAGACGTCATGAGCAGGATCAAGGTCATTATCCTCGGTGCAGCGGGCCGCGACTTCCATAACTTCAATTGTGTCTACCGCGACAACGAGACCTACGAGGTCGTGGCGTTCACCGCCACCCAGATCCCCGATATCGACGGCCGCAAGTATCCCGCCGAACTGGCCGGCAAACTCTATCCCGACGGGATTCCCATCGAGGCCGAGGAAGACCTGATCTCCCTGTTCGGAAAATACAATCCCGACATGTGCGTGATGTCCTACAGCGACCGCTCCTACCAGCAGGTCATGAGCCTGGGCTCGATCGTCAACGCCGCGGGCGTCGACTTCGTCATGCTGGGCGAGAACCACACGCAGATCAAGAGCACCAAGCCGGTCATCAGCGTGGGGGCCGTGCGCACCGGCTGCGGCAAGAGCCAGACCAGCCGCCGCATCTGCGAGATCCTGCGCGCGGCCGGCAAGAAGGTCGTGGCCATCCGCCATCCCATGCCCTACGGCGACCTCGCCGCCCAGAAGGTCCAGCGTTTCGCCGAGCTCGAAGACCTGGCCAAACACAAGTGCACCATCGAGGAGATGGAGGAGTACGAGCCGCACATCGTGGCCGGGGGCGTGATCTACGCCGGCGTCGACTACGAAGCCATCCTGCGCGAGGCCGAGAAGGAAGCCGACATCATCCTCTGGGACGGCGGCAACAACGACACGCCGTTCTACCAGAGCGACCTGCATATCGTGGTGGCCGATCCCCATCGTCCCGGCCACGAGAACAGCTACTTTCCCAGCGAGACCAACGTGCGCCTGGCCGATGTCGTGATCATCAACAAGGTGGTCGAGGCCGAGTTCGAGAACATCGAGACCGTGCGCGACAACATCCGTGAGATCAACCCCGACGCGATCATCATCGAAGCCGCCAGCCCGCTAACCGTCGTGGGCAACGTGGACCTCATGGGCAAGAGGGTCCTGGTGGTCGAGGACGGCCCGACCCTGACTCACGGTAATATGGCCTACGGCGCCGGCGTGGTGGCGGCCCTCAAGATGGGCGCCGAGGAATTGGTGGACCCGCGGCCCTGGGCCACCGGCAAGCTGGCCGAGACCTTCGAGCTCTATCCCGAGATCGGAACCCTGCTTCCGGCCATGGGTTACGGCGCCGAGCAGGTGGCCGACCTGGAGAAGACCATCAACGCCGTCGATTGCGATGTCGTGGTGATCGGCACCCCGATCGACCTGACCCGGATCGTCAAGATCAACAAGCCCACCGTGCGGGTGACCTACGACCTCCAGGAAATCGGTTCGCCGAACCTGGACCAAGTGCTGGCAAAATTCATCGACTAGTTGCATGACATGGAGGCCGGCCGCCCGAACGGCGGCCGGCCGACACAATTCGCGGGAGGAAATAAGTGAATATCCACGAATACCAGGGCAAGGAGATCTTCACCTCGTTCGGCCTGCCGGTTCCCGGCGGGGCGGCGGTGCAGACGGTGGCCGACGCCGTGGCCAAGGCCAAGGAATACGGCCTGCCGGTGATGGTCAAGTCGCAGGTCCTGACCGGCGGACGCGGCAAGGCCGGCGGCGTCAAGTTCTGCCCGACCATCGAGGACGTCCAGACCAATGCCGAAAAGATCCTGGGCATGGACATCAAGGGTCACATCGTCAGGACGGTCCTGGTCACCCCGGCGGTGGACATTGCCAGCGAGTACTACATCGGGATGCTCATCGACCGGAACTCGAGGCGCGTCCTGCTGATGGCCAGCGCCGAGGGCGGGGTGGAGATCGAGCAGGTCGCCAAGGACACGCCCGAACTCATCTTCAAGCAGACCATCGATCCCCGTTACGGGCTGCTCGACCATGAAGCCATGGCCATGGGCATGCGCCTGTGCCCGGACGACATCAAGAAGGCGCGCCAGCTGGCCGCCGCCATGCAGAAGCTCTACCTGGCCTTCGTCGAATCGGACGCCAGCCTGGCCGAGATCAATCCCTTCATCTTCACGCCCGACGGTCAGGGCCACGCCATCGACGCCAAGGTGAACCTGGACGACAACGCCCTGTTCCGCCATCCCGGTTACGAGGCCCTGCGGGATCTCGAGGCCGAGGATCCCAGCGAGCGCGCCGCCCGCGAAGCCGGGCTGAGCTTCGTGAAACTTTCGGGCAACGTGGGCTGCCTGGTCAACGGGGCCGGCCTGGCCATGGCCACCATGGACCTGGTCAAGTACTACGGCGGGCAGCCGGCCAACTTCCTGGACATCGGCGGCAGTTCGAATCCCGAAAAGGTCGTCAACGCCCTGCAGATCATCCTGTCGGACAAGGAAGTCAAGGCGATCCTGTTCAACATCTTCGGCGGCATCACGCGCTGTGACGACGTGGCCAACGGCATCATTGCCGCGACCAAGAAGATGGATATCGACGTGCCCATCGTGGTGCGCCTGATCGGAACAAACGAGAAGGAAGGGCGCGCCCTGTTGGCCAAGACCAAGCTGGTGCCGGCCGAGACCATGGACGAAGCCGTTAAGAAAGCCATCGAGCTGGCGGGCTAGAACCCCTGTCATCGTGTGATTTACGGCGCCGGCAGGCGCGCATATGAGGAGAAGGTCAACATGGCGATATTTGTCGATGACGCGACCAAGGTTGTCGTTCAGGGGATCACCGGACGCGACGGCGGTTTCCATGCCGGGGAAATGCTGGCGTACGGGACCAAGGTTCTGGCCGGCGTGACGCCCGGACGGGGCGGCCAGAAATTCCAGGACACCGTTCCTGTCTATGACACCGTCAGGGAGGCTGTCGAGCAGCACGGGGTGAACACCTCGGTCATTTTCGTGCCGCCCTTCGGGGCCGCCGGGGCCATCTACGAGGCCGCCGACGCCGGGTGCAAGCTGATCGTCTGCATCACCGAAGGCGTGCCGACGGTGGACATGGTCAAGGTCATGCCCTATCTGGAGGAGCGCGGGGTGCGCCTGATCGGCCCCAACTGCCCCGGCCTGCTGGCCCCGGGCATCGCGAAGCTGGGTATCCTGCCCACGAGCATCGTCAAGGAAGGACCGGTGGGCCTGGTGTCCCGCTCGGGCACCCTGACGTATGAAGTGGTCTACCAGTTGAGCGCCGCCGGGCTGGGCCAGACCACCTGCCTGGGTATCGGGGGCGACCCGGTCATCGGGACCACCTTCATGGACGCCATCATCGCGTTCAACGAGGATCCCAAGACCGAAGCCTTCGTCATGATCGGAGAAATCGGCGGGGACGCCGAGGAGCAGGCCGCGGCCTACATCAAGGAGCACGTGAAGAAGCCGGTGGTGAGCTTCATCGCCGGTCAGACCGCCCCTCCGGGCAAGCGGATGGGTCACGCGGGCGCCATCGTCAGCGGCGGGACCGGGACCGCGGCCGAGAAGAAGGCCGCCCTCGAGGCCGCCGGTGTGCCGGTGGCCGACCGGCCGATGGACATCGTACCCCGGCTGCAGGAAATCTGGAAGAAGTAGGGCGGACCCCGCTTCAGATATGACCCGAAACGGCGGGCGCTCCGGATTCAAGGATCCGGATCGCCCGCTGAACCAACATGAACCCGAAGGATTGGCAGACATGCAGCAGACCTATTTCATGATCAAACCCGAAATCGTGGCCGCCGGCGAGCAGAAGATCGGCGCCATCCTGGCCATCGCCAACGCGGCGGGATTCCGCATCACCGGCCTGGAGATGCGCCAGCTGGACCGTGCGCTGGTCGAGGACTTCTACGGGGAGCACCGGGAGCGGCCGTTTTTCGGGGAACTGTGCAACTACATCACCAGCGGTCCGGTGGTGGCGATTCGCCTCGAGCGCGAAAACGCCGTGGCCGCCCTGCGTGAACTGATCGGCGCCACCAACCCGGCCGAAGCCGCCACCGGCACCATTCGCGACCTGTTCGGCGTGTCGCTGCAGAACAACGCCGTGCACGCCTCGGCCAACCCCGAGGACGCCGCCCGGGAACTGGGTCTGATCTTCGGTTGATGATTATTGGCCCGACTTGACACTGTCGGTGACGGCTATTAAGGTGGGGCGCTTGATTTAAAACGGGTTTGAAGTAGATTTCTGAAGGAAATCCGTCAGGAATACCGGCTGGAGCGGTGAAATGACTCGGGACATCGGGATGATTCTGGATCTCGACAGGCACCCGTCCGGCCGCAGTGAGCTGGCTCTGGATGGCACCCTGGATCTCGGCCTGGCCGACGGCCGGCCGGAGACCGCCCGGGTCAGCGGCACGGCGGTGGTCCAGAATCTGGAGAGCCGGGTCCTGGTGTCCGGCACCCTGGAAGCCGAGGGAACGGCCGAATGCGGCCGCTGCCTGGAGGATTTCACCCTCAAGTGGGATGTCCCGTTGGACGTGATGGTCCTGCGTGACGTGGACACCGATGAGACCGAGGGGGAAACCCTTCTGATCCTGCAGCAGAAGGGGGAGGTGGACCTGCGCGAGACCCTGAGGGAATGCGCGATCCTGGGGTATCCCCAGGCGGCGGTCTGCCGAACGGACTGCAAGGGTTTGTGTCCCGAGTGCGGCATCGATCGCAACCGGGATACCTGTGATTGCGAAAAGGAAGACGTGGACCCCAGATGGGCGGGGCTGCCTGAATAGGGGCCCTTAAAAAGTTGAATTCCCGGAGGAATTTGAAATGGCTGTTCCGAAGAAAAAAACGTCCCAGTCCCGCAAGGGCAAACGTCGCGCCAACTGGCATCTCGCCAAGCCGGACCCGAACAAGTGTCCCCACTGCGGTGCCCCCCGTCTGCCCCATCGGGTTTGCCGGGCCTGCGGCTACTACGGTGAGCGCGAGGTCCTCGTCGTCGAATCCTAGGCACTGGTTTTCATCGGCAGGGAGGTCGGCGTGACAGACAGGGAAAGATCCGTCGTGGCTGTTGACGCCATGGGAGGCGACCATGGTCCCGGTGTTGTCGTGCCCGGCGCCCTGGACGCCCTGCCCGCTGATGCTCCCTACGACCTCCATCTCTACGGCGATGAGGCCGCCATATCGGCGGAACTGGACCGTCACGGCGCCGCCGGACTGCCGGTGACGGTCGTTCCCTGTTCCCAGGACATCGGGATGGGGGAGTCGCCGGCCTCGGCCATCCGTAACAAGCAGGACAGCCCCATCGTGCGCGCCATGGCCGACCAGAAGGCCGGGAATGTCGATGCCGTAGTCTCGGCCGGTTCGACCGGGGCGATGGTGGCCGCCAGCCTCATCATTCTCGGCCGCATCGAGGGCGTCGATCGTCCCGCCATCGGCACGGTCATCCCCACGGTCAAGGGCCGTCTTCTCCTGCTTGACGCCGGAGCCAACGTCCAGTGCACCCCCGAGCATCTTGTCTCCTTCGCCCGGCTGGGCCAGGTGTTCGCCAAGCACATGATGGGGGCGGAAAATCCCACCATCGGCCTGCTCAACATCGGAGGCGAACCCAAGAAGGGCACCGAACTCAACGTCGAGACCTACGCCCAGCTCGAAAAAAGCGACCTCAATTTCGTGGGCAACGTGGAGGGGAACCAGCTCATGCTCGGCCCCTGCGACGTTCTGGTCACCGACGGCTTTACCGGCAACAACACCCTGAAGCTGGTGGAGGGGTTCGCTCGTTTCATCGGCGCGCTGAGCCGGAGGCCCGACCTGACCGACGAGGAAAAAGCGGCCTTCGGCCCCGTGCTGCAGTACCTGGGCAGGAACTTCTCCTATGAAGTCCAGGGCGGGGCCATGCTGCTGGGGGTGCGCGGCATCAGCATCATCGCCCACGGCCGCAGTTCGCAGCGGGCCATCAGCAATGCGGTCAGGGAAGCCTGGGCGCAGGTTCGCCACGATCTGCCCGCCAAGTTGGCCGCCGCCCAGTCCTGACCATACGGTTTCCGATCCGGCCGGGAATTTCCGGCCCAGGAGTTGAGAGATGACCGACGTCCTCTACAGGGTTCCCATGATTTTCCCCGGCCAGGCCTCCCAGAGCGTGGGTATGGCCGCGGATCTGGCCGCCGACCGGGGGCCGGCCTCGAAGTGGCTGGGCGAGGTGGACGACGCCCTGGGCGACAATCTGACGGGTTTGATGTTCGAGGGGCCCCTCGAGAAGCTTACCGAAACGCGGAATGCCCAGCCCGCCATCCTGGCCCACTCGGTGGCCGTCAGCCTGGCTCTCGCTGACCTGGGGGTTGTCCCCTCGGTGGTGGCCGGCCATTCCCTCGGGGAGTTCAGCGCCGCGGTGGCCGCGGGTGCGTTGCGGCCCGCCGCCGGGCTGGGACTGGTCCGGAAGCGGGGGGAATTGATGTTTGCCGCAGGGCAGGAAATCCCCGGCACGATGGCCGCGGTCCTGGGACTGGGCGGCGACCAGGTTCGCGAAATCTGCGCCCGGGTTTCCGCCGACAGCGGGGTCGTGGTCCTGGCCAATGACAATTCCGAAGGCCAGGTCGTGATCTCCGGCGAAGTCGGCGCGGTGGAAGCGGCGGGCAAGGCCCTGACCGAAGCCGGGGCCCGCAGGGGTCTGGGCCTCAATGTCAGCGGGGCATTCCATTCGCCCCTGCTGGAAGGGGCGGCGGCGG
>Ga0210065_1000499_pt1 | contig 10444 bp, 7 predicted proteins | sample Muzzi_PWB_D1_FD_185533 | JGI IMG/M metagenome (GOLD analysis project Ga0210065, IMG submission 185533) | Wetland microbial communities from San Francisco Bay, California, USA, that impact long-term carbon sequestration - Muzzi_PWB_D1 (SPAdes) | ecosystem: Environmental > Aquatic > Marine >... | reverse complement strand
CGAAAGTCCTACGACCTGAAAGCCAGCCACGAAGAAGCGGAAGCGCTCAGGCGGCTTGAGCGCCATATGATCCTTCAATCGATCGATGAACATTGGCAGGAATATCTGCGCAGCATGGATAGTCTGCGCGAAAGTATCGGCTTGCAGGCATACGGGCAGCGCGACCCGCTGGTTGAATACAAGCGGGAGGCCTATCATCTGTTCATGGATCTGATGGACCGGATTTATGAGGAAATCGCCAACGCCATCTTCCGTTCCGCCACGTCGGCCGAGGCGATCCAGGAATTTTTCAAGTCGATGTCCGGCATGAAGGTGCAGCATAACAAACAGGTTTCCGCCCTTGCCGCGGCTCAGGCGGTGGCCCGTAATGCTGCACCGCAACGCACGGCGACCCGCCCGATGGGCGCTCCGCCTCCGGGAATGGACCTCCCGCAGGAACCCGCCCCCAAACCGGTCCCGATCCGCAACACCACACAGCAGGTCGGCCGGAACGATCCCTGCCCCTGCGGAAGCGGCCGAAAATATAAAAAATGCTGCGGAGCCGAAAGCTAGCCGCAACCAGGCGTGAATCTATTAGAAACCATCCGTGAAACGATTGTCCGCCACGATTTAATTCCGGCGGATGAAAAAATCGTTGCGGGAATTTCAGGCGGAGCCGACTCGGTTGCGCTCTTACGTTTGCTGCACGCGCTCGACATCCCCTGTACTGTGGTTCATTTGAATCATTGTCTGCGCGGAGAAGAATCCGATGCCGATGAGCAGTTTGTCGAAAGCCTTGCCCGGGAACTTGGGTTTCCCTTTTACGCAAAATCGGTCGATGTGCGGGCGCAGGCAACCGCCTCCGGCCAATCGATCGAAATGGCGGCACGCGAGGCACGCCATACCTTCTTTGCGGAATTTGGGCATTCGACCATCGCGCTGGGACACCACGCCGATGATCAGGTGGAAACCTTTATACTGAAACTTGCCCGGGGCGCGGGAACCGCCGGGCTGAGCGGCATGCCGTATGCTCAGGAAATCGGTCCCATCCGCCTCGTACGGCCGCTGCTCGATGTTCGGCGGTCGGCCATTGTGGCGTGGCTCGAATCCAACCGATATCCGTGGCGGGAAGATACCAGCAATACGGACGAGCGCATGCTGCGGAACCGGGTTCGGCACAATATTCTGCCCGTCCTCGAACAAAGCCTGAACCCGAATATCCGCGAAGCCGTGTTGCGGACGATGGATATTTTACAGAATGAAAACAGCTGGATGGATACACTGCTTGCAAATCAATCCTGGCAGCAGGATCTTCCGCTTGCCGCAAAACGACGCCTGATGCGCACTTGGCTTTTTGAACAGGGCGCGCAGGAGGCCGGATTTGAAACCGTTGAACATATTCTTGCTCAAATGGAGGCCGGCGAGGGTTCAAAAATCATCGAGCTGAATGCCCGCCAACGCGTCGTGGTCGAATATGGTAAACCGCGGTTTGAGGAACGGTCCGGATCACCGGATGAACCGAAATTTCATCTGACGGTTGAGTCCGGAACCGGCTGGCGTACGGACCACGGGCGCGGGGCCGGCATACTGCCCGCGGAAGCCTCGGTCGATGCGGCGATGGTGGGCGACTCCCCCCTGTCCGTTCGGGCCTGGCAGCCCGGAGACCGCATTGCCCCCCGGGGAATGGACGGCAGCCGCAAACTCCAGGACATTCTTACCGATCAGAAAATTCCCCAGGCCGACCGAACGGGGGTTCCGGTTGTCGTCTGCCGCGAAGAAGTGATCTGGGTTCCGGGGTATCGGATTGCCCGCGGCTGGGCCGTTGATGGAGCCGATGGAAAATCCCTTCATCTGCGGGTTGAACAAAACTAGCCCGGACGACTCCAAGTTTGTGTCTGTACGCGTTGCAATCGCCGGGGTGCAGTGGTACTTTTTGCCCAGTTTTCCAAAGAAAGATGTTCATATGGCCGATAATAAGCAAAAAAAAGATCCGAAATCCGACAAGCCCGGAAAGAAAGGGCCGCCTCCGATGCCGATGCGCGGACTGGCGATTTCGTTTCTTATGATGGCGGTTTTTCTCACCGTTTTACACCTGTTTTCCAACTCCTCCAATGCAACCAATGAAATCGAGTACAGCGACTTCATTAAACAGCTGAAGGCGGGACGCATTTCCAAGGTGGATATCGCACACGACGGCGCGGGCAATCATTACGTGACCGGCGAATCCAAGGATCTGAATGAATCGGGAACCACGCAGTTCCGAACCGAAATCATTCTGACGGAAAACCTTATGGAGCTGTTTGAAGAAAACGGGGTTCAGGTAAAGATCAAGCGCCCGAAAACCATGCTCACCGGCATTCTGCTGAATATCGTTCCGTTCATCCTGATCTTCGGCATTATTTACTTCATCTTTATCCGCCAGATGAAAAATGCCGGCCGGGGCGCGATGAGCTTCGGAAAAAGCCGGGCCAAACTGCTGACGCAGGATAAGAACAAGATTACCTTCAAGCAGGTTGCCGGCGTCGACGAAGCGAAAGAGGAACTGGCTGAAGTGGTTGAGTTTCTAAAAGATCCGAAACAATTCCAGAAACTCGGCGGAAAAATGCCCAAGGGCGTGCTGCTTTCCGGACAGCCGGGAACCGGTAAAACGCTGCTGGCCAAGGCGGTCGCCGGCGAAGCCGATGTCCCCTTCTTTACCATCAGCGGCTCCGACTTTGTTGAGATGTTTGTCGGCATCGGCGCATCGCGCGTTCGCGATATGTTCGAACAGGGCAAAAAAAATGCGCCGTGCATCATTTTCATCGACGAGATCGATGCCGTCGGCCGCAGCCGCTTCAGCGGGATCGGCGGCGGACACGACGAACGCGAACAGACCCTGAATGCGCTGCTGGTGGAGATGGACGGCTTCGACACGCAGGAGGGCATCATTATTGTTGCCGCCACCAACCGCCCGGATGTGCTTGATCCGGCCCTGCTCCGGCCCGGACGGTTCGACCGCCAAGTGGTCGTTGATCTGCCGACGCTCGAAGGTCGTGAACAGATCCTTAAAATTCATTCCCGCAATGTCCGCCTGTCCGATCAGGTGGACCTTCAGAAATCCGCCCGCGGAACCCCCGGATTCTCCGGTGCCGACCTGGCCAATCTGGTCAATGAGGCCGCCTTGCTGGCATCCCGGCGTGGAGCTGATTTTGTTGAGCAGCAGGATATGGAAGAGGCCCGCGATAAGGTGATGTGGGGCCGTGAACGCCGCAGCCATGTGCTGGATGCGGAAGAGAAGAAGCTGACGGCATACCATGAAGCCGGCCATGCCATTGCCATGTATTGCACACCGGAATGCGAACCCCTGCACAAGGTAACCATTATTCCGCGCGGCCGCGCTCTCGGTGCCACCATGCAGCTGCCCGAAAAGGACCGCTACACGCAATCGCAGAAACGAATCGAGGCGGATCTTGTTGCTTTCATGGGCGGACGAGCCGCTGAAGAGCTGATTTTCGGAGATGTAACGACCGGCGCACATAACGACATTGAACGCTCCACTCTGGTTGCCCGCGCGATGGTCTGCGAGTACGGCATGAGTAAACTGCTCGGACCGCAGAATCTCGGCAGTCATAATCAGCCCGTATTTCTGGGTCAGGGAATCAGCGGTTCGCATGAACACAGCGAAGAAACCGCCCAGAAGATTGACCAGGAAGTGCAACGCATTCTGACAGAATCCTATGATAAATGCATGAAGATCCTGACGGATCGCAAAGAGCAGCTTATTACGCTTTCCGAAATTCTAATTGAACGTGAAGTCCTTGATTTTGCGGAAGTTGATTCGATCATGAAAACCGGCAAGCTGCCTGAGCTTTCCGAGCAACCGGAGGTTGTGATTGCATCGGAAGAAGCGACCGAAAAGACGGCTGACGGAGAACCGGCCGACGCGGAATCGACCGAAGATACGGCTGAACCGGGGAGCGAAACCAAATCGGTCCCCTCTGATTCCTGATGACCATTAAGATTTACTTCCCCGCATTGATTTTCTAGGCTCTCAGCATGAAAACAATGTATTCCATGCTGACGGTGCTCACCGTGTGTCTTCTGGTGGGTTGTGCAACCACCTTTAAACCCTGGAGCCTCAGCGAAGTTCAGGAGGGGATGGAACGTTCCGAAGTGATCAGACTTCTGGGCGAGCCGGATTATGTCGTCAACAAGAACGGAAGCGAGTATCTCTACTACAGCTATCAGGAAGAGATGTCTACCGTGGCCGATGTGACGCTCGAATCACCGGAAGGTCTTGAGCGGCGCATTGACGAATTCAACCGGAAAATCCGCGAATATAAATACGAGGTGGTTCTGGTTGATGGCAAGCTGATCAACTACAAAGAGTTGCAGAACTAGCGGTTCTGCCGCATCAGTTCATCAATATATGCATCATCTTTTGTAGGATCGAACGACTTATTCCGCTCTTTCCACTGCTGGAAGGCATCAGGACGGCGGTAGGTATCCTGCTTATTACGCGGTACGGTCGCGCCTCCCCGCAGCCGTTGTTCATCCGTTTCCGTAGTAAATGGATTTTTATAAGGCTGAAATCCGGATTCCTTCCGCCTGTCTGCGCGGTCTTCGGATGAACGGGTATCAGCCGAGGGTGTAGTGAGCAATCCGGCATCCGGAGATGCGCCATAGCTCCGCGAAGGGTTGTTAACCCCGAACGCTCCGGAGGGTTTAACCTCTCGTTTCGGGCGTCCGAATATATCTGTTTCGCCGGCTACGTAGCGGCCGCTCTGACGGCTTGAATCCTCCATGAAGGACGACCGGGACCGCGGATCCATATATTGCCCGCTTCGGTCCTCCTGCGCATACGGATTATAGCCTTTCCGTTCATTGCGCGAACCGGCTGCCGATTCCGAACGGGAAGGCTTTCCGCCCCATAACGACCAATAGTCGTCCGAAGGTGTGTTTTCATTGTTGTTCGCGTACGGATCGTCCGCCGCAAATGGATTATCGGCATCCGTATCCAAACCCTCCAGCAGCCAGTTGGCGTTTTCTTTTGTTTCCACGGGCCGCGGTCGCGGCGGAGGCAGAACAGGTACGGCCGGCGACTCTTCCCGCTTCAGATTGATTTCGGGCTGTTTGAATTTTTCCGAATTCTTCACGGCATCATCCTCCGGAAGATCGGATGGAACGAGTATATCGCTTTGGGTAAGCGTGGCCTGTTCCCGCAAATACTTCCGAACGATGCGCTGCTTACGCTCTTCCATGGTCTCTTCTTTAGAAAAGCCCGTCAGCGGAAGGAATACCGCTAAGAATAAAAGAATATGGAGGGATTTCGTCATTACGTGTAAGCTACTGCCATTGAATCGGCTGCGTCAACCACGGAGGCCGTAAGATTCCGCTTATTGCAAAGTCGATGCCGTATCAATGGCATAAAGGTAGCGTTTGATCTTCTGTGTCGTGGTTTTTTCAAATTCCTCGAATCGGATTTCAATCCGCCGGGGCCGCTTGTAGTCGGAAAGCTCGGTCAGTTGCGCGCGAATATCCTCCCGCACCAGCTTCTCAATTTCCTCATCGGTCAGACGGCGGGCTCCCCGCTGTTCCATCTGATCAAACACCTCAAGGTTCGGAACCGCAATCAGGCCGACCCGTTCACCCGTTTCTTCTGCTTCGCGATAGCCCAGCGCAAGACATTCAAGAACCAGCTCGCTGTTCATCACCTGCTGTTCAACTTCCTCGGGATAGATATTCTTTCCCTCCCGGTTAACAATCAGGCTCTTTTTACGGCCACTGATTACCAGATATCCTTTCTCATCGAAATAGCCCAGGTCGCCCGTATAGTACCATCCATCGATCAAAACCTTTTTCGTTTCATCTGGATTATTGTAATAGCCCTGCATCACGTTTTCGCCACGGGCAATGATTTCCCCGACCCCTTCCGCATTGGGTTCGTTGATTTTCACCTCAACCCCTGCTATCGGCGGCCCGACCGTACCGACTCTTGGACTGCCCGGCGGATTAATGCACAGTACCGGCGCCGTTTCTGTAATGCCATAGCCTTCCACGATACAAAATCCGAGCTTTCTCCATGCATGAAGCGTTGCGGGACTGATTGGCGCACCTCCCGAAACGATCAACCGCACCGCACCGCCAAGGCTGGCTTTGACCTTTTTGCCGACCACCTTCGACAGGCCGTAGCGATACATCATCCGCCCGACCTTTTTTGCATTAATGCCTTCCTGTACCTTGGCAAGCATCTTTTCGAGCAGCAAAGGAACGGCCAGCATAATGGTCGGAGAAGTCTCGGCCATATTCGCCTTGATGGTCTTGAGGTTTTCAACCAGCGTCACTTCACACTGAACATAGACCGGTATCAACACGGTTGAAGTAAAAGCAAAGGAATGATGCAGTGGCAGGATGAGCAGCAGGTTGTCGCCCTCTTTGAACGGGACCGCCTTCAAAATGCTGTCGACGTTGGTCATAAAATTATGGTGTGTCAGCACGGCCCCCTTTTGCCGCCCGGTGGTTCCCGACGTATAGATGAAGGAGGCCGGCGAGGAAGCCGTCGGACCCATCCGGTTAAAGGCGCGGTCTTCGGACATCGCTTTTTGATCCACCTGCTCCCACAGAACCTGGTAGGCGGCATGTTCGGCCCTTTGGCATAACCCGCCTTCCTGATCCTCGCAATCGAGCATGATGGTCATACGCAAATCCGGCAGCCGTTCGCCCATACCGGACAAAATTTCCGCATACCGGCAGGAGGCAAAAATCACCGAAACCCCGCAGTCGTGGAAAATATGCTGAACTTCCTGCTCGCGCAGTTTCGCATCAACCGGAACCGCGATCGCACCGATTCCGACAATACCGTGGTAGAGTTCGTACCATTCCGGTGAATTTTCACGGTATATTCCGACGCGATCCCCTTCCACTACGCCCAGGTCGGCCAGCATTTCCGACACATGCCAGGCTTTTTCACGTAACTGCCGGTAGTTTGTGGTTTCCCATCGGCCGGACCGCTTGAACCGCAGTGCAACCGACTCCGGACTCTGATTGGCCGCCCGATTCAAACAATCCTTGATGGTCATACTCACCCTCCCATATTAAACGAGAGGATTTTGACATACCGTTCTCGATGCGGCAAATGCTTTCCGGGCATTCCGCAAGCGGGATTGGGGCCTTCTACAGCGACCACCCTTTACGATATTCGTGGTGAATGTAGCGGTTGGCCACCTCGTTGTCGGTTTTCATGGCTTTGCTGTTCCATGTCAGTTTCGTGCCGGAGCCGACCCGTGCGGCAACACAGCCGAGCAGCATGGTTTCGGTCAGCGGACCGGAATAATCAAAACCCGATTTCGCCAGAGAGGGATCGTTGGCCTTCGCAGCCTGCAGCCACTCTTCATAATGACCCGGCGACCGTGGAATGGTTTTCGGAGGCAGCTGTTTCGCCCTTGCGACCTGCTGCATTTCCGTTTCCGGGAAAATGCGCGGAGATTTACCATAACAATCCTGCATCATGCAGTACTTGCTTCCGTAATAGATCGTGCCGCTCGTAAACAGATTCCGCTCGGGTTCCAGCGCTTCCGGCCGGGGCGGCTTGTTTTTCCCGTCAAACCACTTCAGTGTGACCGGCGGCAGATCGCCGCGCGCGGCAAACTCAAAGGTTACGGTGCTTGAAACCGGAAACGTGTCTTTTGCGCTGGCCGGATTTTCCCGATCATATTCAACGACAACACTGAGCGGCGCACCGAGTTTTAAGCCCCAAACCGGATGGTCAATGATATGTGCCGCCATATCGCCGAGTGCACCGGCACCGTAATCCCAGAACCCACGCCATTTGAACGGAGCAATCTGGCTGCTGTACGGTTTTTCCGGAGCCGGTCCCAGCCAGACATCCCAGTTCATCGTCGAAGGAACCGATTCCGCCGCCGGACGCACAATGCCCTGCGGCCAGACCGGACGGTTCGTCCAGCAATGCACTTCTTTCACTTCACCCAGCACACCAGCCTGCATCCATTCCACCGCCAACCGTGCGTCGGCATTCGCATGGCCCTGATTACCCATTTGGGTAACGATTTTATTCTTACGTGCATAATCCGCCAGCATCCGCGCCTCGGAAATGGTACGGGTTAGTGGTTTTTCAGTATAGACCGGCAGGCCCAGCTGCATCGCTGCCATCGTAATCACCGCGTGGTTGTGATCCGGTGTCGTAATGACCAGACCATCCAGGTTTTTGGCCTCTTTATCCAACAGCACACGCCAATCCTCGAACTGTTTCGCGGAGGTAAAGTGCGCGAACGCCTCTGCGCCACGATCTGAATCCACATCGCACAGCGCATAAACATTATGATGCATACAGCCCTGGATGTTCGCACGACCTTTCCCGCCGACACCGACAAATCCGATATTAAGCCGTTCACTGGGCGGCAGTTGTTCTTTATCCGGAAACGTCGGTTTTGTCTTCCTGGCCGCCTGAGCCAGTACAGATGAGGGAACAATGGTGAATGTACCTGCCGCCGCTCCGGCGGCCAGAACTTTTCTACGTGAAGAGTGCATCGTCATAAAACAACCTCGTTGATGAATGGAGTTATCCAAGGAACGATCCGGAAAACCTCATTTGTACAGTACTATAAGCATTCAGCGGTCTACGTCTTGCAAATATGAGCCAGCTGCTTGTACATTCTGCGCAACGGTGCGCTCCCAAATGGCATATTCGGAATCCCTCAGCGTGCCTCAAACACATATCCGGCTCCACGCACCGTATGTATCAGTTTGGGAGAGAATCCCTTGTCGATCTTATTGCGAAGATGGTGCATGCGCACCTGGATAACGTTTGAATCGGGGTTGGAGCTGGAATCCCATATTTCTTCAAGGATTGTGGTTTTGGATAGCACCGACCCTTTATTGCGCATCAAATAGGTGAGCAGCTGCAGTTCCAGCGGCTGAAGCGAAATTTCCCGGGAACCCCGAAACACCTTCCCGCGCTTCAGATCAAACCGCAAATCAGCTTCGCAGAGCTCATCCTTTATTTTCGACGGCGCTTCAAGCCTGCTGCGACGCAGCAACGCTTCTGAACGCGCAAGCAGCTCTGAAAAAGCAAATGGCTTGACCAGAAAATCATCCCCGCCAATGTTTAATCCTTCCACCCGATCGTCTACCGCATTGCGGGCACTGATGAAAAGAACCGGCAGATGCGCATTGGTCTTACGCAACTTCTTCACCATATCGAATCCACTGCAGCCCGGCAGCACGACATCGCACAGCATAAGGTCATACGCAACGCCCCGCAGAAGGTGCAACCCCTCCTCTGCTGTTTTAGCATGATCCACCACATGGCCGGCCCGTTTCAAGCCGCTGATAATATAGGCTGCCATGGCTTTGCTGTCTTCAATCAATAGGATGCGCATTTGTATCGATCTCTATCTTAATCCCACCATGAAAGGCAACTCCGTTCATGAATATTACTGAATGATAATTTAAAGATCATTTTCCGAAGACGACAAAAAGGCATACGTAAAGCGCGTGTTTTCAGCAAACAAAGGAACGGGGGATGCCGCTGCTAGCGCCATTCGTGTTTGGGATAACGCCCCTTCAGTTCTTTCTTAAGCATGGGATAGGCGTTGGCCCAGAACGACTTCATATCCTGCGTTTTCTGTTGCGGGCGCTGATTCGGCGCAAGCGCCTCCACCACCACCGGAATCCGGCCGAACCCGATCGTTGGTGTCTCATTCAGGCCGTACAGCTTCTGAATCGTAGCCGAAACCACCGGCGGCTGCCCCGGCGCATAGCGCACCTTCGCATTCAACCCGCTCGGCAGCCTGATTCGCTCCGGCGCCTGTTTATCCACCATTTCGAGCTGCGTGGATGAAAGCCACGATTTAACCACTTTCCAGACCGACCGATCCTTCAGATCGCGCTTGCATACCGCACCCAGACAGATTTCCTGAATCATGGCCCGCCGCGCCTCTTCATCAATCGCCGGAATCCCGTAATCCGGACACCCTTCCGCCAGACAGTTCACCCGGTTGATCCAATGCTCCACCTGCTCATCCCACTTATAAAGCTCCATCCGCCCGGCCAGCACCTCTTCGGCAATAAGTTCCGCCGCCTGCTGCGGATCAACCTCCTGCTTCATACTGGCATGCAGTTCCAGACCGCGGAACGATTTCCACGCCTTGGAAACCGCACGCTTTAAACCCGGATCAAAAACCGCCTCCGTTTTTTGTTCGATATCCTCCGGAAACAGCTCGTCAAGCCACGCCTCGGAAATCGCCGTACAGAGGTTCAGCCGCACATTCAGATTGCGCCCCCCTTCAATCTCCGCAATTTCCGCCGCGACCAGCAACTCGCTATCGCGCACCACCGAATCCCGGTCCAGATCCCCGGCACGCCCATGCACCACTGCGCAATGAAGCGACCCCGCATCCCGCCGTTTGGCCACATGGTCCGAAAAGGCCAGCAGGATACACTTCTGCAGATCCTCGTCGGCCGGGGC
>Ga0210065_1000498_pt1 | contig 10495 bp, 8 predicted proteins | sample Muzzi_PWB_D1_FD_185533 | JGI IMG/M metagenome (GOLD analysis project Ga0210065, IMG submission 185533) | Wetland microbial communities from San Francisco Bay, California, USA, that impact long-term carbon sequestration - Muzzi_PWB_D1 (SPAdes) | ecosystem: Environmental > Aquatic > Marine >... | reverse complement strand
AAAATCTTGCAGGCGATTATGAAAAAGCCTTCGAATATTTCAGATTGGCCGACTCAATTACCCAGTCACAAAGTCTTCATGACAGTGTCGCATTCCGAATTGGCAGCATTTACGAAGCCCAGGAAAATTACAGCGAAATGGCTGCTAATTTCGAACAGTACATTACCACATATGGCAACCAAGGCCGCCTGACTGATGCCATTTACCAATTAGGCCGTGCCTTCGAATTGATGCTCAAGCCTGACGAAATGCTGAGACTGTATACGAGTAACATTCAGCAGTACGCCAGAGAGAGCAACAACGCTGGTGTCGACACCCTCATCGAGGCTTATGGTGAAAAATATTACGAAAACCAAAAAACCTTTATCAGTACCGTTGAATTTCTCGATCAGGTCCGGGACGATTTAGAGTATCGCAAGAAGATAGTGACCGACCGCGGCTTTTTATTTGAACAGTTCTATAACAATAAAAATCTGGAATCGTCACTTTATAATAAATTGCGGAATCATCCTGAATTCACAAAAGAGCTCATGAATGATCTCTCGCCAATTCAAGATATCACCCAAGGCTATCGCGATCAATTAGCCTCATTCCCCAACGAAACTCCCGAAGAATCCTTCAAACGCTTACTTGCCGAAGCGAGAAAAGAAAACGACAGGACATACGAAGCCAAAATGTTAATGGGTTTATTTCGCCTAGGCATCGTACTGGATCCGACTGAACCTTATGATAGCACATTTATCAGTACAGCGACACCGCGCTTAATGCTGTACATTGCGGATTATGAACGTTCGAGACGTATGGACTTGGCGATTGAGGCTTGGAATCAAATTCTGATCAACTACCCAACCAGTGATGAAGCGATTGTAGCTTACCTCCGCTTGGCAGATACTTCGGCAGAAGCAGGCGATCTTTCCAGCGCTGTGAACTACTTGGACGCGATCATTACGCTTTTTCCCGGTTCCCCCAAGATCCCGGGCGTCATACTCCGGAAAGGTGAGCTACTCACCTCAATGGGGCGTAGTGAAGAAGCACGTAAAGAGTATCAGTACCTCTTAAAGGTTCCTGAGTGGCGCGGCCTCATCCATGCGCGTGCCCTCTATCAAACAGGTGAATCGTTGATGGCAGAGTCAAAATATCCAGAAGCACATGGATTTTTTGAACGAACGTTCCTAGGCTATTCCCATTTCACGGAGTGGTGTCAGCGTGCATACCTAGCAGATGCCAAAGCTCTATTGGCGATGAATGCAAAGCAGGATGCCATTAAGACTTTAAGCGAAGCAGTCGAAAAATTCAGTCAAGAAGAACCGACCGAAGTCATACGCTCCATTGAGAAACAATTGAAGGAATTATCACAATGAAGACCAATATTCATCATTATTCCATCATGAGAAAAGTGTCAGCCAGAGTCTTAGCATTGGCCGCACTATCATGCAGCCTACTCCAAAGCTCATTCGCACAGAACCAGTATTGGGATACCTACGGCAACCGCCCGGTCCTGATTGAGCAGGTAAACAATGGCGCGAGTCAAACACTCAAATTCGTGAGTTTTGAGGACGGTATGCTGGTAGCTGAACTAGAGGGGGGTGTCGGCACAGTCGCTCTGCCCGTCAGCGAATCCATGGTCAGTACACTCCGCCTCTCGCTCGACACAGCGACTGCATATAACATGTTCCGAAGTGGCAACTACACGGGAAGCATCAAGCTGCTGCGCCCTCAAGCGTATCCACTCATTAAATTTGCTCAAGTGCCGGAAACATTCACCACCTTGCACGTTGCAGTGCGAACACTCATTGAATCCCTCATCCGCGCGGGCATCTACCCGGAGGCCGAAGATATTCTAACACGCATCAGCCTGGATAAGGCGGATATCAAATACAGCCAAACCGCTATCGAGTTACTCAATGCCTATATTACTGCCGGCGACTATGACGCGGCTGCGCGCCTCGCCCAATCAATACCAGTCGAAGGCAAATATGCTGCCAACATTCGCCCGATCGTGGATACTGCGGACGCACTGCGCGCAGCAGGTCAATACGATGCAGTAATTCCGTTGTACCAGACGATCGAAACCATTGTCACTGAAGATGCACGCAAAAATGTTCGCATGTGGCTTGCCTACAGTTTGGTCCTCGCGGATCGCCTGGATGAAGCAAACCTGATCATTGAAAAACTGGAACAACCAGCGACTAAAGACCGCCTCTTTTCATTGTATCAACTCTTACTAGGTTCGCGCGCTCACAGTGCAAAAGATTACAGCAAAGCCTTGGATATGTTAACCCGCGGCTTTGTCCGAGCTCAGACGTCCTACGTATGGGTACCTGAGATGCTCTTTTTAATAGGTGATTGCTATGCCAAGATTGAAGACAATACTGCCGCTCACAATGTGTGGACAGAAATTGCTACTCTCTATCCAAGCTCACCTTGGGCCGCGCGTGCTGAGCAATCTCTCGAACAACTGACCACAACCAAATAATCAAATACACTTTCGTCATCTACCAACCAAAATTTCTGTACTACAATTATCATGAAAATAAAAAAGTTCCGTCTCCTACAATCTTACTTGGCGATTGCGCTCATTGCTGCCGTAACGCTGGTGATCACTCAAGACCTCCGAGCGCAGGATGAAGTGGCTACCGAGGTCGATGAAGTGGCTGAGGAAGTAGCACCAGCTGGTGGTGAAAAATCATTACTCGACATGTTCAAAGCCGGCGGCTGGGCCATGTATCCACTGGGTCTACTTTCAATCGGAGGCTTTGGCCTGATTGTTTATAATTTCATGGCAGTCAAACCAGGCCCTATTCTCAGAGTCGACGTGGCCGACCAAATAGACACAGCGCTGCAGAATCTCGACATTGCCAAAGCAAAGGCATACTGCGACGAAAACCCCGCGCCACTCACAACCATTGTGCATGCAGGACTTTCTCGTGTTGATTTAAACGACTATAATCCGGAGCAAGTGAAAGAGGCCGTTGAAGAAGCTTCAGCCGAAGAACTTGCAGGTCCATACGTGCTGATCAATTATCTTTCTGTAGTTGGTTCGCTCTCACCCATGGTCGGACTTTTGGGAACCGTTTCGGGTATGGTCAAAGCTTTCAATGTGATCGAAGCAGAAGGCGCAGGCAGTGCACAAGCACTGGCGGGTAACATTTCGGAAGCACTCATAACGACTGCTACTGGTATGATTATCGGCATTCCCGCTATGTTCTTTTTCTTCTTTTTCAAGAATCGATACGGTAAAATTACATCTCGCGTGGGACGCATAGCAGGCGATCTTCAGTTCAATTTGAACACCGCGATTAAAAATCGCTAACACTCGAGCATTCTTACATAGCCGATGAACATGTGGACCCCAGATGATGTGGATCCGGAGTTTGAATTAACTCCGATGATCGACGTTGTGTTTCTGCTCATCGCGTTCTTTATGACACTGATTAGTTTTATCAGTGCGGAACTTGTCGAGTTGGAACTTCCCGAAGCAGAACAAGCTACCATCCCTGAAGAACCCGGAGAACGTCAGTACATTTCAATCAATGCTGCAGGAGAAATCTATTTCGGAGCCTCTAAGATCTCATTGGAAGCATTGCCCGGTGCATTGATGAAACTAAAAGAGGAAATACCTACATTGAAAGTTTATTTGAGAGCAGACTCTCATACCGCCCACCGCTACGTGAACCAAGTGATGGAAGCCTGTGCTCAAGCTCGTATTTTCAATCTCATTTTTGCCTCCAACAAAGACTAAATCATGGCCGTAAATAAAGTTTTATTGTCGGAAGAAAAAGTCGATATCACTCCAATGATTGATGTCGTCTTTCTGCTATTGATTTATTTCATGTTTTTGCCGCTTCAGCAAGAAGCAGACATTGGTATCAGACTGCCGAGTAATGCCCCACCTGCAGAAGATTTAGAATTACCCAGTGAGCACATTATAGAGGTCTATCCGAATGGTCTGATCTTATTGAATGGTGCCCCCATGGACTCAACCGATGATCGAAATATGCCGAGTCTGACCAATACGCTCACACGCTTGAGAATGTCCTCAGACCGTGCAGGCATTGACACTGTAGTTAAGATTCAGGCTGACCCGGATTCTCCGCATCAACGTGCCATTGACGTGTTGAATGCCTGTTCCAGAGCAGATATCAGCAAAGTATCCTTTGCAGCCTATTAAGGCGTGAATAAGCGCCCTGCCCTGCGCTTGTGCCAGATAACGAGACTTTTCAACTCAAAGTCTCCCCTCAACATGAGATATTAACGATCCGCGGAAAACTAAAGAGCCATCAGCTCAGCGATTTTTTCCAACAGCATATCGAAATCGATCGGCTTACTCACGTATTCGTCACAACCGGCTTGTAAGGTACGCTCTCGATCGCCGCGCATAGCATGCGCAGTGATCGCTATGATCGGTATAATCGCTGTGTTTTCCATCGACTTTAACTTTTGCGCGACGTCCCAACCATTTTTGCCGGGTAAATTCATATCTAAAAGTATGATATCCACTCCTTCTTTCCTGGCTATCTCAATACCAGACTCTCCATCGACAGCGCAGATGATTGCAAGACCACGACGAATCAGCCTGCGGCGAATCATTTCGCGCAGTGCTGCATTGTCTTCTATGATAAGCGCAGTCTTCGTATTCATAGTATAGTGGGAAACGGAGGTGTGGTTAATGCCCTGGCAGCACCTTCTGTCGGATCTAGGTTCGCGGGAAGCCGCATTGTGAATGACGACCCCTTGCCTACTTCGGATGTCACGGTAACATCTCCATTCAACATGCGTGCGAAGCTACGCGTAATGGTTAAGCCCAACCCGGTCCCCCCATACTCTCGTGTGGTAGAACTATCTGCCTGAGTAAATGTTTGAAAAATACTTTCACGCATCTCTTCGGGTATACCGATCCCTGTGTCTTTAACCTCAAAATAATAACAAACGATACCATTGTTCCATGCCAGCGCGGACACACTTAGTGTGATAGTGCCATTATGCGTAAATTTGGCAGCGTTGGCCAAGAGATTCAAAAGACATTGCTCCAGCTTGGTTTCATCTGAAACAAAATTTTCAATCCCCTCCTCTACAAAAACCTGCAACTTATTATTATTTTCCAACATTAGCGGCTGCACGGTTTGAGCCAATTCATCCACTAAAGGCTGCACTTCAATCGACACCAGATGCACCTCCATTTGACCGGATTCTATTTTTGAAATATCCAACACCCCATTGATCAGATTTAGTAAATGCCGACTGGAATGTGCGATGGTATTGAGATCATCCATATGGGTTTGAAGCTCAGACTCATTCATATCTTCCTGTATCAGCTCCACATAGCCGGTGATAATACCCAATGGCGTACGCAACTCATGGCTCATATTCGCTAGAAAATTGGACTTCACTTCATTGGCACGAATAGCTTCCAACTCCGACTGCTTCGCACGCCGAGTCGATTCTTCTCTTCGAAGGAACTCTTCTTCCACGCGATCCAACACGCGATTATATTCCCCTGCAATCTGACCGACCTCAGTATGTGGCTCAACATGGACACGTTTATCAAAACTCCCGACCAGCTCCTGATCTTCCATTTCTGTTATTAAATCTATTAGCTCAGTAGTCGCTCCGTGCTCTGAAACATTCAGACCGTCAATCTCCTCTTGCTTAGTAACCCGTAGCGGCATGATACGATTGAATATCCTGAAAAATAGATACGAAGTGATAAACGTCCATAAAAAGCAGACAACGACGCCTTCTAACTGAATCAGGAATTGAGCGCTGCGCCCCAAACCTGTGCCCCAGGCTTCGGCACGTCCAAAAATCGCAACTGCCAGCGTACCCCAGACGCCGCAAAAAGCATGCGCAGGAACTGCACCCACTGCATCGTCAATTTTATAGCGTTCGAATAACTGGATACCGCAAAAACAAATCACACCCGCAACAGTACCAACCAAAGCCGCAGCAGGTGCGCTGATTAAATTACAACACGCAGTCACACTCACTAGTCCGCCAATGATACCATTCATGATCGCCCAGATACGCGCGACATTAAATACCAGATAAGCCATAAGCAGCGCACTACAGCCACCGAAAGCGCCGCCCAACAGAGTATTTAAAATGATACGCGGCACGTCCGCATTCAGTGCCAACGTGCTGCCACCGTTGAAACCCAGCCAGCCAACCCACAAAATGAGCGCGCCTCCCGTTGCCAAGGTTAAATTATGCCCCTGGATTTTTCGGTCACTACCCTCAAACTGTCCAATGCGAGGACCGATAACCAAGATAGCAGCAAACGAGACCCACCCTCCAACGCTATGAACGACAGTGGAGCCTGCAAAATCCAGAAAACCATGCGATGCAAGCCAACCAGGATTACCGCCGGCAACTCCTCCCCAGACCCAATGTCCAAAAAAAGGATATATGATTCCCGATGTGAAAAGCGCGACCAATAAATAAGCACTAAAGCGCATTCGCTCGGCAACTGCGCCGGAAATAATCGTTATTGCCGTACCACAGAAAACCATTTGGAAAACAAAAAAGGATGTTAGCCAATAGTCTCCGGTCTCATTCAACAAGAAGCGATCGATACCAAACCAGCCGTAGTAGCTGGCACCAAACATAATTCCAAAACCAAAAAGCCAGTAAACAACGGCAGAGACACAAAAATCTGCCATATTTTTGATCGCGACATTGATGCTGTTCTTCGCTCGTACCAAGCCAGACTCGAGGAAACAAAACCCTACTTGCATCGACATGACAAGTGCAGCAGCGACAAGCATCCATGCAATGTCTAAACTATTGGTCATGTCGTGAGGTACAGTTCAAAGAATACAATGAGTTTAGCTCCGACCGAGAAAAGAAATGCTGACCATACAAGATAAGAGCAAAAATCAGGCCACAACACCGGTACCAAATCCAATATTACACTCGAAAACTACTCACTCGAAAATGTCTGAAATATTGTATACTCTAACTACCTGACAGCGGCAAGGCCTGCAGTCGTGCCAGTCGCGAAACACGCTTGGATTAAATATCCACCTGTTGGAGCCTCCCAGTCCAGCATCTCTCCCGCGCAATAGACTCCCGGCAAACGGGATAACATCAAGTCCGCATCAAGCTCACTCCAAGCGATCCCTCCAGCGGTTGAAATCGCCTCAGCGATCGGTCTGGCCCGATTTAACCCAATACGGCAATGCTTGGCAGCATATGCCAGCGCTTCAGCAGAATCAAACTCACCATAGATCTGGCGCAGTATTGCACACACGGCTGCTGGTAATTTCCAACGAAGCATCGCTTCTTTATAAAAGTCTTTTCGAGCAGATTCCATCTTTCTCACCATATGCTCGAGGCTGAACATGGGCTTAAAATCAATTTCTATAACGGGAAACTCCATCTGGCGCAAAGTTCGCCCTAACTGATAGAGGGGAGCCCCCTCAAAACCGTATCTGGTAACCATTAACTCTCCTGTGCGGACATCATTGTTCGCACGAATCTCCAAATGGTGTAAGGGCTGTCCTTCGGCTATCGAGCGAGTTGCCTCAGTCCAACTGCATTCCCAGCCACAATTTGCCGATTGCAAAGCTTCGATGGCGACGCCTTGTGCAGCGAGTATAGACACCCAAGTGCCGTCTGACCCGGTTTGCGGCCATGAGCCCCCACCGAGTGCAAGCACGACAGTATCGTGCGCTCGCCGGATAGTCTCGCCGCGATGAGAAAATTTCAACTGCACCTTACACTTGTCTGGATGCAAACCGCACCACTGATGATTCATTGAAAAAACGACACCCAGTTGCTTCAAGCGTAGCACCCAGCGTCGCAACAAAGGAGCCGCTTTTTTAGACTCTGGAAAAACCTTTCCGCCGGACGCAACAAACGTCTCCACACCCAGGGAACGCGCCCACTCCCGTAAGTCGTCTGAATTGAATTGATTTAAGCAGCGCCTCCAATCTGCTTCCGGTAATGCCATTCCCGAATATTTTTCCAGAAAACGACTCCAATCGATAGCATTGGTCAAATTCAAGCCACTCTTGCCGGCCACTAAAAACTTTCGCCCGACTGAAGGCATTCGATCATAGAGTGTGACCTCCGTTCCAGCGGTGGCAGCAACTTCAGCGGCACGTAAGCCTGCAGGGCCCCCACCGATCACTGCCAGCGTTCTCTTATTTGGTCTCACACAATCATAAACATCAGTCGCCATCATCAACCGCAAGCACTATGCCGGAGGCAATAAAAGCAGGACTACGGCAGTACTGGAAAGACACTGGGTAAAATACCCAGCACCACCGTCGCAAAAATCAATGAACCCAATAAAAACCCATCACCAGCGTTAAAAGGTCTGCTGGATTCATCTATTACCTTATCGGACGGCGCTGAGAAAAACGCCTCACGCACCCACCCAAAATAATAATAAATTGAGATAACAACGCCCAAGACGGAAATACCAAGCAATCCGTATAAGCCGGCTTTAAAAGCGGCTACAAAAATGAAGAGCTTTGCTATAAATCCCCCCAACGGAGGGATCCCAGCCAAAGAACCAAGTCCCAAAGCGAGTACTCCACCTAAAAAAGGATTTCTTCGTGAAAGATTTTCGTAATCTGACAGCTCTTGATTAGCATCCTGTGATCCCGCGAGATGCGTCATCACCCCAAAGACAGCAAATGATGCCAACAAGTAGGTGACCAAGTAGAAAACAACGGCATACTGCGCCCATGATACATACAGCGAGGCAACCACGCCAACCAGTAAATATCCGGCATGGGCGATCCCGGAAAGGCCCATTAATCGTTTCACATTGCGCTGCGTGACAGCTGCAATATTTCCAAATAAAATTGTAGCAGCTGCTATGAAAGAAAGGACTGGCACCATCAAATCTCTTAGACCTGCAAAAGGACCCGTCAATAGCTGCAGCAATACGATAAAGCCACCTGCTTTGGATGCGATAGCGAGATATGCAGTCACTGGAGTGGGTGCGCCTTGATAAACATCAGGCACCCAAATCTGAAAGGGAACGGCTCCAATTTTAAAACAGATACCGGCAACCACCAAGAGTGCACCGACTCGGACCAAGAGGTTGTCCGAATTAAACAAGATAAAATATGTCAGTTCACTGAAACCCAACGAATTTCGACTGGATTCGGCAAACTCAGGGCTACCGGCAATCCCATAAAGGAGCACCATACCAAACAATAAAATAGACGAGCTAAGTGCGCCCAAGACCAAATACTTCAAACCGGCTTCAAGCGAAAACGTACTATTTCTGCAGTAAGCGACCAAAACATAAAAGGCCACCGTTACTGTCTCCAATGCGACAAACAACATCACGAAATTAGAACTCTGCACCAATAACATCAGTGCGCCGCATATCAATAACACCAAATGATAAAACTCGGTTTTAGCCAGACTCTGTTTCGACAAATAAATGTGTCCCAGATAACAAACCAAAATAGAGCTCACTATAAAAAATCCACGCATGATCTGGGTAATTCCCGTCTGCGTAATCAGTCCACTGAAGTAGGATTGTGGCTGATATTGAGTCCAACCGATGCCTATCATGGAGGAAATCAAAATCAAAGCTTGCCCCCATAGCGCAAGACGCGGGATCACCGATACTTTGCTGGCCTTCGGCAAAACCATCTCTGCCCCAAGTAGACTCAGTGCCAGCACCGCGATCATGATCTCAGGCATAATCGCCACCCAATCATTGTTCGCGGCATAACCACGTAGAATTTCAGCAAGCTGTTCGTTCATTAGTGTGTCGCCTCCGTGTGGACATCAACCGGGTCTGGCAGCGCCAGCATTTGGTGTTGTGGTAAACTACTCTCGGCTGGATACAATTCGACCAGCTCAAGATTGGCGTAGTCAGAAAATAAACGTGGGAATAGCCCGATAAGCACCAAGGCTACGATCAGTATAGCGGTCGGTAATTTCTCAAAGCCGCGCAAATCTACTATTTCACCGCTACTCAGTCGTTCGACAAAAGCCTGTTGGGGTTTTCCAAAAAAGATGTTAGCGACTGCCCGTAAGCCATATATCGCTGAGATAATAATACCCACTGCCGCAGGAGCCACGATCCAACGCGTTAGATCCGCTTGAGCCAATGCAGTAAAAATCGTGAACTCTCCCCAGAAATTACCAAATCCGGGAAGTCCAACACTCGCCATAATTGCAGCAACAAAACAAGCTGAAAGAACAGGAGCCTTGGTCGCCAGACCACCCATCGCAGACATATCAAACGTTCCGCTGCGGTGATAGATGCAAGTGGCAAGCATGAATAAAAGAGCCACCGATAGTCCGTGAGCGACCATCATCAACAAGGCTCCCCCCATTCCGACAACCGAAAATGTGGCAATACCTAGAAATGCGTATCCCATGTGCATGACTGAACTGTACCCAAGCATCATCTTCAGGTCTTTCTGCGCCATCGTAACCAATCCGATAATTAAGATATTGCCCAGAGCCAGCCAAACAATCCAAGGAAACCAATGCGCCGCACCGGAGGGAAGCAATGGAG
>Ga0210065_1000497_pt1 | contig 10527 bp, 8 predicted proteins | sample Muzzi_PWB_D1_FD_185533 | JGI IMG/M metagenome (GOLD analysis project Ga0210065, IMG submission 185533) | Wetland microbial communities from San Francisco Bay, California, USA, that impact long-term carbon sequestration - Muzzi_PWB_D1 (SPAdes) | ecosystem: Environmental > Aquatic > Marine >... | reverse complement strand
CGATTGGAAAATCCTTGGACCGGTTTTTAAAATGTCTTCATGGACGCTGGTGAATCGTCTGGGAAGTATTCTTTTTCTGCGCAGCGATATATGGATCATCAACCGTTTCATTTCTCCCGTTGCTGCCGGGCAGTATGCCGCGATTCTGGTTATAGCCAATTTTATCCGCCAGCTGGCGAGTCAGGTCAGCGGGCAGCTGGCACCAACGATTATGACATTCTGGGCGAAGGAGGATCTGCATAACCTCCGCCGACTGCTGTCGTTTTCTGTAAAAGTACTTTCGCTGGGTCTGGCCATTCCTGTCGGATTGATCTGTTTCAATGGCGGGGAGGTTCTTGGGCTGTGGCTCGATAAGTCCTATGTGAATCTGGCACTGCTTCTGTTTGTGATGATGGTTCATATGCCGATCAATACCGGCATTCTTCCGCTTTTTACGTTAAATACAGCCAGTAATTCGGTAAAACTTCCGGCGCTGATCACGTTGGTAATGGGGATCGCAAACGTGGCTTTGTCGTACATGCTGGGTGTGGTCTACGGATACGGTGCAATGGGTGTGGCTATCGCCACGGCGATTGTGCTGACTTTGAAGAATGCATTCTTTATTCCGATGTATGGAGCCGCGGTTCTGCATCTTCCGTACAGGTCGTTTATGGGGTCGACGTTCGGCAGTGTTGTGATGCTCGGCATCGTATATCTGCTTAATCTGGTGCCGGTCCGCACCTGGCTGCATCTGGAGGGGACCGGTTTCGGCGGACTGGCTGTTCAGGCGGTATTTGTGTGTGGGTGTTGCGCGGCAATTGCCTGGTATGGGATTGTGTCCAAAGATGAAAAACGGGTGCTGACGGGCATGCTGCCGGCGCGCCTTCTCAAAACGCGATGATAAAGTAGAGTGATGGAATGAAAGTTGGAATATTAACCTGCCACAGCGGACTCAATTACGGAGCAAATCTCCAGTTGTATGCCAATGTCAAAACGCTGGAGCGGATGGGGCACGAGGTTTTTGTCTATGATAACCGCGATTATCCGGCGGGACCCTGCCGTGATTTTGTTTCCACACATATGCAGCTGACCCGCGAATGCCGGTCGGATGACGATTTCCGTGCAGAAACCCTGCGGCTCGGTATTGAAACCGTAATCGTCGGCAGCGATGCGGTACTTTGGTTTCTTCCGCACAAAAAAGAAGGGCATGGCGCTTATCCCAATCCGTTCTGGTTGCGCTGGGCTGAAGGATTGCCGGTTCGTAAAGCGCTGGTAGCCGGAAGCTGCATGGGGGTAATGTTTCTCAAGGTGCGGGGGGTGCTGCGCCGTGAGCTGTGCCGGGATCTTTCCGCATTTGATTATATTGCTGTGCGGGATCGTTGGACGCTGATGTTTCTCCGATGGGTAGGTGTGCGGAAGGCGGACCTTGTGTTTGATCCGACGTCATGCCTGCCGGATCTGTTTCAGCCTGAAAAACGTGATTTGCCTGCTGAACTGCAGGATGCCCGCTATTTGTTGCTGACCTTTTCCGGCGATGAAAACATGACAACCTGGGTCGAAGACCTTGCCGGCAAAGCCCGGAGTGCGGGACTTAAGACCTGCTTTATTCCACACCCGGACCGGCTTTGCGAAGTTGAAGGGGTTGATGTGTCGATCATGGAGCCGCTCGATCCATTGATCTGGTTATCCATTTTGGGCAATGCTACCGCTTATATCGGCGAGCGTTTTCACCCGATTGTACTCAGCGCATTTTACAGGATCCCTTTTTGGGCCTGCGACTATTACAGTCGGTCGGGGCTGCACGGGTTGATTAGTGGCCGAAGCAAGACGAAAGATTTTTGTGCTCGAATCGGGGCATCGAAACAGCTTGCTCCATCGGATACGTTCTTTGAGCGGAATACCCCGGAGTCGATCCTGCAGGCGATTTCCGGGAAGCGCGCTTTATCGTCTCCGGCAGATCCGGCGGGTTTCCGTTCCGTGCTGGAAAAGGCTATTGGAAAATGAACGGTTTGTGGAGTGTCTGCGGCGAATGAAGCAGGTTGATATACATCTTATAGGAAATCCCGAACGGGGTGACGCACTTGAAGAACTGCGCAATCTTGCGTGGGATGACGGTATTGTCATGTGTACCCGACACACCTGGGTTTGGCCGATCTACTGCCGACTGAAAATGCTGGGGCGGTCTGTAACCTTCAGTTATGAACCGCGCGAGGGAGCGATCAACATCATTCACGGGCAGGTTGCCAGAAAACTGCTGAAGCCATCCGATTTTAAAAAATATTTCATCATCGGCATTCGCGCCGATTTCAGACCTTTTCCGTATGGGCACTTTGAAATTGTGCAGAATGAGCGGACGGCGGGCGGGCGAAGCATTTTTATGCCGCTGTATCCGCAGCCCGGCCTTAAACCGCGCGATACCGGTCGGTCGGGTGTCGAAACCATCTGCTTTTCCGGAAGAATGCAGAACAGTATTGGTGAAGACATCATGCAACGGGAGCTTGAAGCGCTGGGTTGCCGTTTTGTCTTTAAAGGGGTCGGCGAATGGCAGGATATGCATGATGTGGATGTGTTGCTGGGAATCCGGTCACTTTCGACACGCGCCTACCCGGATAAACCGGCGACCAAACTTTTCAATGCATGGCTTGCCGGAATACCGTTTATCGGGGGGTATGATTCCGCCTATTCGCAGGTTGGAACGCCCGGAAAAAACTACCTTCGCGTATCATCCGAAAAGGAGCTCGTTGAGGCGGTTCGCCGATTGAAGGAAGATCCTGAATTTTATGCCTCGATCATTGAAGAAGGCCGAAAAGCAGTTCAGCCTTATACGGCCGAGGCGACCACTGAACGCTGGTGCCGTTTTCTGGACGGTCCGGCTTCCGAGGCGTTTCTGAAGTGGAAAAGCGGAGCGGGCGGAAGCCGTATGCGGGCTTCGCTTCGCGGACTGTTTTTTGGAGTGTATGAGAAAATGATCAAAGCCAATGCTCACCGTCTGCTTGCGCCTTTACGAGGTTAAGGGTTGCCGAACACTTTGTTAATCCAATAGTTATTTATCCATGAACCTCTTTGCGCTCAGCCTTTACGGAAGTATTAATGCAGCCATGCTGCTGTATTATCTGCGGTCCAAGCAGACGATCTTCCACTTTCCATTCTGGGCGGCCGTAATTGCCATGGGCTGGTTTTTTCCTCAGGCGATCGGCGGCTATTTAAATCTGCATGAGTTTCCGGCCAGTTCGTATGCCGACGGACTTATGTTTGCGTCGATGTGCACGCTGGCCTTATGGGGAGGCTACGTCGCGGCCTTTCATCGCTACGCGCCCAAGCCCTGTTGGTTGGATTATAAATTTGATCTTAAACGCCTATACTGGGCCAGCGCTGCGTTGTGTGTGTTCGGTTTTTATTTTCAGTGGAAGCTTTTTGCACTGCCGGATGAGCTTAAGCAGGTAACGCAATGGTCGGGCGTAACAGTAAAATATCTTTTTCTTTCGAGTGTCTTCCGCTTCGGATTCATCGCGCTCTGGCTGCTCTATCTTACGGAACGCAAGGCGTGGTCGCCGCGCCTGCTGATATTGATTGTTCCCGGACTGCTGCTGCTCTTCAAGGCGGCGGTCATTGATGGGCGGCGCGAAGGTATGATGAATTTTGCGGCCTACCTGCTCATTGGAATGTGGTTCGGCCGGGGGATCACCATTCCGCGCTGGGCGTTGGCGGTCGGGGTGGGGTTCGGCTTAATCTTCATTAATGCAATCGGCATATATCGAGATATTATTTTTGATGGCGATATGACGGTTCCGGAGAAGATCACCGCCGCCGTGAATGCGGATTATTCAAGCCAATCGGAAGATATTCTGGAAGAGTCCGGCGCGGAATTTAAGAATTTCATTTATCACCAGCAGGTCTATCGCGATACGGATGAATATGATTTCGGGCTGATCCATTGGAATAAACTGGTGTTCAACTATGTGCCGGCGCAGATCGTGGGCCGGGAGTTGAAAAATGCGATGATGTATCCCTTATTGAATGTGACTGAAAAAACCCAGCAGATGTACGGATATAAATATCTTCGCGGAAGTACATCAACCGGTTATAAAGACTCTTTCGGATCGTTTGGATGGTTCGGGTTTATTAAGTTTTTATTGATCGGAGTGATGATGGGAACCCTTTATCGGCATGCACTTGGTATGAATCTGCTCGCTCAGATTCTGTATCTGACCATGCTGGCGACGGGTATGCTTGCTGTAACGCACTCTACCGACCGTATTCTGGTGGCCGACTGGATCTACTTTTTTGCTCTGGGTTTCCCTGCGTTCTACTGGGCCCGGCTTCCGTTGCAACCCGCGATGCCAACTCCCGAGGCCGAAGAATATGAAGCATGGTCCTCCTCGGAGCAGCGTCCGGAGATCAATCGATGAGCGGTATAAATCATGCCGAAGCAAACGTATTGGTCTGCCAGCGCGGTGCGCGGCATCGGTATGCCATTCCGCAGTTGCTTCAGGAAGAAGGGTTGCTTAGTGCACTTTACACGGATTCCACATCCTACAGCAGCGCCGGGCGGCTGGCTCGTGCACTGCACCGGTTCGGTATTACTTCATCGCGGTTTCAGGCGCTGATTTCCCGAAAGCCGGAGGGGATTCCCCGGAAAAAAATATTCTGTTCGGATAAACTGCTGCATTCATCCTTTGCGATGGGATTGCTTCCGCATGATCTCAGTCCTGTATTCAAGCGCTGGGGTTTACGAGGGGCCAATGTGGTCTACAGCATGTGCGGAGAGGATTTTGCATTTCTGGAATGGGCAAAAGGACAGGGTGCCAAAATTCTCATCGACGTTTTTATTCATCCCGGGACGGCCCGCATTATCAATGAAGAATCGATGGCGCTTACGGGAAAGCCGTCGGATGACAATCTTTCTGTTGAAGATTTTGAAGAACACTTCCTGAAAAGTTTTGAGTTGGCCGATCTGCTTTTATGCCCATCCAGCTGGGTGGCCAGCGGCGTTCGTGCATACGCACCTGAGCATGCCGAAAAAATACGAATTGTGCCGTATGGAAGCAGCCTGACCCTGCGTGAGTCCATCACCGCAGAACCGGTATCGGGTCGTGTCCTTTTTGCCGGGCGGGAAGCGCTTCGAAAGGGCATTCATCATTTGGCGGCCGCCGTTGCTGAAGTTAAAAAAAGAGGGTTGGAAATTGATGCGCGGTTGGCGGGCATGAATATCGAGGACGTTGCGTGGGTGGAACATCATGAGGTTTTGAACTGCCTCGGAACGCTGCCGATGGACCGTATGCATCAGGAGTTTGAAACCGCCGATGTTTTTGTATTGCCTTCCCTTTCCGAAGGGCAGGCCGGGGTCCTGCTGGAAGCCATGGCCTCTGGTTGTCCGGTTATCGCCACCGAGGAGAGCGGTGTCGATTTCAAACCCGATTGCGGCATACTGATTCCGCGTGGAAATGTGAAGGCGTTGGCCGATGCCATAGAATCCGTTGTTCGGGATAGGGCGTTTAGAAATAAGCTGGCAAACGGTGCCCTTAAACAGGCGCAGGAGTTTTCGATGGCATCGTGGAAGGAGCGTCTGGCAGGGGTGGTTAACGAAGCGGTTCGCCTGTAATGCGTTCGATTTATGCATTGCCGATGTTGAAACGGTCCATAATCATGACCGGAAATTTTAAACAAGCGCATGAAAGATTTGAAAAATGAGTGAGCATCTAGAATCTCTGCCGGGTGTGTCGATATACATCATCGCTCATCTGGCGACAGAAGAACGTGGTCTGTTGCTGAAGAGCATATGTGAAAATGCCCTTGAGCAGCGATACCCGGAATTCGAGGTGGTGGTTTCCGATAACGCCGGTCCTGTTCGGGTTGAGGATGCGTTGAAATCGATTGATGATCCCCGGCTGAAGGTTTTCAGGAATGAGGAGAATCTGGGGTTTGGCGGAAACTTTAATGAATGTTTAAACCGCTGTGCATACGATATTATCAAGCTGAACTGTGATGATGATCTGCTTCATCCTGATTTTTTAGCGCTGACGGTTCCGTTGTTGGATGATGAATCATTTGTTGTCTGCGACTGCGAAAAATATGTGATCGGAAACGATCCGGCTGAACTAAGAACGCCGATTAAGCAGATTGAAAAGTATACGGTTCGTGAACCGGGATATGGCGGCGATATCTGGTATGCCGATTATCTTTCGCTGCCCGGCTGCTGTTTGTTCACCCGGGAGCTGTTCCGCTCGCTCGGCGGATACAACCCCGGGTCGGTTCTGCCGGACTGGGATCTGATGATTGAAGCCCATCTGCGCAGAAAAGTGGTGCATGTGCATGAGACGCTGTGCTGGATGGGGGTGTGGCGCGACAGCATTACAGTACGTGCGCTGAAGGAGCGGCCCTATTTTTTCCAGCAGGGATGGCTGTTTACGAAATATCGTGTACTTCATCATGATGTCATGAGCGGCAAAGACAGGGCGCACCTTCGGTTGTTGCTGATCGGAGAATTTCTTTGGCAGAGCATTCGTGCTGTTTATCATATTTTTCAGAAGGGCTACCGCTCGGGTTACGTCGGATTTGTCCGCGAGAACAGGCGCCTCATTTCCGGTGGACGGGAACTGTTTAAGTAATCCGTTCATCGAATCAGTATATTCCACGGTTTAATCATGCGCGTTCTGCATATTTTCCAAAAAGATGATCCTGATGCCGGCGGCGGTCTTCGTGTGGCGGAGGCGCTGGTTCGGGAACAGCGGGCTGCCGGTCTGGATGCCCGACTGCTTTTCCTGTACGGCGATAAGGGCGAAATTTCCGCGGCGCTCGGTGAGGGTATATCCACACTGGGGATTCGCTCTTCCCGGCAGGTTGTGCGGGGGGTGGCTGGTCTGGTTCGGGCCATTCGCTCGATTGCTCCCGATCTGCTTCATTCGCATGACGGGATTATGTGGCCGAGACTGGCTTATGGGTTGACCGGTGTTCCCGTCGTTACCCATGGTCATCTTCCGCCGGAGACAACCGGAGGCCTTAAGCAGAAGATAGGCTGGCCGCTTGTTCGGAGCACCACGAAGAAGGTCATCGGGATTTCCGGACATACGGCCGAACAGTGGAAGGTGGCGGGTTTTCCGGATGAGCATATTGAAGTGATTCCGAACGGAGTGGATTTTAACCGGTTTTCCATTCTTCCACGTTCGCAAAAGAAAGCACTTCGGCAGACGCTTGGTCTTCCGGAAGAAAAACAGATAATGGTTTGGGTCGGCAGGCTGCAGCGTTCGATGAAGGGGACCGACCGCGTTGAACGAATAGCGGATTGTATTCCGGATTCCGCCGTACTTGTGGTGGTCGGTCATGGGCCTGAATATGAAGGCATGCAGGCGCGGTGTGCGGACGCCATTGCGTCCGGCCGTCTGATTCTTGCCGGCTCGGTGGCCCGGCCGGAGCAGTACTATATGGCTGCGGATGTATTCCTGTTTTCTTCGCACCATGAGCCTTTCGGCCTGGTATTGCTTGAAGCAGTGGCATCCGGCCTGCCGATTTTTTATTTCCCGTTAACCGGCGGAGGCGGTGCAGCGGAGTTGCTGGAGCGTTTCGGTGCAGTTGCGCTGTCGGAAGCGGTCGATGCCGATGAGCTGCAACGGAATCTTAATCGAATTGAAGAGTTCAGCGATCAAACTGTTGGGTTGCGGGAAGAAGCGGCGGCGTACTCCTGGCAGGCCATCTCGGCGGATGTGGTCCGTTTATATGAATCCTTACTTGAGGAGGCAGGCCGTTGATCAAGCTTTGTATCTGGATGAATATTCCTTCGCATTACCAATCCACCCTGTTTGATGCGTTGGCGGCGAAGGAGGACATTGATCTGGTGGTATGCTACTTCGAAGGTGCTTCGGCCAGTCGTGCGGCTGAAGGGTGGAAGGGCGAGCATGTACTGCAACCTTATGAAGCAAGTTGTGCCGGAGAGACCACGCCGGAAGGTATGCTCGCGCATGTTGCGGAATGGCCGGAGCGCATTCATTTAATCAGCAGCCATTTCAGCCGTCCGCTCGTCGAACATTTCTGCAAAAGCGGAACCCCGTGGTGCCACTGGTCGGAAATGCCCGGCATCCGTCTGGCCGATCTGCTGGGATACCGGATGGAACTGTTCCGGTTATTGAATCCTGTGATGCTGCTGCTGAAGCGCAATGAAGGTAAAGTGATTAAACGGCATGCGCTCGGCGCATTCGGACAGGGAACGATGGCGCGTCGTGCATTCGGCTGGATGGGGGTGCCGGATTCGATGACGGCCAATCTGTTCTATGCGCCGTCCGCACTCAAAGAAGCTGAGGCCGATGCCGGGATTCTTGAATTTGCCGGCGGGAGAAAAGTATTTCTTTCCGTAAACGCGCTCTCACCCCGGAAGGGCATTGATGTCTTGCTGAAGGCTTTTGCACAACTGCATACGCAGGATTGGTGTGTTGTATTTTGCGGGCTGGACCGGGAAAACGGAAAGTATCAGCAGTTGGCCGAAAAGCTGGGGATTACCGATAAGGTTCTTTTCCTCGGTGCGTGGCCCAGCGACCGCATTGCGGAGGTGTACGCAGCGGCCGATGTTTTTGTTCTCTCTTCGCGGTTTGATGGGTGGGGTGCTGTGCTCAATGAGGCAGCCTCGCTTAAACTTCCGCTGATTGGAACCGACCTTTGTGGTGCCTCGTATCATGCGATCGAAGTGAACAGAAACGGTTACGTGGCCCGGGCGGGTTCTGTCGGAAGTCTGAAGCATGCCATGAATCAGTATGTTTCGCATCCGGAAAAAATCGGCGCGCATGGCGCGCAGTCGAAGCAGATTTTTGAAGAACAGTTGACGCCGGCGGTCAATGCGGAGCGTCTGGTCATGGCATTAAAGAATTGGAGCAGTCGTGCGGGTTGATGTTTTGTCGGGTGCCTCGCGAAGTGAGGGTGGATTATTCGGCGCGGTCATGGGATTGACGCATGCGCTGAATAAAACCGAAGTAAACCCTCGTCTCGTCAGCCATATCGACTCACATACGCAGGAGGATGTCGGGCGGTGGTCGCCGATTCCGGTCGAGCTGCATACGGCTTGCGGTCCGTTGCTGAGTTCGATGAAACTGCGCCGTATACTTCGCTTGTCGGATGCCGACCTGCTTCATGTTCACGGCATCTGGCTGGATCGGCAGTGGGCCGCCTTGCAGTGGCAGAAGCGGTCGGGGAAGCCGGTGGTCGTTTCGCCGCATGGCATGCTCGATCCGTGGGCCGTTGCAAATTCCGCGTGGAAGAAAAAAATGGTGGGCCGCCTTTTTGCCGACGAAGCGCTGCGGCAGGCAACCTGTATTCACGCGTTATGTGCTTCGGAAGCCGAATCGATCAGGGAATATGGTTTAAACAATCCGATTGCGGTCATTCCGAACGGAATCGACCTGCCTGATTTGGAGTCGGGGGAGCAGCAAGAGAGAAAGAAACAGCTGCTTTTTCTAGGACGGATTCACCCGAAAAAGGGCATCGATGCCTTGCTTCAGGGCTGGGCAAGGGCGGCGACCGCCGGATGGGAACTGCTGATTGCCGGGTGGGACGACGGCGGTCACGAAGAAGGGCTGAAGGCGCAGGCCGGTCAATTGGGTGTTTCGGATTCGGTTTCTTTTATCGGCCCTCAGTTCGGGGGGGATAAAGAAAGGCTGCTTCGGTCGGTCGGCGCATTTATTCTGCCGAGTTTCAGTGAAGGCCTTCCCATGTCGGTGCTGGAGGCGTGGTCGTATGAGTTGCCTGTAATCATGACGGATTTCTGCAATCTTCCGGAGGGGTTTGCGTGTGGGGCTGCTCAGCGAATTGAACCGGAACCCGATTCGATTTCGGCGGGATTAACGGCATTTTTTGCCATGGAAGAGTCCGCCCGGCTGGGAATGGGCATGCGTGGTCGTAATTTAGTCGGGGAACGGTTTACCTGGGCGCATGTAGCGGACAATATGAAGGCCGTCTATTCATGGTGCCTTGGCGGTGAGAAGCCCGCTTGCATTCGGATGGATTAGACTCTAGGTTCTCTTGCTCGGGTTTGCACATGGTTGATCTATCAAAATTCAATAATGACGCTTTTCGGCGGGGCGCTTCGGTGTGGAAGGAACTGTGCTGGCGGATATTGCAGCAGGGCCTTTTTAATATCGAGTGGCTGAAGATCTATGGATTGAAGCATCGCTTGCTGGTTCTATTCGGAGCCGAACTGGCGGCCGGGGTTGTTATTAAGCCTAAGGCAAAGATTACCTTCCCCTGGAAGTTGTCGGTTGGTGAAAACACATGGATCGGCGAAGAGGCGTGGCTGCTGAATTTAGACCGTATTGAAATCGGTTCCAATGTCTGTATTTCACAGCGGGCTTTTCTCTGTACAGGGAGCCACAACTGGAAAAAAGAATCTTTCGATCTCATCACCCGGCCGATCATCATTGAAGACGGGGTCTGGATATGTGCGGATGTTTTTATTGGTCCGGGAGTTACCATCGGGGAAAATGCCGTGGTAACGGCCGGGAGCGTTGTAACGCAGGATCTTCCGCCGGACATGGTTTGTTCCGGCAATCCCTGCACGCCTAAAAAGAA
>Ga0210065_1000496_pt1 | contig 10532 bp, 13 predicted proteins | sample Muzzi_PWB_D1_FD_185533 | JGI IMG/M metagenome (GOLD analysis project Ga0210065, IMG submission 185533) | Wetland microbial communities from San Francisco Bay, California, USA, that impact long-term carbon sequestration - Muzzi_PWB_D1 (SPAdes) | ecosystem: Environmental > Aquatic > Marine >... | reverse complement strand
GCCAAGGCTTTCGACACCGCGACGCCGGGACTCGGCAAATGGCTCGTGTCCGTGGCAGCCTGGCTATTCGCCTTGTCGACGATGATCTCCTGGAGCTACTACGGTGAGCAGGGCATGGTGTTCCTCGCCGGTGACAAAGCGGTGCTCCCCTACAAGCTCGCCTATTGCCTGCTCATCATCGTCGCCACGCTGGGGTTCGTCGAAACGGACACCGATCTCGACAACCTCACCGGCGTCGGCACCGCCGTCATGTTGTTCGCCAACATCCCGATTCTCTGGATCTTCGGCTACCAGGCGATGCGCGCGTACAAGGAATATGTCGGCCGGCTCAAAACGGGGCGCATGGGCCCGGACCACCCGCCGCCACATCTCGACGACCTGCTCAGCGGACGCGACGTCGAGCGGTAGCCCTCAGTCCACGCCGAGTACGGGCTCTTCCGCGGTCATGAAGAATACGGTCTTGTTCATGTCGGCAAAGCGCGCTTCGTCCGGCTGGATGTCGCGCAAGTAGTCCGGATCGCTGAAAAACGCATCCTTGTCGGCGACACTGTCGAACCAGATCTCAGCGGTGCCGTCGAACGCGGCCTCACCTGCGGCATATTCGTCCGGCAACGTATGGCACTGCACATACTTGCGCATGTACTTCTTGCTCGCCGGGCTGGCTTTGATCAGGGCCGCATGGCGGTTGCGCCAGTGATCCTGGAAATCTGCAACGCTCATGCCCTCGCGCCGGCGAATCGCAACAATCAGTTTTATCATTTTTGTCCCCGTTTGCTTTTACGTTGTAGTGCATCCAGCGCCTGGTCGAAGCGGTTCTTTGCCTGCGCGGTGATGCCGCCCCGCTTGTGTTCCTCGACGACGAACGTCTCCACACGCGTCAGCAACCTGTCGATATCCGAATCCGGAAACGTCTCGGGCATCTCGAGATCCGCTGGCGCGTTTTCCAGCGCGCCGAACAGGTTAATCCAGTGCTCGCTGTCCTTGCCAATCGCGAGCAGGCGATAAAAGTGGTTGCCAGGCTTGCCATCTTCGCCGGACAAGAGACTGAAGACACCCACGATCAGCGAGGCCGGCAACAGGATGAGGTCGCGCAGCCCATCAACCAGGAGCTTCGCCTGCAACACCGCGATGTCGCGAATCAGGGTCCACCTGGCTGACAGGTCGGTTTCGGCATGCGTCGGTTCATTCATGGTCGCCTCATCACAAAAGTCAATCAAGACAAGCAATTATAGACCGATACGCTGGCACGAAGCGGTTCATTGAAGTACTGTTGTGCCCGTTGCGAGTGCTTGCCGGGCCCATGCCGACCTACCAATCAATTCCTGACTTCGAACACGGTTCCCCTGAGTGCACGGGGGTCCTGCTGGTCAACCTGGGGACACCCGAAGCGCCCACCGCAGCGGCCGTGCGCAAGTTCCTGAAAGCCTTCCTGTCCGATGCCCGTGTCGTCGAGTATCCGCGCCTGCTCTGGTGGCTGATTCTCAACGGCGTGATTCTTCGCATCCGTCCGGCGCGATCGGCCGAAGCCTACGAAAAGATCTGGACCGACAGCGGCTCGCCGCTGATGCTGCATTCACAAGCGCTGGCCGAAGGCCTGGCCCGGCAGCTGGGTAAGCGCGCCGCGGTCGAACTCGCGATGTCGTATGGCGATCCGTCGATCAGTGGTGCCATCGATCGGCTGCTTGCCCGCGGCGCGCGACGCCTGCTCGTCTTGCCGCTGTACCCGCAGTATTCCGGGACCACGACCGCGTCGGTATTCGATGCGGTGACCCGCAAACTGCAGGGCATGCGCTGGGTGCCCGAAACCCGCTTTATCAACCAGTACCATGACGATCCGGCATATATCGATGCGCTTGCCGCCAGTATCCGGGAGTTCTGGAAATCACACGGGCGTGGCACCAAGTTGCTGCTGTCGTTTCATGGCGTCCCGAAGAGCACGCTCATCAAGGGCGACCCGTATCACTGCCAGTGCCAGAAGACGGGGCGGCTGCTCGCCGAGGCGCTCGAGCTCGGCGACGACGAATGGCTGCTTACGTTCCAGTCCCGTGTCGGCCGCGAGGAATGGCTGCGGCCGTATACCGACGAGACGGTCAAGGCGCTGGGCAAGCAGGGCGTTGACCGGCTCGACGTCGCCTGTCCCGGCTTTTCGACGGACTGCCTCGAGACGCTCGAGGAAATCGCGATGCAAAACGCCGAATTCTTTACCGAGGCCGGCGGCAAATCCCTCTCTTATATTCCTGCGCTCAACAGCCGCGACGATCACGTCGCCTGTCTCGCGCAACTGGCCAGCCGGCACATGCAGGGGTGGCCGGAAACGTCCGGCGACAACGCGGAAACCCGTGCGCGGGCGCTTGCCATGGGTGCCGAGCGTTGAGCACCATCGGCCACTTCCTCGAGTTTTCGGTGCGCGCACCGGACCTGCTCGAGTCGCTGCACTTCTACAAGACACTCGGCTTCACCGAACTGCCGATCACGGATGTCTGGCCGCACAAATACGCGGTCGTCAGCGACGGTGAGATGAGCATCGGCCTGCACGATCGTGACTTCGAGTCGCCGGCGATCACCTTCGTGCAGCCGGACCTGGCGAAGCACGCGCGTGCTATGACTGACCATGGCTTCGACTTCAGTTTCCTGCACCTCGGCGAGGAGCAATTCAACGAGCTGGGCTTTCACGACCGTGACGGGCACATGGTGACGATGCTGGAAGCAAGGACTTTCAACCTGCGGGAGGAGGCGGAGCAAAATTCCGCCTGTGGCCGGTTCTTCGAGCTGACACTGCCGGTGCGTGAGACGCTGCACTCGGCAAAGTTCTGGGCACCGATCGCGCCGACCCTGCTGGAGATGCGCGAGGAACCGACGACGCACATGCGTTTTGGCGTCGACGGTGTCGCGATCGGCCTGTCCGAGAGTATCGCGCTAAGCGGCCCATCGCTGTGTTTCAAATGCCCGGATCGCCACGGCCTGATGGGACTTCTCGAACAGCGCGGCATGTCTTTCGAAAAATTCCCGGGCTACGAGGGCGCGTTCGTTGCCATCAAGTCACCCGAGGGAACGATGCTGTATGCATTCGAGGAAGACTTCCTCGGCGAAGCTTACGAAGTCGACGAGACCGGCGACCCCAGCGAGTTTCCTCTGTAGCAAGCGTCAGTCGGAGTCATCCGCCGGGTACTCGACCCACAATATGCCGCGAAAATCGCCCGTGCTGAATCCCGTCGCCTGGTCGTCCGGATAGAGCGCCGCAAGCCGCAGCGTGACATCCCTGGAAAGCTCCGAGCCGTGGCAGTTTAGGCACAGCGGCTGCATGACCAGCGGCTCGACATAACCGACGCGATCATCCGGTAACGCCATTGCCCGCGGCGCCGCATTGCTCGCATCCATACTCCACTCATCGAGCACCGGCTGCGCCCAATCGGGCGCTACGTTGTCCGGATTGCGTAATCGATGACTGCTGCGCCCGACCGTTACCCCATCAACGGACAGCTGCTCCGCGATATCTTCCGCGCGTATCTTGCAGTAATCGACGCCCGCGTCCGGGCCCTCTTCCATGCCCTCGAGCAGGGCGCGCTTCAGCGCCATCTTGAACGGCATGGCAAGTGCCGCGCCGCGCGCCGGATCTACGTTGGCGTCCTGGCCACAGCCGGCAAGCGCCGCCACGGCCAGGATCAGCAAGAATCGATTGGTCATTACTACTCCCGTAACAGGCTGGTGATGAGTGCGAGGCCACGTCCGAGATAGGCGCTGCCAAACAGGTTCAGGTGATTGAGTACATGATAGAGCTGGTAAAGCTTCATTCTCTCGTCGCTGCCCGGTGCGAGCGGCCAGGCCGTTTCGTAGCCCTCGTAAAACGCGGCTCCGAACCCGCCGAACAGGCGTGTCATCGCAAGATCCGTTTCCCGATCCCCGTAGTATACAGCCGGGTCGAACATGACGGGCTGGCCGTCGCAGCATGACCAGTTACCGCCCCACAGGTCCCCGTGCAGCAGGGAAGGCTGCGGCGTGTAATCGGTGAAGTAGAGCGGTAGCCGCTTCAGCAGCCGCCGGCCGCTATCCTGCACTTCGCCGCCGAAACCATTCTCCGCAGCCAGCCGCAACTGGAAGCCGAGTCGCCGCTCGCCGAAGAATGCGACCCAGTCGTCCGACCAGGCATTGGGTTGCGGCGTCAGTCCAATGGTGTTGTCACGGTGCCAGCCGAACTGTTGGCCGGTATTGCGATGCAGCACCGCCAGTTGCTGGCCAAAGCGACGCTCGACGGCGGCGTCCGCCGACTCGAACACCAGCCACTCCAGCGCCAGGAATGCCGTGTCTCCCGCCTCACCCGCCGCGATGACGGCGGGCACCTTGACTGCGGCCGCAGCCGCCAGTTCCCGGAGGCCCTCGGCTTCTGCCGTGAACATGTCCAGCGACGACGCTGGTCCGGTCTTCAGGAACAGGTCGCCCGCGTCGGTCCCGAGCCGCCATGCGGCACTGATATCGCCCCCACTGACAGGCCGTGGCGCGGCAGCCGCGACGCCGACGCCGACGCCGGCAGCGTCGAGTCTTTCACAGATGGCGGACCAGTCCGGCATACCCTGACTATTCCTGCAACAGGCTGCTAATGCCTGTAGATGTCCGAAACGCGTTCGGCCTGGCGCCGCAGCGCGGTACCGATGTTGGCCTCGTCGAAAAGCGCGTTGATGTCCCCGAGGCGTGGCGCCGATGGCCGCAGTACCGTCTCCACGTCGTGCAGCGGCGCATCGCAGGCGATGCCGGTCAGGCGCCGCGCCAGGAAGGCGTCCTCCCGGTGCCTGTCGAGTTTCGCGGCCAGCGTCTTCGCACCACGGCAGTTGACCTCGTGCACGCGCTCGAGATTCGCGTAAATCTCTTCCAGGCAGCCGAAATGCTTGAGTAAAACCTCTGCGGTTTTTTTGCCGACACCGGGCACGCCCTTGATGTTGTCGACGGCATCACCGGCCAGCGCCAGGAAGTCCGCGATCTGCTCCGGCGAGACGCCGAATGAGCCTTCGATCTCTTCGTAGTAGAGTTTTCCCTTCCCGGAGAAGTCCCAGAAGATGTCGTCTTTGCCGAGCAATTGCGTCAGGTCCTTGTCGCGCGTGACGATGGTCGATGGGCGGCCCAACCCGCGACCATGTGTGACCAGCGTGCCGATCAGGTCGTCCGCCTCGTAACGTGGGCTGGCAGCCTCCATCAGCCCCATCGCGCGGACGAAGCGGCGACACTGGGCGAACTGTCGTTTGAGTTCCGGTGGCGCCGGGTCGCGATTGGCCTTGTACTCGGGGTAGATCTCGGTGCGGAATGATTTGGAGAGGCTTTCATCGAACAGCACGGCCACATACTCCGGCGTGACCTGCTCCATGAAGTCGCCGAGAAAGCGGCAGAAACCATACAGCGCGTTGACCGGATTCCCTTCGGCGTCGACCATGTCGTCAGGGATCGAGTAATAGGCCCGAAAGACGTAGACGCTCGCGTCTATCAGGTATTGCATTGCAGGAGCGGCCCGTGGCCGTGGCGCAAGGTGCTAGTCATGAAACTGCACGTCAACGATCTCCTCGCCACTCGCAAGATGACCGCTGAGCCGCGCATGTAACGGACTCGAACGGGGAATGTGTGCCAGCAGGTACTGCATCTGGTCCGCCAGCACCCTGCGTCCTTTGAGGTAGATGTACTCGGCATAGTTGGGCGTGAACGGGACGGCGATGAGTTCCATCGACGCCTGTTCGGGTGTGCGCCCGCCCTTGTAGTTGTTGCAGCGGCGACAAGCCGTCGCGACGTTGGTCCAGACGTCGCGGCCACCCCGCGATACCGGCGTGATGTGATCGCGCGTCAGGTCGCGGGTCATGAAACGCATGCCGCAATACAGGCAGAGATTGCCGTCGCGCTTGAACAGCGTGCGGTTATTCAGGGGCGGCACATACTTGTCACGGTTCTTCGACAGGCTCTGGCTTGTGCCATGCGTCGCGATAATCGAGTTGACATCGATGCGGCTCCGCGAACCGTCGATGGCGCTATAGCCGCCGAATACCGAGTAAAGAAGGGTGCCGCAGTCGTACGCTACCTGCTCCGCATGGTAAAGACGCACCGCATCGCGGTAGTCAATCCACTCGAGAGGCATGCCGGCAACGTCGGTCCTCAGGACCTGTTGCGATATGTCGGAGGCTAATCCTGCGAGCATGCCGCATTGTGACGCACCTCCGTGACTGCGGCAAGACGATATTGCCGCCGGAGGTCAGAGCGCCTTCAGCACCTCGTCGAGGGTCGCCTTCGCATCGCCGAACAGCATGCGCGTGTTGTCCAGGAAGAACAGCGGATTCTGTACGCCGGCATAGCCCGTCGCCATGCTCCGTTTCAGAACGATCGACGTCTTGCCTTTCCAGCATTCGAGCACCGGCATGCCGGCAATCGGGCTGTCCGGGTCGGTCAGCGCCGACGGGTTGACGATGTCATTCGCGCCGATGACGACCGATACGTCGACATCCGGAAAGTCGTCGTTGATCTCGTCCATCTCGAACACGATGTCGTAGGGCACCTTCGCCTCTGCCAGCAGTACGTTCATATGCCCGGGCATGCGCCCGGCAACCGGATGTATGCCGAAGCGGACATTGACACCCTTTTCGCGCAGCGTGCGCGTGATCTCGAACACCGTGTGCTGGGCCTGGGCCACCGCCATGCCGTAGCCCGGAATAATCATCACCTCTTTGGCGTTCGCCAGCAGCTCGGCCGTTTCCAGCGGCTCGATCGGCACGACCTCGCCCTGCTCTTCATCACCGCCCGAGGCGGCAGCGCCGCCGCCGGTACCGAAGCCGCCGGCAATCACGGCCAGGAACTTGCGGTTCATCGCGCGGCACATGATGTAACTCAGGATCGCACCACTGGAGCCCACGAGCGCGCCGGTCACGATCAGCAGATCGTTGCTCAGCATGAAGCCCGTTGCCGCCGCGGCCCAGCCCGAATAGCTGTTGAGCATCGACACGACGACCGGCATGTCCGCACCGCCGATGGCCATGACCATGTGGATGCCGAACAGGAGCGCGATGACGGTCATGATGATCAATGGCATCAGTCCGCCACCGGCCGCCGACTGCAACACGAATTCGCGACCGAACCAGATCGCAGCAAGCAGCAGGCCGAGGTTAAGCCAGTGCCGTGCCGGCAGCATCAGCGGACTGCCGCTGATACGCCCGGAAAGCTTGCCAAAGGCGATGACCGACCCGGAAAACGTCACGGCACCGATCAAAACGCCGAGATAGGTCTCGATGTCATGGATAGTCTTTTCGACACCCGCGAAATGCACGCTCGCGTCCATGAAGTTCGCAAAGCCGACGGCAACGGCCGCGAGGCCGACCAGGCTGTGCAGGATGGCTACCAGCTCCGGCATCTGCGTCATCTGTACGCGACGCGCCAGCACGATACCGATACTGCCGCCAATCAGCAGTGCGACGAGCAGGATCGTGTACTGCCTGGTCACGACGCCGAATATCGTCGCAAGCAGGGCGATCGCCATGCCGGTAATGCCGTACCAGTTGCCGCGGCGCGCGGTCTCCTGGTTGGAAAGGCCGCCGAGGGCCAGGATAAACAGTATGGTCGCAATGATGTACGACACGGTTACGATTCCAGCGCTAATCATGTCGACCTCACTTCCTGAACATTTCGAGCATGCGGCGCGTGACGGCGAAGCCGCCCGCGATGTTGATACTCGTTATTAATACCGTTGCGGCGGCAATCCACATGATCGTTTTGTCGGTCGAACTGATTTGCATCAGTGCGCCGATGACGATAATGCTCGAGATCGCGTTCGTAACACTCATCAGCGGTGTGTGCAGCGCCGGCGTGACATTCCAGATCACCATGTAGCCGACGAAACACGCCAGCACGAAGACCGTGAAATGCGCCATGAAAGACGGCGGCGCAACCGCGCCCAGCCCCAGCAGGGCGACGCCACCGAGCACCATGCCGGCAATTGGACCCCAGACGCTCGGTTGCTCCGGCTCCTTCGGCGCGGCGGGCGCAGGTGCGGCTTTCGGTTGCGGCGGCGCAGCCGATAATTTCGGCGCCGGTGGCGGCCAGGTTGTTTCGCCGTCCTTGCAAACGGTGGCGCCGCGGACCACCTCATCCTCGAAATCGACGACGATGTTGCCGTCTTTCTCGGGCGTCAGGTCGGTCAACAGGTGGCGCAAGTTGGTCGCATAGAGCTGGCTGGACTGCGCAGCAAGCCGGCTCGGCAGGTCGGTGTAGCCGATAATCGATACACCGTCGATCTCGGCAACCTTGCCGGGTTCCGTCAGTTCGCAATTGCCGCCCTGCTCGGCAGCCAGGTCCACGATGACGCTGCCGTCCTTCATCGAGCGCACCATGTCCGCCGTGATCAGGCGCGGCGCAGGTTTGCCCGGAATCAGCGCAGTCGTAATGATGATGTCGACGTCTTTGGCCTGCTCGGCAAACAGCGCCATTTCCGCCTTGATGAACTCTTCGCTCATCACCTTGGCGTAGCCGCCCTCACCGGCACCGTCTTCGTCTTCTTCGAAGTCGAGCATCAGGAACTCGGCGTCCATGCTCTCGACCTGCTCCTTGACCTCGGGCCGGGTATCGAATGCGCGGACGATGGCGCCCATGCTCTTCGCCGCACCGATCGCCGCAAGACCGGCGACACCGGCGCCGATGACCATGACCTTGGCAGGGGGTACCTTGCCGGCCGCAGTGATCTGCCCGGTGAAGAAACGGCCGAAATGCTGTGCCGCCTCTACCACGGCGCGGTAACCGGCGATGTTCGCCATCGAGCTGAGCGCATCCATTTTCTGCGCCCGCGAGATGCGCGGAATGCTGTCCATGGCCATGACCGTCGCACCGCTCTTCGTGAGCTGCTCGAGCAATTCCGGGTTTTGCGCCGGCCACAGGAAACTGATCAGGGTCTGCCCGGCACGCAGCCGCGACGCTTCGTCTTTCTCGGGGGCGCGAACCTTCAGGATCAGGTCGGACTGCGCCCACAAATCCTTGGCGGAGTCGACCACCTCGCAGCCGGCCTCCCTGTAGGCCTCATCGGAATAGTTGGCGGCACTGCCTGCGCCTGCCTCGACGGCAACGTCAAAGCCGAGCTTGATCAGCTGGGCCGCGACGTCGGGCGTCGTCGCGACGCGCCGTTCACCGGGAAAGACCTCTTTCGGTACACCGATTTTCATGCGTAGCCTCCATTTGGACTGCGGCAGTGTAACGAAGGCCCTTGGCAGGCACAAAGAAAAAGGCCCCCTGGAGGGGGCCTTTCGTATAAGGACTTTCCGAAACGGTCCTTGCGGACGGTCGCCTAGTCGCGCGGCCGCGCGCGTGGCCGTTGCTGTAACCGGTCTCTCAGCAACTGCCGCTGCTCTGGCGACATGTCACGGTAGCGCTCCCTGAGCATCTGCCGCCGCTCCCGATTGAGCTGCTTGAACATCCGGTAGTTCTCCCGGATGCGCTGCTGCTCCTCCGGCGACAGGGAGCGAAAGATATCGGCGCGCTCGCGAATGAGTTCGCGACGCTCGGCGGACAGGCCACGCCACGCTGTAAATCGCTGCCGCGCTTGTGCGCGTTGCTCCGGCGACAGCGTCGACCAGCGCGCCGCGCCACGCGACAGGCGGGCCTGGCGTTCCGCCGGCAGGTTGTCCCAGTCATCGGCGAACTGGCTCAGCACTTCGCGCTGACCTTCGCTGAGATCGGCCCAGTTGATGCCCTCATCCTGCGCGAAGGCACTACCGCTCAGTGCGATCGCCAGCACCGCCATTTTGAGAAGCAGGTTGCTAGGATTCATCGTCTGCCTCCGTCGATTCCTCGCCCTCAGGGGAGAGTTCGGGTGATTCTTCCGCATCTGCAATAACCAGCTCATCGATCAATATCCATTCGTCGTCCGACCCTTCCCACATCCCCAGGTACTCGAGAAACGCGGCATCGGGTTGCTCAACTTCCGCGTCGTCCTCCGCCCAGGCCGGGTTGGCCAGCAACAGGGCGAGCGCGCCTGTAAATGCCGCGCGCCGCGTCCTAGCCGACATCGTCGTCCTGCTCAGCGATGTCGATCCAGCTGTAGAACTCCAGCTCCTCGAGCATGTCGATGTCATCCTCGCCAAGCAGTATTTCCATGTCGGCCACCGCGATCGGCACCTCGGGCGCTTGCTGCTGCGGCGCCAGTACCAGGATGGCGATCAGCACCGCAACCGTTGCGCCCGCGGCCGGCATCCAGCGAACCCACTGCTGGCGTCGTCGCGACAGCTCGGCAAGTGCGGCCTGGCGACCCCGGTTCAGGTGCGACAGTGACGCTGCATCCAGTCCATCCACTGACTCGTCGAACAGCGCTTTGGCGCGCCGGCCCAGTTCTTCGTCCCGTTCTTTCATAGCTATCTAGTCTCCGGGCCAGCCGCTGTCAGGCCCATGTTCCACCAGTTGTTCGCGCAGCGCGTGCATGGCGCGCGAGTAATGTGTCTTGACGCTGCCTGCGCTGCAGCCCATTGCCACGGCCGTGCCTGCGACGTCGAGTCCCTCGAAGGTTCTCAACATGAAAGCCTCACGCTGGC
>Ga0210065_1000493_pt1 | contig 10595 bp, 10 predicted proteins | sample Muzzi_PWB_D1_FD_185533 | JGI IMG/M metagenome (GOLD analysis project Ga0210065, IMG submission 185533) | Wetland microbial communities from San Francisco Bay, California, USA, that impact long-term carbon sequestration - Muzzi_PWB_D1 (SPAdes) | ecosystem: Environmental > Aquatic > Marine >... | reverse complement strand
ACCAAACCTCAAGCGTCTTCAGCTGCTGGGTGGCTTGCTCAGCCCAACCGCGATTTGCTGCCGGACTGGCGGGACTCGGATGTAGAACCCGCCCGAATTGGACGTCGTATTCCTGCAAGGCGACTTTTGCACGTGTCTCGGCAAAAGCACCCACGCCAATGACCCATTCAGGCTGCAACATTTCCACCACGCTACGCAGGTGCGCATCACAAAGCGCATACAGCGGCTCGACTTCAGCCGCGGGCATTTTGTCCGGTGTGCGATTTTTGCCGCTTTTTTCCATAAAGACCAACGGACAATAATTGGCCACAAAGTGCTCAGCAAAGAAATCAACCGCATTGGGGTAGCGCTCTCTGAATAAACCCCAGAGTCGACGGCCACTCACCTCGCTGCGCTTACAGGCGAAGCCCTCAATCTGACGTTTCGGGTGCTCCTTCTCCGGCTTCAAAATGGATTCCTCTACCTTCAGCCAATCGCGCACGAGTGAAATTTCTCCAAAAGGCACACCACACTGAGCCATTCCATAAGGCCCTGGATTCATGCCCATGAAGATCACCTTCTTGCGGGTGGTTGCATACTGCTGAATATAGCTGCGATGCCCTGCCCAAGCGTAGGTCAAAGGATTATAAATATGCGTCGTCGGCAACGCAAAGGTCAAGCGATCGACCGCATCGGATAAGGTTTGAGCAGCTTCGAGAACAGATTCGGAAATGGTTTTAGACATAGTCGATTACATGCCGCAGATAAGCACAATGCTACACAGAGACAAAGAAAGTACTTCCAGTCTACGCAAAACCACAAACAACCCGCGCGCATCTAAGCACCGCCATGGCTAAAACTTTGGCGCTTACGCATCCGCTTGACGTTCGGCAGTATCACTGTGTCCAAGATCCCGCTCAGGCGCGATCTGATCTCGTATCAGTTGCTTGAGCTCTTTCATCTCCGGAAAGCGGCCCTCTTCTTTGCGATCCCAAACAATTGCTTGATCAACCGACACCCGAAAGGTGCCGCCCACTTCGGAGGGCTTTAAAGTTACGGCACCCAACTCCGCTTCAAAAGTAGTCAGCAATTCCTGCGCAGTCCAACTCGCACGCAACAGCCAGCGGCAACCGGGACAGTATTCGATTTCTACACTCGGTTTCATTTTTATTCAGCAAATTTTAGAATGACTCGTGCCATCGCTTAAGGTCAATCGCAGGCAGCGCGGCTACAATTTCGCGCACAGTTTTGCCAAAGACAACCAGATCCGGCGCTATATCCGACAGCGGCTGTGCCACAAAATCACGCTCCGCAATGCGCGGATGCGGCAGGTGTAGCCGCTCGCTGTCCAACACCAGCTCATCATAGACTAAAATGTCTAGATCGATTGTGCGCGGCGCCCAGACTCCGGTGCGCACACGTCCCAGCTGATTTTCAACTGCTAAACAGGCATCCAATAAGACCTCCGGCTCCAACTCCGTTTGCACCGCTACCACGGCGTTCAGAAAGTCATCCGCATTGCCCATTCCCACCGCTCGGTTCTCATAAACCGCACTCATCGCCTGCAGCCTGATGGGATACTGACCTTCAAGCGCTGTCAGCGCCGCACGCATCTGCCCCATACGATCCCCGAGATTACTGCCGAAAGCGAGATAGGCTAGCGGCATCGCGTCACCTCCGCCGAAAAGTATTCACAGATACAATCAACGGGCACTGAGGGCTTTTTGACCTTAACCGTCACCTCGACCACTCTCTCGAAGCGTTCCAAAATCTCCGTCGCAATAGCTTCAGCTGCGCGTTCGATGAGATTGAATCGAAAACCAAGAAACAGTTCTTTCACGACTTCGTACACCTCGGCATAGTTCACCGTCTGGGCGGTCGTATCTTCTTCAAAATCCAAGTCGTCCTGCAAATTTAAGACGACATCCAAAACGAAACGTTGTCCCAACTTGGCCTCCTCGGCCAAAGCACCGTGCCGAGCGAACAATGCCAAGCCTTTCAATTCAATCGTCGTTTTCTGCATGCCAATCAGTTAGACGACAGAAACGAGGCGTGAGAAGCGGAAAATTCACCGACGCTGACGGCAGTGATACATCACTTCGACACATTCTCGATTTTCCCGTACATCATGCACTCGGATAAAATCGACGCCCGCCTGAACCGCTAAAGCAGTTGTTGCCAACGTACCACTCAGCCGCGCCTTGGGATCTTTCAGATTCAGTAGCTTCGCGATCATCGACTTTCGGGACGCACCCAGCATGATCGGATAACCCAGTTTCACCAATTCCGGCAGACGCCGCACGATCTCCCAGTTCTCTTCGTAAGTTTTACCGAAACCGAGCCCCGGATCGAGCATGATGGCATCTTCGCGCACACCGGCCTCTTTGACTAACTGAATCGAGGCTTCCAGATAGGTTTGAATCGCAGCGATCACATCGCCCACTCCCGCTTCTTCGCTGGGGCGATTGTGCATTAAAATACAAGCAGCGCCCGCAGCACCGATGACGGACGCCATCTGCGAATCGTGTCGCGCGCCCCAAACATCGTTCACTATATCCGCACCGGCCGCGAGTGCGGCTTCGGCCACCGCCGCTTTGGAGGTATCGATCGAAATGAGTGCGTCGCTATGTGGACGCATCTTTTCAATAAAGGGCACCACTCGCGCGATCTCTTCACTGGCTGGAACTGGAATATAACCGGGACGAGTCGACTCGCCGCCGATGTCGATAATCGTCGCGCCGTCCTTAACCATTCGATGAAAATGTAGCGTCGCTAAATCAAAATCCACAAATTCACCGCCATCCGAAAAAGAGTCGGGCGTGAGATTCAAAATACCCACCAGATAAGGCTTTCCAGCAAGCGGCAGCGATCTGCGCTGGGTCCAAAATTTCATAGTGTGATTAAACATTCACCTTCCGCCGCAGCCAACAAAATACTGAGCTCGTCGAATAAGGGATGCGACCGACTTTCCCATTCCAGCGTCGATTCAGCACCCACCAAGCGATCAATGGCTAGAAGCCCACAGGATGAATTCGTCATAAAAGCTGCCTCTGCCAGCTTCAAATCGTCGAGTCGATACCGGGCCTGTGAAACATCACACAGCTTCAACAAATCACCACGAATGACTCCGGGTAAAATTCCCGAATCCAAGGATGGCGTACACAGCTGTCCGTTTTTAATGAAGAAAAAATTGCCTGTGGTGGTCTCAGCAATCTCGCCGTTTGTGTTCATTCGCAGGGTATCAAAAAAACCTTCCGCTCGGGCCGATTGATAGAGCGCCATATTCTCCATGTAATTATGTGTTTTGTGGCCAGCCAGCAGTGACCGCTGGTTGATGGGATAAATTTCATCCAACTTTAGACTCGCCGTACTGGGGACTGCAGCAGCCGCTCGAGCATAGACAAATAAGCGAGTGCCCGCGCCATCGCGCATCAAGGAAAGCTTAATCATGCCATCGCTGATAACATCGACGCTCACCAGCTTACGGATAGCTGCCAAAACCGCGTCAGCCGCAAACGGTAACTCAAGCTCAAAAAAGCGGGCGGAAGCTAGCAGGCGATTCCAGTGAGCCTTCCAGAAACAGAGACGTCCATCGACCAACTTCATTGTTTCAAAAACGCCAAAGCCATGCGCGAATCCTGACTGCGTCGGATCCAGAGCCGCGGTCTCCTTTGAGTAGACAATGATTATTTCTGACATAGCGTGTCGATAGTCTCGCGCATTGCGCGACCTTTATCCAGCGTTTCTTGATACTCACTTTGAGGATCCGAATCCCACACAATACCTCCCCCCACCTGGTAGTCCAGATAGCCATCTTTCAAATGCAAACTGCGAATGGCGATATTCAATTCAGCGTTGCCGTCGAATCCAAGATAGCCAACTGATCCACAATAGACGCCGCGTCGCGTCGGCTCCAGCTCTTCAATAATTTGCATAGAACGCACCTTGGGAGCTCCTGTAATCGAACCACCCGGAAAAAGCGCGCGAATACAATCGTAGACATCTTTACCTTCTGCCAGTTGCGCCTTAACTTGTGCAGTTTGGTGCATCACACGCTTGTAATGTTCCAGATGATACAAGCCTTCGACCTGTACGGTTCCGTAAGTAGCCACGCGCCCCAAATCATTGCGCTCAAGATCCACAATCATTAACAGCTCAGCCCGATCTTTTTCGGAAGCGCGCAACGAGTCCGCGTTCAAAGCATCCTGGTCCAAATCATCTCCCCTCGGACGTGTGCCTTTGATCGGTCGGGTTTCCAATGCCCGCCCGCGCTTGCGCAAAAATTGCTCGGGCGAGGTAGAGATCAACTGTAGCTCACCCGTATCCAAATACGCGCCGTAGGGAGCCGGATTACCCTTTCGTAACGCTTGAAAGAGCTGCAACCCGTCGCCCGAAAACTGACAACGTGCCCGTTGTGAAAGATTCACCTGGTACACATCTCCACTTGCGATGTAGTCACGCACTTGGCTGACTTTCGATATAAATTGAGACTGTGTCATGTTCCACTCCCAGTCACCGCGCTGCGGCGGCGCGGACTTTTTCCCGTTATCGGCAAAAACAATGGACTCCAAACTTTTCAAAACCACTTCAGTCTCAGCACGAATCCCGAGGGCCACCAAATGCAACACACCAGTCGCGTGATTCAGCGCCGCGATGCCGTCATATAATCCGAAGTGCACATCCGGCACGCGACGATCATTCATTGCCAGCTGTGGGATACGCTCGATCTGACGCCCATAGTCGTAAGCAATAAAACCGACAGCACCTCCTACGAAGGGAATCGCGTTGCGGACGCTTGACCTCTGATAGGGCCTCATCGCCTCACGCAGCAGTGCCAGACCATCCTGCTCAGAATCCGCCACAACCACTTCAAACGGATCCGCGCCAAAAAAACTCCATTCACCCAAACCATCATTGGATTGAGAGCTATCTAAAATGAAAGGCAGTCGGCACGCGCCGAAACGCTGGATCAAATCCTCTACTGCGGGAGGATGGGCTATTTCTATAATTTTCATCCGCTATAGCTCAGCAGCCTGCACCTGCATTAGTGCCGGTTGGCGCGGCGAATTAGATAAAAGCCGATTGATTGAAAAATAATGTTCGGAACCCACATGAGTATATCCGGGCGCAAAGCCACATTACCCTCCAACCAACTCACGACAATCATCAGAAAGTAGTAAGTCATGGCAATCACCAACGCAATTCCGAGATTGGCATAGGTCTCTTTACGTCCAACTTGAATCGCCAGCGGTATCGCAAAAACAGCCAGCGAAAAAATCGAGAACGACATTGCCAAATGCTTCTGCAAGTGCGCTTGCACTTTCAAGCGCACCTCGGTCATACCCTCACCAGTCTCGGCCTCTTTGATTAACTCCTGCTGGCGTAAATTCATCAGTTGCGCATAGGTCATCTCCTTGGTGCGCACGCGACGCTTTTTACCCTTCTCGCCAAAGAGTTGATCCAGCGGCAGCGCAATCGGCAACTCCCCAAAGTAAGCAATTTCGCCAAAGGCCTCGATGTCTTTCTGAGAGCGTTTTTCCGCCAAAACACTCTTTAAGGTCAAAATCAGCTGATTTTGCGCCTTGTCAAATTCGAGCTCTCCCTCGGCCGCGCGCATGAAAAGTTCAGCCCGTTTTTCATCGTCCAACTCCCAGATCCAGAAGTCCTTCATCTTGGACCCGTCGCGTGCCCCCATATAAATGACGTAACCCGGGAATTCATTAATGAAACGCTTTTCTTCAATAAAACCGACCGGATTCTCCGTAATGGCAGAAGCCATCAACTGCTTATAAGCTAAGCGCGACTGCGGTGCATAATGCAAATTGACGACTACCCCGACCACCATGCCCAAAAAGGCGACCAAGAAGACCGGCGATGCGATTTGATACAGACTCAAACCCGCCGCCTTCATCGCAGTGATTTCCCGTTGTGAGGATAGACGCCCGATCGCCATCAGCGTACCCGTCAACATCCCCAACGGCAGCGCATAGGCGGCAACATAAGGTATCAGCAGTCCGATTAACTTAAAAAATACCCCCATGCCCAGCTTACCCGCGGCCACCAACTCAGCTACATCACGCAGCGCGTTGCCCATCAAAAGCACAAAAACAAACAATGCCATCGCCAGTCCGGTGGAGACTAGGATTTCCTTTAAAACATGGCGGTGCAGTAAATTCAGCATGAAATGATGGTCAGATATGAGAAGTTAGGCGTGTGAATTCGGCAACGACAAGCCGCAACCTCTCCAGATTCGCTGCGATTTTATCTAGACCCCGTATTCTTTGATTAACTTCTTCGCTCGTTGCCTGATTGGCACCGTCAAACTCGCCTTACGCGCAAAGGCGACCAGTGCTTTTAAAATAGGCCTTTGAGGCGGTAAGTTTAGAATGTAATCCTCCTCAAGCACCTCTCCAAGGCGCGTTAAAGCAGCCTTTTGCTGGCTCTGATTCGATTCTGAATCCAGTAGTTGCTCAATCATCCTGTTTACTTCCTGATTCATATAGATTTTTTATTTAGTGCCGCTCTCCGGCAAGCGATCGCCACAAATTTTACAATAGGTCGCGTCCGGGTCATGATTTTCCCAACCACAGGCGGGGCAAACAGAATCGTCCGGCTCCTCGTCTTTGGAAGTACGCGTCATCTCCGCTGTCACAATCGCGGTCGGAACTGCAATAATGCCATAACCGGTAATCATGATCATCGAGGCCACAAATTGTCCCAAAGGTGTTTGCGGCGAAATATCTCCATAGCCAACCGTAGTTAAGGTAACGATAGCCCAATAAACGCTCTTGGGGATCGAGGTAAATCCGTTCTCCGCGCCCTCAATTAAATACATCAGCGAACCTAAGATCAGCACCAGATTGACCACCCCAAAAATAAAAATAGCGATTTTACGCGCGCTGGAACGCAACACATGCATCAGCGCATTCGCCTCACCGATGTATTTTACCAACTTCAGAACACGAAAAATGCGCAACACACGTAAGACGCGTAACAACATCAAATAATGGGCTCCGGGAAGCAACAGATCCAAATAAGCCGGTAAAATCGCCAAAAAATCCACGATCCCGAAAAAACTAAATGCATAACGACTCGGGCGTATAGAAACGTACAAGCGCAACAGGTATTCGATCGTGAAGCAGCAAGTGATGATCCACTCGCAAACATAAAGAAAAGAGCGAAACTCAGGTGTCAGCGTCGTCAAACTCTCGACCATCACAACCACCACACTAAAGAGAATCAATGCGATCAGTAAGACATCGAACGCTTTCTCATCCCAGCGACTGGATTGAAAGATAATACGGCGACATTCTGATCGGAAACGTCCTGACATGCCCTCAGTTCATGCATCCTTAAAATTATGGCAAGCGATGATTCCCGGTGAATGGTAAACTCATAAAACATTGAGGACCGTATTAGAGGGCAATGCTGCGTTATTGCCATGGACACGCCGCACCAGACCGAAGCTTCGCGATAGCGACAAATCAAAACCCGTGACATGATTACACAATTCGCACCAGACTTGTTCCACTCGAGTCGCTCCTGCGCTACCAGCTTACCCTCAGGAAAGATCCCAATATAAGGGCGATTGCTAATCTCCAATCGTATAGCTACTAAGCAAGGGCATCCAATCGTGGCGTGAATTAATTAACTTGCAGTCACGAAGGCCAAAGCAGTAAGACCGAACAGACAGTCCAAGCAAAACGCGGACTGTCTGTTCTTAAACATCACATCCATGTGTGTAGACTCAGGAAACGCCGTGAAAACCGGCGACAGTCGCGCTACGGTAACAAGTCACGAACCCGTGTAGGGAGCTGGTCGCTCGCTACGTTCTGAAAAGAATAGGATGAGGTTGTCTCAACAATGAGGCTGCAAACTTGGAGTCCGGCCACTGACTACACATGCTATCCGCCAATGAAGTCTTCGACTTCTGAAGCAACCCCTGTCGCCGGAACAGGAAGTTACGATCAGCATCATTTCAACATACTCAAAGAACTGCGGGATTATCCGTTATAATCTCATCAGTCGGCCCGTGTTGTTTGTACTCATTGAACCTCCCTCTGGCGCGGGACTTCTACACAAACAATACAATGACTCAGCTAAAAAAATTCAGCATTACATGTGCGATCCTAACAGGCGCTAGCCTCTGCGCACAGGAAACGCCTGCGCGAAATCAGGATTATGCAATCTTCCGAGTTCTTCCCGAACACGTTGTCGTCGCCAACACTTACGAAGTACCACTGATTGAAGTCGGTAGTAGCGTCGAACTCATCGAGCGCGAAGACCTCGTATTTGGACAAAGCACGTTTGCCTTGGACGCCATACGCGACCTCCCAGGCGTTTATGTCCGCAACAACGGTGGCCCCGGCAGCAGCTTTGGCATCACCGTACGCGGCCTCAATAGTAACCGTCCACTGGTCTTGTTGGACGGCATCGAAGTCAGCGATCCCACCAGCGGATTCATTATCAACCCCGGCCTACTCTTCACTGATTCGGTCGAACGGATTGAATTCCTAAAAGGTCCGCAAAGCTCGCTTTACGGAGCCGATGCGCTGGGTGGCGTCATCAACATACAAAGTCGCCAGGTGGCCGACGGTGAAAGCGCTGGTAGCCTGTCTGCCGCGTACGGCACCTACAACACCCGCCAGGGCTCGCTGACATGGCAGACGCGACAGGGACCGGTCGATGTTTCGATGAGTCTCGCCCGTCAGGAACAAGACGGTTACTCTGTTCAGGATGGAAATAATGAGGACGATGGTTATGAAAACACCGGTGTCCGCGCTAAAATCGGCTATCGGGCCACCCAAACACTCGCACTCTACGCAACGGCTTACTACATCGACGCAGAATCCGAATTCGACAATACCAGCACTGATCCTGTTGGACTTGCGGTGAGCGAACAGTTGTTCGCGAAAATTGGGGGCATTCTGCAAGCGACCGAAGACTGGCAAAGCAGGCTGGGGCTCGCTTATACTAATGTGAAAAGCGAAAGCATCACCGCCAGCGTTTTTGAAACAGAGGGCGATCGCTACAAACTTGATTGGAAAAACACAATCGCACTCAGCGAAACTTGGAAAATCGCAGCAGGTGCGGAGCACGAGATTGAAGATAACCGTACGAACGCCGGTGATCGTGACAATACATCCGTCTACATCGACAATTCATTGGAGATTATTCCCAATGTATTTTGGACCCTCGGCGGACGCCTCGACGACAGCAGTGCCTACGGCAGCAACGAGACCTGGCGCACCACTATCAGCTATGTCATCGACTCGATTAACTCGCGCATTCACGGCTCTTTTGGCACCTCTTTTCAAGCACCTACTTTTTTCCAAACACTTAACCCAACCTTCGGTACTCCCGACTTGGCACCGGAAAAAGGCAAGGGCTGGGATGTGGGCGTCGAAAGCAAGTTCTTCGACGAAAAACTCGTGCTGGACGTCACCGCATTCGGCAACGAAGTGGACGACAAAATCGACTTCGACTTCGGAACTTTTACCTTCATGAACAGCGAGTATTATGAGAGCAAAGGCATTGAAACTTCGCTTAACTGGCAGATCCTTGAAGGATTAAGCATTCAAACAAACTATACCTACACTCAAGCTGAATATGACGATGGCACCGAAGCCGAGCGGGTACCTGAAGACATCGCTAACCTAAGCATTTTATGGACCACCTGCGACGATCGTTTGGACCTTAAGGCATCCATCATCTATGTCGGAGAACAGAAGACATTTCGTTCCTCAACCGAAAAACAGGATGACTACTCCATCCTGAATCTTGCGGGTCAATATGCAATCAACGATAGGCTGACGATTTGGACATCAGTCAACAATGTCTTGAATGCTGAATATCAGGAAATCGAGGGCTTCAATAGTCCTGACTTCAATATTCTGGCAGGAATACGCATACAGTTCTAGACGCTACGCCATTGATTGTCTTAACTCTCGCGACCTGTGTGAGAGTTAAGACTTCCAATTTCATGACCCGCCATCTGCCATCGATTCAGCTTCTGCTCTACGGCGCGCTAGGGCTGCTGTTGGGCCATCTTGCTCACAGTCACGCAATCGCAGCCGAGATGCAGTATGCGCAAAATCTGCGTATTGAAAATTTCACGACACATCGTTTGATCACGGTTAAACATATTCACCGCGGATCCACCGAACACTACCAGTACGCCTTAGTGCGCAAAGGCAGAGACTTACCACCGCTGCCCGCAGGTGCCCGCATCATAAGAACACCTGTGGAGCGAGTCGTAGTGATGTCCACCACCTTTATCGGCTACATTGAAGCCTTAAACCGAAACCATACGCTCGTCGGCTTATCCAATCCGAAATTAATAAACAGTGCTACAGTTCAAAAACGGATTACTGACGGTCAGGCCATCAACATTCAAAGCGGTCTTAGTATCGACATTGAGCGCATGCTCTTGCTCCAGCCCGATCTGGTACTAACCAGTTCTTCAGGCGACCCTAAATTTGATGTGCAACCGCAGCTCGAACGCTCGGGCCTGCCAATCACCTTATCTGCTGCCTACATGGAAAAACACCCACTGGCACGCGCGGAGTGGATAAAATTCATCGCTGCATTTTTTGAACAGGATGAAGTGGCGCACA